>Ga0137412_10000733_pt1 | contig 24202 bp, 20 predicted proteins | sample CZODoug2_1_16fun_FD_122160 | JGI IMG/M metagenome (GOLD analysis project Ga0137412, IMG submission 122160) | Vadose zone soil fungal communities from Angelo Coast Range Reserve, California, USA - CZODoug2_1_16fungal (Hybrid Assembly) | ecosystem: Environmental > Terrestrial > Soil > Vadose zone... | reverse complement strand
CTACCGGTCGCTGCGATCGCTCTGGTACGGCGGATCGCCGATCACGCTGCCAACGCTGCGCCGGATGAGGAGCTGGTTCGCCGCCGTGTCGTTCTACCAGGGCTACGGCATGACCGAGGCGAGCGGCGCGGTCTGTTTCCTCGATGCGGAGCATCACCGGTCCCCGGGCAAGCAGCTCGCCTCGGCGGGCCGACCGATTCCCGGTGTTGATGTGCGGATCGTCGACCCGATCTCCCTGGTCGACCGGTCGGAGGGGGAGGTCGGTGAGATCTGGATCAGTGCCGAACAGAACTCGACCGGATACTGGCGCCGGCCCGAGCAAACGGATCGTCTGCTGGTCGACGGCTGGTTGCGCTCCGGCGACCTCGGTCACCTCGAGGACGGCTATCTCTACGTCGCGGGGCGCCTCAACGAGCGCATCATCACCGGCGGGGAGAACGTCTACGCGGGCGAGGTGGAGTCGACGATCGCCGAGTTTTCCGACGTTGCCGACGTCTGCGTCGTCGGGCTGCCGGACCCGAAGTGGGGGGAGCGGGTCGCCGCGGCCGTCAGTCTCAACGAGGGGGCGACCATGACTCAGCTCGAGATCATCGAAGCCTGCCGGGCGCGGATCGCCCACTACAAGTGTCCGCGCTCGGTACGCATCGTCGAGCGGATCCCTCGCAATGCCACCGGCAAGGCGCTGAGGGCTGCCGTCGTGGAGATGTTCGCGCTCGAGCGAACCTGAGCGTTCGCGGTCCCGTCCGGCTCATGTCGGAGCGGGCTGAGATCCACTGAAGTGGCCTTGCTCCGGCCGGCGTCCGAGCTTAAAACAGAATCTAACGTTAGATTAAGAAGGGGTGGTTATGCGCACAGGGGCCGAGTACCGGGAGTCGGTCGACGACGGTCGCCGTCTGTATCTCGACGGTCGGCTGGTGACGGATCCGCAGAGCCATCCGTTGCTCGCCGCGAGTTTCACCGAGGTGGCCGACGGTTATGACCACAACTACGACCCGGAGGCCGAGGCCGGCCCCTATTACGTGATCCCGCACAGCGTGACTGAGCTGCGCGGCCTCATGAACGCTCTTCCGCTGTGGGACGACTTGGCGTGTGTGACGGCACAGGGGCTGACGGCGCTGCTCACCGCCGCCGCGCGGATGTCCGGGGACCCGGCGTACGCCGACTACGTCGCCCGCATCCACGCTTACCACGACTACTGCAAGACCAACGACCTCCGATGCGTGCAGGCCATCACCGACGCCAAGGGCGACCGGGCTCTCCCGCCGTCCAAGCAGGACGACCCTGACCTGTATGTCCGGATCGTCGAGCGTCGTCCCGACGGGATCGTCATCAACGGCGCGAAGCTCCACATCACGGCCACGGCGGTGGCGCACGAGATGATCGTGATGCCGACGAAGATGATGAAGCCAGGCGAGGAGGACTGGGCTGTCGCGTGCGCGGTGGCGGTGAACGCGCCCGGCGTGAGCATTGTCAACACGACCTACGCGCCGCGCGGTGATGAGGCCGAGTACTGGCCGGTCTCCAGCCATTCCAACAGCGCGGAGGGCTTCGTGATCTTCGACAACGTGTTCGTCCCGAATGATCGGGTCTTCCTCGCTGGTGAGACCGAGCACTCCGCCACGTTCGCGCATTCGCTCGGGCTGTGGGAGCGCCTTGGGAGTACTGCTCACATGGCCAACTGCGCCGACATCCTTGTGGGATTTGCCCAGCTCATCGCCGAGGCGAACGGCGTGCACAAGATCTCGCACATCAGGGAGAAGATCGCCGAGATGGTCATCTACGCCACGCTCGTCCGAGGCGGGCTAGAGGCCGCGGTCGCCAATGCCGAGCGCACTCCTGAGGGGTGGGTGCACCCCAGCGAGCTGTACACCAATGCCGCGAAGCACTACGGCGCGGCGGAGTACAACACGATGATTCGCCATCTCCACGACGTCGCGGGCGGTTCAGTCATCACCGCACCCTCACCCGCGGATATGGCGAACCCTGAGGTGGGTCCGTTTGTCGCCAAGTACATGCGCGGACGGACGGGGGTCGCCGCCGAATACCGTATGAGGCTCTTCCACGCTATTCGTGATTACACCGCGGACGGCAAGGGCGGCTGGTTCCTGGTGACCCAGGTCCAGTCCGGCGGCGGCCTGTTCGCGCAACGCCTGGTCTCGCTCAAGCACTACCCGATGGCCCAGGCGAAGCGGCGCGCGCTCTCGGTCGCGCGTTTCCCGGAGGCCCCTGGCGTCGCGCGGTGACCGCGGCGAGCTGGGGCGATCGTCACCAGGATCTCGGCGTGTTCGCGGGGGAGGCGCACGCTTTACTCGCCGGTCACACCGCGAGCAGGACGCACATGACCGGTCCGCGGTGTCCTGACCACGGGGCTGCACCTCAACCGACGTGCGGTGCCTTACCGTCCCCGCCGGCCGCGGTGTCGGGGCGATCGAGCGCTCGACGGGTATGTCCGATGTGGTCGGCGAGTAGCTGCACGCATTGCTCCACTTCGCGGCTGAGGGCAAGCTCGGTGAGCCGCTTGTGGTCCGAGGCGACCTGGGAGCTCGTCAGGCGTGGCAGTGGGGACCACAGCCGATACAACTCGGCGGTGTCGCGCAGCGAGTTGGCTATCGCGCGCAGGCGGCGATTGGAGCATCCAGCAAGGAGTACCTCGTGGAACTGCGTATGCCGGACGAGCCAGTCCGGATTCAGCGTCGCGCGGTCAGCATCAAGCCACAGTGGCGTGTGGTCCAGGTGATGGTGAGCTCCCACGAGGGCGGCTTCCCAGGTCGAGTCGCCGAACATGAGTGAGTCACGCAGCACCAGGGTCTCGATCCGGACGCGGGCATCGGTGAGTTCCCGCAACTCGGCCAGCGACAGTTCGATCACGCGAAAGCCGTGTTGGGGAACGTAAACCAGGAGGCCTTCGGCAACGAGCCGGTTCAGGGCCTCCCGCACGGTGGTCGGGCTTGTGCCGAATCGCTTCTGCAGATCCGATACCTTCACCCACTGCGCGGGTTCGAACTGACCGGCGAGCAGATCGGCGCGCAGCGGGCGGTATACCTCCTCGGTGCGCATGCTCGTGGGATGCAGGCCGGTCACGGCCGCGAGTGTATAGGCGCATCGTGGTCGGGTCTTCGCACGTCAGGGGACTGGTCGAGCTCGGAGGCCGAGGAATTCCTGATCTTGTCCTTGCGCACCTTGCCTGACGCGGTGCGCGGTAGGCGATCCACCAGCCACAGCAGGCGAGGCAACTTGTAGTGGGCCAGCTCAGCCGCGCCGAACTCCCGCAACTGAGTCAGCGACATGGTGTGTCCCTCGGCGGCGACGACCACCGCTGTGACCGTCTCCCCGTAGGTCGCGTGCGGGACGCCGATCACCGCGACCTCGACTATGTCGGGATGGGCGGACAGGACCGATTCGACCTCCGCTGGATATACGTTGACCCCACCGGTGATGATCACGTCTTTGAGGCGTCCCACGATGGTGAGGTAACCGTCCTCGTCCATCGTCCCGAGGTCGCCGGTGGTGATCCATCCTCCTTCGCCGACCAGGTCCTCGGTGGCCGTCGGATTCCGCCAATACCCGGAGGTTATGGAGGGACCGCGCAGTCGCAACTCGCCGGTCTCTGTCGGGCCGGCGGGGGAGCCGTCCGGACGTGTTACGGCGATTTCGGTGTACATGGTGGCTCGGCCCACGGTTTCTTCGTGGCCGCTCGCGTCGCCGGGTAGCAGGAAGGCGGCGGCGCCGCCCGCCTCGGTCAGCCCGTATCCCTGGGCGACCGTGATCCCGTGGGCGCGATAGAACTCGATCAGTGGCCGCGGGGTGGGCGCGGAGCCGGAGGTCAGCACGCGGAGGCTGGCGAGTCGTTCTGGGCGGGCGGCGACGAGATCGGAGAGCAGGTTGAGTATCGCGGGGACCGCCAGGTAGACCGTGACGTTCTCGTTCTCGATCAACTCTAGGGTGTGGCCCGGCGATTGGTACGTGCTCAGGACGATCGTTCCGCCGCTGAGCAGGACCGGCTGGGAGGCGACGAGTACGCCGCCGGTGAAATACAGTGGCGCGTTGATCAGGTGCCGGTCGGACTGAGTGAGGTCGAAGGCGCGGCACAGTGCTTCGGCGGCAAAATGGAATTGGGAGTGCGCGAATACGGCGCCTTTGGGTCGTCCGGTCGTTCCTGAGGTGTAGAGGATCGCCAGCGGGTCGTCGAACGTCGCACTCGGCAAGGATTCGACAGCCCCCGAGGGTCGGCCCCGGCTCGAGTCCGCGGCTGCGGCGAGGTCCTGTTGGTCGACGTTGAGGATCTTTCGCGGTCGCGGTGTGTCCAGGTTGCCGACCAGGTCAGCGGTACGGGTTTCGCAGATGACCGCCGCCGCGTCGGCGTCCGCCACGAGGTGGCTCACCTCGCCGGCGGTGAGTTGGGTGTTGATGGGTACGAACACGGCTCGGGCGCGGGCCGCCGCGAGAAAGGTGAAGTAGAACTCGGCACGGTTGTTCAGTAGGCAGGCGATCCGGTCTCCTGGACGGACGCCCTGGGTGATGAGGGTCCGGGACCAGGCGTCCATGGTGTCGTTCAGCGTTCGCCAGCTGACCGGGTGGTGCTCGAACACGATCGCCGGCTGGTCGGGCTTGGTCCGTGCCCAGTGTTGAATCCACCGGGTGATCGGGGCTCCGAGCATGCCGAACCTCCCTTGTGTGAAGGAACTACCGCCGGTTACCCGGTCGTGGACAGGTTGTCCGCCCAGCGTGGTTGCAGTTGCGCCAGGAGGTCCGTGACCAGGTGGTTGGCGGACTCTGGCTCGGTGCGCGTGCCGAACACGTGATGATCCGGGCGAATGAGAGCGATTTCCGCCCCCCTGTCTGAGAACCACCGGGCATAGGTACCGTCGCGGTCGACCAGTCCGTCGGTGCCGAAGTGGGCGCTGAGGCCGCCGATGGTGGACCAGGCCGTGCGGGTCGGTTCCGTCAGCGCCTGAGCCGGGTCCGCTGTGCGGCCGAGGAGCACGAATGCCGGACCGGGTAGGAACGTGTCGAGGAGGGCGTCACTGTCTCCCCGGCCTACCTGAGCTTGAGGGCCTAGCGCGCCTCCGGAGCCGTCCGAGTGCACCGTGCCGCCGCTGATCGGCCAGTTGACCCGGGCGGTGCCGATCCCGCGGCGTTGTCGCAGCTGGGCATTGCGGTGCTCGGCTTTCACTGGGTCGATGGTGCAGATGAGCTCGCCTATCCGGGCGGTCTCTTCGACGATGCGGCGGACGTTGCCGAGTCGTTCGGTCGCGTAGTCCTCGAGTAGCGAGTCTGCCGCGAGGCCCTTGACCAGAAGTGCGAGGCGCCAGGCGAGGTTGGCGGCGTCTCGGATGCCGGAGTTGAAGCCCTGGCCGAGGAAGGGGGGCATCTGGTGGGCGGCGTCGCCGGCCAGCACGACGCGGTGCTCGCGCCAGCGGTTGGCCCATCGCGCGCGGAAGGTGTACCGGGCTCGTCGGACCAACGTGGCGTTGCCGGGATGGACATGCCATGGGGCGAGGAGCTGCCAGGCGCCCTGGTCGGTGTCGAGAACGGTCTCGGAGTCCGACGGCATGACCATGAACTCCCAGCGCCGCCGCCCAGGCCCGGCCGGCACGAGCGTCGTCGGGCGCGCGGGATCGAGATGCTGACTCGCGTAGGGAAGTCGGGGCGCGGAGTCGCCGAGGACCACGTCGACCACCAACCAGTCCCGGTCGAACCCCAGATCGGTCAACTCGATTCCGAGCAGGCCGCGCACGGTGCTGTTGGCGCCGTCGCAGCCGACCAGGTAAGAGGCGCGGATACGCCGAGGCTCGCCTGCTGGGATGGCCGCGAGACCGTCGTGCGGTTCCGCGAGCGCGGTGACCGAGTCGTCGTCGGTGCTCCATGAGACCAGCGACATGCCCCGGTACCGCCGCACCAGCGGCTCGGCGTCGACCCGCTGGTCAAGCAACTGCTCCAGCTCAGGCTGGGAGAAGCCGCACATCTGAGGGTGACCGGACTCAGAATCGGGCAGATAGCGGGTCTCGGTGAGCGGCTCGCCCCGCGCGTCCTGGTACAGGAAACGCTGGCCCGGCTGGCCCCACGGCTCCAGCAGCGCGTCCAACGCGGGCCCCAGCTCGAGGGATTTCACCACCCGCAGGACGTCGTGGCTGATGGCCACCGCCCGGGGCAGCGGATACGGTTGGGCCCATCGCTCCAGGATCACCACCTCGACACCGTGTCGCGCCAGCAATAGGGCCAGCACCTCACCCACCGGTCCCGCGCCGGCAATCAGCACGTCACACGCGATGTCCGGCGCACGCACCTCGTCCTCGATCATGATCAGTTACCCCAAGGGCCCCAGGTAGGTCTGGTCGACGTAGGTGTCGGACAACGTATCGACAGTCTCCGGCCACGGTGACATGACCGGGCGGCGCAGACGCGGCGGACGAGGTGACCCGTCCCAACCGACCTGCTCCATGTAGTAGTAGAGCTGAACGAGGTGCCCATCCGGGTCGCGGAAGTGCGCGGCGTAGTCGATGCCGGGATACAGCCGCGGCGGCACGGCCTCCTCCTGGGTGTAGCCGCTCTTGCTCAGGTACTCGACGGCGGCGCGCAGCTGGGAGTATGTGCCGACCTCCATACCCACGCTCATGCAGGAGCTGTGTTCGCTCAGACCGAGGATGCTCCGCAGCGCCTTGTCGACGAGCACGAGGCTGTGGTGCTCGCTGCCGGCGCGCAGGAACACCGCCCGGTGACCGAGATGGTTGGTCTCCTCGGTGACCTCGAAGCCCAGAAGCTGGGTGTAGAACTCGGTGAGTTCGTCGAGCTGCTCGGTGAAGAGAGACATGGGCCCGATACGAGTGACCTTGAACGGGCGCGGCAGCAGTACCCCGCCGACATCGTAGGTTTCCTTCAGGCCCGACTCGTCGGGGTGCCACCCGGAGTCCAGGTCGATCCCGCGGTCCTGAGCGTCGCGGAGTTCGGCCGCCTCCGACATCTGGGGGAGCGGCGGGCGGGAGTCGAAACCGCGGTAGTGCATGCCGAACGGGCGGGACGCCCGAGACCAGCCGATCTGCTCGATCCCGTAATAGAGCTCCACGGTGTTTCCGTCGGGGTCGAGGAAGTACACGTGCCAGTTCCCGCCAGGCATGTCCCGGCCCACTCGGCCGATCCTGACACCCTGGTCGCGGAGGAAGGACTCAGCGTTGAGGACTTCCTCCAGCGTGCCGACCTGCCAGGTGATTTGGCTGAGCGTGCTGTCGGCGGGGTTCTGGCCCTGGCTCATGAATTCGCCGAAGCTGCGATGGGTCAGTAGGAGTGCGTGGTGGTCCGAGGTATTACTGGTGAAGATCATGCGTGGATCCGATACGACCTGCCGCGCCTTGTCCGAGCCTCTGCCCTTGAGCTGACTGAACAGGCTGGCCTCGTCGGTTATCCGGAAACCGAGGATTTCGGTGTAGAACTCGATCGCCTCGTCGAGACGTTCCAGGTTGAACCCAAAGTGACCGAATCGGCGAATCTTGAATGGGCGTGCCATCATCACGCCACCTACGTTGTACACAGTCAGCCCTTCCAGTAATCGGGCCCGGCAACCACCGGATTGCGCAACTCGCCAATTCCCTGGACCCAACTCGTCAAGGTTTGCCCGGGTCGGAGGAACACCGGAGGGGAACGAAACGCGCCGACGCCTTCGGGTGTGCCGGTGAAGATGACGTCGCCGGGTAGGAGCGGGCATACCGCGGAGAGGCGAGCGATCAGTTCCGGCACGGCGAAGATGAGATCGGAAGTGCGGCCGTGCTGCATGACCTGCTCGTCGACAGCGCAGCCCAGCTCGAGGTCATCAGGATCGTCGAACTCGTCCGGGGTGACCAGCACCGGACCCAGTGGGCCGAAGCCCGGGAACGACTTCCCCAGCGAGAACTGTGCATAGGGGCCGGTGAGCTGCAGGACCCGCTCAGAGATGTCCTGACCCACGGACAGGCCCGCCACGTGCCGCCACCCGTCCTTCTCCTCCACTCGCTCGGCAAGGAGTCCAATGACGACCACGAGCTCGGCTTCCCAATCCACCTTGGCACTGGGGAGCGGAATCTGGCCCTGAGGGCCGGTGAGGCAACTGGGAAACTTCGTGAAGATCAGCGGCGCGTCCGGGATCTTTCCTCCCGCCTCGAGTACATGGCGGCGGTAATTCGTACCCACGCCGAACACCTGACGCGGTCGCGGCACGGGGTTCCGCAACTGGTTAGCGTCGAGCGCGAATTCGTCCGGCTCTATCGATTCGGCCCACTCCACAAGCTTCGGCCACTCCTCGAAGACGGCCGTGGGGTCGGCGCTGAATCGCCCGTCGCTGGCACGTTCAACGTCGGAAGCCGAATTTTCGCCGACGAGGACCAGTCGCTGTTCGACGACGCCGAATCGCATGTCTAACTCTTCCGCTCCTCTAGTAGCCACTGATCCGTCGGTGCAAACTCGGCGACACGCTCGTCGATAGGTATCTCCAAAGAATTGAGAGTGCCGGCCAACAGGATGTAGTGCCCGACCAGCATCGGCAGCGTGATCAGCTGCTCGGCGTTCAGGAACCCCCGCAGGCGATCCCAGGTCTCCTCACAGAGAGTCTGCGTCTCGTACAGTTCGTCGACCGCGCGAAGCAGATCGAGCTCAGTGCTCGACCAGCGGTCGTCGAGGTCCTCGGCGACCGCGCGAATATCGGCCTCACTCAGCCCGGCTCGGCGCGAAAGTCTCGCGTGATGCGCCCACTCGTACCCCGCTCGGGATCGCCAGGCGACACGCAAGATCACCAGCTCGCGCTGCCGCTCAGGGAACTCCGGACAGCGGAGAAGCCGCAGGCAGAACGGGAGCCACACCTCGAACAGTGCCGGATGCCGGACCAGCGAGCTGAAGAGATTAGGGGCGGCATCGCCTCCGATCGGCTCGAGCAACCTCCGCTGCAGCTCGGTGCGCTCGGCGGGCGGGAGAGGCGTCACCCGCACGCGAACCCACGTGGTGACGCCTCGGGAGCTAGCCGCAACCGGGTGCGCTCGTTGCCCATTGCCCAGCCCGCCCTCTGTGGCGGTCGCAGGTCGCCCATCTGGTTCTTCCCCCCATTCATAATCATCGATGATTTAAACTATCATCGATGATTATCCGGCGCCAGGCTTGCCTGGAAGTTCTCGCGGCCGCCGTTGCGGCCAGGCGGGTTCGTGAGGCCAGCTCGGGGCCGTTCGCTGAAGGACAGCGTCCGGCTCGACAGCAATCGAGCAACGCGATGGCCGCGCCCAGGGCCAGGCGAGCGGCGACGGCGGCTTCGGCCGATTCGATCGGACGCCGGCCTTCCTGGGGAGCGCACATCGCGCGGCTCATGAGGTTCGCCAGCTCGTCGTGGGCGGCGGCCTGGTGAAGCGTGACAGATCCGCCCGCGCTCGTTGGGCGGCGACCAGGAACCGGTCCTTAACCGGCGGATCCAGGGTGGCCAGCCCGGCGGCCACCCTCGAGTGGTGCTGAGCAGGCTCTACCGGATCGGATACGACCTGGTGGCCCGACCGGTTCGGTGCGGACCTTTACCGCGCCGCCGGTAAGGGTCCAGACGGGTTCGGCGGCCTCGCACCCATACTTCCCCCAGATATCACGAGGGGAGGACGCAGCGATGCCGATCGCCGAGACGGTCAGCATGCCGGTCGCGGAGCTGTCCGGCCCAGTGGCGCGGACCGAGTCGTCGCGCGCGCACGTGCTCGACCCGTACGGGTTGGACCGGATGCCGAAGTACGACTACCTGCAGGAGGAATACTTAGTCGGTGGCACCGCCGCCGGGGCGGACTTCGGCACCCGGATCCTGGTCCGGCGCCCGGCGGACGTCGCCCGCTGTAGCGGCACAGTGATCGCGGAAGTTAGCCACATCTGGGGCGGCACCTCGGTCTGGCGAGCCATCAACAGGTACGTGATGCGGAACAACCACGTGTGGGTGGAGATCGATTCGCAGGCGCCCTCCGCGCTCGGGCTGATCGCCGCGGCCGATCCGGAGCGTTACAGGTCCTTCCGGTTCAACGAGGCCGAGACGGCGCGGGCGCTCGCCGCCGGCATCCCGTTCCAGCGGGCGGCCGGCCGAGACGAGCTCGCCGCACAGTACGACGCGTTCATGACCCGTTGGTGGGAGGCCACCCGGCAGTCGCCGGAGATCATCGCCTCGGTGGCCGCCGCCCTGCGCCAAGGGTTGCCCGGTTGTGGTTTCGCCGCCCGGCGAATCTATCTCGGTGGCATCTCGCAGACCGGGGGAGTGGTGCGTGAGTTCATCAGACGCCACCACCGCCGCTACCTGACACCGGTGTTCGACGGTTACCTGCCCGGTGCCTCCGGCGGCCCGGCGCTGCCCGACATCGATGTGCCGGTCATCGAGCTGCTTGGCGAGGCCGAGTTCCAGTCCGTACGCGAGCCCTGCGGTATCTCCGGGCAGGTGCGCGGCCTCACCCACCGCCGCCCCGACAGCGAGCGGTTCCGGTTGTATGAGGTGGCCGGGATGGCACACCGGGAGACCCGGTACATGTCCGACGTGGATCGTCAGCGGCTGGCCGCGTGCCCGCTGCCGCCCGGCGCGAACTGGAGCAGCTTCCCCAACGGACACGTCTACCACGCGGTATGGCAAGCACTGCTGGACTGGCGGGAACACGACACGGCACCGCTGCCCAGCCAGCACCTGGCCACCGTTGGCGATACCGACGAGTTGGCTCGCGACGAGCACGGCAACGCGCTCGGCGGACTGCGCACCAGCTACACCGATGTGCCCACCTCCACCTTGGTCGCGGCTACCCCGGTGGGCCGGCCGAGTTGGTACCACGGCAACGAGACTCCATTCGACTCGCGGAAGCTGGCCCGGCTCTACGGCACCCCCGAGGGCTACCAGCGGGCCGTCGCGGTCCACCTCGACCAGTACCTACACGTGGGCACCTACCTGCCGATCGACGCCGCGGAGATCCGCGACCAGCCCCGCGTGAATGGGCCGATCCGCGCGTAGCTAACCCCTCCAGCCTCCAGCGTCTGTAGCGCCAGCGTGTGACAGAGAGGACGAATATGTCCCAGCCAATCGCGTCGGCCTCACCGGCTACGGCCACCGGGTCGCACACGGTCCGCAACGTGATCGCCGCCACCATCGGGCACGGCTTGGAGAACTACTCCTACGGCGTGTATGCGCTGATGGCCGGCATCATCTCGGGCAAGTACTTCCCCGCCGAAGACCCGACGGTCTCGATGCTGTTGACGACCGGCACCTTTGCCGCATCCTTTCTGGCCCGCCCACTTGGCGCGGTTGTGCTCGGCGCGTACGCCGACCGCAAGGGACGGATCCCGGCGATGGTCGTGTGCATCCGACTGATGTTCCTGGGCAGCATCCTGATGGCATTGGCGCCCACCTATCAGAGCATTGGCATGTTCGCCCCGGCACTCATGCTGCTCGCGTTGCTGGTGAATGGGTTCTCCTACGGCGGTGAGTTCGCCAGCGCTACCGCATTCCTGATCGAGCAGAACCCGAAACGGCGGGGCTTCTTCGGCAGCTGGGTCATTACCAGCCAAGCCGTCGCCAGCCTGGTCGCCGCTGGCATGCTGGCGGCGTTGTCCCACGGCTTACCCAAGGAAGCTTTCGAGACCTGGGGTTGGCGCATTCCGCTCGCCTTCGGCGTCCTCGTCGGCCCGGTCGGCTATTACCTGCGCCGCAAGCTCCCCGACTCGCCGGAGTTCCGTGCACACATGGCCCAGGTGCCGGCCGAGCGGCAGCATCCACTGGGCGAGGTGTTGCGTACCCAGAAGGCGCAGATGCTGGTGATCGTCGGCCTGGTCGCCGGCACCACGTCCATCACCTACATGGTCAGTTACCTGCCGACCGTGGGCGTGCGCGAGCTGGGCATGCCGGCATCGGTTACCTATACCGCCGCCATGGTCGGCTACGCGGTCACCGTGCTGGTCGTCCCGATCATGGGTCAGCTGTCCGACCAGTTCGGCAGGGTCCGGGTGATGCGGACCGGCATCATTGCCTTTGCCGTCGTTGTCTACCCACTGTTTCTGCTGCTCAGCACCAGACCCACGCTGTTCGTGATGATCACTGTACTGGTCCTGATCGCGATCATCACGAACGCCTACATTGCACCGAATGCCTCGTTCAAGGCCGAAGTGTTCCCGCTGCACACCCGGGGTACCGGAATGTCCCTCGGCTACAACATAGGCGTTGTGATCTTCGGCGGGGCTACCCCGCTGATCGCCACCTGGCTGATCAGGGCCACCGGCACGCCCACGGCCCCCAGCCTATGGCTAATCGTCGCCGCTGTGCTCAGCATCATCGCGGTGGTCTACGGCTCCCCATTCGCGGCTAAGCACGCATCCGGTGTAGAAGAGCCCTAATGGATGCCCCTGGGACACGGGATTCGCCGACGACGGTGCGAACCCGATCGTGTTCCTCGACGAGGGACAGAGCGACGGTCGCGCCGCCCTTGCCGATCTCATCTCGACTCCCGCACACGAACGCACCGCGCGTTCCTGTCGAAAGTGGCCTCATGAGCGAAGCTGAGAACGGGTTGCCCACTAAAACCGGGAGGCGTCTGGCCCGGTGGCGCGAGTATCACGCATACCAGTACCTGCGAGCAGGCGAGGACTATCACGCGTTCGATTTCGTGCGTCAGATCGGCCGGGAACCGGCCGCCGCTGTCGAGTGGCCCGCCGCCGTCGAACAGCGCGCGCGCGAGTTCGAAGAACAGCATCTTGTTGTGTCCGCACACGACCACCTTTCGCTGCGCCCAACCGATCCCGCGCACTTCGCCGAATACCGGCGGCAAGGCCGCGAAGCGACACCCTACGAGGGCATTGCACATTCCGGTGTTGACCTGTTCTTCGACGGCGGGCCCGCCGCGGTCAGCATGATCCGATCGCACACTCCCTGGGATTGGGACGACACGATCAGCGACCTCGCAATGCGCCAGTCGGACTGGGCTCATCAGGGTCTTGTCGCCCCGGTTCGCGACCTCGGGGACTTGGATCGAGCGCGGGCTACGGACCGGGTCGGCGTCGTGCTCACGCTGGAAGCCGCTACCCCGATCGGTACCGACCTCGACCGGCTCGACATCCTCTATGGGCTGGGCGTGCGTCTGCTCGGCTTGGTCTATAGCGAGAGTAACCAGCTCGGCTCGGGGCTCGCCGATACCGGTGACGGCGGGCTCACTCTGCTCGGCCGTCGCGCACTGCGCCGCATGAACGACCTGGGCATCATCGTGGACGTGTCGCACACGGGCGACCAGACCGCGCTCGACGCCGCGCGCCGGTCCAGTGCGCCCGTCGTGATCACCCATGCTGGAGCCCGGTCGCTGTGGCCGAGCGCCCGCATGAAGCCGGACGAGGTGATCAAGGCATGCGCGGACACTGGCGGTTACATTGGGGTGGAAGCCGCACCGCACACCACGATCACCCGCGGTTACCCACAGCACTGCCTCGACTCGGTTATGGAGCACCTCGAGCACTGCCTGGACATCGTTGGCATCGACCACGTCGCGCTCGGCCCGGACACGAACTTCGGTGATCACGTCGCGTGGCATCGAGTGTTCGGCGCGCTACTCGGCAAAGACGGGCAGCGGCGCCAGCTCCCACCCCATCAACCGGTGGCCCATGTTCGGGGCTGTGAGAATCCCGCCGAGTCGACCCGGAACATGATCCGTTGGCTGTTCGAGCACGGTTACTCAGATCAGGAGATCGCCAAGATCGCCGGCGGGAACGTGCACCGGGTGGCCACTCAGGTCTGGTGTGGCTGATCCGCAAATTACCGGCGCACAGCCCGGCCGTTGAGGGGCCGGGCTAGCCGCTCACTCTGGCGTTCTTTGCTGTTCATCGTACTGGCGGATGGTCGATAGAGGTGCGCCGCCGGATGCGGCGAAGTACGATGGCGACCAGAGATGGTCGCGGTGGGTGCGCACCGGGAACCGCTGCCGTATTCCTCGGTGAGCACCTGGCGCCGGTACTTCGTCACAAAGACCAAATGTGCATGTAAGACCACGGCGAATACTGTCACTATCGGTCATAGACCAACGCAAATATAGGTGTGTGCCATACGTCCGCTACCGCGACTGGTCGAGGTGTCTATCCCAGCCGTAGTGTCGCGGTCGGGATGTTTGCACGACGGGATCCTCGACTTCGCGAGGTCAGGATGCTCGCAGGTGGTTCTGCTCGGCGCGGGGCTGGACGCCCGAGCTTTCCGGCTGGTGTGGGCCGCCCGACGTGATGGCCTTCGAGATAGACCTCGCGGCACCGTTCGAGTTCGAGAGTCATTCCTGGTCGATCACGAGCCGATGTGTCAACGTGCGGTGGTGCACGCCGATCTACGTGAAGACTGGCCTTCAGTACTCGCACGGCAGGATTTGTTCCGAGGCGAGCGACAGCGCGGCTCGCGGAGCGATTGTTGGGGTCGGCCGCCAATATCATTGCTTCGAAGGTGTGGTCGGGTGCCTCCTGCCAGCGCCTAATCGGATGGCGTGGCGAGGAACTTGTCCAGAGTGATCGGCAGGCTGCGGACACGTGTGCCGGTGGCGTGGTAAGCGGCGTTGGCGATGGCCGCGGCGACGCCGACGGTGCCGATCTCGGCGATGCCTTTCGCGCCGAGGGTGTTGTAGTGCGGATCGGGCGTCCCTAGCCAGAACGCGTCGATTTCCGGGATGTCGGCGTGCGCGGCGACGTGGTAAGAGGCAAGGTCATGGTTGATGACCTGGCCGTAGCGGTGGTCCATGACGCTGTGCTCGTGGAGCGCCATGGACATTCCCATGATCATGCCGCCGACGAGCTGGGACCGCGCGGTGCGGGGGTTAATCACCCGGCCCGCATCGAAGACACCGAGAAGCCGACGCGTTCTGATCTCGCCGGTGTCGGCATGCACGGCGACCTCCGCGAACTGCGCGCCGAACGCGTGCATGGCGAAGTTCTTATTCGCCGCGTTCGGGTGGGGGGTTGCGGTCGTGTGGGCACCGACGACGGGATTGCTTCCATGCGTGGCGCGGAACGTGTCGGTGGCGGCGATAATGGCCTCGCTCCAAGAAGCGGTGCCCATGGATCCCGCTGCCGCCAGCGCCCTCGGGAACGTGGAGGAGCCGATCGCCATCTCCACGTCCTCCAGGTCGACACCGAGCGAATCGGCCGCGATCTGGGTCAGGATCGTAAGGGCGCCGGTGCCGAGGTCGGAGGCGGCGATCTCGACGCGGTATCGGTCATCGGTCAACGCCCGCACTGTGGCTGAGGAGGGGGGAAAGTGCCGCTGGCACGGGTAGGAGGCACCGGCGACTCCGGTTCCGATCCACCATCCGTCCCTCAGTCGGTGGCGCGGCGCGGGGTCACGTTCCCGCCAGCCGAACCGCGTTGCGCCGTCACGCAGGCACCAGACCAGCTCGCGGGAGGAGAACGGACGGCCCGAGTCGGGGTCGATCGCCGGCTCATTACGGATCCGGAGCTCGATCGGATCGATGCCCAGCGCTACCGCTAGTTCGTCCATGGCGGACTCGAGCGCGAAAGAGCCGGGCGCCTCGCCGGGGGCGCGCATGAACCCGGGAATGCCGACATCGAGGGGCACGAGGCGATGAGTGGTGGACCGGGCTCGGGCGGCGTAGAGCATGCGGGAGGAGACGGCGGTGGGCTCGGCAAACTCGGCGTATCGGGCGGTCTGTTGCTCGACGTCGTGTCCGATCGCGGTCAAGGTTCCGTCCGATCGGGCGCCGAGGCGCACACGTTGGATGGTGGGTGTTCGGTAGGCGGTGCCGACAAAAGTGTGCTGGCGGGAGAGGGCGAACTTCACCGGTCGGCCGGGTACCGATCGCGCGGCAAGTGCTACCAGGACCTGCCCGGGACGAGGAAAGGTCTTCGACCCGAAGCTGCCGCCGACGAACGGCGAGATCACCTCCAGTTGAGACGGCTGCAGCCCCAGCACGGGCGCGAGAAACGCTTGGATGACCCAGGCACCCTGGTTCGAGTCGTACAGCGTCAGGTGGTCGGTTCCGTCGGTGACGTTCCAGATCGCGACGGTGGTGTTGGGCTCCAGCGCGACGTGGTGCTGGCCGGACGTGCGGTAGGTCAGGTCGACGACCACGTCCGCGACGGTCAGTTCGGCGTCCAGGTCACCGTCGGTGACATCGGCGAGCAGTGATCCATCGAGAAGCTTCTCGGGGGCGTAGCGGTCGGGGTGGTCGGCGCGCAACTCCGTATCGTGGGCGGCCGGGTCGTAGGAGATCCGGACCAGTTCAGCCGCATGCCGGGCGATCTCCGGCGTGTCGGCGATGACCGCCCCGACGAACTGTCCGTGGTAGGCAACGTCGTGGTTCTGCAGGACTTGCAGGTCGGCGGGCGCCCAGGCGGGGAGTCGGTGCGCGTTGTGGGCGGTGAGGATGCGCACGCTCTCGTGTGCCGCCGAGGCGTCGGCGGTGTCGACGGCGGTCATACTGCCTCGGGCGATCGTGGACCTCAGTGGGTACAGATAGAGCGGCTCGGTCACGGGCTGTTCGTAGGCGTAGGGGGCCGTCCCGGTCACCTTGGCCGGTCCGTCGAGCCGCGCGATGGATCGACCGACAAACCTCAGGTGCGCGGTGGTGGTCAGTGGTCCACCCTCTCTGTTGTGGGCGTCAGCACGGAGCGTGCGAAATCACGCCGCGGGGATGCGGGCCACCGCCTCGATCTCAATGAGGTATCCCGGGGCGAAGAGGGCCTGGACGCCGACCAGCGAACTCGCCGCGCACCGTCGCGTCCCCGCGTGCAGCGGGCCCATGATGAGCGGCACGAGCTCCGGGCGGTAGTCGACGACAAAGATCGTCTGTTTGATCAGATCGTCGCGGGTCGCACCCGCCGATGCGAGCGCGATGTCGAGGTTGCGCACGATCTGCTCCGCCTGCTTGGCGTAGTCGCCCTCGCCCACCAGGTTGCCGTCGATGTCCCAGGCCACCTGCCCGGACGTGTAGACGAGCCCGAGCTCAGGCACGGTCACCACGTGGGTGACCAGGCCGGGCAGCGCGTGCAGTCCGTCCGGGTTCGCATCAATGATCGTCATGTTTCCTTCTCCGCTGCAACTGGTCGAGGACCGGTAGGTAAGTCTCAGCTCGCCGGTGGTGGGCCCGACTGCCGCCACGCAAGCTCGCGCAGAACGGCGACGAGCGTGTTGGTCACCAGCGGGACCTTGAACGCGTTGCCCGTGTGGACAAGTGCTTCGGAGAGCTCCGCTCCCGCCGCGCGGCGATATGTCTTCTCCGAGGTCGGATGTCCGCGCAATTCCGCCTCGACGGTGTAGGCCCGCCAGGGCCGGTGCGCGACCCCGCCCAGTGCTACCCGTGCGTCGGTGATCAGCCCATCCTCGATGGCGAGCGCGGCGGCCACCGAGACCAGTGCGAATGCGTAGGACGCGCGGTCGCGCACCTTGCGGTAGGTGGAGTGCCGGGCAACCGGGATGGCCGGCAGTTCAACTCCGGTTATCAACTCTCCGTGTTCGAGGACGGTGTCCCGGTGTGGGCTTGTCCCGGGCAGGCGATACAGGTGGGTCAGGGCGACTCGTCGCTCGCCGTGCCCGCCCAGGACGACAACGTCGGCGTCGAACGCGGCCAGTGCCACCGCCATGTCGGACGGGTGGGTCGCGATGCAGTGCGGCGACGTACCGAGGATCGCGTGGTCGCGGGTGTATCCGCCGATCGCGGCACAGCCCGCCCCAGGGGACCGCTTGTTACATGGTGTCGTCAGGTCCTGGAAGTACCCGCACCGGGTGCGTTGCAGAAGATTCCCCCCGACCGTCGCGACGTTGCGGATCTGCGCGGACGCCCCGGCCAGCAGCGCACAAGACAGGGCCGGATAGCGCGCGCGGATCAACGGATGCGCCGCCGCATCGCTGTTGCGCATCGTCGCGCCGATCCGGACCCGCCCGTCCTGGAGGATTTCGACCCTGTCCAGCGGCAGGCGGGACACGTCCACGAGCAGATCCGGGCTCGCGAGTCCGAGCTTCATGTGGTCGACGAGATTGGTTCCGCCGGCGAGAAATGTCGCGTGTGGGTGTGCGGCGACCGTCTCGACGGCGGAGCGGGTGTCGAGGGCACGGTGGTAGTCGAAAGGGATCACAGGCCGGTCACCTGTCGCACGGCGGCGACGATCCCGTCGTAGGCCCCGCATCGGCAGAGGTTGCCGCTGAGTCGTTCCCGGATCTCCTCTCGAGTGAGTTCCATCGGTCCGTCACCACCTGTGACAGCACTGGGGTGACCAGCGGCGAATTCTTCGAGCATGGCCACCGCTGAACAGATCTGACCGGGCGTGCAGTATCCACATTGGAGACCGTCGTGGTCGAGGAACGCCTGCTGCATCGGGTGCAGCTCGTCGCGCTCGGCCAAGCCGGCCGCGGTGACGATGGTCGCGCCGTCGTGCGCGACTGCCAGTGCCAGGCAGGTGAGCGCTCGCCGACCGTCCAGCAGCACGGTGCATGCGCCGCACTGTCCGTGGTCGCAGCCCTTCTTGGCGGCGGTGTTGCCCAGCCGGTCCCGCAGTGCGTCCAAGATCGTGGTGCGCGTATCGACGGTGAGCTCGTGGTGCTCACCGTCGACACGCAGTTTCAGCGAGGTTTCGATCGGTTCGCTCCTTGTCGACCTCGGAAGGGCATTGGACAACGGCCAATCTGACATCTGTCAGGATAATGTGGATCTGACAGGTGTCAAGTCGGCTTCGGCTACGCGATAACTTGGTCGCGCACACAAGTCCTCGCGCGGCCAAGCCGGAGAGATCGACGGAAGGACCGAGCAGTGCCCGAACGGGTGGGATCGACCCTTCGACGAGCCGGCCGCCCCGCCCCCGACGCCGGGGTGCCGGATGAGTCAGTCGTCCTACTGCGCGGCCTCGAAGCATTCGCCGAACTGGGCTACGACCGAGCGTCCGCCCGCGAGCTGGCGCGGCGGCTGGGCGTCAGCCACAACTTCATCAACGACCGGTACGGCTCGAAGTCGAAGTTCTGGTACGCGGTGGTGGATTGGGCACTGGACACACACCAACGAGACCGCCTCCCGCTACTGCGGGCGGACCTCGACCCGGAGCAGCACCTTCGCGCCGTCATCGGTCACTTCTATCGACGTACCGTGGACACGCCATTGCTCGGCAGGCTCCTGGCCGACGAGTTCTCCCGCGAGTCCGAGCGGGTCGACTACCTCTACGAGCGGTACATCAAACCGGAGCTCGACGCCCTGGCCCCGAGCCTCGAGCGGCTGGTCGCGGCGAAACGGATGGCGCCGGTGTCCAGAGACGTGTTCTTCTTCGCGGTGATCGGTCCGGCATCCGCCCTGGTTCAGAACCCCCTCGCGCATCGACTCGGCCGACCGGAGACGGAGACCCACCGCGACCTGGTGCACACCGCCGAGCAGCTCGCGACCCTCATTGTCGACGGCCTGCTCGCGGCCGGGGGTCCAGCTGGCGATCTCGCCGGCGCCTGAGGGTGCTCCTAGGGCGGCGAGCCCGGGTGGGGCTTTACCGCCCCCGCAACTGGTCAGTTGCCAGGCGGGCTCCTTCGATCATGGCGTCGAACTTCGCCCACATGACCGTCGGATGTACCTCGGGTCGATAGGTGGCCTGCGAGGAGTAGCCACAGTCGGCGCTGGCGATGACGTTCTCCCGGCCTACCAGCTTGGCGAAGCGTACGAGCCGCTCGGCGATCAGCAAGGGATGCTCGACGATGTTGCTTGCGTGGGTGATCACCCCAGGCATGAGCACCTTTCCCTCGGGCAGGCGGGTCGACTCCCACAGGTGGTACTCGTGCTCGTGCCGAGGGTTGGCGGCCTCAAACGAGTAGTAGCGGGCGTTCACCGCGAGCACGAGGTCGATGACATCCCCGAGTGGAGCGTCGTAGATGCGGGGCCCTTCGTTGATGCCATAACAGGTATGGAAGCGAACCCGGTCCTCTGGGATGCCCCGGAGTCCATGGTTGATCGCTTCGACGTACATCTCGCCCCGCCTGCGACGCTCGGTCTCGGAGAGCTCGGCGAAACTGCAGATCTCGGTCAGGCCGGGATCGTCGATCTGCAGCAGGAAACCGGCCTCGATGATCGCTTGATACTCGGCCCGCATCACCTCGGCCACGCTGAAGAAGTAGTCCTCTTCAGAGGCGTAGTACTCGTTGATGCCGACACCGCTGGGCGCGATCGACGGAACGAACGCGGTCTGCCGTTCTGTGTCTCCGAGCGCGGCGGCCAGGTTGTCCAGGTCGCGCTTGAGCGCCTGCTCGCCCTGGTAGCGCAGCGGTCCGGTGCACACCACCGGGACGATCGGCACGACCGTGCCGCCGATCATCGCGGAGCCGAAGTACTGCTCGTAGTACTCGGGGAACGCCTTCACCTCGGCCTTGAACGACCCAGGAGACTTCGCGCCGGGTCGCTTCTCGACGCCACTCAAACGTTCGGCGACGTAGCTGAAGAACCCGAGCTTGCCCATCTCGCCATCGCTGACCAGGTCGATCCCGTGCCCGCGCTGTTGGGCGACGATCTCGTTCACCGCGGTGCGCACCCGATCGTCAAACTTTGCCTCGTCGATGCCGGTGCCCTCGGCCCTCGCCCGCATCAGGTCAAGCAGATCCGTGGGACGCGGCAGGCTTCCTACATGTGTCGTTCGGATGCGGTCAGCGTCGATGCTCACAAGGCACTCCCCAGTCGGCGACACGCGCCTCGGCTCCGTGCGGAACCAGCGGACCCCAGATTCTGACGATCGTCAGATTAGCGGTTGGGCGGCGAGTGTCAAGGCCCTGGCCGACGGCCGGAAGATCATTCGGCCCGACCGTTTCGGGCGGCGTTGACCTCCGGTTCGAGGCTCGCTACGGTGATGTCGTAGTGAACATAATCGTCTCGTAAGACGGGCTGATGTCTGCCCATACCCGCGGCCCGACTGACCTCGGAGCCGCGCCGTCCGGACGGGTTGGGTTCGATGTTGAACAGGAGCCGCGCATGACGATGTCGGTCGAACAGGCCGGATTGACGCTCGTCGACCCGAAGGCCTACGCCGAGGAGACTCGGTTGCACGAGGCGTGTGCCGTGTTGCGCGGCGAGTCGCCGGTGCACTGGGTGGACGGGCGTCCGTCCTACAGCCCGTTCTGGGTGATCACCCGTCGGGCGGACATCATGGAGATTGAGAAGAACCACCAGGTGTTCCGCAATTCGCCTCGTCCGATCCTGGCGCCCGCGGCGGAAGATGCCCGCCAGCTCGAGCAGGGTCAGATGCTGCGCACGCTGATCCACATGGATGATCCGGAACACCGGGCGCTGCGCCCGATCGCGGCCGACTGGTTCCGACCTAAGACGCTGCGCGCCCTGCGGGAGAGCGTCAACCAGTTGGCCCGCCGGCATGTCGACCTGATGGCGGAGCGGGGCGAAGAGTGTGACTTCGCCGCCGACGTGGCGGTGCAATACCCGTTGCAGGTAATTCTGTCGTTGCTGGGGCTACCGGAGTCGGACTTCCCCCGGATGCTGAAGCTGACCCAGGAGATCTTCGGCGGAGACGATCCGGAGCGTCGCCGGGGCGAAACTCCGGAAGAGCATCTCGCGGTGATCTTGGACTTCTTCGCCTACTTCCAGGCGCTGATCAACGACCGGCGCGCCAACCCGACAGACGACCTGGCCTCCGCGATCGCCAACGCCCGGGTCGACGGCGAGCATCTCAACGACTTGGACGCGGCCGGCTACTTCGTCATCATTGCCACCGCCGGTCACGACACCACCAGCTCCACTATCGCCGGCGGCATGCAGGCCCTGCTGCAACACCCCGACCAACTCGACCTGCTGCGCCAGCAACCGGAGCTCATGCAAGGGGCGGTCGAGGAGATGATCCGCTGGACCACCCCGGTCAAGGCATTCATGCGTACCGCGGTCGCCGATCACCAGATCGGCGGGGTCACTATCAAACAAGGCCAGCGGGTTTTGCTGATGTATCCGTCCGGCAACCGAGACGAAACCGCGTTCGACCGGCCCTTCACGTTCGACATCACCCGCGGGCCCAACCGCCACATCGCTTTCGGCGCCGGTGTTCACTTCTGCCTTGGCGCGCAACTGGCCCGAATGGAGACCCAGGCCCTGTTCACCGAACTGCTACCTCGCCTGCAATACGCCGAAATCAGCGGGCCGGTCACAGGAGTAGCCAGCACCTTCGTCAGCGGACTGAAGCAGTTACCCCTGCGCTACCGCATGACTGCCCCGGCGCCCGCCTGATGCAATCGTTCACCGGTGATGCGGACCCCGGCGCCCTTGACTCAGCCCCAGGCGGGTAGACAGATAGCGTGGGAACGCCGCCCGACTCGTCCGCGCTCGCGTCACGGCCCGTTGGCCGGTCGACCCGCCGGCGTGGGACCAACCTCACGCACGCGATCTATCTCGCCACCCTGCACGAGCTTGCCGAGACCAGTTTCGAAGCGCTGAGCTTTGACAAGATCGCCGTCCGGGCCGGTGCGGGCAAAGCATCGCTCTACCGCCGTTGGAGCAGCACGAAGGAACTGCTGTTGGAGGCGCTGACCGATCCGTCCGCGGGTTTCGGTACGCCGCGCCCGCCCAATACCGGGTCGGTGCGATCAGACCTCATCTCGACCTACCGCAGTTTCGCGCGGGTCCTGGACCAGCCGCACGGTCTAGCCCTGCGGCCCCTGATGACCCAACGACCCCGGTATCCGGAGCTGTATGCGGAGATCCACCAGCTGCTGGTCGAACCTCGCCTCGAGGTGGTGATGGCCATCCTGCGAGCAGGAGTGGAGCGGGGCGAGGTTGCGCCCGAGGCCGTCCGGCCGAGAATTGCGGCGGTCGGACACCGGCTTCTGATCGCCGAGCACATGGACAGCGGGGCGCTCACCAAAAAGGAGATCGAAGCCGTGGTCACAGAGGTCCTCCTCCCTCTGGTGACCACGCACTCGAGGACCTGATGGGATTGAACCAGCTCGATGCCTGGTGCGGCCCCGGTCTCAGATGCGGGTGCCGCCGGAGACCTCGATGCGTTGCGCTGTCACCCAGCGGTTGCCCTCAGACAGCAGGGCGGTAATCGCTCCGCCGATGTCGTCCGGCTGACCCATCCGCCCGAACACGCTCTGGGCGGCCAGCCGCTCCTGAGCCACGGGGTGGCGGAGTGCTCCACCGCCGAAGTCGGTCGTGGTGGGGCCTGGGGCCACGGTGTTGACCGTGATGCCGCGGTCGGCGAACTCGGCCGCCAGGTGTCGGGTCAGCACCTCGATCGCTCCCTTCATCGACGCGTACGCCGCGCTCGCGGGTGCGACGAACCGGGTGAGGCCGGTTGAGATGTTGACGATGCTGCCACCGTCGGCGAGTAGCGGCGCAAGCTTCTGCGTGAGAAAGAAGACTCCTTTCAGATGTACGTTCATCATTGCGTCGAAGGTAGCTTCCGTCGTATGTGCGAAGGGGCTCCCGGTGGCTGAGCCTGCGTTGTTGACCAGGAAGTCGAACGTGTCCCTTCCCCAGGTAGCGGCGAGCCCGTCGCGAAATTCGGCGACGAAGTGATCCAGCGTGGCGACGTCGCCGTCGCCGAGGTCTAGCCGCAAGGCCATAGCCGAACGCCCGGCCTTGTGGATCTCCTCAGTCGCGGATGCGGCGGCTGAGTGATCCGATCGGTAGGTGATAATGACGTCGACGCCGGCGGCGGCGAGCTTGAGCGACGTAGCGCGCCCAATTCCTCGACCGCCGCCAGTGACGAGGGCTATGCGCTGTTGCTCAGTCACGCTATTCTCTCCACATAAGAGTGCGGGCATTAATGGGCTATAATGACAAATTCTCCAAGATAACGGGTGTCGCTGATTTGCGCGATCAAGAAATCCGCCACCTCAGCGCGGGAGATGCTCGGTAGGCCGCTTAGTGACAGACGCTTGCCGGATCGATATTTCCCGCTCCGCTCGCCATTCGTGAGAAGAGCGGGATATACGAGCGTCCAGTCAATTTCTTCATCGTTCTCCCGCAAAAAGTTCTCCGCCCTCAGTTTATCGGCGAACGTTGGACGTAGAATGGTCTTGAACATGGCCCGCAACAATAGAGGTGCGTCCTCGATAGACTGGCCGACACCCAGGGATGAGGTCAATATGAGGCGACGAACCCCGGCTTTCGGCATTGCGCTGACGATCACGTGGATGGCGTCTGTGATCACGGTCGGCGCGCGCATGCCGGCAACGTCTCGTGAGCTCCCTAGTGCGCTGATCACCGCATCCTTGCCGGCAAGTGCCTCGGCGACGGCATTGTGGTCTCGAGTCACGTCA
>Ga0137412_10000732_pt1 | contig 24204 bp, 27 predicted proteins | sample CZODoug2_1_16fun_FD_122160 | JGI IMG/M metagenome (GOLD analysis project Ga0137412, IMG submission 122160) | Vadose zone soil fungal communities from Angelo Coast Range Reserve, California, USA - CZODoug2_1_16fungal (Hybrid Assembly) | ecosystem: Environmental > Terrestrial > Soil > Vadose zone... | reverse complement strand
CAGTGCGTAAACGCGAAGATCGGAAACTCGATGCCGAGTTCGTCGCAGATGGGAGTGTGCATGCTGATCCTTACCTGGTTGCTTACAGCGGCGTAGGCGAACTGGAACGTGTTCTAGTTTAGTACGGATCCGGACGGCTGTGACCATCCGGGCAAGAGCGCTTCGCGCGAACCGTTCAGAACACGGCGTCGTGGAGCACCCACAGCACCAGAAACGCCAACATGCAGACCGCGCAAGCCAGATGATCACGCCAGATGGACCGCGCCAGGGCGGTTTGGGTGCCTGGGCTGCCAGAACGGCTGCCGAGTCGAACAGCGTTGGGCACCGTATGCGTCGCGGCCAGCAGAATCGGCGCGCCCGCCAGCAGAATCGACACCGCCACCAGCCAGCCCGGGTCGTGCCCTCGGACCGCCCGGAACCCCAACGCGCCCAGTAACACCACCATGACCACGGCGATGAGGCGGCTCATCGGTCGCGATTCGGTGACCGCGCGCCGGTAGTAGCGCGCGATGGAATCCAGCACCGACTCAGGCAGCTCACCGCCGGGATGTCGGTCCGCGAGGACCTGAGCATCGAAAATGAGGTCCATCCACAGCACGGCGAAGAGGAACCCGCTGCATGCGGTCAGTAGGGAGGTGGTAGCGCTCATCGTTTGATTGTTTCCCAGTTCGCGATCGCCGTCGTGCCGGTGGAACAAGTTCTAATTTGCAAGCCCGCTGCGGTAGCGTGACCCGTCATGGGACGCGTGGACGGAAAAGTTGCACTGATCAGCGGTGGCGCTCGGGGGATGGGCGCTGCCCACGCTCGCGCACTGGTCGCCGAGGGCGCCAAGGTCGTGATCGGCGACATTCTCGACGATGACGGCAAAAAACTCGCCGACGAAATCGGCGAGGCCGCACGCTACGTCCACCTCGACGTCACCCAGCCCGAAGAGTGGGACGCCGCGGTGTCCACCGCGGTCAACGACTTCGGCAAGCTCAACGTGCTGGTCAACAACGCCGGCATCGTCGCGCTCGGTCAGCTCGGACAATTCAATGTGGACAAGTGGAACAAGGTCATCGACGTCAACCTGAACGGGACGTTCCACGGCATCCAAGCCGTCGTCGAGCCGATGAAGGCCGCAGGCGGCGGCTCCATCATCAATGTGTCGTCGATCGAGGGCCTGCGCGGCGCCGTCATGGTGCACCCGTACGTAGCCTCGAAGTGGGCGGTGCGCGGCCTGACCAAATCCGCCGCGCTCGAACTCGCCTCGCAGAACATCCGGGTCAACTCCATCCACCCGGGCTTCATCCGCACCCCGATGACCAAGCACTTCCCCGACGACATGGTCAGCGTTCCGCTCGGCCGGCCCGGCGTCTCCGAGGAGGTCGCCACCTTCGTGCTGTTCCTGGCCAGCGACGAATCGTCGTACGCGACCGGCGCCGAGTTTGTGATGGACGGCGGACTGGTCAACGACGTCCCGCACAAGTTCTAGCCGCTAGCGGCACTTGTCGACGACGGTCTCGGCGAACCGCTCGATGGCGGCGCGGCAGCCCTCGCGGTCGTCCGGCCCGACGTCTTCGCCCATCCACGGCGCGCACATCACCGCGGTGATGCCGAGATCTTCTGCGCGTCGGTAGAGATCGGCCGACGGCACCTCGAGCAACGCCAGCATGATCTCGAACGACTCGCCGTCCCGCCCGTACTCGCGCCGCAACGCGGTCAGCTTCTGCACGTAACGGACCGCGTCGTCCCAGACGTACGCCGTGCCTACCCACCCGTCGCACAGCCGGGCGGCGCGGCGCAATGCCATCTCCGATTCGCCGCCGCTCAAGATCGGCACCGGCGTCGCCGGGTGCGGCTCGAGCATCAACTCGGGTACCTGGTAATGCCGACCACTCCAGGACACCCAGCCGCCCTGCCACAGCGCACGCAACGCCGGGATCATTTCGTCGAGCCGCTTTCCGCGGGTGCTGAAATCCTGCCCCAGCAAGTCGAATTCCTCGCGCATCCAGCCGGCGCCGACAGCCAGCGACACCCGACCGCCGGAAATGACCGACGCGGTCGCCACCTGTTTGGCGACCTCCACAAGCGGACGGGAAGGGGCGACGTAGATGGCGTTGGAGAACCGCAACTGTCGGGTAATCGACGACATCGCACCGATCATGATCCACGAATCCGGCCACGCCGTTTCCGGCGGCCATGGCGGACGTCTGGCCGGTGATGGGTACGGCGACGTCAGATTGCGGGGATAGATCAAGTGATCGGCACAGATCACCCCGTCGTAGCCACACTCATCCAGCATTCGCGCGATTGCCAGCGCGTCGGCCGTCTCCATAAACGGAGTGCCAGACCAGAACTGCATCAGGCGCCGTTCCGGAGCATTGACCTGACCCGTGGGCGGCTGCCCGAGCCGGTGACACGGAGCACCGGCCAACCGCGTTCGCCGGCCACCGCCGCAAGGCGCGGTCGTGGGTTGACCGGTCGGGGGTGGCCGACCAGCGCCATCAAAGCCGCGTCCTCGTCGCCGTCGGCGTAGAAGTAGCTATCGTCCAGCATCACCGCGTTGTCAATGCAAAAGTTACGCACCGCAGCCGCTTTCGTCGGCCCCCACACGATGGGACGAACAATGTTCCCGGTCAGCAGGCCTGCGTCGTCGACCGTGAAGTGGTTGCACAAGACGTGGGTGATGCCGAGGAATCGGGCGACGGGCCGGGCATGGATGGTCAGCGCCGAGGAGCACAGCGCCACGGTGTGGCCGCGGGCCTGATGCGCATGCACGATCGCTCGCATCGCCGGAAACACGCGCGCGGCGATCCGGTCGGCGAATAGCCGTTCACCGATGGCCTCCAGCTCCGCCAGCGATTCGCCGCGCAGGTAGCCGGCGCCTCGCACGACCAGGCGCCCGAACTCCATGCGGCCGAACCGGTATCGCATCATGGCCTCAGCAACACCCAGAACCTCCCCGAATCCGGCCTGTCGGCGACGGATCCGATCACCGGCATGAGCGGTGGCGGTGAACCCGGCTACCAGGGTGCCGTCCAAGTCGAAGAACGCGCCCATTTCGGGTCCCGCCGGACTCGCGGCGATCTCCGCGAGGGCGGCCGACGCCGACTGCAGATCGTCGAGGGGCACGTCGTAAGACTTTAGGTTCGTTTTCGAAATTGCGGGCGCAAGCATCGAGAACCCGATAGGAAGAGGATGGTGGATTTCGAACTCGACGCAGCGCAGGACGCCTGGCTGGCCGAGGTGCGCGCGTTCCTCACTGAGAACGTCACGCCAGCCCTGCGATCCGAACTGGCCGAGCACGGCCAGGAATTGCCCGACCGGGAAGTCGCGGCATTCCGGCGCAGGATCGGCGAGCGGGGCTGGTTCGGGCTGAACTGGCCGTCGGAGTACGGCGGTCTGGGACTCGGCGCCGTCTATCAGCACCTACTGATGCGCGAGTTCGAGTATTGGGGCGTTCCGGGTCCGGACCTCACGGTGACATCGGTCGCGCCGATGATCATGCGGCACGGCACCGAACAGAACAAGCTCGAGTTCCTTCCGCCGATTGCTCGCGGCGAACTGATTTGCGCGGTCGGCTACTCCGAACCCGAAGCGGGCACCGATCTGGCCAGTTTGCGCACCCGGGCGGTGCAAGACGGCGACGAATGGGTCATCACCGGATCCAAGATCTGGAATAGCGTCGCAAACCGTGCCACGCATGAATGGCTCTGTGTGCGAACCGATCCCAGTGCGGCCCGGCACCGCGGCATCTCGGTGGTCATGGTTCCGATGAATCTGCCCGGCATAGAGATTCGTCCGCTCTACGCATGGTCGGGGTATCGCACCAACGAAGTGTTCTTCGACGCGGTACGGGTGCCCGTCGGCAACTTGATCGGGGAACTCAATCGAGGCTGGACCTACATCACCGGCGCGCTTGATCTCGAGCGTGGCGCGCTGACCAATGCGGGAGATCTGCGCCGCGCACTCGATGACCTGACCGAGCTGGCTGGCCGGCCGCGACGCGACGGTTCGGTGCCCTTGCAGATCGCCGGCTTCCGTCGCCGTCTCGCCCAAGCGGAAGCGGATGTCGAGGCGGCCATGTTGATGGGGTATCAGGCGGCCTCGTTGCTGGAGAGCGGAGTGATCCCCACCGTGGACGTCAGCGTCGAGAAAGTGTTCAGCAGCGAATTACGTCAGCGGATCGCCGATTTGGCCATCGACCTGCTCGGCCCCGACGGCCTGTTGGAGTACCGCAGCCCGGGCGCGCCCGAGGACGGGAAATTCGAACGGCTCTACCGGGTGTCGCCGCTGATGCGCTTCGGTGGCGGCACCAACGAGGTACTTCGCGACGTGATCGCGCAGCGTGGCCACGGCATGCCGTCCTACGGACGCTGATGGTGACGACACCGTGAAACTGCTACCCGATCAGGACGAGCGAGACCTGGCGTCGATGCTCTCCGCGCTGTTCGCCGCCGAGTGCCCGATAAGCCTGGTCCGTGAACTTCGCGACGCGGACCCACGCTCGATGCCCGCCCGGCTGTGGAAGTCGTTGGCAGACGCCGGCGTATTCGGCCTGTTGCTTCCGCAGGAATACGGCGGCGCCGGCGGTGCGCTATCCGACCTCGGCATCTTCTGCCTCGAGGCGGGCCGCGGCCTGTGCCCGACAATCGTGCACGGCACCGTGCAGGCCGCTCTGGCGATCCAGCTGCTCGGCGGACCCGATCAGCATGCTGCGTGGCTGCCCTCGCTGGCTGACGGAAAAATCAGTGCCACAACATGTTTGTGGGGTCCACGTAATGCCGCAGTGACCACACCGACGCTGCGTGTGCGTGCGGAGGCTTGGGGCGGCTGGCGGCTCAGCGGGGCGGTCGATTTCGTCGCGGACGCCGACCTGGCCGATCACGTCGTGGTATCGGCAGCCGCGCCGGGGGAGCGGGTCATGGCGTTCGTCGTCCCGTTGGCCGCAGCGGGCTTGTGGATCGACCCGCTGCGGTTGATGGGCGGGCACCGCACCTTCCGGATCGGATTCGACGATGTCGAGGTGATTGATCCGGCGGCGGTGCTGGACGGGGCCGACGGTGCGGGCCTAGCCGAACAAGACCTGCGCCGGGTGGCCAACGCCGCAGTGGCGTTGCTGTCGCTGGACCTAGTCGGTGTCGGCGAAGCTGTGCTGCAGCGCACGGTCGATTACACGATGGCGCGCAAGCAGTTCGGCCGCCCGATCGCGTCCTTTCAGGCCGCACAGCATCTGGTGGCGAATATGCATATCGCGCTGGCCGCGGCGCGGCTCGCCGCTCACTCGGCGGTGTTCTGCATCGGGAAGGGCCACACCGCCACCCGTCAGACCGCGATTGGCCGTATGCATGCGGCGACCGCGGCGAAACTGATCACGCTCGACGCGCACCAGTTGCACGGCGGCATGGGCTATGTGGTCGAGACCGATCTGCATTTGTTCTCCGAGCGGGCCCGGGTGTTATCGACGCTAGGCGGCGGGGCGGATGTCGCGGCGACGTGGCTGGAGGACGAGGCGTGAGCAAACAGAGTCTGATCGACGCCGAATCGGCGTCACGAGTGGGAACGGTAGCGGCCACCGCAACGGGTGAAGTCAACCGGCGCGACTGGCAACGGTGGGCCGCGGCGGTCGGTGATCACAATCCACTATGGTTCGACCCCGAATACGCTCGCACCCAAGGCTATCGCGACATCATCTGCCCACCGCTCTACCTGCAGTACGCCATTCTGGGGGTCACGCCGTTGGACGGGTTGCGGCCGGATGGCTCGTCCGGAGCCGTGTCCGGGAGCCTTGCTTTTCCTCGTGCTCCCAAACGCATGGCCGGCGGGGAGAGCACCACGTTTCACGGGCCGGCGTACCACCGTGACGAGATCGAGATGGTGCGAACGATCGAGTCGATCGTGGAGAAGCAAGGCCGGTCCGGCAGGTTCGTTCTGGTCAGCTGGCGAACCGTGTACCGCAACCAGCGGGTCGAATTGGTCGCTGAGGCAACAACATCGATGATCGCCCGACCCTAGGGAGCGCTGTGGCCCGCGAGCAGATCTTCTACGAGGACGTCCACCCGGGCGACGCCTTGCCGACGCTGGCGGTAACGGCCGACGAAACACAGTTGTTCTTCTTCAGCGCCGCGACGTACAACGGCCACCGGATCCACTACGACAAAGACTGGGCCCGAACGGTCGAGGGTTACAACGACGTCATCGTGCAGGGTCCGCTGCAAGCAGCACTGCTGGCCCGCGCCATTACCGACTGGATCGGCGGACGTGGCCGATTGGTGGAGTACTCGGTGCAGAACCGGGCCGTCGCTACAGCCGGGGAGGAGCTGAACTTCGGCGGATCGGTGACCGCAAAGCGGCTGGCCGACAACGTCGGTCTGGTCGACCTGGAAATCGCCGGGCGACGCGGCGACACCGTGCTGATGCCGGGCACCGCCACGGTTGCACTGCCGCTGCGCGGAGACCAGCCGTGACGGGTCTGCGGGGCGATGCCGCGATCATCGGGATCGCCGAACTGCCGGCCGAGCGCAAGCAATCCCGCCCACCGTCGTTCACCCTCGACCAGTACGCGCTGCTGGCCAAGCTGGTTGTCGACGATGCGGGTGTGGACGCCGCGGTGGTCAATGGCCTGATTTGCCACGGCTTGGCGGAATCCGACATGTTCGCCCCGGCCACCCTCGCCGAATATCTAGGCCTGCCGGTAAATTTCGGTGAACGCGTCGACCTTGGTGGCGCAACATCCGCCGGGATGGTGTGGCGCGCAGCGGTCGCCGTCGAACTCGGGCTGTGCGATGCGGTGCTCGCGGTCGTGCCCGGTTCGGCGGTGCTGCCGACCTCGACTCGCCACCCACCGTCGCCGCCCGGGTGGCACGGCGCGTCGAGCAACAAGTACGGCTCGCCGCAAGCTGAGTTCGAAGTTCCGTACGGCAACGTGGGCCAGAACGGACCTTACGCGCAGATCGCGCAGCGGTACGCCGCCCTTTTCGGTTACGACGCAACAGCTCTGGCGAAGATCGCGGTCGACCAACGTACGAATGCGTGCGCGCATCCCGGCGCGGTGTTCCACGGCAAGCCCATCACCGTCGACGACGTTCTGGCCAGCCCGATGATCGCCGATCCGATCCACATGCTGGAGACGGTGATGCGGGTGCAGGGCGGTGTGGGTGTCCTGATCGCCAACGCCGACGTAGCCCGCCGTGCCCGTCACCGTCCGGTGTGGGTCAAGGGATTCGGCGAGCACATCGCCTTCAAGACGGCGACCTACGCTGAAGACTTGATGACGACACCGATCGCGCGCGCCGCCCAACGCGCTTTCGCGATGGCAGGTCTCGCCCCCTCAGCCGTCGACATGGCATCGCTCTACGACTGCTACACCATCACCGTCTTGATGACCCTCGAGGACGCCGGTTTTTGCGGCAAAGGCGAAGGCATGGCCTGGGTCAACCAGCGCGACCTGACTTTTGCGGGCGACTTTCCGCTCAACACCGCGGGCGGTCAGCTCTCATTCGGGCAAGCCGGAATGGCCGGTGGCATGCACCACGTGGTCGACGCCGCGCGTCAGGTGATGGGCCGGGCCGCCGCGGCGCAGGTGGCCGACTGTAACCACGCATTCGTCAGCGGCACCGGCGGGATCATGAGTGAACAAGTCGCGCTGGTTCTGGGTGGTGACTGAGATGACCGAGGCGACACCACTTCCCGAGGCCACCCCGGTGTCAGCGCCGTTCTGGCAGGCGCTCACCGAACACCGGATCCTGGTGCAGTATTCGCCGTCACTGGGACGGTACGTGTTCTATCCCCGCACACTTGCGCCGGGCACGCTGGCCGACGACCTGCAGTGGCGCGAAATCGACGGCGCCGGATCGGTTTACACCTTCGCGGTTGCCCGCCGGCCCACCGGCCCACCGTGGGCGGATTCGCTGCCGCAGATCCTCGCCGTCGTCGAATGGGACGCCGGACCGCGGTTCAGCACCGAGCTGGTGGACGTGGACCCGGCCGATGTCCGGATAGGAATGCGGGTGAGCCCGGCGTTCTGCGACATTGCCGACAGCGGAATCACGTTGTTGCGGTATCGGCCCGAGCCAACCGGTGTTTGAGACCGTGCAGCAGTTGCTGCGATCCCGGATGCGCGACGACACCCTCGCCCTCGCGTACGGTGATCAGACCTGGACCTGGCGCGACCACCTTGCCGAGGCCGCGAGCGAAGCGTCGGCGTTGATCGGTCTTGCCGACACCGGTCGTCCGCTGCACGTCGGCGCGCTGCTCGGCAACTCGCCGGCCATGCTGCGCTCGATGGCGGCGGCCGGGTTGGGCGGCTACGTATTGTGCGGGATCAACACCACCCGCCGCGGCGCCGGGCTGCTGTCCGACATCCGACGAGCAGATTGCCAACTGCTGCTTGCTGATTCCGACCATCTACCACTGCTGGACAGCCTGGATCTTGACGGCATCACCGTGCTCGACGTGACGTCTCAGCGTTACCTCGACGAGGTCGCGGCCGCGCCGCCGCTTGCGCCGTGGCGCGAGGTCGAACCGGCCGACACCTTGATGATGATCTTCACGTCGGGAACCAGCGGCGACCCGAAGGCAGTTCGATTCACCCACGTGATGGCGATTCTCTGCGGCGCAAGCTTGATCGGGCAGTACGACGTCACCGCCGACGATGTGTGCTACCTGTCGATGCCGCTGTTTCACTCGAACGGTGTGGCGGCCGGCTGGGCGGTGGCCATCGGCAGCGGTGCGGCGATGGTGCCCGCCCGGTTCTCGACATCGAGGTTCCTCGATGACATCCGCCGCTACAACGTCACTTACATGAACTACGTCGGCAAGCCGCTGGCCCTGATGCTGGCTACCGCGGAGCGGGCCGACGATGCCGACAACACGTTGCGGGTCGCATTCGGCAACGAGGCAACCGATCGCGATATCGACGAATTCGCCGGGCGGTTCGGCTGCCGGGTGGTCGACAGCTTCGGATCCAGTGAGTTCGCAGTCATCGTCACACGTGAAGACGGCACGCCCGCCGGGTCTATCGGCAAGGGGTATCCCGGCGTCGCCGTGTACCACCCGGAATCGGTGACCGAATGCGCGCCAGCGGTTTTCGACGAGCACGGTGCGCTGGTCAACTTCGACGAGGCGGTGGGGGAATTGGTGAACACCGAGGGAGCCGGCCCGTTCGCCGGGTACTACAACGACCCCGCGGCCACCAGCGAGCGGATGCGCCACGGCATGTACTGGTCGGGCGATCTGGCGTATCGAGACACCGACGGTTGGATCTACCTTGCCGGTCGCACGGCGGATTGGCTGCGCGTCGACGGCGAGAACCTGGCTGCCGCACCCATCGAGCGAATTCTGCAGCGGCTGACCCCGATCAACCAGGTCGCGGTGTATGGGGTACCGGATCGAGAAGTCGGCGACCAGGTGATGGCCGCTATCGTTCTCAACGACGGCGCGTCCCTCACGCCTGATGAATTCGAGAAATTCCTGACCACTCAACCCGACTTGTCGCCCAAGGCGTGGCCGCGTTTCGTCCGGATCAACAATGCGCTTCCGCACACCGCGACCAGCAAGATTCTGAAACGCGAGTTGATCCGCGGAGGAGTGACGGCCGAGAGCGGTGTGCTGTGGGAACGAGCAGGACGAGGTACCGCATACGTGGTGGCCGAGTCTGGATGACGTGCGTGTGGGCGTGAGCTATTCAGCGGGGGAGTCGATGATCGGCCAAACGATTTCGGTGCGCCATTGGGTGTGATCGCGGGTATGGCTGTGGTCGCGGTGGTAATACTCGCGCAGTTGCCAGCCGACCGCTAATTCGTGCTCGGCGACATAAGAACCCAAACGGGCGTAGGCAAGGTCGATATCGGAGTGCGGCCCTTGATAGGTGGTGACGGCGACCTCGGCGGCCGGAATGATCAGCGGTTTGACCCGGCCCAGTTCGCTCGGTGTCGTGACCGGGATGAAAACGGTTGCTGCGCCAGGCTCATGGTTAAACAGGCATTCGTCGTACAGACCACCGGCGGGTCCGGCGATCTGCAGGACATTATCTGCTGCGGCGCAGCGCAATTCGGCTAAGGCCTCACGCCACCAGCCTTCGATATCCGCCGGGTCCAAGGTGTCTTCGGTGATAGCCAATGCGGAGAAACTCGATTCGGCTCGCCGATGTACCGGCTGTAGTCCGGCGGGGCTGTCCAGCAGCGCACGCAGCGAGTTCACTGCAGCTTGCGTCTTCGCCAGTTCCGTTTCGAGATGATCGATGTGGGCGGAGATCAGGCTGTCGCGCACGATTGGGCTGTCGGCGACGAGTACAGCGCGGACGTCGGCGACCGGCATGCGCAGATCGCGTAGCCGGCGGATCAGCTGGGCCGTCGGGAGTTGTTCCAGTGTGTAGTAGCGGTATCCGGTCTCCGGGTCGACCTCGGCTGGCTCTAGCAATCCGACCTGGTGATAGTGCCGCAGAGTCTTGACACTCAGGTGGGTCATGGTCGCGAAGCGACCCACGCTGACGGTGTTGGTCATAGTCAGTACTGGGGTGCAGTGTTGTTGACGATGAACAACGTGACGATCTTGCCGTCGTGAACGCGAAGGTAGTTGGTCAGGATCAGCGGGTCAGGGAGTCCTGTTTTGTCGTAGTCGCCCTCGTACCGGCAACGCACACACCACATGCCGGCATTGTCAACGGCCTCGACGGGTTGCACGGTGACGCGGTCGCCGACCAACTCCTTCGCCACGAACGCACGGATGCGCTCCCGTCCCCAGAATTCCCGAGCGGCGTCGTTGACGAGGGCATCATCGGCGAACGTGTCCATGATGGCATCGAGATCGAAACTGTTGATCGCCGCGATATGCGAGGCGATCACGGGATCCAGCGAAAGCTGAGCGGTCATTGGGTTCTCCTAGTCGTTCTCGGCGTCACGTGCCTGTCAACGACAACTGTGAGGTCTCCCCCCACAGGAGGGTCAAGCATCTCTCCAGATAGCTGGGCATGGCGTGGCCGACTAACGCGTGGCGGTGATGTACTCGGAGTGCATGATCTCGTCGAGGTCCAGGTCGACCTGGGGCGGGGTCCGGCCGTATTCGCGCTGCAGTTCCGGGTTGGTCTGCACGGGGTCGACCGTCCAGCCGTGATCGGCAAGCCATTGCGCTGGTTTGGTTTTCGTCGCGTCGTCGTAGGTCAATGTGGAGAAATTCACATCACCGGACAGGTTGAGGCCCGGGTAACTGCTTTCCAGTGCGGCGAGCCGGTCCTGGTCAAGACACGAGCCCAGGGCGCCTATCCCGAGCCGGCTGCCCGGCGCCGACAATTCGGTGATCCGACTGAACAACGTGTCCTGGGCGTCGCCGGTCAAGTACGGCAGAATGCCCTCCACCGACCAGGCGGTCGGGAGTTCGGCGTCGAAGCCCTTGTTCTGCAACGGTATTGACCAGTCATCGCGCAGGTCGGCTGCGACGTCGCGCCGGTCGGCCGCAGGTTCTGCTGCGTGCTGTGCAAGCACTCTCGCCTTGAAATCGAGGACTTTCGGCTGGTCGACCTCGAATACCGTTGTACCGGCTGGCCATGTCAGCCGGTACGCTCGCGAGTCCAGGCCGGCCGCCACGATGACGGCCTGGCGGATGCCCCGCTCCGCGGCGGCGGAGAAGAATTCGTCGAAGAACCGGGTCTGCACGCCGTACAGGCGGGGAAAGGTCACCGCCCCCTCTGACGTGCCCGGGTCAGCGAGGGCGCCGTTGAGAAACGGGTCCGCGGATGCCGCGATGAAGTACTTGGCATAGTCGTCGCGCACCAACGGATGGTCGCTGGCCGCATGCAAGGCACGCCATCCCGCGACTAGCAATGCGGTATATCCCACGCTGCTGACGATGTCCCACGTGTCGTCGTCGGAGCGGTCCACGCCCCACTTGTCCTGCGATGTGCTCATGCAACCCTTCCTCTCACAGCTCCAGCAAGATGGTCACCGGGCCGTCGTTGACCAATTGGACCTGCATGTGGGCGCCGAAGATTCCGGTTTCCACGCCGGCCCCTAGATCTCGCAAGGCTTGCACGAACGCGGCGACCAGCGGCTCGGCGGCCGCGCCCGGCGCGGCGGCGTTCCAGGACGGTCGCCGGCCCTTGGCGGTGTCGGCGTACAGCGTGAACTGGCTGACCACCATGATCGGTGCATCGACGTCGGAGGCCGACCGGTCGTCGTCGAGAATTCGCAGCTGCCAGAGCTTTTCGGCGAGCCGTCCGGCTTTGTCGGCATCGTCACCGTGCGTCACCCCGACGAGTGCCAGCAGGCCCTGTCCGGCGGGCCGGATCGCGCCGACGGCTTGGCCGTCCACCGACACCGTTGCCGACGTGACCCGTTGCACCAGAACCCGCATGGCCCGATGCTGCCATGAGGTCGTGGGTACGCTCATCGGGTGTCCGTACTGGTCGCGTTCTCGGTCACGCCACTCGGAGTCGGCGAGGGTGTCGGTGAGATCGTCGCCGAAGCGGTCCGGGTCGTTCGAGACTCCGGATTACCGAACAAGACCGATTCGATGTTCACCGTGATCGAGGGTGACAGCTGGGCCGAGGTGATGGCCGTCGTGGAGCGCGCCGTCGAAGCCGTGGCGGCCCGCGCCACCCGGGTCAGCGTGGTGATCAAGGCGGACTGGCGATCAGGCGTGACCGACGCGATGACCAGCAAGACGGAATCGGTGGAGCGCCACCTGTCCGCGCAACCCGGGGATTCGTAGCGAAACTGCCCGCCTAATGTCGTAGCGGTGAGCGCACGCGCGGGCATCGTCGTCACCGGAACCGAGGTCTTGACCGGCCGGGTCGCCGACCGCAACGGCCCATGGCTTGCCGACCGGCTTCTCGAGCTGGGCGTCGAGCTCGCCCACATCACCATCTGCGGTGACCGCGCCGCCGACATCGAAGCCCAGCTGCGGTTCATGGCCGACGAAGGCGTGGATCTGATCGTCACCAGCGGCGGGCTCGGACCGACCGCCGACGACATGACCGTCGCAACCGTCGCGCGATACTGCGGTCGCGAGCTGGTGCTGGACGCCGAGCTGGAAAACAAGATCGCGGAGATCTTGAAAAAGCTGATGGCGCGCATCGGGGGTCGCGATTTCGACGCGGTACGTGCCGCCAACCGCAAGCAGGCAATGGTCCCGGTCGGAGCCGTCGTGATGGATCCGGTGGGAACGGCGCCCGGCGTCGTGGTTCCCGGCAAACCGACCGTCGTCGTCCTACCGGGGCCGCCGCGCGAGCTACAACCGATGTGGAAGACCTCGGTACAGCTACCCGCCGTTCAGGAAGCCATCGCCGGCCGGACGATCTACCGCCAAGGCACCATCAGAATGTTCGGGCTGCCGGAATCCGGCCTGGCCGAGACTCTTCGCGCGGCGGAGCACGAGGTGCCCGACTTCGACTCGTTGGAGATCACCACCTGCCTGCGGCGCGGGGAGATCGAGATGGTCACCCGCTACGAACCTGACGCCGCGGACACCTACCGGCAGCTGACCGAATTACTTCGCGCCCGGCACGGCCAGTACATCTTTTCCGAGGATGGCGCACAGGTGGATGACCAAGTCGCGCAGCTGCTGGCTGGGCGCCGGATCGCCACAGCAGAGTCGTGCACCGGGGGACTGCTGGCGGCACGGCTCACCGAGCGGCCCGGTTCGTCGGCCTACCTGGCCGGCGGGTTGGTGGCGTACGCCAACGATGCGAAAACCGACTTGCTCGACGTGGATCCGGCGCTGATCGACGCGCACGGCGCGGTGTCGGAGCCGGTGGCCGAGGCGATGGCCGCCGGCTCGCTGCGCCGATTCGGCGCCGACACCGCGGTGGCGATCACCGGGATCGCCGGGCCGGGCGGGGGAACCGAGGAAAAGCCGGTCGGGACAGTCTGTTTCACCGTGGCGGTGGACGGCACATCCTCGACCCGCACACTTCGACTGCCCGGCAATCGCTCCGACATTCGGGAGCGCTCGACCACGGTGGCGATGCACCTGCTGCGTCAAGCGCTCAGTGAGGCTGAGTGATGACAAGGACTGGCGTCGGGCTATTGCATAGTTGGCGCTTTGTCCACAACCGATTGGCAGGCCGAATTACTTGTGTCGGCACGTTGTACTAATATCGAAAATATGTTCGATAGCGCTGCACCGCTGCAGGCCACGGCGGCTTTCACCGCTGTGGACGATGCCGGTGTCGTGGATGCCATCACGACTGCGGCCCGTGCACAGAACGCGATGTGTGGGCGGGAACTGGCCGCGATCGGCGAGTTGTATGCGCGCCGCGCTCCCGAGGACGATTGCGACCGGCTGAACTGGGCGATCGACGGCCATGAGAACGTGGTCGCCGAAGTGGCCGCTGCATTGGGCATTAGCCGGGGCCGAGCCCGAGGCCGGTTGCGTTACGCAATCGCGCTGCGCGAGCGGCTGCCCCGGGTCGCTGAGGTTTTTGCTCGAGGACTCATCGACTTTCGTCTGATGGCTGCGGTCGTATCCCGCACCGAGTTGGTCGAGAATCCAGAGTTGATCGCCAAGCTGGATGCGACGATCGCCAGGCATGCGCCCAAGTGGATGCGGCTCTCGGAGCCGAAGCTCGTCGAACGCATCGACTTGTGGGTACTTCGGTTCGACCCGGCGGGCAAGCGCGTCGCGGGAGAGCGCACCGAAGATCGCTACGTCGAAATCGCACCCACGGATGTCGGGTTGGCAGGGATCTGGGCGCAGCTGCACGCGACTGACGGCGCGGCTTTGGACCAGAAGCTCGACGCGCTTGCCGAAACGGTCTGCAGGGCAGATCCACGAACCAAGAAGCAACGTCGGGCGGACGCCTTGGGCGCATTGGTTGCCGGACTATCGGCGATGCATTGCCGATGCGGGTCTCCGGGATGCTCAGCAGCACAACGACGTCCGGCCTCCGGTGTGGTGATCCACGTCTTGGCTGAACGGGCGACCATCAGCGGTGATTCTCAAACACCTGGCTATCTGCCCGGATTCGGGCCGCTACCATCGAGCATCCTGCGTGACATTGCGGCGACGGCGAAAATCAAACCGCTAGTCATGCCCTCACCCAATCCTGAGCCCGGTTATCGACCTTCGACGGCGTTGGCCGAATTCGTGCGCCTTCGGGATTTGACCTGTCGATTCCCCGGCTGCGACGAACCGGCTGAAGCATGCGATATCGACCACACCGTCCCGTTCCCGCTGGGCCCTACCCACCCCTCGAATTGCAAGCTGCTCTGCCGTTATCACCACCTGCTGAAAACGTTCTACAGCGGCTGGGCCGACCATCAATCACCCGATGGGACGGTGACCTGGACGACGCCGAGCGGCCACAGGTACACCACCGAGCCTAGCGGCAGTATCTTCTTTCCCCAGTTAGGTATCCCGACAGGAGAATTGGCGACAATAAAGCTCGCCGTCGAACCCGGGGACGGCCGCGGGTTGATGATGCCGCGGCGTAGACGAACACGCGCGCAGGAACGGCTCGACCGCATCGCTGCGGAACGACGCTTCAACGAGCAATGCCTCAAGCGACAGCAGTGGCCCTTCGACGAAACCACCAGACATCGAGAATCCCTCGCCGAACCTCCGCCGTTCTGACGGGCGAACCTAGTTCGCAGCGACCGCGCGCAGTAGGGCGTCGGTAAGCGCTCTCGGTTGCGAAAAGAACGGTGAGTGACTCGAAGGGATGACTTCAAGAGATGCGCCGATGTTGCGTGCCGTATGTACCTGCCAATCCGGGTCGATAAGTCGATCCTCAGTGCACGCGATGTAAGTACAACTGACCGTTGGAAGTTGGGACAATGGAAACGCGGCTATGAACGGGTACGCCGACTGTGGTCGAAGACGGCTGAAAGCTGCCGTCACTGTCGATTCGTCACAGTCGTGGTAGAACAACGCTTTAGCCATATCACGATCTACCCATGCTGTCCGCAGTTCTGAATCAGGCTGGCTAAGACCCTTGTCCCAGTCGGGGTTAACCATTTCGCCCCCTTGATCCACCAGGCTGAGTCCAGGCGCCGGGACGACGGCACACACGTACACCAGGTGCCGCACCGGACGTCGAGCCGCGATCAGAGTGCCAGTGGGTCCAGCCAACGAGTGCGCGACAACGACTACGTCAGCGTCGCGACCCTCAAGGGCGGCGCAAACCAAATCGGCGTAGGGCTCAAAGGTTGTCGCTGAACCGTCGTCACACGGCAATTCAGGCGCGACCACGTCGTGGCCCGCATTCTGCAGCAGCGGAGCGACTTCTTCCCAGCACCACGAGCCGTGCCACGCGCCGTGCACTAGGGCAAAAGTCGTCATGGCGCGGATAGTAGGGCATACGCGTGTCGGCTGACGGGCAAATCGGTGCTAGGCGTCGGACTGCTCTGCGACTGTTGGCAACTGCGCCACCTGCCAAAGGTTAGTTCACGTCACCAACCGCGCTACTTTGCTTGGTGCCGAACCGAATTCCGGTGGCGTCCTTGCCGATCGCCGTCAACACGGCGACGGCGATCAGGACCGGACCGATCGTCGCCGCCAAGGCGAAGGGATAGCCGTGGGAAGCGGCCAGCCGCTCCTGGATCGGTAAGTTGAAGGCCGCCAGCAGATTACCCAGCTGATAGGTGACACCGGGATAGAAGCCGCGGATGGCATCCGGCGACATCTCGGTCAGGTGCGCGGGTATGACGCCCCACGCGCCCTGTACGGCGAACTGCATCAAAAACGAGCCGAGACACAGCATCGCAGCGGTATGCGAGTAGGCGAACAGCGGCACGATCGGCAGCCCCAGCACGGCGCAGAACACCACGGTGTGGCGACGGCCGAACCGCTGGGACAGTGAGCCGAAGATCAGCCCGCCGGCAATAGCGCCGAGGTTGTAGATCACCACGATCCACTTGGCGGTGGTGTGCGATAGCGCCGCGCCGCCATCGTGGGTGGCCGACAGAAACGTCGGGTACATGTCCTGGGTGCCGTGACTCATCCAGTTGAAGGCCGCCATCAGCAGCACCAGATAGATAAACCGCCGGACAATGGCAGCGTCGCGCAGCACATCACGAATTCTGGTCTGGGTCAGCCGCATTCGCTTCTGCTCGGCTTCCCACACTTCGGACTCTTTCACCCGGTACCGAATAATCAGACTGACCAGCGCCGGTATGACGCTCAGCCCGAACAGCCAGCGCCACGACAACCCCAGCCAGTCCATCACCAAAAGCGACGCAACTGTGGCGAGCAGATAGCCGAATGCGTAGCCCTCCTGCAGCAGACCGGAGAAGAATCCCCGCCGCTCGACGGGGACCTTCTCCATCGCCAGCGCGGCACCCAGACCCCACTCACCGCCCATGCCAATGCCGTACAGCAGTCGCAGGATGATCAGCACGGTGAAGTTCGGCGCGAACGCGCACAAAAAGCCGACCACCGAATAGAAGACCACGTCAACCATCAGCGGCAGCCGCCGGCCGACCCGGTCGGCCCAGAGCCCGAACAGCAGTGCGCCTACCGGGCGCATGAGCAAAGTTGCAGTGGTCAGGAACGCGACTTCGGCCTTGCTGTGGTGGAAGGTCTTCGCGATGTCGGCGTAGACCAGCACCACGAGGAAGTAATCGAAGGCGTCCATCGTCCAGCCCAGCAGTGCTGCGATGAACGAGTTGCGCTGATCTTTGGTGAGCGGCGGGTTTCCGGGCACTCGCTCCGTCTATCACACAGCGCGTGATGGTGTCGCCCGCACGAGGGAAATCATCTCTTTTCGATGCTGTCCCAGAGCTCGACCATGGTCCGCAGAATTTCCTCGGCAAAGCCCAGGCCGGCGAGATGGCTCTCCCCGGGCAGTGTGTACAGCTCCGCGTCGGGCAGCCGCGTGACGACGTGCTCCCCGTGAGCGAACGGCACGATGTGGTCGCGGTCGCCATGCCACCAGCGGACCGGGATCTTCACCTGGTCGAGCCGGAAGCCCCAATCCCGGGCGAACACGACGACATCCGCGAACGGGGCCGCCATCTGTTTGCGGGAACCGTTGAGCAGATCGTCGAGGAACATCGCCTTGAATTCCGGCCGCACCAGCAGCCGCCGATCGCCTTCGGGAGACACCCGCGCATAGAGGTAGAGCGCGGGCTCGGCGACCGGCTTCAGCAGACGGATGAAACCGACCGCCGCCCACCGGATCGGGAACCCTGCCACCGCAAGCAGCGGCGCCACCATCGATCCGAGTGACATCAGTCCGCCGCTGATCGCCTCCGGGCCGACCGTGGGCGCCACGCCGCCCAGCACCCCGACCGCAATGACGCGGTCGGGCAGCGCGGCCGCGCAGCCCAAGGTGTAGGGGCCGCCGCCGGACAGGCCGATCACCGCCATCTTGTCGATGCCCAAGGTGTCAGCGACGGTGCGCAAGTCGTCGGCGAAAGCAAGGACGTTCTCATATTGATGCGGGGTGGACGCCCCGATGCCGGGTCGGTCGATGCCGATCAGGCGGATATGGTTGTCCTCGGCATAGACGCGAGCCTCGGCCGGGATCTGCCGTCGCGCACCAGGAGTGCCGTGCAGCCAGAAGATCGCACGACCTTGCGGATCGCCGAACTCGGCAAACCCCAGCTGTCGGTCGTCGCCGACGGCGATATTGCCCTCGAGCTTGGGCCGAGCAATCGAATACGCCATTACGGCAGTGTTACATGGACGGCCGCGCTCGATTCGCGTTAGGGCAACTGGCACGGCTTGTTTGGCCGGCGTTTTGGAAGCGATGACGCCGACGGTGGTGCACGCTGCATACAACACCATGGATCCTGCCGACGGGAGCGAGTTATGCACATCATCGATGCCGACGGGCACGTCGCGGAAAACCCATCGTTCGCGATCGAGGCGATGAAGCGCTGGCCGCACCTGGTCACGGCCAGTGCCGACGGCAGACCCAGGTTGGTCATCGAGGGCCGCAACTATCCCGAAGACACCGGCCCCGGCGCCGGATGCCCACCCGAGCACGGGATCAGCAAGGCGTCCGACATCAACTGCCGGTCAGTCGAGGGAGTGCTCGGCGACGCCGACCGCGACCACATCAACACCATGGTGCTGTATCCCAGCATGGGGCTGTGCACGCCCAGCCTCGAGGATCCGGAATTCGCCGCCGGGTTCGCGCGCCACTACAACCAGTGGATCGCGGACTTCTGCGCCCCGGCGGCCGGCCGATTGCGCGGCGTCGCGGTGGCCCCGGTCGAGCATGGACAGGCGGCGATCGACGTCATGCGGGAAGCCAAAGATCTCGGGCTGGTGGCCACCCTGGTCCCGCCGGCGCTCAAGACGCGCAACCTCGACCACCCCGACCTCGATCCGTTTTACGCTGCCGCAGTCAAGCTCGACATGCCGCTCGGCATTCACGGCGCGCCGGGCATTCACCTGCCCAAGATCGGTGTCGATCGTTTCACCAACTACATCCAGGTGCACTGCATCAGCTTTCCGTTCGACCAGATGACGGCTATGACCGCGATGGTCTCCGGCGGTGTTTTCGATCGGCATCCCGGATTGCGGGTGGCCTTCCTCGAGGCGGGGGTGGGCTGGGTGCCGTTCTTCATTGACCGCCTGCACGAGCATTTCGAAAAGCGCGGCGACTGGATTGAACGTGGCTGGCAGCGTGATCCGCAGGAGTACGTGCGGGCCGGCAACATCTTCGTCACGTGCGAGCCCGAGGAGCCGATCCTGCCCGGCGTCATCAACGTGCTCGGCGACGACTTCATCATGTTCGCCAGCGACTACCCGCACTGGGACGGCGAGTGGCCCGAGAGCACCAAACATCTGCGCACGCGTCCGGACATCAGCGAAAACACACGCGCGAAAATCGGCGGGCTGAATGCGCAGCGCTTCTACGGCCTCGACTGAGGGCGATCAGCGCCCCTGCCATTTCGGAGGTCGCTTTTCGGCAAAGGCACGCGGGCCTTCTTTAGCGTCCTCGGTCGCGAAAATGCGGTCGCTGTGCAGGGTTTCGTTGGCATAGGCAGAGTGCAGATCAAGCGCCAGGCCCTCGACAGCCGACTGTTTTGTCGCCGACACGGCAAGCGGCGCGTTGACCGCGATGCGCTCGGCGTACTCATAGGCGGTGTTCATCAACTGGTCGCCCGGCACCACCTGGTTGATCAGCCCCATCGCGAGCGCGCGGTCGGCGTCGACCATGTCCGCGGTCAACAACAACTCCATCGCCAACGCGTAGGGCAACTGGCGAGGCAACCGCACAGTACTGCCGCCGCCGGCAAATAATCCGCGCTTCGGCTCCATCACGGCGAATCGCGCCTGGGGCACGGCGACGCGAATATCGGTGGAGGTCAACATCTCGAATCCGCCCGCCACGCAGACACCGTTGACGGCGGCGACGATCGGCTTGTAGATCGGAAACTGGTGCAGGACAGCGTGAATAGCGTCGCTTTTGTTCCATCCCTCGGGCTGCGGTAAGTCGCCGGTCAACTCAGGAATAAACTTCTTGAGATCGGCTCCGGTGCAGAAATCGCGACCAACTCCGGTGATAACGGCGACCCACGCGTCAGGGTCATCGCGAAAGGCCGCCCAAGCGCGGGCAAGGTCGCGGAAATGCTCCATGTCGAGCGAATTGCGCGTCTCGGGCCGGTTGATCGTGATCGTGACGATGCGACCGTTCCGCACGTAGTCGATGCTCACCGCGTCCTCTGAGATTCGCAGCCGCTATCTTAGCAATAATAGTAAATCACCTCGGCTGTGATCAGGCCAGCGCGTGGAACGGGCTCCGCTGGCCTCAACTGAGCCGAGCCCGCCTACTGAACGCGTGCGCACTACCCCTATGCGGGTCGACGCCGTTACCGATACCCTCGTCCATGCAGCTGTCGGGACGGAAGTTGGCGGCAGCCCGTCACGATCTGAGCTGAACACCAACAAAGAGTTGAGGGACTATGGGCGAATTCGATCAGCACGAGGGTGAGGCGCAAACCATTGTGAATCTCGCCGAGGCGGCGATGCACATGTACAGGGCGGCGATCGATTCGCTGCCTTTTCCTGAAGACAAGAAATTCCAGAAGCGCGCCGAAGTGGTTCTCACCGGTATGCGGAAATTGCGCGCGGCGCTGACCGAGGCGGCCAGCCACAGCCGGCCCACTCCCACCGTCATGATGGCGCTCAGCGACGTCCGGCGGCGCTACGACGATCTAATGGAGCGCGCGGCCGACGCCCCCGGATCGACGCTGGGCCAACAGCTCTATAACGCCCGCATCCATGCCAAGTTGTCGGCGCACGAGGCGGCCCACGGGTTTGGACTTCGGCGCGAGCTGCCCGGCGAGCTCGAAGAAGGTGCGACGCCGACCGCGCAGGAAACGCCGCTGGTCGAGCAGCTGATCGCCGCGATCCGGTTGGTGGCGGGGCTCGACGAAGGCAAGTTCGAGCCTGAGCCGCCGCCGGTCGAGGAGCACGTCAACGGCTGGGATGAAGCGCTGGCCATGAACGGCGCCGGCGAAGAGGCGCACGCCACTAACTAGCGGCGTGCGTCAGCGAATGGGCAGACCGGTCAACGCTCGGCCGATCACCAGTCGCTGAATCTCGCTGGTGCCTTCAAAGATGGTGAAAATCTTGGCATCCCGGTGCATTCGCTCGACCGGGTAATCGCGCGTGTATCCGTTACCGCCGAGAATTTGGATGGCCTCGTCGGTGACGTATACAGCGGTCTCACTGGCGTAGAGCTTCGCCATCGAACCCTCGGCTGAGGTGAACGGCTTGTTGTTGCGCTGCATCCAGCTGGCCCGCCACACCAGCATCCGGGATGCGTCGATGCGGCTCTTCATGTCAGCCAATTTGAAAGCGATAGCCTGGAATTCGGCGATTTTGCGGCCGAACTGCTCGCGCTGCAGTGAATAGTCCAGCGCGTACTCGTAGGCAGCGCGGGCGATGCCCAGAGCCATCGCACCCACGGTCGGACGAGTGCGCTCGAAGGTCATCATCGCCGCCTGGCTCGAGGTGCGATGCCCTTCCCGGATCTTGGCGATCCGGCGTTCGAATTTCTCTCGGCCGCCGAGGATCAGCTCACCGGAAAGACGGACATCGTCGAGCACCACCTCGGCGGTATGCGATGCCCTAATACCGTGCTTCTTGAACTTCTGGCCCTGGGACAGGCCTTTGGTGCCGGGGGGCACGATGAACGTCGCCTGCCCTCGAGTGCCCAGCTCGGGTTCCACCGACGCCACCACCACGTGGACGTTCGCGATTCCACCGTTCGTGGCCCACGTCTTGGTGCCATTGAGCACCCACTGGTCGGAGGCTTCGTCGTACCTCGCGCGGGTGCGGACAGCGCCGACGTCCGAGCCGGCGCCCGGTTCGGAGGAACAGAAAGCGGCCAGTTGGGGATCGCCGGGGCTGCCGAACATCTGCGGCAGCCACTCGCCGATCTGCTGCGGCGTTCCGTTGGCCGCCAGTGCGGCCGCGGCAAGCCCGGTGGCCATGATGGACAACGCGATGCCGGCGTCACCCCAGAACATCTCCTCGAAGACCGTCGGCATACCCAGTCCGCTTGCTTCGCCCGCCATCTGGGCGAACAGGTCAGGGGTGTAGAGCCCGACTTTGGCGGCCTCTTGGATGATCGGCCAGGGGGTCTCTTCGCGCTCGTCCCACTCGGCCGCCGCCGGGCGGATCACCGATTCGGCGAACTCGTGCACCCAGTCACGGACCTGCACCACTTCTTCGGACAGATCCAGCGAAAAGGTGGCGTCCATCAGCGCTCCTATCGATTGTTGCGCCCGCATCCCTGTGGTGCCTGGTCAGCTGGACATCTGTCACATACAGTAAACGCTTGTATACTGAGTGGACAAACCGGCAGCTGAGACCGGGCTCCGCAGGTGGGTTCGGGCAGCAACGGGAGATGCCAGGCCATTTTGACACCCAATCACTCGAACTCGTGAGGGGGCCACATGCAACGCAGTGACATCCGCGCCGTCGGCGATCTGGCGGGGGAGGCGTCGTCGGTGCTGACGACCCTGGTGCGGGGAATGCACGCCGGCGTCTCCGGTCGCGTATTCGACTCCATCGGGCCGTCGGCAACACCGACCCGGACGATCCACGACGGGTTGACGCGGTTGATCTACAGCGGAGTAGACCGCGGGATTCGTGGCGCCGCCCACGTCGCGGGCATCGTGGCCGCCGAAATCTGGGGTAACGAGGCCGACGAAGCTCTTGAATCGCGCACCGATTCCACCGCTGCCGCCATCGCCGCGGTTAATGGAATCTACGGCGATGTGCGGTTAATGGAATCTACGGCGATGTGTTGACCGAACAGGAGAGCCCGCTCGCTGGCGCGATGACGATCCGGTGCGGCGACAAACCAGTAGCGCTGACGACCGAGGCCCTCGCGGAGGCATACCCGGCGGCCACCAACCGAGTCGCCGTCTTCGTGCACGGTTGGTGTCTGACCGAGCAGTCATGGTCCCGGCGGTCGGTCGAGGACGAAGACGGTCGAAGCTACGGCGAACGGTTGCGCGACGATCTCGGATACAGTCCGGTTTTTCTGCGTTACAACACCGGACTGCATGTGTCGGTCAATGGCCGCACGCTTGCCGAAATTCTCGAGTTGTTGCATGACCAGTGGCCGGTACCCATCACCGAGCTCGTCCTGGTCGGCCATTCGATGGGCGGTCTGGTGGCGCGCAGCGCATGCCACTACGGGGCGGAGCTGCAGCACGGCTGGGCCGACGCCGTCAGTCGGGTCGTGTGTCTGGGCTCGCCGCATCTCGGTGCCGACCTGGAGAAAGGCGTGAACATCGCGTCGTGGGCGTTAGCTCGGCTGCCCGAAACCCGCGCTATCGCAACCTTTTTGAACGCTCGCAGCGACGGCGTGAAAGACCTGCGGTTCGGCGCGTGTCTCGACGAGGACTGGCGCGACGCCGATCCGGATGAGTCTCTGCGTGATCGCCGCCATGAGGCACCGTTTCTACCGCATGCCCGCTACCACTTCGTGTCTTCCACGGTCACGCCGACGCTGCTTGGGTTGATCGCCGGCGATCACCTCGTCCGATCGAAAAGCGCTGCTGGCCTTGGCAAGTCACGGCGCATTCCGTTCGAGCCAGAGCATGGACTGACGCTGACCGGGTTGAATCACTTCGACTTGCTCAATCACCCACTGGTGTACGCGAAGCTGCACGACTGGCTGGTTCGCTCACCGGTTCGGTCGGCCGGCGTCAGCGATACGGGCAGCGACGTCAGCGGCGACGGCTAGCGTCTTGGCGTCGATCGCAGCACGGTAGCGCCCGGCGGACGCGTCGTAGATCGCGCCGGCGATCGAGC
>Ga0137412_10000731_pt1 | contig 24225 bp, 30 predicted proteins | sample CZODoug2_1_16fun_FD_122160 | JGI IMG/M metagenome (GOLD analysis project Ga0137412, IMG submission 122160) | Vadose zone soil fungal communities from Angelo Coast Range Reserve, California, USA - CZODoug2_1_16fungal (Hybrid Assembly) | ecosystem: Environmental > Terrestrial > Soil > Vadose zone... | reverse complement strand
GCCCGACGGCGCACAGCGTCGAGCCGACGAAATCGATTCGGCCCCAACGTCTTTCGCCCGACTTGTCGGGGTCGAGCCTCGTGGTCAGATACATCGTCACGGCCAGCGGGATGATGTTGATGCCGAAGACCCAGCGCCAGCTGAGCGAGTCGACGAGCAGTCCGCCGAGCGGCGGTCCCACCACGAACGCGGTGCCCGTCCAAGCCGTCCACGTGCCGACCGCACGGGCCTGCGCGGCGCCGGTGAACCGGGCGTTGATCATCGCCAGCGAGCTGGGCACCAGGAAGGCGGCCCCGATGCCCTGCAGACACCGGGCGGCCACCAGCACCCAACCGGTCGGGGCAACGGCGCACAGTACCGATGCGACCGCGAACACGGCGAGCCCCGTGCGCAGCACGTTGAGCCTGCCGAACTGGTCCGACACCGCACCCGCGACGAGGATCAGCGCGCCGAGTCCGAGCAGGTAGCCGTCCACCACCCACTGCTGAAGGGCGAGACCGGCCAGACCGGTGTGCGGGAGGTCGGCGGCGATGGCGGGCAGCGCGAGGTTCACCACTGAGCCGTCGAGGAACGCCACGAACGATGCGAGCACTGCGACCGCGATGAGCGGCCGGTCTCTCGCACCTGGGGCGAGCGAAGCGACGGGGGGATGAACAGTCTGGTCCGGCACCGGGACGCCCCGTCAGTCGGTGCGTGCCTCGGTGGTCTCGGACGCCTGGGATGTATCGGCGACGCCGGCCGATTCGGCGGCCTCTTGGGCGTGCAGCGCCCGTTGCGCGGTGCGGATGGCCAGATACGTCACCAGCGCGGCGACGCCCGTCAGCGGCCAACCCATCGCGATGCGCGCAACGCCGAGCATGCCGGTCTGATCCGCGTCGTAGAGATGGTTCTGCACGACGAATCGCGCGCCGAACACCGCGACCCACGTCAGGGTGGCGACGTCGAAGGCGAAGACGGCCTTGCGCACCTTGCGCCAGCCTCGGTCATGCTGGTTGACCCAGCCCCAGACGTAGCCCACCACGGGGCGCCTGATCAGCACCGAGACGGCGAACACCGCGGCGTAGAGCAGCGACGACCAGATGCCGAGCAGGAAGTAGCCCTTGGACTCCCCCACCAGGTAGGCGATCAACGCGCTGACCCCGACGGCGAAGAATCCGGAGAACGCCGGCTGCAACGACTCCTTGCGGATCAGCCGCCAGATCAGGATCAGGGTGGCCACGCCGAGAGCCGCGCTTATTGCAGGCACCAGTCCGAAGAACGACGACACCGGCACGAACACCAGAATGGGCAGCGACGAATAGATCAGGCCGCTGATGCCGCCCATCTGCTCGAGCAGCGCGTGTGCGTTTAGCTTCTGCTCTGGCTCGTCCTGCTCGCCCGGCTCAATCTCGTCAGCAGTCTCCTTGTCGGGACCACTCACTTCTGAATCTCGTAGTGCGGGTTGTACATTGCCTTGCTGCCGTTCTCCAGATTGCCGACGCGACCGTGCACGCGCAGCGTGCAGCCGGACTCGATACCCGCGATCCGGCGCTGGCCGAGCCACACCAGCATCACCGAATCGGTGCCGTCGAACAGCTCGGCGCGCACACCACCCGCGCAGCCCTTGGCATTGGTCTCGACACAACGCAGCGTGCCCACCATCGTCACCTCCTGGCCGCGCCGGCAGTCGATCGCCTTCTGCGCACCGGCGTGAGCGGCTTCGTCGCTGAGTTCCTCGACGTCGCGCTGCGACGGGTCTTCCGTCAGCCGGCGGGTGAGCCGCCGTAGATAACCTTCGGCCGTAGCCATGGCCTCTCCTGACCCCTTCGCGAATCCACCATGGATTCCTCACTGACAAACGCCACGGTAGACCTCTTGGTTCCGATTTGCCACGCGGCTACCTCGTGTCGCCCGCGCGTGATTTGACGTACACGGCACGATCGACTGATGGCCGTCAATCTGCGCGGGATCACGGTGGTTCTGCTGCCCGGCACGGGGTCTGACGACGACTACGTGTACCGGGCCTTCTCCGCGGCATTGCACGACGTCGGGGCGACGGTGATGACACCGGCACCGGAGCCGGAGGGGCTGCTCGAGGGGTTTCGGCGCGAGCTGGACAATGCCGCGCGGCTGGGCCCGATCGCGGTCGGCGGGGTGTCGATCGGCGCGGCCGTCGCCACGTCATGGGCGCTGGCCCACCCCTCCCACACCGTCGCCGTGCTGGCGGCGCTGCCCGCGTGGACGGGCCCGCCAGGCAACGCTCCTGCCGCACTTGCCGCACAGCACTCGGCACATCAATTGCGCAGCGATGGGCTGGCATCGACGATCGCGGCAATGCGCGCTTCCAGCCCGGCCTGGCTGGCCGACGAGCTGACCCGGTCGTGGGTGGGCCAGTGGCCTGCGCTGCCCGACGCCATGCAGGAGGCGGCCGGCTACGTCGCGCCGACCTGCGAGGAGTTGGCGACACTCGCGGCGCCGATGGGAGTTGCCGCAGCGACCGACGACCTGGTGCACCCGGTGGAGGTCGCCCTCGAATGGGTGGCCGCTGCGCCACGCGCGGCGCTGCGGACCGTCACGCTCGACGCGATGGGTGTCGACCCGGCAGTTCTCGGCGCCGCCTGTGTGGCCGCGCTGTTGGAAGCGAGCTAGCTTTATCCTCCCGTGATGGTGCGCAACTGCTGCATCGCCGATCCCTGCTCACTGCGCCGCGCGACGGGCTGCGCCTCCGGGACCTGCGGCTGAGGGACTTGGTCACCCTCGGCCACCATCTGCTCGGCACGCGCGCGCAGCCGATTGACCAGCGATTCGGACAACTGCAGGTTCAACATGGCGCGAACCGGCTGCGGGGTGTCTCCGCGCCGAACGACGGTGTCCGCCAGCGCGTTTCGCACGTCTGCTGCGATCGCGTCTGCACTCTCGGGAGTACCGATCGCTGCGCCGCGCACCATCCAGCGGGGGCCGTCGACCCCGACGAACCGCATCACGACGGGTTCGGGACCCTTGGTGATCACACCGACGACCTCGCGGCCCCACGGCCCGTCCTCGACGCTGACCTGGGCCGAGTCGTTGCGCAGCGACTCGGCGATCTCGGTGACCACCTCGCGCCACAGGTTGCCGGTCTTGGGCGCGGCGTAGGCGGTGATGTTGTACCGACCGTTGGGCGTCACCATCCACACCATGGTGGGCACGCCCTGCTGATTGACCTCGATGGCGAGTTCGGCAGCATCGTTCTCGGGGATCAGCACCGAGCCAAGGTCGTGCCTGCCCACCGTCACGACGGCCGCGTCGTCGAACTCCTCGACGTCGAATGGGCCGTCGGGGTCGTCGTCGACGGCCGATTCAGCGACGTCGTCGGGGTCGGGAACCCCGCCCGCCTGGTCGTCCTTTACGTTCTTGCGCTTACCGAATGCCATCACAAACTCTCGTGTCCGCCGGAGGAGCCGTGGCCGCCTTCGCCACGGGATGTGTCACTCAGTCCGGCCTCGTCGAATGACGTGACCTCGACCAATTCGGGCAGTTCGACCCGTTGCACCAACAACTGTGCGATGCGATCGCCGCGACGCAGGATGATCGGCTCATCCGGGTCGAGGTTGATCAGCGAGATCTTGAGCTCGCCGCGGTACCCGGCGTCGATGGTGCCGGGGCTGTTGACGATCGAAAGTCCCACGCGCGCCGCCAATCCCGAACGCGGATGCACCAGTCCCACCATCCCGTGTGGGATGGCGACCGCGATTCCCGTGGGAACGAGCGCGCGCCGCCCCGGGGCCAGCTCGACGTCGATGGAGGTGCAGAGGTCGACGCCGGCATCGCCGTCGTGCGCCCGGGACGGCATCGGCAGGTCGCGATCGAGTCGCACGACCGCCAGAGAGGTGGACATGATGCACGAGATTACTCTTGGCCGCGTGTCGGACACGCGCGCAGCCACCCAATCCGTGCGCTATCAAGAGCGCTTGCGGGTGCCATGGTGGTGGTGGCTGCCCGGGTTCGGGTTGGCCGCACTGATCGCTCTCGAGGTCAATCAGGGCGTCCAGGCGCTCCCCGACTGGGTTCCGTACGCGGTGCTGCTTCCGGTCGCGGCGGCCGTGCTGATGTGGTTCGGCCGAACCGACCTGCGTGTCGTCGGTGACGACGAGAACGAAACCGAACTCTGGGTGGGCGCAGCCCACCTGCCTGTCGGCGTCATCTCCCGCTCAGCCGAGGTGCCGCATTCGGCGAAGTCCGCCGCACTGGGTCGCCAACTGGACCCGGCCGCCTACGTGGTGCATCGTGCCTGGATCGGGCCCATGGTTCTGCTGGTTCTCGACGATGCCGACGACCCGACGCCCTACTGGCTGGTGAGTTGCCGACGGCCCGACCGCGTGCTTGCGGCATTACGCAGCTGACGCGGGACGGCTTTGCAGCCGTCCCGCGTCAGCTCGGCGGTTTAAGCGGCGCAGTCCGTGCAGATCATCACGCCGTTCTTCTCGCTAGCGAGACGACTGCGGTGATGCACCAAGAAACAACTCGAGCAGGTGAACTCGTCGGCCTGCTTCGGAATGACCCGTACCGACAGTTCCTCGCCGGAGAGGTCGGCGCCGGGTAGCTCGAACGATTCTGCTGACTCGACTTCATCTACGTCGACAACCGCCGATTGGGCCTCGTTGCGCCGAGCCTTCAATTCCTCGAGCGAATCCTCGGAAACGTCATCGGTCTCAGTACGCCTTGGGGCGTCGTAATCGGTAGCCATCCTCTTCCCCTCCAGTAACCATGCGACAGAGCTTTGTACCAGCGCAGAACGCGTTTACCAAATAATTCGTGCCCGGAACTGCCGCGGTTTGGATGTGATTTATATCACACTGCAAAAGGCCTGGTAGAGACCGGTGCCGGGGCCTGCCCTTAAGGTGCAGGGGTGGTATCGCAAATCACGTCCGGCACGGCGTTCGACAAACAGGGCCGACCGTTCCGCCGTCGGAACTATCTGCCGGGCGCGCTGGTGTTGGCGGCGCTGGCCGTCGTCACGCTGGTGGTGTGGGTGACCGCCTTCAATCGGCCCAACGACGTCAACGAGGTCGCCGCGTGCAACCGGCCGCCGGCGGCCGGGGACGCCACCCAGACCGCGCTTGGCGACCAGGTCATGCCGGCCACCATGACCGAGGTGGCTCCCGCCAAGCTCGCGGACACCAAGATCCGCGTGCTCAACGCCAGCGGACAGGGCGGCCAGGCCGCCGAGGTCGCGGGCGCACTCCGCGATCTGGGCTACGCCCCGCCCACCGCGGCCAACGACACCGTCTACCAAAACACCCGCCTGGAGTGCCAGGGCCAGATCCGGTTCGGCCCCGCAGGCCGGGCCGCCGCCGCCGCGGTTTGGCTGGTCGCGCCCTGCGCCGAGCTGTATCAGGATCAAAGAAGCGACGACACCGTGGATCTGGCGGTCGGAACGGACTTCGGCGATCTGAGCCACAACGACGACACCGACGCCGTGCTGGCCAGCCTGCGCCCCGATGCGACACAACCCGCGGACGCCTCGATGCTGACCAAGGTGCACGCAGGCGCCTGCTGAGCGCCTGTCCCTTCGCCATCTCCCGTCGCTTCGCTCGCCCCTTATAGGGCACCCGCCCGCCGCAGCGCCGCGTCGAACTCCTCGGCGATACCCGGTGCCGCCGCCACGATGAGCAGATCCGAGTCGCCGTCGACGGGCGGCAGGATGAGTTGCGCACCCGCCTCCGCGGCGATCAGCGCGCCCGCCGCCCAGTCCCAGACGTGCACGCCGTCCTCGTAGTAGGCGTCCATGCGGCCCGCGGCCACCATGCACAGGTCCAGCGCGCACGACCCGAGGCGGCGCACGTCGCGGACATCGGGCAGCAATCGCGCCAATACCTCGGCCTGCCGTATGCGCTGCTCCCGCGCGTAGCCGAATCCGGTGCCCACCAGTGCCATCGCCAGATCGTCGACGGCCGTGCAGCGCAGCGACGTCGACACACCGCCGCGCCGTACGTGGGCGCCGTGACCGACCGCGGCGGAGAACACCTCTCCGGTCGGCACGTTCGCGACAGCACCGGCCACCGACGCGCCGTCGATCTGCACTCCGACCGACACCGCATAACCCTCGATGCCGTAGACGAAGTTCACCGTGCCGTCGATCGGGTCGAGCACCCACAGCGGCCGCCCTGCCTCGACCCGTGCGGCGCCACCGCCTTCTTCGCCGAGTACGGGATCACCGGGGCGCAGCACGGCGAGCCGATCGCGCAACAGCCGCTCGGTCTCGGTGTCGACGATCGTGACCGGGTCGGTCGGCGAGCTCTTGGACCGCACGGCCGATCCGCCTGCGTCAGGCTCGGCGGCGTCGCCGAACACTTCGGTACGCCGGCGCCGCACGAATTCGGCGGCCTCCGCGGCCAGCCCTTCCGCGACCGCCCGCAGGCTCTCGGGGTCGGAGTCGATTTCAGTCACGCTGGTAATCGCAACACGAATCGAGCCGACTCGGTTACGCGGCAGGCCCACATCAGGTTTGGCCAGGCACTAATGTGTGGGTCGCGTCGCCCCTGCAGACCTCTCGAAGAGGAGCGCTCATGACCGCCACCGACAGCCCAACCGCTGATCCGAGCACCAACGGCTCGCAACGGCGCGGATTCGGCGTCGACGTCGGCGGCAGCGGCGTCAAGGGCGGCATCGTCGATCTCGACACCGGTGCACTCATCGGCGAACGGTTCAAGCTGCCGACGCCGCAACCCTCCACCCCGGACGCGGTCGCCAAGACCGTCGCCGCCGTCGTCCGCGAGTTCGGCTGGACCGGCGGCCTCGGGGTCACCTACCCCGGCGTGGTGACCGACGGCACCGTCAGGACCGCAGCCAACGTGGACAAGGGCTGGATCGGGACCAACGCGCGCGACGTCATCTCGGCCGAACTCGACGGGCAGCCGGTGACCGTCCTCAACGACGCCGATGCCGCAGGACTCGCCGAGGAGAAGTTCGGCGCAGGCAAGGACAACTCCGGCGTGATCGTGCTGCTCACGTTCGGCACCGGCATCGGCTCTGCGGTGATCCACAACGGTGTGCTGCTGCCCAACACCGAGTTCGGGCACCTCGAGGTCGGCGGCAAGGAGGCCGAACACCGCGCCGCCTCGTCGGTCAAGGATCGCAAGGGCTGGAGTTACGAACGCTGGTCAGAGGAAGTCACCTCCGTGCTCATCGCGATCGAGAACGCGATCTGGCCCGACCTGCTCATCGCAGGTGGTGGCATCAGCCGCAAGGCCGACAAGTGGATCCCGCTGCTGAAGAACCGCACCCCGGTGGTGGCGGCGGCCCTGCTGAACACCGCGGGCATCGTCGGCGCCGCGATGGCCGCGGACGTGGGAGCAGACTTGCACTGACGGGGTCCCAGCGGCCCGCCACGCAACCAAAATCTCCGCTCGTAGCGGCGTTTGCCCACACTGTCGTTACAATGGTCAACGGCGGCCGCATAACGGATAGCGGCGAGTATCCGAGTTGAGATCAACGCCAACATTCGACAGCCGACGCTTTTCGGTGGCGCACGCCCACGCCTCCGAGATCCACAATGACGAAAGGGTGCACGTGACAGCGACGAAGGCTAGTACGGCCACCGACGAGCCTGTGACGCACAGCGCCCCCAAATCCCCCGCGAAGCGGGCTCCGGCGGCCAAGACCGCCAGTGCAACGGCGCCCGCCAAGCGGGCGACCAAGGCCGCCGCGCCGAAGGCCGAGTCGGCGACCGCCACCAAGACCGCAGCCAAGCGTGCACCGCGCGCCAAGAAGGCTGCCGACGCCGAGACCGCCGACGGCCTCGAAGTCACCACGGAACTGGAATCCGGCGACGATCTCGACGGCGAGCCCGACGTACTGGTCGACGAGCCCGACATCGATCTCGAGGATCTCGACGCCGACGAACCGGCCGCCGACGACGCCGAGGAAACCGCAGACGGCGCGAAGAAGCCCATCACATCGGCCGCCGTGCCCGCCGCACCCGCCGAAGCTGAGGAAGACATCACCGAGCCGTCCGAGAAGGACAAGGCCTCCGGCGACTTCGTCTGGGACGAAGAGGAATCCGAGGCTCTGCGGCAGGCCCGCAAGGACGCCGAGCTCACCGCTTCTGCGGACTCGGTGCGCGCCTACCTCAAGCAGATCGGCAAGGTGGCGCTGCTCAACGCCGAGGAGGAAGTCGAGCTCGCCAAGCGGATCGAGGCCGGGCTGTACTCCACGCAGCTGATGTCGGAGTTCGCCGAAAAGGGCGAGAAGCTGACCACTGCTCAGCGTCGCGACTACACCTGGATCTGCCGTGACGGCGACCGCGCGAAGAACCACCTGCTCGAGGCGAACCTGCGCCTGGTCGTCTCGCTGGCCAAGCGCTACACCGGCCGCGGCATGGCGTTCCTGGACCTGATCCAGGAAGGCAACCTTGGCCTGATCCGTGCGGTCGAGAAGTTCGACTACACCAAGGGCTACAAGTTCTCCACGTACGCCACGTGGTGGATCCGCCAGGCGATCACGCGCGCCATGGCCGACCAGGCGCGCACCATCCGCATCCCGGTGCACATGGTCGAGGTCATCAACAAGCTCGGGCGCATCCAGCGTGAGCTGCTCCAGGATCTGGGTCGCGAGCCCACGCCAGAAGAGCTCGCCAAGGAAATGGACATCACGCCGGAGAAGGTGCTGGAGATCCAGCAGTACGCGCGTGAGCCGATTTCGCTGGACCAGACCATCGGCGACGAAGGCGACAGCCAGCTCGGTGACTTCATCGAAGACTCCGAGGCCGTGGTGGCCGTGGACGCGGTGTCGTTCACGCTGCTTCAGGATCAGCTGCAGTCGGTGCTCGAGACGCTCTCCGAGCGCGAGGCGGGCGTGGTGCGGCTGCGGTTCGGCCTCACCGACGGCCAGCCCCGTACCCTCGACGAGATCGGCCAGGTCTACGGCGTGACCCGCGAGCGGATCCGCCAGATCGAGTCCAAGACGATGTCGAAGTTGCGGCACCCCAGCCGTTCTCAGGTGTTGCGCGACTACCTGGACTAGAACTTCGGACACGACCGTCCCGACGATGGGGCGGTAACCCATTGGGACACAAACGACTTGTCGGCGGCCGGTATCGTTACGGCCCGTGCCCGACAATCGAAGAACCCCACCCGTCCGTCTGGTCCGTGTCGTCGACGGGGTCCGTACCGGTCTGCACAAGCTGACGCGCAAAATGGTGCCCGGCAACGTCGCGTTGTTGGAGATCGCGAACGGCAGCTGGACGACGCAGGCCTTGTACGTGGCGGCCAAGCTCGGCATCCCCGACGAGTTGGCCGGTGGGCCGTTGAACGCCGCCGAGGTCGCCCGCCGGGTCGGTGCCGATCCCGATGCGGTCCATCGGCTGATGCGGGCACTGGCAGGCAAGGGAGTATTCGAGCAGCGCCGCGACGACACGTTCGCGCTGACGCCGATCGGCGACGCGTTGCGGGCGGACGCACCGGGCTCGATGCGCGCCTTGGTTCTGCTCGTAGGTGATCCGGCGCAGTGGGAGCACTGGGGCAGCCTGCTGCACTCCGTCAAGACCGGTGAGCCCGCCCCGATCAAGTTGCGTGGCACGACCTTCTTCGAGTACCTGGACACCAACCCCGAACTGGCCGCGGTGTTCAACGACGCGATGACCTCGATGAGTGCGATGACCACCGATCCGGTGCTGGCCGTGTTCGACTTCTCCGGGTTCCGCCGGATCATCGACGTCGGCGGCGGTCATGGCAGCCTCCTGGCCGCCGTCCTGCAGAGCGCACCCGACGCCCACGGCGTGCTCTTCGATCTGCCGTCAGTGATCGAAGGGGCCCCTCCGGTGTTTGACGCCGCCGGGGTTGGTGACCGCTGCACCGTGTCGGCCGGTTCGTTCATGGACGCGGTTCCCGAGGGCGGTGACGCCTACCTACTCAAGACGATCATCCACGACTGGGACGAGGAGACCGCGCTGCTGATTCTGCGCAACGTCCGCGCGGCGATGGGCCCGCAGGCGAAGCTGCTGCTGCTGGAAATGGTTCTGCCGCAACATGCTTCGTCACACTTCGGGACCATGCTGGACCTCGAGATGTTGGCCATTGCCGGCGGTAAGGAACGGACCAGCTCCGAGTACTCAAACCTGTTGGCGCGTGCCGGTTTCCGGCTCGAACGTGTCGTCGAGACCGCGGGCCCGCTGTCGATCGTGGAAGCGAGGACTGCCTGATGGCGTCGCAGCGGATCACCATTTCGTCGGGATCTCCCTTCGAGGATCAAGTCGGCTACGCGCGGGCAGTACGCGTCGGCCCACTCGTCGTCGTTGCTGGCACGACTGCGCCAGGAGACGGTATCGCCGAGCAGGCGCGGGAAGCGTTGCGCCGCATCGAGATCGCCCTCAGCGATGCCGGCGCCACGATGGCCGACGTGGTGCGCACCCGGATGTTCGTCACCGACATCAGCCGGTGGCAGGAACTCGGAGCAGTGCACGCCGAGTTCTTCGGCGACATCCGGCCCGCCGCGTCGATGCTCGAGGTGACCGCGCTCATCGCACCCGACCTGCTTGTCGAGATCGAGGTCGACGCCTATGTGGCCTCGGACTGATCGGCGGGCAGTTCAGCGAACGTGCCGTCGGCCCCTGGCAGATAGGACGTGACACTCGTCACAGCGGCCACCGGAAGCGGGCCGTACAGGTGCGGGAACAGCATGGCCGCCGGATCGGTCGGCACGCCGGGCTCCCAACGCACCGGCGCCCCCACCAACGCGGGATCGCAGCGCAGCAAAACCAGATCCGTCCGTCCGGCGTAAAGCCGGTTGGCGGGCAGATGGACCTGCTCGGCGGCGGACATGTGCACGAAGCCGATGTCGTCGAACGACTGCGGCCGGTGCTCACCGGAATCCTGCGCGCGTTGCCAGTCCTCTGCGGTGCACAGGTGCACCAACACACTCGGCGTCGGGATCATGGGGTCAGCCTGCCCTGCCCGCAACTTCACCGACAAGTGAGACACGACACACCGATGAACGGCCGGGGAACAAGGCCGGAAGCCAAAACGTCTGACACAGTAGAACTACGCGAGACTCAGGAGGAGCCATGAACGCAACTCTGACCAGCCCCGAACTAACTCGGGCTGATCGCTGTGACCGTTGCGGCGCAGCCGCTCGCGTCCGCGCGACGTTGCCGTCGGGAGCCGAGCTGCTTTTTTGCCAGCATCACGCCAATGAGCACGAGGCAAAGCTGGTCGAGCTGGCCGCCGTGATCGTGGTCAAGCCGACCGACTCCTGACGGACCCCGCACGACCCCGCACGGGGCGTGCCGGTCCATCGTCGGGAATGCTGGTGTGGTCATGAGTGACCAGCCCCCGCCAGTGAAGCCGTCGCGCCACCACATTTGGCGCATCACCAAACGCACGTTGTCGAAGAGTTGGGACGACTCGATCTTCTCCGAGTCGGCCCAAGCCGCGTTCTGGTGTGCCCTGTCCCTTCCGCCGCTGCTGCTCGGCATGCTGGGGAGCCTGGCGTACGTGGCGCCGATCTTCGGCCCGCAGACGCTACCGACCATCGAGGATCGGTTCATCCGGACGGCCAACAGCTTCTTCTCCCCCAACGTCGTCAACGAGATCATCGAGCCGACGATCCGCGACATCCTGCTCGGCGCCCGCGGCGAGGTGGTGTCGATCGGGTTCGTCATCTCGCTGTGGGCGGGCTCGTCGGCGGTGTCGGCGTTCGTCGACTCGATCGTCGAGGCGCACGACCAGACACCGCTGCGACATCCCGTGCGGCAGCGGTTCTACGCCCTTGGCCTGTACGTGGGCATGCTGGTGTTCGTCATCGTGACGGCGCCGTTCATCGCGCTCGGGCCGATCAAGATCGGTGAGCACATTCCCGAGAGCTGGGCCAACGTGCTGCGCTTCGGCTATTACCCGGTGCTCTTCCTCAGCTTCGTCATGGCGGTGACGTTCCTCTACCGGGTGTCGCTGCCACGGCCACTGCCATCGCACCGGCTGCTGCTCGGCTCCGTGCTGGCCGCGGCGGTGTTCCTGGTGACCACGGTGGGCCTACGGGTCTACCTGACGTCGATCACCGCAACCGGCTACACGTACGGCGCATTGGCCACGCCGATCGCGTTCCTGCTGTTCGCGTTCTTCCTCGGCTTCGCGATCATGCTGGGCGCCGAGCTGAACGCCGCCGTTCAAGAGGAGTGGCCTGCACCCGTGACCCACGCGCGTCGGCTGCGTGGCTGGATCGAGGAGCAGGCCGAGTCGCGCACCAACGGGAAGGCGGACCCTCCCCCCGACGCGCCGCCGACTACTTCTTGAGCGACTCGTAGACCCGCTTGCAGTCGGGGCACACCGGCGAACCGGGCTTGGCCGCCTTGGTGACTGGGAACACCTCGCCGCAGAGGGCGACGACGTGGGTACCCATCACCGCGCTCTCGGCGATCTTGTTCTTCTTCACGTAGTGGAAGACCTTGGGAGCGTCGTCGTCTGTCCCGTCGTCGACGCGTTCGTCGGTGTCGGTGCGTTCGATGGTCTCGGTCTGCATGACGTTCATTGTGCCTGCCATGGCATCGCGAGGGAACCGGACCGTTTGGGCGGCGTGATCTGTGGAACAGTAGAGGTATGAAACACGGCCAAGAGCTGAGTTTCGACGACGATGGTCGACCCGTCCTCATCACCCGTGCGGCGCAGCCCTACGAGGAACAGCATCGCGAACGGGTACGCAAGTACCTCACCATCATGTCGTGGCGCATCCCCGCGCTCCTCGGCGCCGCAATCGCGTACGGCATTTGGCACAACGGCTTGATCTCACTGGGCATCCTGATGGCGTCGATACCGCTGCCGTGGATCGCGGTGTTGATCGCCAACGACCGGCCACCCCGACGGGCTGAAGAACCGCGACGGTATGCGGCGAGGACGCGGATCCCGCTGTTTCCGACCGCTGAGCGACCCGCGCTGGAGTCCCGCAGGGACGTTCCACCGCAACACGATTCGACGGAGTCGCAGCACGACGTTCCCTGATGAGGAAATTCTTCATCACTTCTCAGGACATTCTCAGGTCGTCGCCGAATAGATGCAGGTCAGAAGGTGTGAGACCGGCGGCAGGCGGGAACTCTTAGAGCTGATTCGACGTTATAGCTCTTGACTGCCCCAGCCGACTAGGAGGCCGATATGGCTACTGCCACCGCAAGCCGATTCGACAGTGATCTGGACGCCCAGAGTCCTGCCGCCGACCTGGTGCGCGTGTACCTCAATGGCATTGGCAAGACCGCGCTGCTGAATGCAGCCGACGAGGTCGAACTCGCGAAGCGCATCGAGGCTGGGCTCTATGCGCAGTATCAGCTCGACACCAAGAAGCGGCTTGGCGACCTCCGCAAGCGCGAGCTCACTGCCGTCGTCCGCGACGGTGAAGCCGCCCGCAGGCACCTGCTCGAGGCGAACCTGCGCCTCGTCGTTTCGCTGGCCAAGCGCTACACCGGTCGCGGCATGCCGCTGCTGGACCTGATCCAGGAGGGCAACCTCGGCCTGATCCGCGCGATGGAGAAGTTCGACTACGCCAAGGGATTCAAGTTCTCCACCTACGCCACGTGGTGGATCCGCCAGGCCATCACGCGCGGCATGGCCGACCAGAGCCGCACCATCCGGCTGCCGGTCCACCTGGTCGAGCAGGTCAACAAGCTCGCCAGGATCAAGCGTGAGATGCACCAGAACCTCGGCCGCGAGGCCACCGACGAGGAACTGGCCGAGGAGTCGGGCATTCCCGCCGAGAAGATCGCCGATCTGCTCGAGCACAGCCGCGACCCGGTGAGCCTGGACATGCCGGTCGGCAGCGACGAGGAAGCCCCGCTTGGCGACTTCATCGAGGACGCCGAGGCGATGTCGGCCGAGAACGCCGTCATCTCCGAGCTGCTGCACACCGACATCCGGCACGTCCTTGCCACGCTCGACGAGCGCGAGCAGCAGGTGATCCGGTTGCGGTTCGGTCTTGACGACGGCCAGCCCCGCACTCTGGACCAGATCGGCAAGCTGTTCGGGCTGTCCCGTGAGCGCGTTCGCCAGATCGAGCGCGAGGTGATGGCGAAGCTGCGGCACGGCGATCGGGCCGAGCGGTTGCGCTCCTACGCCAGCTAAACCTTCCCCACGTGATACCCGCCGCGGCAAACGCGGCGGGTATCACATTTTTGGCGCGCCGACACGAGCGCCCTGCTCAGGCGTTTGCACCGGTAGACTCGGCTGAGATGCTGGGCTGGGGAAGGCTCCTATGAACGATCTGATCGATACGACCGAGATGTACCTGCGGACCATCTACGACCTCGAGGAAGAGGGCGTGGTGCCGCTGCGTGCCCGGATCGCGGAGCGCCTCGAGCAGAGTGGCCCGACCGTGAGCCAGACCGTGTCGCGGATGGAACGCGACGGACTGCTGCACGTCGCCGGTGATCGCCACCTCGAGCTGACCGACAAGGGCCGCGCGCTGGCCGTGTCCGTGATGCGCAAGCACCGGCTCGCCGAGCGCCTGCTGGTCGACGTCATCGGCCTGCCCTGGGAGGAGGTGCACGCCGAGGCCTGCCGTTGGGAGCACGTGATGAGCGAGGACGTCGAGCGCCGTCTCGTCCAGGTCCTCGACAACCCGACCACCTCGCCGTTCGGCAACCCGATCCCTGGCCTGTCCGAGCTCGGCATCGTGCCCTCGAGCGCTGACGACGTCGCCCTGGTTCGGCTCACCGAGCTGCCCACCGGCTTCCCGGTAGCGGTGCGGGTGCGCCAGCTCACCGAGCACGTCCAGGGCGACATCGAGCTGATCGCGCGGCTCAAGGATGCCGGTGTGGTCCCGAGTGCGCGCGTGACCGTTCAGGTGGACGAGCAAGGCAGCGTGATGATCGTGATCCCCGGCCACGAGCAGGTCGAGTTGCCGCATCACATGGCGCACGCCGTGAAGGTCGAGAAGGTCTAACCGGCGCGCCTGCCGAACGATTGGCGCGGCGGAAGCTTCACCCCGAGTTGCTTGGCCAACCGGTATCCGGTGAGCCCCAACTCCCGGATCTGCTCGGGACGCATCCCCGACTGCAGCGCCTGATCCAGCATGCGGGCCATGCGGTGCCCGGGATTGCTCCGCAGCGCGGCCTCCAGCGACACCCCGGCCAGCGGTCCGTCGCCACGGGCGTAGGTCGAGAATGCCAGCAACACAAGCGGTTCGGCGCGCCACGGTTCCGGCAGGGTCCGCGCCAGCAGCACCCACAGCGACTCCGCGGATGAGGCGTCCCTTCCCACGGCCAGCGCGTACAACGTGTCACGCACCCGTGGATCGGTCAGACCGTATGCCAGCCGTGCCAGGTCCGCGTCGGACGGGCACCGCCCCTCGACGGCCCCCGCGGCGGCCGCCATGGCGTGCTCGACGTCGGCGCGGGCATCCACGTCGGGACGCTGATCGGCGTCGACCGTTGCGGCGTCCGTTGCGGCCTTGAAGGCACCGCGCAACCCGGCGGTGCGGACGGGATCTGCCACGGCGATCACCGCCTGCAGGTCGGCACGCCGCGAGTAGAGCCGACGCCCGTCCAGCACGGCCGCCGCGGCCATCGGGGAGGCCGTCGGATCCTCGACGGTGCCTGCATACACCCGGCCGTCCGCGCAGTGCCACCGACCACCCGCCGCCACCCGGTCGACGACGTGGACGCCGAGCAGGTCGATGCCCCATTCGGAGAGCGCATCGCCGAGCGCGTCGGCGAGCAGACGGTGCTCGTCCTTGCACATCCGGCACGTAGTCGCGTCCTCGTCGACGATCACGGCGATCGCGGCGTCGGGGCCAGCCGTCGCGGCCACCTCCGCCATGTGCCCGACCGCGTCGAATACGTCGTCGATGAGGTCAATGCGCATAACGCAACCCATCTCGCCGTCGTCGAACGTCACGAGGACAAGGGATTTCTCGGGCACGAAACCGAGGACGGCGGGCAGCGCGGCGATCAACGCGCCGGGCTTGTTGATGTGGAAGTCGGCGTTTCGAAAGGTCGTCATGGGCCGAACGTGTCAGTAGGCCCCGCCGAAATCCGCTCCCGTGCCGCCTCGGGCAACGTCGGATGTGGACGAATTCGCCTCTGTGGATGAGTGCGATTCGTCAAGCCCGCATTCGCCCGTGATTGACCCCGTCGGCATGCAAGATTGCCGCAATCGGCGTAGGACTACACCCATGGGTACCACGCAGGAGTACGACCTCGTCGTCATCGGTTCCGGACCTGGCGGGCAAAAGGCAGCCATCGCCGCCGCCAAGCTCGGGAAAACGGTCGCGGTCATCGAACGCGGCCTCATGCTCGGCGGCGTCTGCGTCAACACCGGGACCATCCCGTCGAAGACCCTGCGCGAGGCAGTCGTCTACCTCACGGGCATGAGCCAACGCGAGCTGTACGGCGCGAGCTACCGCGTCAAGGACAAGATCACGCCCGCCGACCTGCTGGCCCGCACACAGCACGTCATCGGCAAGGAGATCGACGTCGTGCGCTCACAGTTGCTGCGCAACCGCGTCGAGCTCTACGTGGGGCACGCGCGCTTCCTCGACGAACACACCCTTCAGGTCGAGGATCCCAACCGCGCCGAGAAGATCACCGTCAACGGTAGGCACGTCGTCATCGCCACCGGCACCAAGCCGCTTCGGCCCGCAGGCGTCGAATTCGACGAGTCTCGGGTGCTCGACTCCGACGGAATCCTGGACCTCAAGACCATTCCCACCTCGATGGTGGTGGTCGGGGCCGGCGTCATCGGCATCGAGTACGCGTCGATGTTCGCCGCGCTTGGCACCAAGGTCACCGTCGTGGAGAAGCGTCCAACGATGCTCGACTTCTGCGACCCGGAGATCGTCGAGGCCCTGCGCTTCCACCTACGCGACCTCGCGGTGACGTTCCGCTTCGGTGAGGAGGTCACGGCCGTCCACGTCGGCGCCTCCGGCACCGTGACGACGCTGGCCAGCGGCAAGCAGATCCCCGCCGACACCGTGATGTACTCCGCGGGCAGGCAGGGCCAGACCGACGGCCTCGACCTGCCAGCGGCCGGGTTGGAGGCCGACGACCGCGGCCGCATCTTCGTCGACGACAACTACCAGACCAAGGTCGACCACATCTACGCGGTCGGCGACGTCATCGGCTTCCCCGCGCTGGCCGCCACGTCGATGGATCAAGGTCGCCTCGCCGCCTATCACGCGTTCGGCGAGCCCTCCAAGGGCATGACCGACCTGCAGCCCATCGGCATCTACTCGATCCCCGAGGTGTCCTACGTCGGGCATACCGAGGTCGACCTGACCAAGGACTCGATCCCGTACGAGGTCGGGGTGTCGCGCTACCGGGAGCTGGCCCGCGGCCAGATCGCCGGCGACTCCTACGGCATGCTCAAACTGCTTGTCTCGACCGAGGATCTGCGCCTTCTCGGCGTGCACATCTTCGGCACCAACGCCACCGAGATGGTGCACATCGGGCAAGCGGTCATGGGTTGTGGTGGCACCGTCGAGTATCTGGTCGACGCGGTGTTCAACTATCCGACGTTCTCGGAGGCCTACAAGGTGGCTGCGCTGGACGTGATGAACAAGCTCCGCGCGCTGAGCCAGTTCAAGGCCTAGCGCTCAGCAGTCGTCGTCGAACACCGTAGGGGCGTCGTCGGCCGGTCCCCCGGCTTCGGCGCGGACCAGCAGCCGTCCGACCGCGCCGTCGAACGGCGGTGAGTAGGAGACGTTCTCCTCGCAACCACCGCCTTCCAGGCCGCCGATCAGGCCCGCGATCACCGATCCGGTCACCCACGGGGCGCCGCTGGTGCCGTCGACCAGGCCCGCACATGGCAGCGCAGGGAAGCCGCGGTCCTCGGACGACGTGCGGGTGGTGCAGCCGACCGGGTCGCCACCCGTCCCCATCGGGTAGCCGGTGACGGTGACGTCGGTGCCCGCCTTCGGCGCAGGCCCAACGGCGAACCCTCCCCCTGCCCGCGTCTCGACCGAACCGCCGCCGTCGCGGCTCACCCTGGCGACGGCGAAGTCGGCCATCGGGTCTTGATCGGTGACCCAGCGCGGGTCGAGGTAGACGGCGTCGACGTGGAAGAAATCCGAATCGGCTGCCTCACTGGCGAACTGCGGCACGAAGTAGGCATCGACGCCCGCCGCCAAGCAGTGCGCGGCGGTGAGGATCAGGTCACCCGATGACGAGTCCAGCACCGCCCCCGAGCACGTGTGCAGTGACTGGTTGCCGAGGAACACCGCCCCAACTCTGGGCTCCGCGGGTACCGGCTTGGCGGACGGGGCCGAATCCACGTGGGGCGACGTCGAGGTCGTCGTACCCGCCGTCTGCGCGGTGGGCGCATGACCCGCACAGGACACGGGCAGGGCCACCAGCCCCGTCAACAGAACGATCCGAGCGCCGCGCATGATGATCGATCTTGCCCGACGATGCTGGCGGCGGCCTGATGCGACGGAATGAGCGGGCCGGGGCACCGCGTTCGAACTGTTCGAGTGGGGGCCAAGATGGCAACCATTGCAAAGTACGGGACACTAGGTGTCACCGAGGAGGCAAAGCAGTATGGCCGATCACCCAGAAGGCCCTGAGCAGCACTATCAACCGGAACAGACCGGGATGTACGAGTTGGAGTTCCCCGCGCCCCAACTGTCGTCGGCGGACGGTCGTGGTCCGGTGATGATCCACGCGCTCGAGGGGTTCTCGGACGCCGGCCACGCCATCAAGCTCGCCGCGGCGCATCTGAAGGACACGCTGGACACCGAGTTGGTGGCGTCGTTCGCGATCGACGAACTGCTGGACTACCGGTCGCGGCGGCCGCTGATGACGTTCAAGACCGACCACTTCACCCACTACGACGATCCCGAGCTGAGCCTCTACGCGTTGCACGACACCGTCGGCACGCCGTTTCTGCTGCTCGCCGGGCTGGAACCGGACCTGAGGTGGGAACGGTTCATCACTGCGGTCCGGCTGCTGGCCGAACGGCTCGGCGTACGCCAGGTGATCGGGCTCGGCACGATTCCGATGGCAGTGCCGCACACGCGCCCGGTCACCATGACGGCCCACGCCAACGACAAGGAGCTCATCTCCGAGCACCAGCCGTGGGTCGGTGAGGTTCAGGTGCCCGCAAGCGTGTCGAACCTGCTCGAGTACCGGATGGCCCAGCACGGCCACGAGGCGGTCGGCTATACCGTCCACGTCCCGCACTACCTGGCCCAGACGGACTACCCGGCGGCCGCCGAGGCGCTGCTCGCCGAGGTCTCACGCACCGCCGCATTGCAGATCCCGCTGGCCGCGCTCGGCGAGGCGGGTGCCGAAGTGCTCGCCAAGATCAACGATCAGGTGGAGTCGAGTGCCGAGGTCGCTCAAGTGGTGACCGCCCTCGAACGCCAGTACGATGCATTCGTTGCCGCTCAAGAGAATCGGTCTTTGCTGGCACGAGACGAAGATCTTCCAAGCGGTGATGAACTCGGCGCCGAGTTCGAGCGATTCCTTGCCCAGCGCGATGAGTCCAAGGGCGGCGACGACGGCATCGTAGGGTTCGACTAGTACGCCCTAACCCGGGCCCGACAGTGAAGTTGGCGAGGAGTTGGCGATCATGACGAAGCGAAAGCCCAATCTGCGCAGTGTGCGCGAACTGACCCCGACCCTGCATCACCGCACCATTCACGGGTACCGGCGCGCGTACCGGGTGGCCGGCTCGGGCCCGGTGATCCTGCTGATCCACGGCATCGGCGACAACTCCACGACGTGGAGCACGGTCCAGTCGAAGCTGGCGCAGCGATTCACCGTCATCGCACCCGACCTGCTGGGCCACGGCCAGTCGGACAAGCCACGCGCGGACTATTCGGTTGCGGCCTACGCCAATGGAATGCGCGACCTGTTGAGCGTGCTCGACGTCGAACGGGTCACCGTGGTCGGCCACTCGCTCGGCGGTGGGGTGGCCATGCAGTTCGCCTACCAGTTCCCACAATTGGTGGACCGCCTGATCCTCGTCGGCGCGGGCGGGGTGACCAAGGACGTCAACATCGCGCTGCGCATCGCGTCCCTGCCGATGGGCACCGAGGCACTGGCCCTGCTGCGCCTGCCGTTGGTGCTGCCCGCACTGCAGGTGGTCGGACGGGTCGGCGGTGCGATGTTCGGCTCGACCGGCCTTGGCCGCGACCTCCCCGACGTGCTGCGCATCCTCGCCGACCTGCCAGAACCCAACGCCTCGTCGGCATTCGCCCGCACCCTGCGTGCGGTAGTGGATTGGCGCGGCCAGGTCGTGACCATGCTGGATCGATGTTACTTGACGGAATCCGTTCCAGTGCAGCTGATTTGGGGATCACGAGATTCGGTGATCCCGGTCGATCACGCCCTGATGGCGCACTCTGCGATGCCCGGCTCGGTCCTCGAGGTCTTCGACGGATCGGGCCACTTCCCGTTCCACGACGATCCGGACCGCTTCGTCGAGAGCGTCGAGAAGTTCATCGACTCGACCACCCCGGCCGTGTACGACCAGGACGCGCTGCGCGACCTGCTTCGGACCGGTATCAGCGAGCGAGCCATCACCGGAACGATCGACACCAGGGTGGCCGTACTCGACGCCATGGGTGCCGACGAGCGCAGCGCTACCTGACCGGCTGCGAAACCCAGGGCCGAACGCACGAAGTAGCATGGGGCGCATGGCCATCGACGTGACCGTGTTGCGAGTGTTCACCGATTCGGACGGCAATTACGGCAACGCCCTCGGCGTCGTCGACACCATCCAGGTGGATCCCGCCGACAGACAACGGGTCGCCACCGAGTTGGGTTATAGCGAAACCATTTTCGTCGGACTGCCGGAGCCCGGCACCAGCACCGCCGTTGCGCACATCTTCACCCCCGCTGCCGAGCTGCCCTTCGCCGGGCATCCCACCGTCGGGGCGGCGTGGTGGCTCAAGCAGCGCGGCACGCCGATCAACACGTTGCAGGTGCCCGGCGGCGTCGTGCAGGTGGAGTACCTGTCGCAGCCGGACGGCGAGTTCACCGAGATCAGGGCCCGCTCGGAGTGGGCGCCGGACTTCTCGATCTACGACCTGAACTCGGTCGACGAGGTCCTCGCCGCCGACCCCGCCGACTACTCCGACGATGGCGAGCACTACGTGTGGGCATGGATCGACAAGGGCGAGGGCAGCATTCGTTCGCGGATGTTCGCCAGCCGTCTTGGCATCCCGGAGGACGAGGCGACCGGCGCCGCGGCGGTCCGCATCACCGACCACCTGAGCCGTGACCTGACGATCACGCAGGGGAAGGGCTCGAAGATCCGCACGTCGTGGAGCCCGGAGGGATGGGTGAAGGTGGCCGGTCGGGTGGTCGAGGACGGGGTCAGACAGATCGACTGACCGCACGGGTCAGCTCGACGCCACTCCGCGATGAGCCCGCAACGCCTCGATTTCGCGTTCGAAGTCGTCGGCCGAGGAGAACGAGCGGTACACCGATGCGAACCGCAGATAGGCGACTTCGTCGAGGTCGCGGAGGGGGCCGAGGATGGCAAGACCCACCTCGTTGCTCGGCACTTCTGGCGATCCGCCTGCGCGTACGGCGTCCTCGACCTGCTGCGCGAGCAGGTTCAGCGCATCGTCGTCGACCTGACGGCCCTGGCACGCGCGGCGCACGCCCTTGATCACCTTCTCGCGGCTGAACGGCTCGGTGACGCCGCTGCGCTTCACGACGGCCAGCACGGCGGTCTCCACGGTGGTGAATCGGCGGCCGCACTCCGGGCATGACCGGCGTCGCCGGATCGCCTGGCCCTCATCGGCCTCGCGGGAATCGACCACGCGCGAGTCGGGGTGACGACAGAACGGACAGTGCATCACCGCTCCTTCGCCGCCGTCGTGGCGCCCGAGCACTTCGGACGAATACGAGCGTACCGTTGCACGGCAGCGAATTTGACTGCGCATGTCGCGCGAGATCACCCGACGGGCGCGATGAGGGTCTGTCCGGCGTCTACCGCCGCCGACTGAAGTTCGTTGAGTTCCCGGATCTGGTCGACGACAGCACCGACCGGTGCATCGGGAGCCACCCGCTGCGCGAGCTGCTGTAGCGACTCCCCCGCCTGGACCTGGACCACGGCGAGCTGGCTCGGCATCTGCTCCACCGGTTCCGCGGATGCGCCCAGCTGGGCGACCAGACCCAGCCACACCGTGATGGCCGCGGCGACGAGGGAGAGCAACACGGTGGTCAACGGCGTGATGGGCCTGCGGCGATGGGATGCGCGCGACATCAGCACACCCGTGCGCTGGTAGCGCAGGGGCGAGCCGGCAGGTCGGCTCGATTCGGGCCGTCGCCTCGCGGCCTGCCGGACGGGCCGGACGACGACATCGGTGGGGTTCTCGCGGGTGATGGTGGTCATCTGCGGGCCTTTCGCTGTGTTCTACGGTGCGGTGTTCGCTCCTGTGTTCGAATACTAATCGCTCAGGTGTTCGATGACTAGAACATGTGATCGAACTGTTGCGAACGATAACCGGACCCACCGACAAGTCCGTCCGCCCTGAAGGACCAGAAGCGTCGTGAAGGTGCGCAGCGCCTCCTCGACGAGTTCGTCGATCGAGTGGAACAGTTACCCGTCGAGGCCGGCCTACCGTCGCCACGATCCAGGAGATTCGATGACCACTGACCTGCGCGGCGCCCGCGTCCTACTCACCGGCGCCACCGGCGGCATCGGCCACGCCATCGCCCGCGCCCTGCACGCCGAAGGTGCCGTCCTCGTGCTCACCGGGCGCCGCGCGGAGACGCTCGACGCGCTATCCGCCGAACTGGGCGCGACGACGCTCACCGCCGACCTCGCCCGTCCCGAGGCACCCAACGAGCTGCTCGAGCGAGCGGGCAGGGTCGACGTGCTCATCGCGAACGCGGCACTACCCGGCGTCGGCCTGCTGACGGATTTCAGCATCGACGACCTCGACCGCAACCTCGCGGTGAACCTGCGCACGCCGATCGTCATGGCCCGCGCCGTCGTGCCCGCCATGCTCGAACGCGGCAGCGGACACCTCGTCTTCATCGGCTCCGTCTCGGGTATCACCGCCTCACCAGGCGGTTCGATCTACAGCGCAACGAAGTTCGGCCTGCGCGGGTTCTCCGACGGCCTGCGCCAGGACCTGCACGGCAGCGGCGTGGGCGTCTCGATGGTCATGCCGGGGTTCGTCAGCGACGCAGGCATGTTCGCCGAATCCGGCATGCAGCTGCCGCCCGGCGTGCGCACCACGAGCCCGGAGCAGGTCGCCGCGAGAGTGGTCCGCGCGATACGGCGCGACGTCGGTGAGATCGTCGCCGCACCGCTGGAGATGCGGATCGCCGCCAAGCTCGGGTCACTGGCGCCGGCACTCAACGCGACCGTCCAGCGAATGGCAGGCGCCGCCGACATCAGTGCTGCTCACCGGGGGAACCCGTGAGTTGCTCAGTGCCCGGTGTCGACGTGCGCACCGCGACACGCCTCGAACACATGTTTGATTATCGGCTGACGGAAGACTACATTCGCCCACATGAGCGACAGCACTGACACCCGGGACCCCGCACTGACCCAGCGTCAACGCACCATCCTCGACGTCATCCGCTCCTCAGTCACCACCAGGGGTTATCCACCCAGCATCCGCGAGATCGGCGATGCCGTCGGCCTCACGTCGACCTCATCGGTCGCCCATCAGCTGCGCACGCTCGAGCGCAAGGGCTATCTGCGGCGCGACCCCAACCGCCCGCGTGCGGTGGACGTCCGCACCCCCGAGGAACTCGCGGGCCCGGTCGTCGCCACCGACGTGGCCGGCTCCGATGCGCTACCCGAGCCGACGTACGTGCCCGTGCTCGGACGCATCGCCGCCGGCGGTCCCATCCTCGCCGAGGAAGCCGTCGAGGACGTGTTCCCGCTGCCGCGCGAACTCGTCGGCGAGGGCTCGCTATTCCTGCTCAAGGTCGTGGGCGAGTCGATGATCGACGCCGCGATCTGCGACGGCGACTGGGTGGTCATCCGTCAGCAGAACGTCGCCGACAACGGCGACATCGTCGCGGCGATGATCGACGGCGAGGCGACGGTGAAGACGTTCAAGCGCACCCGCGGCCAGGTCTGGCTGATGCCCCACAACCCGTTGTTCGATCCGATCCCCGGCAACGACGCCGCCATCCTCGGCAAGGTCGTCACGGTCATCCGCAAGGTCTAACCCAGGTTGTCGACGATCAGCCCGAGGGTGAAGTCGAATCGTTCGTGACCGGTGCCCGACGTCAGTTCGGCCGCATATCGCCGGGTCGACGGAAACGCATCGGCTGGCAGCGCCTCGAAGCGGTCCACTAGCTCGTCACGGCTGACC
>Ga0137412_10000730_pt1 | contig 24239 bp, 15 predicted proteins | sample CZODoug2_1_16fun_FD_122160 | JGI IMG/M metagenome (GOLD analysis project Ga0137412, IMG submission 122160) | Vadose zone soil fungal communities from Angelo Coast Range Reserve, California, USA - CZODoug2_1_16fungal (Hybrid Assembly) | ecosystem: Environmental > Terrestrial > Soil > Vadose zone... | reverse complement strand
TGGTTCGCTTGCTGCCTGTGGATTGGGTCCTCGCTGTGCCTGGGTGCCGCGGTTCCACCCGGGACTTACGCCGGCAAACTTCTCGAGGAGGTGAGGCGTGCGAACCCACAAGTGCTCGGTGCAGCGATCAGCGCCACCGCGCCGAAGGCGGCGGCAGCCGTGGTGGTCGCCGCGACCGAGCCGGCGACAGTCGGAGCTCCGGCCGATCCCGCAGATCTCGCCGCGAGCAGGAATGGCGCTACCACGGCCGTGCCGAACGCGGCCGGCGACCGCCTCGAGGTTCGGCTGCCGCTGCGCGACGTCTCGGGCGATACGGTCGGCGCGCTGCGGCTCAGTTACACATACCGGGCGGGCGCCGATCGCACCGCACTCGAGCGCAACGCCGAGGGAATTCGCGACCGCCTGCACCGCCGCATCTCGCACGCCGGTAATCTGTTCGACCCGTATCCATACGAACCCGGCGCGCCCAGCAATACCTACGCACAGCAGCTGGTCGATGAATTCATCGACCGCTACCCGGACATCGAGGTCCTTGCCATCCACGTCACCCCGCCCGACAGTGACTACAACATCATCGCGGGCTCGAACATCGGGCGCCTCGGCAAGAAAGCCGATAACGATGACATGCGCTGCGTCTTCACCGGCAAACCGAATCTGGAGGTCAACTCCACCGGCAAGCGTTTTGAAAGCGAACTGCAGCTGCACGATCGTGCCGGCAACGTGATCGGCGCGGTGGGCATTGTCGTCGCCTACAAGAACGGCGACGACAAGCGGGCGTTGCACGCCCGGGCCGAGAAGGTCGCGGCGGAGCTGGAGAAGAGGATTCCGGACTCGGCCAGCTTGTTTGGTCCGGCCAAAACCGTGGCAACGAACGCGGTTGCCCCCATCGCGATGGCTCGCAGCACGGGCGCAGCGTCGCCGGCGGCAAGCGGCGCGAGCTCGGATTCGGTTCTGGTGTTGCAGGGGCGCACCGAGCTGCCCGGGTACAGCGGGGACTTCGATCACTTCGCCGTCGATCTTCAGGGTAACCGGCTGTTTCTCGCGGCCGAGGATCACGGCACCCTCGAAGTGTTCGATCTGCACACCGGTAAGCATCTTCGCAGCGTCAAGGGTTTCGAGACCCCCCACAGCATCTTCCCAATCCCGCAGACGCATCGGTTGCTGATTACCGATGGCAGCGAGAGCATCAAGCTTCTCGATGCCGAGACACTCGCGTCTGTCGGCACCATCAAGCTGCACCCGGGGGCGGATTCAATCGGTTTCGACGGCAGCACGGGTCATTTGTACGTAGTCACGGGCGGCAAGGACGTGAAGTTGAAGGAATCATGGCTCGAAGAGATCGATCCGGTGACCACGCACAAGCTCGGCGAAGTGCACCTGGACGCCGATCACGTCGAGGCCATGGCCGTTGAGCAGCACGGACCGCATCTATACATCAACGTCACCGACAAGAACTATCTGGCTGTGATAGATAAGGCCGCTCGCAGGATCGTGGCGCGATGGCCGATCCATGGCGCCGCACAGAACGCGCTGGCGCAACTCGATGAGGCCACACACCGGCTTTTTATCGTGGCGCGCGATCCCGGCAGGTTCATCGTGCTCAACTCGGACACCGGGGCGCACATTGCCAGTCTGGCCGCACCGAAGCGCGTCGACGCGGAAATCTTCGACGTCGCGAATCGGCGGGTGTACGCGCCGGGCGGCGAGGGATACATCGGGGTCTACGCGGAGGTCGACGCCGGTCACTTCGCCGAGCTCGCGCAGGTGCCGAGCTCGGTGGGCGCGAAGACCGCGATTTTGGTCCCCGAGCTGCATCGCCTGTACGTCGCGGTGTCCCCCGGGGAGGGCAAGAGCGGCGGGGGAATTATCTGGTTCGACGTCAAGGCGGTGCCGGCGTCGTAGCGAGAGATACGACGGCGGACACCGAGGGGGAAATCGCGCTATGCAGCAGATAAAGCGGATTGCAGTAGCCGTTACGGCGGCCTGCTCGATGGCCGCGATGAGCGGCACTTCCCGTGCGCAAGCCGCGGGGACCGAGAGCGAGGCAGAGGCGGAAAAGGCGCCACTCGCAACGATCACGGTGACCGGATCGCTGCTGCCCACCGCGCCCGATGCGGTGGCTGTCCCGATCATTGCGCTCGACGCCAGGCAGCTGGAACAGAATGGAGTCACCACCAACGCCCTGGAAATGCTGCGTAAAGCCATTCCTTCTTTCGCGGGCCGCAGCAACGCAGGCACCAGCAACGCAAACAATGACAATCAGCGAACGGCGGGTGGCTCTCAGCTGCAGTTGCGCAACTTGCCGACCTTGATCCTGGTCAACGGTCGCCGCGTGGCCAACAGCGGCGTCGGCGGTATCAACGGCAAGAATTTCGTGGATGTGAATCAGATCCCCGCCGCGGCCATCGACCACATTGAAGTTCTGACCGATGGCGCCTCCTCGATTTACGGCTCGGATGCCATTGGTGGCGTCGTCAATTTCATCCTGAAATCCGGCTACCAGGGCATCAACGCGGGGGGACGTTATGCTTCGGCCTCCGGGGACTACCGGGAAAAATCGGCGTATCTCACGGGCGGGACCCGAGTCGGTGGGGTCAGCATCACGGCTACGGGGTCGTACTCGCATACCAGCCCGCTGTACCAGGACGCGCGCGCCTTCACGAGTCCGCTGTACGGCAAGACCTCGGCTATCCCCGGAGTTGTTGCTGCGGGCGGCAATAGTCCCGGGGCAATTCTGGCTCCCGGCATCGACTCCCCGAGCCAGAACAATCCGACTGGCACGGCCGCGACCGCGACGTCCGTCAACCAGCTGATTGCCAACGGGACCTATCTGCCAACGACGCCAGGCGCCGTCGCCGGCTCTTTTGATGTGTCGCCCTATCAGACGCTGCTGCTGGAGCAGGAGCTCGAATCCTTCCTCGCCAGCGTGAAATCCAAAGTGTTCGACGGCCGAGCTGAGCTCTTCGGCGATCTGATCCTTTCCGAAAGCCGCAGCTTCACTCAGTGGCTGCCTGTTCCCGCGACGGGTCTGACAGTGCATCCCAATGCCCCATACAACCCGTTGACCACGAACTTCAGCGGCGTGACATTCGATGATCTTGCGTTGCCCAAGCAGTTCTTCAACAACACCAAGGCGATCCGTGCGACTGTCGGCGCGCGCGGCGGCCTTGGCAGGGACTGGACCTGGGAGACTGGGTTCGTATTCAGCCAGAGTGACCTCGCCCAGAGGCAGGCACATCTGCTCTACAAGCCCGACATTGCGCGAGCGATCGCCGGCGGTTTCGATGCCAACGGCAACCCTGTCGCGGGGGGTGCCTACAGTCAGTTATTGGGGGACTACTCGTTGACGGGCCCGCTGATCACCCAACCTGCCCTGAATCCGTTTGCCCGGGGCCGTGCACTGAATCCGGCATCGCTGGCGAATCTGTACGGCACGGAGTTCATCAACGCGAGGAGTGCACTGACATCCGTGGACTTGCAGCTTGTCGGTAGTGTGTTCGAGCTGCCGGCCGGCAAGGTCGGTCTGGCCGTAGGGGCAAGTGTGCGCCGCGAGACTCTGTCAGGTCGCGCCGATAACAACGGCCGGGTGACCGATCCGGTGACGGGTCTCGTCACAGGGAATGATCAGCAATGGTTGGGCGGAACCTACGCGGACCCCTTCGACTACCATCGCAACATCAGTGGAGTGTTTGCCGAGACCCGAATTCCGCTCACGAGCCCATCCTGGAGTGTGCCCGCGCTTCGCGCGTTCGATATTACGGCAGCCGTACGTGGCGAGAAATACAGCGACGCCGGGCGCTCCACCGTTCCCAAGGTAGGGTTCCGTTGGCAGCCCTTCGACCGTACGTTCTCGATCCGTGGCAACTACGCGAAGTCCTTCAGTGCGCCCACTCTATATGCCGAGTACGGACCGACCGACACCCGCCAGGTCGGTCCGGGGGTCATTCAGGGTGTATTTGGAGCGAACTACACCGGGATGCCTTTCAACGGCGAAGACGGCAACAACCCCAATCTGCAGCCGGCGACGTCGCAGTCGCGCTCCATCGGTATTGTCTTCCAGCCGGATTTCATCAAAGGCCTGAATATCACCGTGGACTATTCCGCCATCACTCTGAACGGCTTTGCCGGCGGTATCGGCTTCAATAACATTCTCAGCAGCATCAACCTGCTGGGCTCCGCGTCACCGTATTTCAGCAATCTGGGCGTCGATAACTTCGTCGGCCAACCCGGTGCCAGTCAGCCGTTCGTGAGTCCAGGTCAACTGCAGGCGTTCCTCACCAACCCGGGGACACTCAAAGGCGACCCGGCGCAGGCCAATCGGCTCTATGTCGTGGACCAGTTCCGCAACCTGGCGCACCTGATCGAGCATTCCTACACGATCGATGCCTCCTATGTGATTCCGACGGAGCGGATGGGCGAGTTTACGATCACGACCGCGGGTGCCATCTTCTCGGACTTCAACTTTCAGGATGCGCCGGGCCATGCGTACATACAGTATGCAGGCACAACCAACAATGCCGGCGCCAGCGGTGGATTTGGCGGCACTCTGCCCAAGTACCGTTTCTTCACGAGCTTCAACTGGGTATTCCACCAGGTCGACCTCACACTCAGCAACACTTACGCATCGGCGACCGATGATACGGGCCTCAACGGCACTTCCACGCCGCCGATCCCGGTAGCCTCATACACTGCCTGGGATGTGCGTGCGGCATACGATTGGCAGGCCCCGCGCTTCCAGGACAGCAAGATCACCTTGGCCGTCGGCGCCAACAACTTTACCAATCGCATGCCACCGCTCGCCCGCAGGGCATTTCTCGACAACAACGCGGATGTCTCGACGTTCTCGCCGATTGGCCGGTTGGTCTACGCAACGGTGTCAGTAACGCTTTAGACGCACTACCGCAGTGGACTGCAAGGGGTGACGGCGTGCTCCATGCGGCAGCGCGTCGCCAGGGCGGGGGAATGCAAGATGCTGTCGCCGGCTGAACGTCGACAAAAAATCAGGACCGTGTTCCGCGTGGCCAGCGGCAACTTCCTGGAAATGTACGACTTCATGATTTTCGGCTATTTCAGCGCGGCGATCGGCCGTGCCTATTTTCCCGCGCAGAGCGCCTTTGCATCGTTGATGTTTTCCCTGGCGACATTCGCGGTTGGTTTCCTCATCAGACCCCTGGGAGCCATATTTCTCGGCGCCTATATCGACCACATCGGCCGGCGCCGGGGGCTGCTGGTGACTCTGGGTCTGATGTCGGTCGGCACGCTGACGATCGCGCTGGTGCCGGGATACGAAACGATCGGATTGTTCGCGCCCATCCTGGTGGTCCTGGGCCGCTTGTGCCAGGGCTTCTCGGCCGGGGTCGAGCTCGGCGGGGTGTCGGTGTACCTTGCCGAAATCGCCACGCCCGGACACAAGGGCTTTTATGTGTCCTGGCAGTCGGGTAGCCAGCAAGTCGCCGTCGTCTTCGCCGGCGTCCTCGGTTACACCTTGTCGAATCTGCTGGCTCCTGAGGCGTTGGTTGCATGGGGGTGGCGCATCCCGCTTCTCATCGGCTGCTTGATTATCCCGTTCATCTTCTTGATCCGGCGAACCCTCGAGGAAACCCCGGAATTCGCGGCGCGCAAGCATCATCCGACGCCGTCCGAAGTGTATGCGGGCATGCTGGGGCACGCGCGGCTCATCGTGACGGGCGTGGCGATGGTGCTGATGACCACCGTTTCGTTCTACACCATCACGGCGTACACCCCGACGTTCGGCAAAGAAATTCTCCGGCTCACGCAGAGCGATGCGCTCCTGGTCACCCTGTGCGTGGGGTTGTCGAATCTGTTCTGGCTGCCCATCATGGGGGCGGTGTCGGATCGGATCGGGCGTCGCCCGGTGCTGATCGCCTTCGCGGCCACGGCGGTGCTCACCGCCTATCCGGCGATGGCGTGGCTGGCGGTGGCGCCCAGCTTCAGCAAGCTGCTCATCGTCGAGCTTTGGTTCTCCTTTATGTACGCCGGCTATAACGGCGCGATGGTCGTCTATCTCACCGAGATAGTGCCGGTTGCCGTGCGCACGGCGGGATTTTCGCTGGCCTACAGCCTCGCGACCACCATTGGTGGCTCGACGCCCGTCATAGTCACGGCGCTGATCCATGCAACCGGCAACCGCGCGATGCCGGGCGCTTGGTTGTCGGTCGCGGCCGCCGTGGCGTTGGTGGCGACGCTGATCAGCGGCTATCAGATGCGATCCGAAACACGCATAGGATGAACGACATGGCGAGGTGCCCATTTGCAACTTGGAAGGAGATTACAGGTCCTTCTGGCGGATTCATTGACGGACCGTTTAGGATCGTTCATCACACGACGGAAGGCTCATCGGCTGATTCTGCGTTTGCCGCCTTCTTGGCGAACAAATCAGATCCGCACTTCACTGTAGACGCGACATCAATTTTCCAACACATTGACACCGACCAATTTGCACGTTCATTGCGCCACATTCCCCCCGGGGGGGCGACAAACCGAAAGTCCGCCATCCAGATCGAAGTCGTTGGATTTGCTCACCTGCCAAAAGGGCCGGATGCGCTACGCAACGTGGCGAGGCTATGTCGCTGGATCGAGGCCACATACACCATACCTCGCCTCTGGCCGAGTGGATATCCAACGGTGGCAGTCAACGGCAAGGACCCGGGAGGCGAAAATCGAGACCTGACAACGTGGGCGGCATCGGGTGGTCACTATGGACACTGTCACGTCCCGGAGAATACCCACTGGGATCCTGGATATACGTTGGACGAGGTAAATTTCCTACAGGCGGCGAGCTTCGATGCTGAGTTTCGCACATACCTGCCAGGTCAAAGCAAATTGCTGGAGGGGATGCTGCCGGCTGCTGACCCGGGCATTCTCCGAGTAGCGATTTCAACCATGCCGGACCACGCGGTCGTCGCGAATGGTCTGTCTCCTTGAGTCCAGGCTCGAGGCCTCGACGCCTCGATGACGAAGTGACCGCCGCGCTGGGAACCCGGCAGCCCGCGAACCCTCACCTTGGTTCCTGCGCTTCATGCGCCCGCCTCACCCCGACTATCCTCAGGCAGCCGCAATGCGCCCGCGCCCGGCTCGCTTGGCTTCATAGCAGGCTCGATCGGCGGCTGCCAGCCACGCCGACTCATCGGCAAGTCTATCCGTCGCCACGGCTACCCCCACACAGGCGCCGATCTCATACGCGGCACCCTCCCAATCCGTTCTGAGCGGATTGAGCGACTGCAGGATCTGATTTGCCACGGTCTCAACTCGTTCCGGCGTGCACCTTTCCAGAATGATGGCAAACTCATCGCCCCCGATGCGCGCCACGATGTCCGAGCGGCGCACGATCGCTGTCAGCACGGCGCTCACTTGGCGCAACACCGCATCGCCTGCGGCATGACCCGCGGTATCGTTCACGGCTTTGAACCGATCAAGATCGATCGCTAACAGGGCTGCAGACACACCGAGTAATCGTACACGTTGGAAGGCTTTTTTCGCGCGGCGTTGAAATTCGAGTCGATTCGCAAGTCCCGTCAGCGCATCGTGCCTCGCCTGGTGGCTTAGGTCCTGGTCGCGCTGGTAGGCTTCACTCGCATCCCGCAAAACGATGACCGTCCCCATCACGCGATCATCGGATGCGAAGACGGGTGACACGGAATCGGCGACGTAACAAACGCTCCCGTCCGGTCGGTGTAGAGTGCATACCTCCCGCCGAATGACTTTCCCGGAGGCAATACATTGCCCGAGGATGTCGGCAGCGGGTTTGAGGGAAACGGGATCGGTTAAGGCGACAACATCCGTGAAGCGCCGTTTCGCCACGTCGGTGAGCGTCTGGCCAAGAATCTCTTCTGCGGCGGCATTGATATAGCTGATCCGTCGATCCGCATCGGTGGTTATGACGGCATCGGCAATGGCTGCCAAAGTAATCTTTAGCCGTTCCTGCTCCTCAGCCAGGGCACGCTCGGCTGCGCGCCGCGCTTGCACGCTTTCCACCTGCGCGATGCAGCGCAGTGGCCGGCCTTCCTCGTCACGCACGAGAGACACTGCCGCACGAGCCCAGATCCACGAGCCGTCCTTGTGTAAGAAGCGCCGCTCCGCGTCGTACGACGTCGTCTCGCCCGAGCGCAGTTTCTCCAACTGACTCTGGATCTGCTCATGATCGTCGGGGTGTGCCAGCGCGCGAGCCGGCAATGACGCAAACTCATGATCGGTGTAGCCGAGCATTCGCTGTATCGCCGCATTGGTCTTTGTCCAGACCCCATTCAGATCCACGATCACCGTTCCGATCGGTGAATGCTCGAGGGATTCGCGGAACCGGCGCTCACTGAAGCGCAGCGCGCGCTGTCCCTTGCGCCGCTCGTCTGCGCCTAGCCCCACGGCGACCGGTGGCATGAGCGTCGAAATGATCGCCCAAATGGGCAGCTCGGCGAACGACGCGGCGTGTGAATAAGCCTCGAGTCCGATCGGCCGGACACCGAAGAGCCACAGTGCCATTAATGTCAGGCCGCACAGCGCGCTCAACACGGCCGTGCCGAATCCGCCGAGACTGAACGCGGCGAGCAAGAGCGGTACGGCCATCACGACGAAGGGAAACCGGACATAGCGGACGGCGAGGCAGCAAACCGCAATGCACAGGAGCGAAAGGAGGATGTTTTGCGCGAGATATCGCCTGCCAATCAGGCGCCGCACCGCCGGTGCGCTGTAAAGGATGATAGGCGGCCCGAACAGGCAGGCCCCGAGTGCATGGGAGAGCCACCAGTCCGCAATGGCGCGACCGGTCGGAGCGTCGAATGCCGCGTGTGCGATCAGGCCGCCCGGAACAGACATCAACGCGGGGACAGCCAGGCCGGATACCGCGGTCATGTGCACGGCCTGAGCGACCGTGATGTTTGGGATCGGGAAGCGAACCCACAGACGGTAGGTCCAGGTCATGAGAAACACTTCGGCCAAACGGACGCACGCCAGGGGTATTCCCACGGACAGGGAGTCACCCGCGCCCACGGTATTGACGATCATCGCGCCGATGAAGACCGCAACACCCGTGGGCACGCAGCGCAGATTGCGGAAGCGGATCAGGCACGCCGCGGCGATGGCGCTCGCCGGCCAAATAAGCGCAACACCCCCGCTGGAGCGCGTCAGCACGACGGCGCAGAGCGCCGCCGAGAAATATGCGACGCCGACGGCGGCCTCCCCGATGAGCGTGTTGGAGAGCCAGCGCGACACACGCAGCACGATATGACGTTGCCCGGACAAGGATGTTTCCGTCTGACCAACCCGCGGTGAAAGCAATCGGGTGACTTCTCTACCCGGACCGAAAGGTCTTGGAGTTTAGCTAGTCCATTGATCTTGAAGGCGAGAACTGGGTCTCACATAACGCGCTCGAGCACCGATGCTGCATAGGCTCGGCTTGTCGAGAGCCGTCCACGTTGGGACCGGGGCACCGGATGTGCTCGACGCGCCGCCGGGGCGTTGCTCAGTCGGGACGTCTTCAGTGAAAGAGGCGCGCCGCGAGATCGTTCAAATCGCGTCGCCAGGTCTGCCACTCGTGCGCCGTTCCGGGCGACTCGAAGTACCTCAGGCGCACGCCGCTTTTCCGGAGCGCGTCCACGGCGCCGTCGATGTTCTCGTGCAGCTGCGCCTCGGCGGTTCCAGCGCCTATCCAGAAGAGCTTCACTCGCGCGTTGAACTTCGCGGGATCGGCGAAGGCGCCGTCGTAGGCGGTCTGGGTGTCGAAGGGGCCCACGAGGCTCGGGCCGAAGCGCCCGCCCGGGTCCGTGGTACGCATCATCGGCCCGCTGAGCGAGGCGATGTAGGCGAACTTGTCGAGGTGATGAAGCGCGATGAAGAGCGTCTGCATGCCGCCCATCGAGAGTCCCGCCATCGCGCGGTGATCGCGGTCGGGGATCGTCCGGTAGGACTCGTCGATCGACGGCATGAGATCGTGGATGACGACGTCTTCGAACGCGCTGAATCCGAGCCGGAGGTTTTTGTTCGGGGTGTCCGCGGTCAGGGTGAAGGGCGGCATGCCGGGCTTCCTGGCGTAGCCGCGATCCATCACCATGATCATGGGACGGGCACGGCCGGCGGCGATGAGGTTGTCGAGGATCCACTGGGCGCGGCCCTGGCGCGTCCACCCGGTCTCGTCCTCGCCGTAGCCGTGCTGCAGGATGAGCACCGGATAGCGCCGCTTCGGATTGCTGTCGTAGCCGGGGGGCGTGTAGACAAGGGCGCGGCGCCACTCTCCGGTGGTCTTCGAGAAGTACCACTTCTCACGCACCTCGCCGTGGGCAACGTTCTTCATGGCGTAGTAGTCCGCCCCCGGCTCCGGGATCTCGATGCCGCTCGTCTCCTTGCCGTAGCCGAAGTAGGTCAGGCTCGTCGGGTCGTTGACGTCGACGCCGTCGAGCACGAACCAGTAGTAGTGAAAGCCGGGGACGGGGGGAGGGATGGTCACGCTCCAGGTCCCGTCGGCGCCCTTAGTCATCGGGAAAGGCCCCTTCCCGAGTCCGTCGCCGCCCGTCACCTGGATACTCCTGGCGTCGGGCGCGTGGAGCTCGAAGGTCACGCGACCGTCCGAGTGAATTCGCGGGCTCTCGGCACCCGGGACGCTCGATGCCGGCGTCTGGGAATCGTCCGCCGGCTGTGCCGCGAGGGTCGCCGGGCCGAGGAGCAGGAGGGCAGCGGCGCCGCGCGCGGCCCAGGTGCGGAGTCGCTCGAAGCCGCGAGCGTCGGTCAGAACATCACAATCGCGATGATCATGATTCGACATCATCATCACCATGGCTGGGGCGATTCATGGAGTCACTGTGATGCTGGTAACCGGGTGAACTTCGTTCCACTTCGCGTGAAAAGTGTCCTGCACGTAACTCCCCACTATCCTGACCCGCGAGCCGACTGGCGGGAGCACGACATGGTCCGTGTAGCCTTGGCACGCACTTTGAGCGTCCTTCTGCGTCACCGGAAACCTGCATATGACTTCAAACACGAGGTTACCGTCTTCAGCGCTCATGTTGCCGGCATTCAGCAGACTCTGAAACTCGGGGTCCACTTTCAACCATCCGTGTGTGTCCCCATCGCCTTCGTGACGCACGCCATCCGGCTGCTTGACGCTCTGAGTCGCTGTCGCATCGACCATCGTCCCGGTCACGGCGATACACTGCTGTTTCACGATGAGCCGAGAGGAATGGTAGACGTGATTCCATAAGTTGGAATCACAGGTAGCTGCCGGTGACGGAGCACCTGTAATTGATGTGCCGGCATCCGTTAGAGTCCCCGGAGGAACGGACTCTGAAACGGTGACATACTTCGAGAAGACCCAGCCAATCTGGTCGTCCTCTGTCCTGACGTGATAGAAACCGCTGTCGGGACTTGCATCCACCAGCGTGATCCTGGCTCCCTTGGCTAGATGCTGCAGAACCGGACTGGACGTTGAGGGGTCGCGGCGAAGAATGACATTGCGGCGCAGGGATGCCTGCTGAGCCAGCACAGAAGATGAGAGAGCCAACAGCAGTAGGAGCGTCCCCACGGCGGTTCGGCCAGAGGTGATTTTCATTTGGTCCCCTGAAGAACGGCGCGTACGCTCGCCGTCAGCTGATGCGCCTCCTTCCCGGCAGCGATATCCGCCAAAATTGTTGAGAATACCTTCGCCGCGAGCTCTACCGTCCATGGCGCCAGGTGACCGAGCTGCGCAGGCTGCGATGCACCGCCGAACGGGTCATCATCGGTAACGCCGTTTGGCAGCGCTTTCACCGCCGCGAGAAACTTTGGCCACGCGTTGACACCCGCGTCGGACCGCAGCTGGGCGTACAGATCGGCCAGTGTGCCCGTGTCGCCGCCGGCAACGATCGCCCGGGCAATCGACCCCAGGTCAGCGCCGGTGCTCATCAGCCAGGAGATAAAGGCCATTCCGCATCCGGTGCTGTCGGCGCCTCGGTCGGTGGGCTCGGTCTGGTTCACGTAGTCCGCCATTCCATCCCGGGCCCAGGTCGGAGCGGTCGCGAAGTCACCGAGCGCGTTGTTGCCAATGACCGCTGCGCACCACCGGGACAACGCCTCGCCGGTGCTGACGCCGCAGAGATTTCCTCCCATTGAGCATTCACTCAGCTCGGCTTCGAAGAGCGCGGATACGCGGGCTGAATTGCCATAGGAGGCGCATACCTCGATCGCTGCGCCCGTCGTATAGTCACAGCCCATGTGATCGGCTCCGCCAGACCCGTCGGTCGCGCCGTCAAGTGCGAACACGACGACACTGACTGGTCCGCCGGTCGTACCGAAGAGCTGATCGTTCGCGCTGACTACCCGATCAGCGTCATTGAGCAGGTCTTGTGCGTTCTGCAGGCCCGGTTGCCCCGTTGTCGGGTCGACATAGACCGTCACCCGCCCGCTGGCGGTCGTCCCGACGAACTGCGCGGTCCCCGTGAAGCTCGGCCATTGAGGCGGCGTCGGCGCGGCCCGCCGCTGAGACGGAGCCACTGTCGGTCTTGCGGTCGCTTTGATCGGATGACGCATGGCCAGACCTCCGAGGATGTGTCTATTCGGAACGTAATGCCTCCGCCTGCCAAGCCCGAACATCCCTGTGTCAGCCGGGCGAGTCAACGTTCGGGATGCGTAGGTCCTTGGCACCTTGATCTTAATACCCTTCCTGGGGTTCGGAGTGATACCTGGCGCCGTGTCCAATTGCCGACCGATAGCGGCCTCGCCGCAGGACAGTCGTTTGCAAGATCAGGCTGTGGAAGAAGCTCGGCCTTGAGGAGAGCCTTGGCTCTCGAATCGTGACCTATGCGGATGATCTCGTGATCCTGTGCACACGGACGTAAACGCGGCCGATAATGATACCGGTATCACGCAGAGTCGCGACCGAGAACGTTCAGAAGCTTTCGCAAGCCTGTCTGTTCCGACTCTTGCGCTATGGGTCGGCGAGTCCAATGACGAGTTGACTGCGATCAATCAGCATTCAACTAATTGATTGTAAAGTAATTCCAAACGCGACTGCGGGTGGCTATTCGTGCCCGTGAAGCGCCGCCGCGCGGGCGGAAAGCGAATCCACTGCTCTGATGGCGGTGCGAGAGCGCCCCAGCGCCCCATTTATCCCTGGCTTTACAAGGAGCGATTCATCCAGCTACGATGGTAACGTTGTCATTAGAAGGGGAAAGGCACGGCTGCGAACGCCATCCTTGCGCTAACGGCCGAAGTACAAAATTGGCAGGCAGGGGGATGATCATGAAGCACTTGCGGGAAGGCCCGAACGGTCTCAATGGCAATGCGCGCCGCCCATATCTGGCTGCGGCACTTCTGGCGATGATAGGTTGGACCGCTTCTTCGCACGCAGACGAGGCAGGCTCACCGGACACCAAGGCGAAACCAGAGGATCTGAAAGAGATCCGCATCGTCGGCTACAAGATTACGCGCGGATCGGTAGGGTCCCTGGTGGACGCGCCGGTAGAGGACATTCCCCGAAATATCGTCGCGGTTACCGAGGAAACCCTGACCAACCAGATGGTCGGCAGCACCTTGGATATCTTGCGGGATTTCCCGGGTGTCCAGCGCGGCAGCGACTCTCCGGGCGGAGAGCATCCCCGTGTCAGAGGAATGTTGGCGTTTCAGTTCCTCGAGGGCAGTTACAGCGGCGGTGTGATTTGGGATAACGCAGAGTTCATCGGCGCCGCGGAATTGATGACCGGACCGAACTCCATCCAATACGGATTTCTGGTACAGGGTGGCGGCGCGATCAACTATCTCATGAAGCGTCCCGCTTCCATGGGGTATCTGGACGTCACGGCTCAGGCCAATAATTGGGGCGATAACAAGTACGTCTTGGACGGCAACGTGCCGTTCAAGGGCGCGGAGGGCGACGGTCTGCGCGTGATCGGCGTCCACGAGTCAATCACCGAGTTCAGGCGCGACACTTTCCACGGCGAGCGCAACGCCGCTTCCCTGATGTTGACCAAGAGCGACATTCTGGGGATCAAATCGGAAATCGACTATCAGATAGTTCGCCGCGATGCGCCCGCATCACCGACGATCACTTTCTCGGCAAATCCGGTGGCCCCGCTGCGTAGCGTCGATCCTCGCTATTCGACCGAACAACCTTGGGAGCACCTGCAGCGGGATGGCTACCACGTCGGCGCGAAGTTTTCCCGCAACCTGTTCGGCAGTTGGCGGGCGGTGGCCACGTATGGCTACGAATCGGAGTCGGTCCTGAACAAATCCTGCACTCTGAATGACCCGAATGCGATCACCGGGGAAGGGGCCTATGCCTGCGGCACATTTGGATTCGCCGCCTACACCAATCGAACTTATCGCCTCGACGTTCTGGGAAGTTTTGACACCTTCGGCATTCGGCACGATGTGACCCTGGGTGCATCGCAACTCAAGCAGCATATCCGCCTGCCAACATCGTTCGACAACTTTGCAAATGCCCCCTATAACGCCGATAACCTCTATTCGCCGCGCACCTACCCGGAGCCCTTTACCCCCACATCGCAGTCACTCTTCAATCAATACCGGCTGTCGCAGTGGTGGACGCAGGAGTATGTTCAGGACCGCATGAGGTTCGGCGATCATTGGGATTTGTGGGCTGGCGTCAACGAGGGTGACAACCAGGCGAAGCTGATGGATGTCACTGGCATTCTGAATGCGACCGACGCGAACGGATTGTCCCCCAGTTTCTCACTGTCGTATACGCCCAAGGATAAGCTGCGCTTCTACGTCACTTATGCAGATGCCATCAGCCCCGGAGGCTCGGCGCCCATCGGCCCCCAATACGTCAACTCCGGTGAACGGTTCGGGCCGCTGCGCTTGAAGTCGGCTGAAGGCGGAGTCAAATGGCAAGTCGCGAATATTTCGCAGCTCAATCTGAATATCTTCGACGAGGAGCAGCCGCTTGCCTACGCGAAGCCCATCGGTCCCAATCTCTTTATCTATACGCAGAAAGGCAAAAACCGGTTCACCGGCGTCGAATTCACATCAACGAGCCTGTTTCCATTTGGCTTGACGCTGAACGCCGGGTTCACTCTCCTGAGGCCCCTGCAAGTGGATACCGGTGATGTAACTCTGAACGGCAAGTACGTCCCTGGCGCGTCGCGCCAGAGTGCGGCCGTGTACGCAGAATATCGGGTGGCGAACGTTCCCGATCTGCACTTGACCGCCAATGTCACCTACAACAGCTCGACTCCGCTGCTCGCGACCAATGGGTACGACATTGGCGGCTATTCGGTTGCCGATCTGGGGGGATTCTATAAGCATCCGATCGGTGATATCGACGTTACCTACCGGATGCTTCTCACGAATGCCTTTGACACACGCTACTTTTCCCCTTACTACAGCAGCGTGACGGTGGGAGCCCCGCGGACTCTTGTGCTCTCCTTTACGGCGAGATTTGGCGGACGCAACTGACGATCGCCGAAGCACGAGTGGATGGTTCGGAAACAAAGCGTCGAAATGAAAGACAGGAAATGCGCCTTGGTGACAGGGGCGGCGGCGGGGCTCGGGCGCGATCTGTCGATAGCATTTGCGAAGCGCGGATTGTCGGTAGCGCTGGTCGATATCAATGAAGCAGGTCTGAAGAGCTCTCTCACCCTGTGCGAGACCCATTCAGACTCTCTGCTCTCGATACCGGCCGATCTGACAGCCGCCGGCTGCGCAACTCGCATAGTCGACAGCGTCGTGAGTAAATTCGGGCGCATCGACGTTCTGGTGAATTGCGCGGCCCTCGGGGAGGCTCAGGCTTTCAACAGCATGACCGACTTGCTCTGGCAGCGCACCTTCGCGGTGAATGTAACGGCGCTCGTTTCGCTGACCCTGAGCGTGGCCAACGAAATGATCAAGCGCCAGACCAAAGGACGAATCATCAACATCACTTCGCCGGGATCTCGGATGGCATTGCCGAACTACGCGGCGTACGCGGCCAGCAAAGCGGCCGTGGATTCATTCACCAGAACTGCGTCGGTGGCGCTGGCGAGCCATGGCATCAAGGTGAACAGCGTTGCTCCCGGCATGATGGATACGGCGATGCAGCGCACCGTTGAGGCGGAAATGGCACGCGTGGAGGGCAGGGCGGATCTGGAGACGTTTTTGCAAGAGCGCACCAACCGCGTTCCTCTTGGAAGACGGGCTGAGGTGTCCGAAGTCGTGGACAGCATCCTCTGGCTCGCTCTCGATGCTCCCGATTACGTTACTTGCGCTCGGCTGAATGTCAGCGGTGGATTGGATAAGGACTGAGCATGGATATTGCCCACCTCGAGCGGCGCGCGACCCGTCTGCGCCGGCACATGCTGACCATGGCTTCCGGGAGGGGCCAGGGTTATCTGGGACAGGGTTTGGGTATCGCGGACCTCATGGCCGCCCTGTATTTCCACGAGATGAAATACGATCCTCAGAACCCGAAAGACCCGAAGCGAGACCGCTTCGTGATGTCCACCGGACACTATTCCATCGCCCTTTGGGCCGCATTGGTGGAAGCCGGAACGCTGCCGGAATCCGAGCTCACTACCTACGGTGCGGACGACAGCCGTTTCGAAATGAGTACCCTGGACACGACTCCGGGAGTGGAGGTCATTGGGGGCTCGCTCGGGCACGGCCTGGGGCAAGCCGCCGGCATGGCTCTCGCTCTGAAACTGCAAGGGTCGACCTCGCGCGTGTTCGTCGAGCTATCAGATGGCGAGTTGCAGGAGGGCTCGACGTGGGAAGCGGCGATGGCCATAGCGCACTTTCGACTCGACAACCTCGTCGCCCTGGTCGACTGCAACGGGATTCAGGCGGATGGACCGATGGTACTGCGGATGGAGCCCGTCGCGGAGAAATGGCGTGCATTCGGGTGGGAAGTACGCGACATCAACGGCAATGATATGTCGGGGATAGTGGAGGCATTGCACTGGGCTCGGGCGACGGCTGGAGTGCCGCATGCCGTCGTCCTGCGCACCACTCCCGGAAAGGGTCTTCCGAGCCTCGAACGGCGCGAAAAGGCGCATTTTGTCCGGATCGAGCCGGACGATTGGGACAAATTCGAGAAGGAGTTTGCAGCATCGAGCGAGGCATCGTGATGCACGGAAAAAGGCGCAAGGTGACCTGTGAATAGTGCAGCCTTTACAATTTCACCGCGAGACATGACCGATGCCCCGTTCGGCAAGGCGCTGGTTGCGCTGGGTCGAAGACGGCCGGAAGTGGTGGCGCTGTCGGCCGACTTGTCCAAGTACACCGATCTCATTCCCTTCATCGAGGCACTTCCGGACCGATTCTTCAACATCGGTATGGCGGAGCAGAACCTGTTCTCGATGGCGGCCGGTATGGCGCGAACGGGCATGGTGCCGTACTGCACCACGTACGGAGTTTTCGCGACTCGTCGGGCCTACGACTTCATAGCGATAGGCTGCGCGCATGCTCACCTCAACGTCAAAATCTTCGCCGGACTGCCCGGATTGACAACCGGGTATGGTGGCACGCACCAGGCTACCGAAGACACCGGACTCGCCAGGCTGATTCCCGATCTGGTGGTCATCGATCCCTGCGATGCGACCGAGATAGCGCAAGTGGTCGACGCGGTCGCAGAGTACCAGGGACCGGTCTATGTGCGGCTGCTTCGCGCCAGCGTTCCCGTGGTGCTCAATCCCGCGAGCTACCAGTTCGTCATTGGAAAGGCCAGAGTGCTGCGGGAGGGCTCCGATATTGGATTCATATCGACGGGATTCATGACGGAACGCGCATTGGACGCCGCCGCCGAATTGGCGAAGCGCGGCGTAAAGGCAGGCGTGCTGCACGTGCCGACGCTCAAACCGCTCGATTCCGAGGCGATTGCCAGGTTTGCCGCGTCGGTCGCGCATGTGTTGGTGGCCGAAAATCACGTGTCGACCGGTGGTCTGGCGAGCTATGTGGCGGAAACTCTGTTTGATTCAGGCACGAGAACCCGCCTGACGCGGATTGGTTTGCCGGACAGGTTCATCGAGTGCGGGTCAGTCCCCGTTTTGCAGAAGCGCTATGGGCTGACGGTCGATCGGATCATCGATGTCGCGCTCGCCGTGGCCTAGTGTGATAAGGACGACGATTGTGCCGTCCTGGCTGGCGTGCTTCGGCTTGTCGCCGTCGGGTGTTGCCGCCCCACAGCCCGTAACGGCTGCGGACAACGAGTGGACTCTGTCGACCCAGGACACCGTGATCAGGATCGGCATGCGCACTGGAACCGAATCCATCCTCGAGTTGCACACCGCGGGCACGCCTTGGCAATGGGTGCAGACACCGAGCGCACAGGAACTGCCCAATTTGGTTACGCAGGGTGGTGCGAAGATTCAGCTGCACTGGAGCTATGCCGGTGCGTTCCAGGACAGCGATCGCCGCACGCTGACTCTGAGCTTTAAGAATGTCTCCCCCGCGCTCGAGCTGGAATCACACTGGAAGGCGATACCCGGCCTCGGACCGATCGAGCATTGGAGGGTGCTCAGGAATCAATCGGCCGACAGAGTGACCGTGGGTGCCGAGCCAAGCCTCGTCCTCAAGGATATGGCGCTGCCTGCCGGTCACTACGTGGAATCGACTCAAGTGCGTCGCGGCGGCTCGAACGCTCAAGTATCCGGAGGCGTGTTGAGCCGACCAGTAGGGCAGTATTGGAGCGTCGCCGTGCCGAGCAGGCCGTCGGACAGCGGCGGCGGGGGAACTGTAGCGGAGGACCTGGCTTCGCAAGTACCGTTTCTCGGCTTTCAAGTCGATAGTTCGCATGGACTTTATGTTGGTTGGAAATTCTCCGCGCTGGGGGAAATTGTCGGATCGTCGAATGGTACCGCCGTGGACCTGTCGATCGGTGTACCGGCGAGCTTCAGGACCGACGTTCGCGCGGGCGAGCAGCTATTGATCCCCGCTGCCTTCATTGGAACCTACCGGGGAGATCAGGCTGAGGGGTCTTACTCGGTGTATCGCTATATCCAGGATGCGCTGCTTCCCAGGCGCCCATCCACGCAGCCTTACCCTGCGCTGGTGTATGGCTACTACTTTGACGGCAATAAGCCCGGCACCCAGACCGAATCGGACGTACTCACCAGCGCCCGGCTCGCGCATGAGTTGGGATTTGAGACTTTCCTGTCAGACGCCATGTGGTTTCCCAATACAGGCGACTGGCGTTGGGATCCGAAACGCTTTCCGCACGGATCGAAGCCGCTTGCCGATTATCTTCATGCAAACGGCATGAAATTCGCGCTGTGGATGGCATGGACGCTGGCATCCGACTCGGATGAGCCCGGGGCACTTACGTTCAGGCAGCATCCAGATTGGTTTACTCGCAGTCCGGAGTTCAACAAAGAGGGTGGCATCCACTGGAACGCTCAGATCGATGTCGGTAACGACGACGCGCGCCAATGGGTCGAGAACGCGACACAGCGTGTCGTGGCCGACAATCGTGTCGACTACCTGAAGACTGACTTCAGCCCAATTGCCATCACCTCTCACGCACAGCATGCACATGGCCAGAGCGCGACCGATGTCAGCTATTGGTCCACGCTTGGCTACTACGAAATCCAGAACAGGCTCATTCAGAAGTTTCCCGATCTGATTCTCGAGGGCTGCTCCGGCGGTGGCACGATAAAAGATTTCGGCGACATCGCGCACGTCCACTACATCGTCGGTACCGACACGCTCTCCGCCCTGGCGGACCGCCAGTCCATATACGACACCAGCTACGTGTTTCCTCCATCTTCCATCTCGCTGTACACGTATGAGCGCATCTATTCCGATGTCGCAGATGCCCCAGAGCCGTATCTGTGGCGTTCGGGAATGATGGGCGCCTGGGACCTGGCTCTTACGCAGAGCAGGAATCTGACCGATGCGCAAAAGAGCCGGATCCGTCGCTCGACCGATATCTACAAGAACTGGATCAGACCCGTTCTTCAGGATGCCCATGTACACCGCATCCTGCCGAGGCCCGATGGGTCACACTGGGATGGCATGTTCTACTGGAACACACACCTCAGGAAGGGCACGGTGTACGTCTTTCGCCCAAACAGCGAGCAACCGCATCAGCTGATCTACCTGACCGGCCTCGATTCGAAGAAGGCATACAAGGTCCACGCGGAAGACGCGTCCATACAGGCAGGAACCTTCACTGGCGAGGCACTCATGAGCCGCGGACTGGAGGTACGCTTGCCCGGGAAGTTCACGAGCGATCTGTTGTACGTTGAGCAAGCGACATAAGCCATGTCGCAGTTCTGAGTCTAGGTCGTTTCCCGCTCGATGATCACAAAAGGGATCGAAACTTGCTTCGGCAGACCCGCTTCTCCGGCGATTCGTCGCGCCAGTACTTCGATGGACTTGCGGCCCATCTGGTATCGCGGCACTCGCACCGTCGTCAGGCGGGGGAAAAGCTGGGCGGCGAGCTCCGTGTCACCGTAGCCGGCGATTGCCACGTCTTTGGGAATCCTCCAGCCGCGACGATGACATTCCTGGACACCGCCGATGGCGAGTACGTCGCTGGAAAAGAAGACCGCATCAATGGCGGGATCGCGAGTCTTGAGGACACTGAGAGCCTCGGAACCTCCGGCAGAGGTGATCGGCATCTCGACTTCGAGCCGATCGCTGACCACCATGTTTCTGCTTTCGAGCGCTTTCCGGTACCCGATGCGGCGCTGCCGCAGGCGGTCGTTGCCGTGGATGGGCGTTGAGACAAAGGCAATACGCTTGTACCCGATCTCGGCCAGCCGCGTGGTCATACTGAAGGCGGTATCGAGATTCGATACCCCCACGGCAATGTCGATGGGCTCGCTGCCGGAGATCTCGCTGATCTCGATGACCGGCAGGGCATTCGAGCGCAGCAGAGTTACCGCACGAGGGCTCTGTACGAAAGCCTGGAGGACCAGGCCGGCAGGCCGCCATCCCAGCAGAGTTCGGATCGCGCGTTCCTCGGCCTCGGGAGTGAACTCCCCCTGGATCAGCAGCAGTTGCAGGTTGCGCTCCTGGCAGGCGTCCGACATGCCTTGGACTTGCTCCGCGATGCCCGAGTTGATGAGCGGCGGCACGACGGTGCCCACCAGGGAGCTGCTGCTGCGCATGGAGGATGCGATCTGGTCGGGGACGAAGCCGACCCCCTCGGCCACCTTCATGATCCGCGCCAAGGTGTCGGGCGCAACCTTCCCGGGGTTGCGAAACGCGCGGGAAACGGTGATGGGGGATAGACCCGAGGCTTGGGCGATGGTCCGCACGCTGTGCGGTGCATCGGCTGAACGTCTGCGCTTCTTTTTGGCAGCCATGAAGGTAGATTCTAGATGGAACGCAGTTGGCTGGCGAATGTGCCGGGGTCGCTCTCCCCGCCGCTGCCGGATTGGCGCCTCCTGACGGCCCCTTTTCTTCAAACGGCGACGGAAGCATGAACAAAGTCCTGGCCATAGAGACAATTCGCTATAAGCCGCAGCCGAACATTCTGTGGGTTCGGGTCCATGCCGACAACGGCATGGTCGGGCTGGGCGAGACCTTTTACCTGCCGGGAGCTGTGGAGGCGGTCATTCACGACATGATCGCCGATTTCGTGTTGGATCAACCAGTATTCAACACCGAGCGTACCTGGGACACGGTGTTCAGCTGGGCGAATTTCTATGGCTTTGCCGGCGCGGAAATGCGCGCACTTTCCGCGTTGGACATTGCGTTGTGGGATCTCAAGGGGCAGCTGACCGGGCAGCCGATCCACAACCTGATGGGCGGGGAGTGTCGAGCCGACATCCCCGTTTACAACACGTGCGTCGACAGCGGGCAATACCGCGACCAGCACGATTTCATGAATCAGCCGGAGGTGCTTGCGCGAAATCTGCTGTCCGAGGGTATCAGGGCGCTGAAGATGTGGCCCTGGGATCAATTTGCCCCGAAGTTCCGCAGCGGCACTCACACCGGGCCTGCAGGCTGGTTGTCAACCGGGCACTCGGGATCCTACCTCTCGGAGCGGGATTTGCAGAAGGGACTCGAATGCGTCAAGCGCATCCGGGACAGCGTCGGCGATCAGATGGAGATCATGATCGAAGGCCACAGCCGCTGGGATCTCAACAACGCCATTCGTATCGGCCGCGCGCTCGAACCTTACCGGATACTGTGGATGGAAGACATGATCAAGCCGGAGAGCGCGCAGGATCTGCTGCGGCTTTCCCGGGAAACTCGCGTTCCTCACAGTATCAGCGAGCGGCTGATTACGCGCCACGCCTTCCGCGACGTTCTCGAGAGCGGCGCCGCTCACATCATCATGCCGGATCTGATCTGGACCGGTGGTCTGACAGAGGGAAAGAAGATCGCCGTCATGGCGGACGCCTATCACCTGTCAATCGCGCCGCATGACTGTACGGGCCTGGTAGCGCTCTACGCCAACCTTCATCTGTGCGCTGCAAGTATGAATGCCATGATATTGGAGACCGTGCGGGGCTTTTACCGCGGGGGATGGTACTCGGAAGTCTACACGGAGAATATCGAGGTCAACGCGGGACGCGCCACCTTTCCCAAGCGAGCAGGACTCGGAACTGCGCTTCGGGAGGAACTCCTGGCCAGTCCTGCGGTGCAAGTGCGCACGAGCAGAAAAGGATGATGAGTCCATGAAGCCCGAGAGCGTCGTCAAAGCTCGGAATGTGATCGGTGAAGGTCCCCGTTGGAATGCGGCGGAACAGCGCCTCTACTGGGTTGACTTCATCGAGAACCAGAACATTCACAGCTGGGATCCGGCTACGCAGGAATTGCGTACCTATGCAACCGAAGCGCCGGTTACCGCCTTGGGATTCCGCCGCAAGGGCGACCTCATCGTGGCAACCGGTGGGCAGGTTGCCGCCTTCAGTCTTGCCACCCGGAAGTTGAGCTCCTTCACCTCGGTCGTCGAAGGGCCGTCAATGCGTCTCAATGACGGTGCGGTCGATACCAATGGCCGGTTCTGGGTTGGCAGTATGAATTCGCAGCAGCAGCAACAGCCCCACGGATGCTTGTATCGATTCGACCCGGACGGCAGTGTGCAGGAGATGGATTCGGGATTTACCGTATCAAACGGGCTGGGTTGGTCTCCCGATCAGCGCACTTTTTATTTCATAGATACTTTCCGTCGGGCCATTCTCGCGTATGACTATTCCGCAACCGCGGGTTCGATCAGCAACCGCCGCGTATTCGCGCAGACCGCTGAGGAGGACGGTTATCCGGACGGACTTGCGGTGGATGCGGAGGGACACGTCCTGGTCGCGTTCTGGGGCGGCTGGCAAATCGTACGATACGATCCGGACGGCAGGCAGGAGCGGAAAATACGATTCCCCGTCGCGAATCCGACTGCGTGCGCGTTTGGTGGCCGGAATCGCGATGAGCTGTATGTGACGACGGCTCGTCTCGGGCTGACGAAAGAGCAGCTTGCGGACCAGCCGATGGCCGGTGACCTGTTCCGCGTGCCCTTGAATATCCAGGGTCAGGAAGAGCCGCTTTTTGGCTGATTATCGTACGCAATGACCGTCATCCCCTGAGAGAGGCGGCTCGAGGCCGCGGGAATTCCCCGCCGCAATCAGGCCGCCTTTCAGACTCCCGCTGCACATCCAGAAGTGGAAAGAAGCCCACAACCCGACCAGCGCGAGGGGTAGCAACGCGATGCGAAGCGAGTCGCCGCCGTAGCGCGGCGCGAGGAGGTCGCTCGCAATTCCAACCAGTTGCGGGGCGATCACGAGATTGCCGAGAGTGGTCATCAGAAGAAACAGGCCCACGATTTTGGATCGCATCATCGCCGGCACGAGATTCTGGACGAGCGCAAAACAGGGCCCGATGGGCGCATACGACAACGGAACGAAGATCCAGTACAGCCAAAGGGCTGTCGTTCGCGAGGGTACGACGAGAGCCATTGCCGCAGGAATAGTCCCCAGGGCACAGCACAGCATGAGGAACCAGGTCACCGCGCGCGCATCCCGTCTGATCAACTCTCTCATCAGCAGCGTAGTACCGATAAGGACTGCGCTACCGCCTATGCCGTGCATGAGCGACAAAGCACCGCCTGCATCCCCCAGGCTCATTTGGTGGGAGCGCACGAGGAAAGATGGACTCCACCATAGAGATCCAAAGGCCCACGTTGAGTAGAGAGCTCCGCCCAGAAGAGCGTGCAACAGCGCGGGTTGATGCCAGGCAAATTTCAGCATTTGCCCGAAGCCCGGCCGACCCACAGTCGAGGGCATATCGAGCCGGCCACGAGCCGGCTCCTTGACCGTGGCATACAGCACTGCAGCCAGGAAGAGACCCGGAAGTCCGAGGACGATGAATGCGCTCCGCCAACC
>Ga0137412_10000729_pt1 | contig 24245 bp, 21 predicted proteins | sample CZODoug2_1_16fun_FD_122160 | JGI IMG/M metagenome (GOLD analysis project Ga0137412, IMG submission 122160) | Vadose zone soil fungal communities from Angelo Coast Range Reserve, California, USA - CZODoug2_1_16fungal (Hybrid Assembly) | ecosystem: Environmental > Terrestrial > Soil > Vadose zone... | reverse complement strand
GCGTGTGTTGAGGGTGATGGGTTCGACTTGTCGGAGGTCGCGCCGACGTTTAGGGCCGGGTACCCAGCCAGGGGTAGGCCAGCTTCCCGTGCAGCCGGAACGACTTCGCGATCGCGACCAGCTGTGCGTGCGACAGGCGGTGTTTGGCGCCCGGCGCAAGTCCGAAATGGGCGTACATGCCGTTGTGCAGCCGTATGACCGCATTGGTCGCCGTCGTGCTCGACGAATGATCCACGGTGATGCTCAGCGGGTCGCCGATGAGCTCGATCGACAGATCTCTGCCCGTCGTACCACTGACGTTCACAACATTGAACGACGCGCAGCCCGAACCGCGGCAGGTGATCGGCACCTGGGCGGTGGCAGCACGAACCACGATCGAGTTGCCCACACGTACGGCGATGTCCTTAGTGGGCTTCCCGTTTCCGGCACCCACCTCGAGCCAATGACCGGCCGACCATTTCACCTGGACCACATAGGACTGCGAGTCCCGATCGACCCAACCCATCCCGGACCGACCGGCGATCCTCACCGGCGTGGCGTACGTCGGCACCGTCGTCGGACCGCGCAGGTCGGTCACGGCCACACCCGTGTCATTCTTCGGATTGGGGCTGGCGAAGTAGCGGCTCAGGAATGCCGGATGATGGTTCGGCCGCGTATGGACCTGGCCGTTGCGGCCGGTCTCGACGAGTCCGGCGGGCAGCCATGTCGGGCTGAATGTCGACTGCAGGACGACCCCCGGCACGGGCGCCGGGGGCGTAGCGACCGGGCCGCGTACCGGCGGTGCAGCCGAACCGTGCAGGACCACCGGGACCGTGATCGCCGCGGCGACCGCGACGACGACCGCCGCCACCGCACCAACACGGCGATGCCGGCGCTGGATCACGCCGCGATGGATCGCGTCCAGGTCAACGGCGTGCCGGCTACGGGCTTCCTCGGCCCTCAATTCATCACGGATCTGCTCCTCGAGCCTGCTCACAATGCCTCCAGAAAGCGGTGATTGCCTACCTCGGCGCGAAGATTGACCAGCGCCTTTGACATGTGCGTGCGCACGGTGCCCGCGGCGCAGCCGAGCATTTCGGCTATCTCGCTGTCGGGAAGCCCCTCGTAATAGCGCAATACCACGACCGCGCGCTGCCGTCGGGGCAGTCGAGCCAGTCGCTGCCACAGCTCCGAGGGCTCCGACCCGGGATGCTCGGGAGCGGCCCGGTCCGGCGGCGAGCCGAACGGCACCAGGTTGCGCACGCTCCACAGCCGACGCCAGGAGATGTACGCGTTGAGAATCGCCTTACGTACGTAGTGTTCCGGATGGTCCTGCGACTCGATCTGGCGCCACCGCGAGTACACCCGAATGAGCACGTCTTGCACAATGTCCTGGGCAAGATCCGGATCGCCCGTCAACACCGTCGCGTACCGCAGGAATGCGTGCTGCCGCGCCGCCACAAACTCATCGAATGTCACCCGAGCCCCTTTCGGTCCTCCTTCACACGCCGAGCGAACGCCAATTGTTCCCTCCATTTTCGAGCGAATGTCTCATGATCGTGATGGCGAAACCAGCGGAATCCAGCGGGTTTGCCCAGCACGATCAACGACGGCATCGGTGCTACGGAGCGCGCGCTGGCCCGCACTTGGGCAGCCAGTTCCTAGACTGACCTGGTGGAGATCGCGCTGACCTTGTTGAGCGACGTGCGCTGGCGCGGGTCGGTGGTCGTCGGCGATCGCCCACGCGCGCTGCTCGCGGCACTGGCCACCGGCAACGGCCGGCCGGTGCGGGACGACCGGTTGGTCGAGATCGTCTGGGGTGAGGACATCCCGGCCAACGCCGCCAACAGCCTGCAGGTGCTGGTCTCCCGTACGCGGGCCGCCTGCGAGTCCGGCGCGATTGTGCGGGACGGCACCGGCTACCGACTCGGCATCCGGTCCGAGGAGATCGACTCTGGCCGGCTGACCGCCCTCGTCCGCGACGCGACCGCGATGCTCGAACGGGATCCGGTCGCGGCGGCACAGCTCGCCCGCGCGGCGATCAGCACTGCAGGGGATCTTCCGCTCACTAGTGAGGGCACCGGTGCGCTTACGGCACTGCGCCGGGCGGCCGCGGCCGATGTCATGGCCGCGCAGACCGTGCTGGCCCGCGCGTCCGGCCGAATCGGTGAGCATGCGCAGGCGCTGCCCGAGCTGACGGCGGCCTACGCCCGTGCGCCCGCGGACGAGTCGCTACTCGCCGACCTGTTGCGTAGCGAGGCGGCCGTGCGCGGACCTGGCGCCGCGCTGGAACGGTACGAGGACTACCGGCGCGCGGTGCGCGACCGGCTGGGTGTCGACCCAGGGGGTGCACTGCAGCAGCTGCATGGCGAGCTGCTGGCGCGGGACGCACCGGTACGCAGCGGTGTGCGTTTTGACGCGACGTCGTTGGTCGGCCGGGACTCAGACATCGTCCGGCTCCCAGCGCTATTGCGCAATTCCCGGGTGGTCTCGATCGTCGGTCCGGGCGGTCTGGGCAAGACCCGGCTGGCGCACGTGGTGGCCCGCGAGGCGGACCAACCGGTCGTGCATTTCGTGGAGCTGGTCGGCGTCACCGCGGCCGACGACGTCGTCGGCGAGGTCGGGTCCGCGCTCGGCGTGCGCGATTCGGTCGGTAGTCGCCGGGTGCTGACGCCGCGGCAACGGGCCGACGTCCGCGGCCGGATCGCCCAACGCCTCGGCCAGGCACCGAGCCTGCTGATCCTGGACAACTGTGAGCAGGTCGTCGAGGCCGTGGCCGGGCTGGTGGCGGTGCTGGTCTCAACCTGCCCCGACCTGCGGGTACTCACCACGACCCGGGCGCCGCTGGCGATCGCCGCCGAACAGGTCTATCTCCTCGACGAGCTCGATCCGCCCGACGGGGTTCGGCTGTTTTGCGACCGCGCAACCGCGGCCCGCCCGGGCCTGGCTCTCAACGACGAGGTCGTACGCCGGATCGTCGTCCGGCTCGACGGTCTGCCGCTCGCGATCGAGCTGGCCGCGGCCAAGACCCGGGTCATGTCCGTCGAGGAGATCGATCGCCGGCTGGAGAGCCGATTCGCGTTGCTGCGCGGTGGCGACCGCAGCGCACCGGATCGGCATCAGACGCTCCTGGCGGTGATCGACTGGTCCTGGAACCTCCTCGATCAGACCGAACGACGAGCGTTGCGCTGGCTGGCCCTGTTCAACGACGGCTTCACCCTCGATGCGGCGGAGGCGATGCTCGGTGACAATGCCCTGGATCCGGTGCAAGGCCTGGTGAACCAATCGCTGCTCAGCGTGCGGGACACCACGGGCGGTGTGCGCTATCGGATGTTGGAGACCGTACGGGAATTCGGCCGTCTGCAGTTGCTGGATGCCGGTGAGCAAGAGCAGGCGCAGTCGGCCCGTCGCCGGTGGGCAATCGCCTACACGCAACGCTATTTCACCGACCTGGTGAGCGCCGAGCAGGCCACCGCGATCGACGCGGTGGAGGCCGAGGAGATCAATCTCGCCGACGAGTTGCGGGACTGCATCGCCGATCGGGACCGGGATGCGCTGGTCGTCCTGCTCGCCACGCTCGCTCTCTTCTGGTCGATCCGTGGCGAGCACGGCCGCCTGATCGCGATTACCGGAGCGATCGCCGAGACGGTCAGCGGCTGGTCCGTACCGCCGGAAGTCGTCGAGCCCGCCCGGGCCGCGCTGGCCATCACGATGACCAACGCGCTGATTACCGGCGACGAGGGAAGCGGTCCGATCCGGGACCTGCTGGCCCGGCTCGGTCCGGGCGAGGATCCACGATTGTCCGGGACGGTCCGGATCATGATCGAATGCGATCCCAACGATCCGGCGTTCGAGACCCAATTGAAACGAATCGCGGACGACGCCGATCCCGCCGTCGCGGGCAGCGCCTACCAATGGCTCAGCAGCATCCGGGAGAATGCCGGCGACCCGCACGGGGCTGTCGAGGCGGCCGAGCAGGCGCTGCGGTTGGTGGATACCGACCGGGGCCCGTGGGGGCCGGCTATTCTGCACGCCCAGCTCGCCCAGCTGACCATGCAGTTGGGCGATCGCCGACGTTCGGTCGAGCACATCAATGCCGCATTGCCGGTCCTGCGGCGGCTGGGCGCGAGGGACGACGAGACCCAGCTGCTGACGCTGCTGTCGATGTGCGCGATCGCCGACGGCGACCTCGCCCTGGCACAGGAGCGGTTGGAACGGCTCGAGCGGGTTGAAGGCGATGGCGTCTTCGGCGGTGCTGTGATGGGTCGGATAGGCCGGGCCGAGCTCACGCTCGTCGCCGGCGACCACGGCGCGGGTCTGCGGATGTACCGCGCCGCGGCGCAGCGGATGCGTGAGTTGCGTTGGCCGGGAGTCACCGCAACGGGTCTGGAGCCGTGGGTGTTGCTTGCCGTTGCTCCGGCGCTGACCGCACACGCTCACCACGCAACCGGCGCCGACGAGGCCCACGGCTGGGTGCTGTTCCAGGACTGCCGGACGCGGGTTGCGCGGGTGCTCGACTCCGGCGACCCGCAGCTGGACCTCCCGGTCCTCGGCGCGGCCCTGTTTGGGCTGGGTAGCTGGGGTCTCCTGCGAGCTGCCGTCCCCACCCAGATCGTGGCCGGCCTGCTCGCCCTGGCCGAACGGTTCGCCTACAGCCGCACGACGCCGTCCATGGCATGGGAGCTGATCGCGCCAGTGGTCGAGCAACGGGGCCCAGGCCGGCTGGCGGCCGCCATGGCCGGCTACCGGAACCGCCGGCCGAGGGCGTTGCTCGGCGAGGCACACGACCTCGTCGAGCAACTCCCCCGCGGCTCACAGGCTCCGCTTGTAAGTGCGGACGGACAGCGGCGCGAAGACCGCGATCACGACGACCCCGGCTAATAGCGTCCACCCCACCTCGGCGCTGATCGTTGAATTATTGGCCAGGTCACGAGTCGCCGATACCAAATGTGAGACCGGATTGATCTTTACGAAATCCCGCAACCAACCGGGCAACGTACTAGCCGGCACGAATGCGTTCGACAGGAATGTCAACGGAAAGAGAATCATCATCGATATGCCCTGCACGCTGCGGGCATTCTTGGCGATCGTCCCGACCCAGGTGAAGATCCAGGCGATTGCCCAGCCGGTAAATATCGACAGCACGATCGCCGCCAGCACCCCACCGACCCCGCCGTGCGGCCGATAGCCGATCGCCATGCCGGTCAGGAACGTGAGGCTGGCCGCGATCAGGTACCGAACGAGATCGGCGACCATCGGCCCGGCCAACGGAGCGATCCGGGCCATCGGCAATGACTTAAATCTATCGAAGACACCCTTGTCCATATCCTCGCGCAGCTGCACACCGGTGGCCATACAGGTGGTCAACACCGTCTGAGCAACGATGCCCGGAATCATCAGCGGCAGATACTTGCTGACGTTTCCGGAAATCGCACCGCCGAATATGTAGGCGAACATGGCCGTGAACAACAACGGCTGGATCGTGACGTCGAAGAACTGCTCGGGATTACGCCGCATTTTCTTCATCGCCCGCCAGGCCATTGACAGCGTCTGGCTGAGGGTTTCGGGCATGGTCGAGTGCGGGCGCGTCCGGGCGACCGCGGCGGCCGGATCGACCGCGACAACGGCGCTCATCGGGCTACCTCCAAGGCAATTTCGTCACGTGCGTCCTGCTCGGTGTTGCCTGGGTCGCGACCGGTAATGGCCATGAACACCTCGTCCAATGTGGGTTTGTCGACGCTGACCGAGGTGATATGGATTCCGGCCTGACGCAGCCCGATCAGCACATCACCGGCCCTATCGGCCTCCCCAAGTGGCACGGTCATCCGACGCGACTCCGGGGTCAGCACCGGGTCTATGCCCAACGCCCGACGTACGACATCGCAGGCCAGCACCTGATCGGCGTTGGATGCGAGTTGCAACTGCAGGGTCGATTCACCGACCGACGTCTTCAACTCATCCGGCGTGCCCTCGGCGACCTTGCGACCATGGTCGATCACCGCGATCCGATCGGCTAGCTGATCGGCCTCATCCAAATATTGCGTGGTGAGCAACACCGTGCAACCGTCGGCGACCAGGCCGCGAATGGTGTCCCACATCTGGTTACGAGTACGCGGATCGAGCCCGGTCGTCGGCTCGTCGAGAAAGATCAACGGCGGGCGCATGATCAGGCTGGCCGCCAGATCCAGCCGACGCCGCATTCCGCCGGAAAACTGCGAGATGGTTTTGTCGGCTGCGTCTTCCAGACCGAACTGAGCCAATAGCCGGCGTGCCGTCGCACGCGATTCCGCCGCCCGCAATCCCTGCAGTCGACCAAAGAGCCACAGGTTTTCGGTCGCGGTGAGATCCTCGTCGACCGAGGCGTACTGACCGGTGACGCCGACCAGTTGCCGGATCCGATGTGGTTCGGCCGCCACGTCGACACCGAAGATCTCGGCCCTGCCGGCATCGATCGGCAGCAAGGTGGCCAACATGCGCAACATCGTGGTCTTGCCCGCGCCGTTCGGCCCGAGCACGCCGAATATCTCACCCCTGCTTATGTCGAGGTCGATGCCGTCGACGGCACGGACCGTGTCGAATGTCTTGATCAGGCCGGTCGCACGAACGGCTGCTGTGGTTGTCATCAGAGCGCTGCTCCTCCTCGGTTCAATACCCAACCGAGGCTAAGCAGCCGCACTTACACGGCGCCGACACGCCAGTTACACGAGCCCGCCCTATTCAGTTGCCGGCCGCCCTCCGGGCCGCGCATAGTCGGTCAGGCCGACGGTCAGGTTCCGCAGAACGCGATGGCCGACATGTTCCACGTCCAGTCGGTGTACTCGTTTTTCGCCCAGATTTTCCAACCCTGCGTCGGGTATGTCGGATAGGAGTCGGTCGGTCGTACGCCGTACTGGTATCCGCCGCCGCCGAGGATGAACGTGCCGGCCGGGCAGGTCACCGTAGCGGATTGGTACGTACCGGACGCCAGTGAAACGTTTACCTCTTGTCGCGAGTAGCTGCCGATTCCTTCGCCGCAGATGGCTTGCGCAGTGACCGTCCCTGATGCGTCGCCTGCAGCGCTCCACCAGGTATCACCGATTAGCATCGTCAGGATGGCGTCGGGGTTGGTGCTCCAGCCTCCGCCGCCGAGCAGTTGCATGCCGGCCGGGCAGGTACCGGCCGACCCGCCCCCGTCTGAGGTGCTGCCTGTGGCTTGGTAATAGGAGATCACGCCGCTCATGCAGACGGTGTAGACGGTGAACGTCGAATCGGTGCCAGAGTCGTTGGTGACCTGCACCTTCCAGTCTGAACCCTCGCCAAACGTGCTATGCAGGGTGACGCCGGCGTTGCTGCTATTGCTCTCACCGCCGCCGGTCGCCAACATGCCCGACGGGCAATTCGCCCAGGCCTCGGACCAGTACCCGGCCGGGATCGTGATCGGCCCGTACGAGCCGTCGTAAATCCGATAGGCGGCATTTGGGCTGGCGGTTTTCGGCGACGGTGGTGTCGGAGGGGGTGACTTCTTCGTATCAGACCCACCCGACCGGAGCGGCGGCGCGGTGCTGGAGTGCACCCGACCAAGCCGACGAACCCCACCCGTGACCGGACCCGAACCGGTGTGAACCACGGCGCGGGTGCTCGCCGCCGTTTTCGGTGCCGCCGCGACCGCCGTGGCACCAAGGGTCAACCCCAACGCCATCACCACGAACGCAGCAACGCTCGCCCATACGCGTTTCGCCATCGATTCCCCCGATTTCGGTGTCTCACGCACCGTGCTCGACCGGACCGCACGGCTTGGGCAATGGTTATTGCCGCCCAGACCGTACGGCGACCGCTCCCACGCCGAATCAGTGAAACTACGTATCTTCAGCAGCCGCGACTACCCAAACGCCCATGCGAGGACATCTGGCCCGAGCGCCCGGGCTCCCGTAGCGTGGAGCCATGCGGTCAATCGTGGAGTTTCTCGTTATTGCCCTGGTGGTGACCCTCACTCCGGGGCCCGGGACTGCGACCATCCTGCGGGTCGCGGCCCGCGACGGCCGCCGGGCGGCGATGTCGGCGATCGTCGGTAACAGCGCCGGGGTGCTGCTCTGGGGAATCCTGTCCGCGGTGGGCGTGTCCTCACTGATCCTGGCATCCCAAATTGCCTTCGATACGCTGCGGCTCGGCGGCGCCACAGTGCTGATCGTGATCGGCCTGCGCTCGCTATTGCACCGTCGTCGGGGGGATGAATCACCCGATCAGGACACCCCGCGACGCCGCGCAGGATGGCGCTCGGGCCTGATCACCAGCGCCTCCAACCCGAAGCTCGCGGTGTTCTTTGTGGCCCTGTTCCCCCAATTCCTTACCCGCGGCAGTCCGGTGTTGCCGTATGCGTTGGGCATGGCCGCGGTCATCGTAGTGCTCGATGTGCTCTGGTACTCCACCCTGGCCTTCGCCGTCGACCGCGCCCGCACCGTGCTCAAACCCCGGGTGCAACGCGGGATGGAGCGATTCACCGGGGCCGTCATGGTCGGGCTCGGCGTGCGGCTGGCAACCGAATCCCGCTGAGCCATCCTCATCCACGGATCCCCACCCAACAGCTCAATCGATCGATTCCGCCGTTCGTTCATCTGCCATTACGTGGGACGCTCCACCGAACGACTGTCGCGCTGGTATCGCGCACCGCTGACGATGTCCGGCGAGTCGGTCGAGATAGACCACAACAGCTGGGGTGGCCCCTGCGGAACGGACGAGGACCCGGGACCGCACTGACACGTCAGGTATTGGTGACCGTCCATTGATAGTTCACGGCGTCGTAGCCCGCGTTAAGAGTGCTGCATCCGAAGATTGCTCCCGCCGGAGCGTACTGGTAGGAGTTTTCACTGGTGAGGTATTTCCACGTCCCGTTTTCCCGTTGCTGGATATTCGAGGCGGTGAACGAGGACCCGGCCGTGTCGGTACAGACATCCAGCTCAGAGGTGGTCGTATTGGTGTCTGAGTAGGTCTCGAAGACGTCCCAACCCGTTGACCCCGTGGTGTGGGTTTGACCGGCGGAGGTGTAGTAGGGGTCCCAGGTCGACGTTTGGTAGTTGTACAGGAGCATCTCCCAGGTGTTGGATGCCGCATCGGTCTTAATAATCGACACTTGGTAGGCACCGTTTTGGGTGTAGGTGGAAAGGAAGCTCGGGTCCATCGACGTGTACTTTCCCACGTGTTCTCCGTTGCACCAGTCCCACGCCCATATTGCGGCATAGTTGGTGCCGTACGCTGTGGTGTCCTCGATGCAGGCGTTGCCGGCGGGATACATCGTTGGGGCGTAGACAACGTCGCTGCCTTCGCCGGTGGAACGCACAGACGGAGCGACGCTGTGTGTAGCGCTCATACCGGTGGGTGCCGACGTCCCTTGGGTCATCGTTCCCCAGGCAAGATGGCTTTGTCCGTCAGTCGCTTGCGCTGCAGCGCCACCTTGCGTCGAGCGTTTTGGCCTGGACATCACCGCTGCCACTGAGCGATGCGCGGCCACCTGCGCGTTCGACAATTCTTTTGCGGCGGCGGCGCCGGTCGTTCCCGGGACGATATGAGTGCTGATATTGGCGGTCGTCGGTGCCGCGGTCACCTGAGCCTGTCTCCCATTCATCGTCGTTGTACCACTCGGTGTGGGTGTCGGCGGCAGTAGTTTGCCGACGGATTCGGCTTCGAAGACTTGTTGGGTGACGAATGCCCAGGGGACGTTGATGTATCCACCGTCTCCCCAGTAGGCGTTCCAGGAGTTCTCGATACGCACGCCTTGGCTGTTGTAGCCGATGATCGTGACCTCGTGGTTTCCAACGATCGGATCGCTCGTAGCATCGCCGGGCAGGTAGGTGTATGACGCCGCATCGGCGGCGGTGATGTCCATCCAGCTCTGATGCACCGGGATGCCGACGACGACGGGTAGACCCGAGAATATCGACTTCTTGACGTCATCGGCCACGCCGGCTCCGGTCTGCAGTCGCGTGTAGCCAGACAGCTTCCAGTTCGCCGCGTTACCGCGTTCATGTGCGTCCGGCTGAGTTGTGTAGTCGTAGTTGCCCTGCCAGTAGTCCGATTGGCTGTCGATGCCCTGGCTGGCCAGGATGTCGAAGTGTTGATACGGCGAGGTGCCAGCATTGTTGCCCTTGACGATCTGGGCGTAGGTATACATCGGAGCCTGCGGGTGTCCCTGAATTCCTTGCTCATTCTCCAGAATGTTCATGGCTGAGTAGTCGATCGCCCACGCGGTGCAGGAGTTGACCTGGCCCTGATCGCCCGGCCCGTTATCGTATTGCGCCAGCGAGTAGTTGTCCGGCACGCTCGCCGTTACCGGACGTATTTCCTGCGCGCGGGCGTGCCCGCCACGGCTGGACATCGGGTCGATCTTCGCGCCGAGACCGTGCGCCACTTTGTGCCCATGCACATCGCTGTACGCAACACTGCCCGTGGGAGATGCCCTGTGATGCGGCGCCGCGCCAGCCGGCGCGGCGATCAATGCCCCGGTGATGCCGGCCACCGCAAGAGCCGAGATGCTGCCGATGATGAGCTTTGGTTTCATGACTTGCCTTTCAGATTGCATTGTGGCTACGGCATTCACATCCGAGCGCATTTGGGCGGCCTGAACTCCCGACGTCAATCGCCGGATGATGATGTGCATGGGAGATAGCAGCGCCGGTATTCGCAGTGCGGTACTTCTATTGTCGGCCCCGTCCCGATTAATACGACATGGATGACGTCGCGAGGAACGATAACCTCCGCTCCCACAATTGTCACTAGACCGAGTCGGAGCCCTTTTCCGCGATATGAAATACGACTCTCGTCCGTGATCGTTGTGTGACGCCACGTGCGCGTATCGCATGGGTATTTGGAGATAGGCCCAGCTGACCTAATCGTTACTGTGACCGATCACAATGCAATTGCAGTATCGCTGCGCTAATCGGTCTGTCCACAAGTGGCCACGTCACAATACTTCCGTCTCACCGCAGCCGCCAACGATGCGCTTTGGCCCGCACGTTCGATGTTCGCCCGGATTCCGCCTGCGTCAGTGGAGTGAGTCTCGCTGTCTCGCGGTGGTTTCCGCTCGGCGGGCGGCCAGCGCGGCAGCAACCCGATGGATGCCGGCGGGATGCGTAGCGTCCAACCCAGTCAGATCGGCGATCCGGCGCAACCGATAGTCGACCGTGTTGGGGTGGACATTCAGCACGGCGGCGGTGCGGCGACGATTGAGCTCGTTGCCCATATAGCAAACGAGCGTGTCCATCAGCGATGACTGGTCCTCGATCGGCTTGAGCAAAGCCGCGAGCCGTTCTCGCGCCACACCCGGGCGGGTGAGCTGATACTCCACCAGCACATCATCGAGCAGATACATACCCGGTGCCTTGTCGAACCAGCGCAAGACATCAAGCACCTCACCGGTCTCAGTTGCCGCCGCTCGGATGCGCGGTGGCGACGTGACCGTCGCCGCGGCGGTCACCGACACTCCGGCCGCCTGGCTGGCCGACGCGATGACGTCCGACCATTTGCTCCACCTCACCGCTGCATCGCTCGGTATCAGAACCAGCCCGCCGGCGGCATTCAACGAGGTCAGCACGCCCTCATCGGCTACTGCGTCGAAGGCGGCAAGCAACCGCCGGATCATACGCCGGGCAACAATCCTGCGACTGACACCTTCTTCCCGCACGTCAGGATGCTCGCCCAATGCAAGATTGAGCAGGACGTAGGTCGGCGCCAGGACGATCTCGGCGGCGCGAGTTATCTCATCGAGCGCGACATCACGCAGGAGTGCATCCAATATTGCGTGGCGTGAATTGCTTTCCTGGCTGACCTTCGCCCGGAACGCCGCCAGGTAGCCCTTGGTGATCGCGCCGCCGGCGTGACGCACAAAGTCGAAGATCCTGCCAGCCAGGGCAACCACGTCCGGCAGGTCGTCCGGCTCGGCACGCTCGGTGAGCCGGGTGAAGATCCCCTCAAAGCCCATAATGTAGGCCGAGAGCACCGACTCAAGCGGGAATCCCTCCTCGGCACGGCGGCCCGCCGATGCGCCGAATCGGGCAAGCTCATCGCCGGTCGGGTCCCTGCCGTCCTTAAGCCATTCGACATACAGCGCGACCGCCTGCCGACTGATCGACGTGACATCGTTCTGAATTTCCTCGGTGGGCAGACGACGATAATCCGCGAGCTCGCGCCGATGCCGCGCGACCATCCGCTCGACCACGTCGTCCAACTCCGCCCGGAGCGTCTCATGCACCACCGATCCGGCAATCACGATCGGACCAGCCGGCCCGTGGTCTCCCACTAGCTCCCCTTTGCCGAAGAATTTTCGCATTAACTCCGCGTTGGCGGAGCGGCGCGTTATGGCAGTCGGTCAAGCCTCGTAGAGCCGCTAACCGACCAGTGGTTGTGACCTGTCACTAACAGGCGCCTCGATTCTTGAATGCTTTCTAGACATAGTGGAATCCGCCGCGGCAACATGGTAGATCTTTGGCCATATCGCCGTACAGCCAGCATCAGCCCGGCGGTTCACCGCGTGACGTTTGAGCCTCGGGGACGAACATGGAAAATGCTGCACCACAACGAATGCAATACGGCCCGACCTCGTGGCCAACACGGCCGACTGGCTTCACCGACCCCTTCGGGTCGCTCGTCGAACCGACTGTGTGGACCAACCCCGAATATCGACCCAGGTCCACGCGCATGACACCGCACCGACGGTGCCGGTATTCGACGAGCGACTCGAAGGTCATTTGACGAGCAACCACCATTCTGCCCTTCAGAGCGATGCTGAGCGGGCCCGAGGAGAGAGTTGAACCCAAGCACAGAAAGACGAGCATAACTTCAGCCAACCAGTTCCAGCGCAACCATCGCCCAAGAAAAATCGATCGCGTACGGCCGGCGTGTCCTCGACGGCGTGGTGGTCGTGTCTCCCAACTATTCCATCGACGGTCAGGAATACCCGCTGACCGCGGACTCCATCTTCGTTGCGGCCGATCGACTCGCCCGCACCGAAGCCACCCGGTCCGACGTACAGTTGATCGGCTTGCGTAGCTCCGAGGTCGCCGCGGTCAATGAAGCCCTCAACGCCGGATCGCAGCCACAGGACCTACTGCTCTCGGCCGTCTGGCTGCCCGGTTGATTTATGAGTGTCCATTATGGAATCCGTGGGCCAGGTCGAGGAACAGCTCGCCCGGAGGCGTCGCCCGCGAACGGTGAAAGCGGCGAGGGTCCGGCTCGGTCGAGTTAAGCCGGGTTGGCGGCTGGCCGCAGCCGGGCGAGTACACCACGGCGGCCATGGAGAGTCAGCCCGAGCTTCCGGGCGCCGTTGAGATCAATCATTCCGGTGAGCAGCCCGAGCACGGCGCGGGGTGGCCCGGTCAGGGTCAGGTCGGGATGAGGGGCACGGCCGACCCGGGACGCGATCTGGCCGCCACCGATCTCAATAACGGCTTCCGCACCCGCTGCGACGAGTTGAATGACCGCGGCTGGGCCGTCTGGATCTGCATCGGCGGCGAACCAGGTCGGCGCATAGGCAAGCCAGTGCGCCTGGACGGCGTCATCGGATCGCTCATGTGTCATGTACTGCAGGCCCCAGAGCCCCACGGCCTTGAGCACCGGCTCGAGCGCCCTGCCGTTGTCGGTCAGCTGGTAGATCGTGGTCGCGATAGGCGGGGGCGCGTGCTCGCGACTGATCAGGCCCGAGTCTTCGAGGTCTTTGAGGCGGGTCGACAGCAGATTAGACGCGATACCGGGCAATCCATTCTTCACATCGGTGAACCGGCACGGGCCGCGCAGGAGCAACTCGCGGACGACCAGCAGCGTCCAGCGGTCGCCGACGACATCCAGAGCGCGGGCGATCGAGCAGTACTGACCATAGCGTCGCATCGATCCAGGCTACCGCAATGGAGTTGAAAAAGTTGTATTACTGATTGAAAAATTCAACTAGTGATGTCTAGTCTTCAACCATGGCTCCCACACCGTCAAGTGCCGCTCGAAAGGACCTTGCGTGATGACCTACACCGAGACCGACATCGTCGACACGATCCGGCAGCTCGCGGGAACGGACCTACCCGGCCTGTCGCGGACCCAGCTGGATGGGATCGACCAATTCCACATCGGCGGCACCGACGCGGTCGACCGGATTATCCCAAGTCTCCAGCTCTCCGCCGGAATGACCGCGCTCGACGTCGGATCAGGATTGGGCGGCCCGGCCAGGCAGGTTGCCCGGCACACCGGATGTCACGTGTTGGGCGTCGATATCACCGCTGGATACGTAACCACCGCGAGCGAGCTCACCGCCAGCGTGGGGCAGGAGGAGCACGTCCGCTTCCTGCACACCGACATCGCCGATCTCGAACAGACCGACTTCGATGCCGCGTACACCGTCCACGTCCAGATGAGCGTCAAAGACAAGACGGCGTTCTATAGCGACATCGCCCGACACCTTCGGCCTCGCGCCCGATTGGCAATTTTCGAGGTGTGTCGCGGCGGTAGCATCGAGCCCGCGCTGCCGCTGCCCTGGTCGATGGACGGTAGCGACAGCTTTCTCGCCACCGCCGGCGAGCTGCGCGATGCGGTCCAGGACGCCGGTTTTGATGTAGTCGAATGGGTTGACGAGAGCGCCTGGGCCACGGAATGGTTCGCCGAGCTCGGACGTCGCATCGCCGCCGGCGCGGCACCGCCCGCCCTGCCCGCGCTTCTCATCAACGGACCGGCTCGCATGCTCAATTTCGCCGTCGCGGTCACGACCGGGACCGTCACTATCCACCGCGGCGCATTCGTCCTCACCTCAAACCGAACCGGGAGGACCTGATCATCGACGTGTACGCCGACCGAAGGCCGCCGAACCGAATCAAGCGCAATAGGCCGATCCCACGCGATCCAGGTAGCCGGGACCCATCTTTCAGGTATTTCTACTGCTTCGGACGGTGGCGTATTTCCCTACTGTTCCAGCTAGCAACGGGGTGACCATCCCCGGCTAATCCTGGGAGCACGAACATGACAAGCGGTCGAAACAGCGTCACGCGGCGATATGGAGCGGCGCTGGCCGGCCTGCTGGCGGTCGGTGCGGTAACGCTCAGTGCCTGCGGCAACAGCCACAACTCCGGATCCGGTACGCCGGCCGCGAAGGCTCCCGGCAACAACGCGGCCGACAACGCCACAACCAAGGGTGCCGACCCGAACAGCGTTGCAACCAGTGCCGACACGATCACCGGCAGCAAGTTCGCCAAGGAACCCTGCGACGTACTCAGCGCGACAGAGGTCGGCCAGGCGCTTGGCACCACGGTGACCGCGAAGCCGGCGACCGCCGCGACCGGCCTGAAGCAGTGCAACTGGACCAGCCCGGGAAATACCAGCGGCTTCCCCAATATGACCCTGCACTACAACTCCGCCGATCTGGCCGGATTGTTTGCCGCCGCCCTGAAGCACAACATGCTGACCGACAAGGAGAAGAAGCTAGACCTCGGCGATGGCGGCGTCCTGGAAAAGGGTAAGGGCGACGTTTACGTGCTGATGGGCGACGCCTCGGAATTCGAGCTGTATGGCCCGCTGTCCAAGCCGGTATCCGATGACGTGATGACCAAGTTGGCCACGCTCGCGGCATCCCGACTGAAGTGAGGTTGATCAGCAGCGTCTAGGCGATGCAGAGTAGGTGCCGGTAGCCGTCCCCTTCTCCGGCATGGATCACGCGGAATCCTGCAGAATCTAGCGATTCAGCTACGAGAGTTTCGGCCGGATAGTAGTGGTAGGCGCCACCGTCGAGGACCTCGCCGTTGACCAGCGGCGCGGCCGGGTCATCCGGTGGGTCTGGTTTATCTGCTGGATCGGGAAGCTCCATTGTCAGGTATGCCGGTGCGCTTTGCCGGAGGGTAGAACGCAATCCGCCAAGAGTCCTTGGCCAGTCCTCTGGGCCAATATTCTCGATCGCATCGACGCAGATGAGGCCAGCGAATCGCCCCGTGAACTCCGGGATGGCAGCAACTTCCTGCAGCGCACAGCACTGGGTTGAAACCGTCGGATCCTTAGCGCGAGCGTTTTCGAGCATCGCTTCGGAGTGATCGACGCCGATGATCCGAAGATCTGCTCGATGGAGTGTGGGCCAGTACTTCCCGGTGCCACATGCTGCATCCAAGATCTCGTCACCGGGGGCCAGTATCGTAGTGAATCGCCCGATGAATTCCGCGTGTGATCGATTGATGTGCCCCCAGTGATCGTCATAGCCGGCTGCGAACAGCGTGTTCATGCGCGTGACGTTGATCTGGCGACGCTGATCTAAGAACCTCCTGCGTACATCCTGGCCGGAGCTCGATGGAGACGACATGCGGTCATGATCCCAAGTCATACCGCCGGCGAGCAATCGGGCACGCGGCCGCTGCGTCGAATGTCGACACCGCCAAGGATTCCGGATGTACTCTCGATCAGCTGGGCGGACTCTTTGTCGACCGTGCCGACAGCGACCACAACGCGACCCGACGATGATCGGGGTGACGGTGACGATTGGTCTCACGTGTCCCCCAACTCCTACTTCGCTCCTGCTCCTGCACAACGGATCCAGTCGCCAGCGCGCGACCGCCAAGCGATCTGGCCGTCACCACGCACGCGGAAGAAAACATCGAAACCCGAGCCGTACCTTTCGCTCAGGCTGCGTGTGGGGCGATCGTTACTATGAGCTCGGCACTGAGAGCTACGGCGATGCGCTCCAGTACCGGGATCGTCGGCACTGCACCGCCGGCCTCCAGCCGCGACAGGGCGGGCTGAGTCATGCCGGCGCGGACTGCGACCTCGCTCTGAGACAGTCCCAGAGCGACACGGCGTTCCCGAACCGCCTGGCCGATCAGGAATGCGCGGCGTGCTTCGTCGTATCCCTCGCGGTACTCGCCACTACTGCGCCGCTGGCGCGCGATCTCCTCGTAGGAGCGGTGGTCGTTACTCATCTCAACGTCCTTCTCGTTCGAAGATGTCATGCGCGATGCCGTGGGTGGCTTCACAAGTTTTCTGCGCTTGTACGGCACGTTCGACTTCGCCCGTCTCAGCGCTACGAGTCTTGTGAAATACAGAGAGCAAGACCACGCGGCGGGGCGGGCGCCAGCCAATAAGTCACGCGGGTCTGCTGGCGGAGCAGGTGAAACCGCAACTCGCGGACCTTACCGTCAAGGTGACGGGTGTAGGGCTCGCTAAGCGTCTCGGCGCGCTCGGCACGCAGGCCGACAAGAAAGTCGACCCGGCCAAAGTCGCGGTCAGTAAGGCTTTCTAGCCACGACCGCACCTCCGGCTCGACCTCGACCTCGTACAGATCAGCCATGCATTCAACGGTATATGTATCTCACGGTATCGGCAAGCGAAGGGCCGCAGCCCGCGGGGACCCGCGTGACCGGCGATCCGGTACGCGCCGAACACGGTCCATTGGATGTCGTCGGTCAGGTCAGGCAGGGCAGGATCTGCGCATGATCGGTCTTGTTGAACCCATCGATGTAGCGCTCGACGGTCTTCCTGTTGTCGGACATTTCTGGGGCGGCCGAGCGCCCCGGCCATTCATCGGTAGAGTTGTGGCCATGTGCGCTGGCATGTCCGTGACTCGTCCCTGCCGTTTTCGCTGACGGCGCTGGGACAGTCTGTAGGTAAGTTCCGCGCCGCCGGCTTCCTGCCGGGCGGCCGTTTCGCGGTGCCTGGCCCCTGCCATCCCTCAGGAGCCGCCGCATGTACGCACACCAACACCCCACGTCAACCGATCCGCGCGTCGGACCTGCCATCGTGTACCTGATCGTCGGTCTACCCGGCGCCGGGAAAACCACTCACGCGAAGGAACTGGAGATCAGCGCGTCGGCCCTGCGGATAACGCCAGATGAGTGGCAGATCGTGCTGTTTGGCGATCGAAACCCGCCAGACAAACGTGACCTCGTTGAAGGCAAGTTAATTCAGCTCGGCATGCGGGCCGCGGAGCTGGGCACCAATGTCGTCTTCGACTTCGGGTTCTGGGGAAAGGACGAACGATCAGCGCTCCGCTGGATCGCCGGCACCGTCGGCGCGCGTAGCCAAGTCCGCTACCTGCCGATTGACCACGCGGAGCAACGCAGACGCGTCACCACTCGGTACGCAACTACGCCCGATAAAACGTTCCACATGAGCGACGGTGAACTTCACCGATGGCGGGCTCAGTTTCAAGCACCCGACGACGAAGAACTGCGCGGCTCCCAGATACCACCCGCCCCACCACAACACGCGACATGGTCGCGATGGGCCTCGCAGCGCTGGCCATCCCTGCCCGACCAATACCCCCCGACCACCGCCAACCCGCGCTGAACGCAGTCGCGATCACGTTAGGTGACCGCTGGCCGGCCGCCGAAAGTTACGCCCTAACCGAACGGCCGGCAACACCGATCACGGGACAGGTCCCAGTTGCGACGGCGGTCAGGGCGCGGACCCGGTTGTACGACGTGGCGCAGTTACGGTTCAGCATGTGGCTGTGGACGTTTCGCTGGATGAACTCGCCGGTGCGGATGCGCCGAGGGTGTTGGCGCAGTTGCGCGCGTCCTCGCCGGTCGCCTGGGTCGAGGCGATCGGCGGTTGGTTGGTGACGTCGTATGAGCTCGCGGTCGCTGTCCTGCGGGACGCGGCGACGTTTACGGTCGACGATCCGCGGTTCTCGACGGCGCGGGTTGTCGGGCAGAGCATGCTGTCTCTCGACGGCGCGGCGCATCGGCGCCACCGTGCGCCGTTCGCGCCACCGTTTCGTCCGGCGCAGGTTTCGGAGCGGTTCGGGGCCCGGATCGAGGCGCAGGTGAGCGACCTGCTGGAGCGGATCGTTCCCGACGGGGCAGCCGACCTGCGTACGGCGCTGGCCGGACCGCTGGCGGTTGCCGTCGTCGCCGACGCACTCGGGCTGCGCAACGCCGATGCGTCCACGGTATTGGGGTGGTACGCGGCCATTGTCGGCGCGGTCTCGACGATCACCGCCGGCGGCACGCCGGACGCGGCAGCGGTGCAGGCGATGGCCGAGCTCACCGCGGCGGTGTCCGACCACCGCGAGGGTTCGCTGCTGGCCGGTGCACACGACGCGCTGCCGCCCGAGGAGGTGGTGTCGAACGCGGCGGTACTGATGTTCGGTGGTATCGAGACGACCGAGGCGATGATCAGCAATGCGCTGGTGCATCTACTGTCGCGGCGCCGCGTGCTCGCCACGATTGCCGCCGATCCCGCGCTGCTACCCCTCGCGGTCGAGGAGTCGCTCCGGCTGGAACCGGCCGCAGCGGTCGTTGATCGCTACGCCACGCGTCCCGCCGCGCTCGGCGATCAGCGGATCGGCGCGCATGACCTCGTGCGGGTGTCGATCACGGGCGCCAACCGCGACCCCGCGATGTTCCCCGAACCGGACGCGTTCGACCTCGACCGGTCGAACCTTCGTGCGCAGCTTGCCTTCGCCCGCGGACCGCATGTGTGCGTCGCGATGGACCTCGCCCGACTGGAGACGGTGATCGCGGTGCGTACCGTGCTGGCGCGGCTGCCCGGGTTGCGGCTGGTCGAGCCGGTCGTCGCCCGGGGTCTGGTCTTCCGCAAACCGGCCACGGTGCCGGTGCGCTGGAGGCCCTAGGCGGTGCGCTCCTCTTCAGAGACCACCCGCTGCAGGTTGCGCAGCTCGTCGGCCGAGTAGTGGCAACGCCAAAAGTGTCCGGGCTCAACTTCCTTGAGACTGGGCTCCTCGGTCTTGCAGATGTCGCCGATGTAGCGCGGGCAGCGGGTATGGAACACGCAGCCCGACGGCGGATTGGCATGGCTCGGGATCTCCCCCGTGAGCCGGATGCGCGCCCGCTCCTCCCCCGCCGCGCGCGGCAATGAGGACAGCAGCGCCTCGGTGTAGGGATGCTGCGGCGTGCCGTACACCGTCCCCGCCTCGCCGAGCTCCATCAACCGGCCCAGGTACAGCACCGCGATGCGGTCGGACAGATAGCGCACCACCCCCAGGTCGTGGGAGATGAACAGGTACGCCGTCTCCTTCTCCACCTGCAACTCGGCGAGCAGGTTGAGGATCGCCGCCTGCACCGACACGTCCAGCGCCGAGGTGGGTTCATCACAGACGACGATCCGCGGATTGCCGGCGAACGCGCGGGCAATCGCCGCCCGCTGCTTCAGCCCACCGGACAGCTGCGCCGGCTTGGCCCGGATCAGCCGTACGTCGAAGCGGACCGAATGGACGAGGTCGCGCAGGTGGTTATCGAGCTCGGCGCCGTGCTCGTGGTTGAGGCGGCTCAGCGCGCGGCTGATGATGCGTCGGATCGAGAACCGACGGTTGAGCGCCGCGTCGGGGTTCTGGAACACGATCTGCAGCGCCCGCACCTGTTCGCGGTCGCGATTGTTGATCGTCGAGGCAACGGGGGTGCCGTCCAGCTCGACCAGCGAGCCCTCGTCGGGCTCGGTGATGCCGAGCAACAGCCGCGCCAGCGTGGTCTTGCCGCTGCCCGACTCCCCCACCAGGCCCAGCGTCTCGCCCGGGGCGAGGCTGAACGTGATGTCCTCGACCGCGCGTACATCGTGGCCATCCTGATAGAACGTCTTGCGGACATTCCGCGCGCGGATCACCGGCAGCCGCTCGGCATCGCTTTTGTGTTTCGCCAGCGGGATCGCCACCGGCGCGGTGTCGCGCGGCAGCTCCTGTGCGCGCTCGTGGAAGTGGCAGCGGCTGGCGTGCCCGCCGCCCACTTCGTGCAGCGGCGGTTCCTCGGTGCGGCAGATGTCCTCGGCGAGCGCGCACCGCTCGGCGAATACGCAGCCGGGCAGCTTGGCCCCCAGCGGCGGCAGGAATCCGGGGATCGTGTCGAGCTTGCCCTTGTCCTTACGTGCGCCGGCCCGCGGAATGCAGCGCAACAGGCCGACTGTGTAGGGATGCCGTGGGTTGTTGAACACCTCGGAAGCCGGGCCCTGCTCGACGATCCGGCCCGCGTACAGCACGCCGACCCGATCACACATCCGCAGGATTACGTCGAGGTTGTGGCTGATGAACAGCACGCTGGTGTTGAACTCCTGCCGCAGCGCCACGACCAGGTCGAGCACCTCCGCCTCGACGGTTGCGTCCAGGCCGGTGGTCGGCTCGTCGAGGATCAGCAGTGACGGGTCCTTCGCCAGCGCCATCGCGATCACCACGCGCTGGTTCATGCCGCCGGACAGCTGATGCGGGTAACGATCCATCACGCCGTCCGGATCGGAGATCTGCACCTTCTCCAGCATCGCGCGCGCCCGCCGCCGTGCGTCGGCCGCGCCGTCGCCCAGAATGGTGAACACCTCGGCGACCTGATCACCGATGTGGATCGTCGGGTTCAACGCCGCCGTCGGATTCTGGTACACCATCGATACGTCGGTGCGCCGCATCCGACGTACGTCGGCGTCGGTCATGCTGAGCAGGTCGGCCCCCGCAACAGTGATCGATCCGCTGCGCACCCGTCCGTTGCGCGGTAGGTAGTGCAGGGCGGCGAACGCGGCCGTCGACTTACCGCAGCCGGACTCGCCGACCAGCCCGAACGACTCACCGGGCCCGATGGTGAAGCTGACTCCGCGCAGCACCTGTTTCCAGTTGCCGCGCACTTGGTAGTCGACGTTGAGGTCGTCGAGTTCGAGGGCGTTCGTGGCCTGCGCGCTCATCGTTCGAATGCCTTTGCTATCGCGTCGGCCATCATATTTACGCCGATCACCAGGGATGCCACAGCCAGCGCCGGAAACAGCACCGGCCACCAATAACCGCCACTGAGCAGGCCGTAATGCTCGAAGACCTGCAGCCCCCAGTCGGGAGCGGGCGGCTGGATGCCGAAACCGAGGAAGCTCAACGTCGCGACGGTGAAGATCGCATAGCCGAGTCGTACGGTGAATTCCACTAAGACAGGCCCCATCACGTTGGGCAGGATCTCGGCGAACAATTTGTAAAGGGTGCCCTCATTGCGCAGCTGCGCCGCGGAGACGTATTCCATCTCGCGTTCTTGCAGCACCGCCGCGCGCACGGTGCGGGCGACGACCGGCGCGAACACGACCGCGATTACCAGGATCACCGCGGCCTTCGAGGTGCTCAATGCGACGATCGCGAGCAACGCGATGATCACCGTCGGCAGCGCCAGGAATGCATCGATGAACCGGCTCAGCGTGTTGTCGACCAGACCGCGGAAATAGCCGGTGATCAGACCGAGCGTGGTGCCGACGGCCGTACCCAGGACTGTCGCCAATGGCGCGACGATGAGAATGCCGCGCGCGCCGACGATCACCCGCGACAACACGTCCCGACCGATGTCATCGGTGCCGAACCAGTGGCTGGCACTCGGGCTCTGCAGCGAGTGCAGCGGATCCACAGCGTAGGGATCTTTGGGCGCGATGGTCGGCCCGAAGATCGCACACACGATCCAGAACAACACGATCAGCGCACCCACAACGAATATCGGTGAGCCCAGCAGGCGGCGGATCTGCTCCCGCCGCGCACTGCGCTCCTCGGGCTCCGGCACCGTTGCCTCGGCGACCGGAGGCTCTACCGTCGCGGTCATGAGGCACTCCTGAGTCGCAGTCGGGGATTGAGCACCGAATAGAGAATGTCGGCCGCGAGCGTCGCCACCAGATACACGATGCCGACGATCAGCACCCCGGACTCGAGCACCGGCAGGTCGCTCTTCTGCGCGGCCTCGAACAGTGCCTTGCCCAGCCCGTTGTAGGTGAAGATCACCTCGATCACCACCAGCCCACCCATGAGGTATCCGAGCTGGGTTGCGATCACGGCGATCGTCGGCAGCAACGCGTTGCGCAGCACGTGCCGCCGCACCATGACCCGTTGCGAGAGACCCTTGAGAATCGCGGTTCGGGTGTAGTCGGCATCGAGTGCTTCCAGGGTGCCGGCCCGGGCCATCCGAGCGATGTAGCCGAACAGCACGAACACCAGACAGATCGCCGGCAGCAGGAGGTAGTAGATCTGCTCGAAGAAGTTCGAGCCCGGCGGCGCGGTGGCCACCGGCTTGAAGACGCCGAGGCCGATCGGGAAGATCACGATCAACACGACCGCCCAGACAAAGTCGGGGATTGCAGTCGCAGACAGCCCGCCCAGCGAGATGAGCCGGTCGCGGACCGTGCCTTCCTTCAGCGCCGCGTAGACGCCGCCGAGCACCGCCAGCGGGACGACGATGATGAACGCCAGCAGGGCCAACTTGGCCGAGTTCACGATCGCATGGCCGAGAATGGCCGACACCGGGCGTTGCTGAATCGCGGAGTTGCCGAGATGCCCACGGAATACCCCCGATATCCAGTCCCAGTACTGGACGATGAGAGATCGGTTGGTGCCGAGCTTGGCGTTCAGCGCATCGACCGACTTCTGATCGGCCAGCGGCCCGAGGATCTTGCGCCCGACGTTGCCCGGCAGGATCTGCGCGCCGAGAAAGATGATGATGCTGAGGATGACCAGGGTGACGACGCTCAGCAGGACGCGGTTGACGATGAACCGTCGCATGACTGTTGTCCCTCCCTTATACGAACCCGGCGCGGGTGACGTCGATGCAGCCCATGGCCGTGAGGTCGACGCCACCGACGTTCTTCTTGGTGCCACCGAGGTAGTAGTAGAAGTAGGTGAACAGGATGGGCACCTCGTCGAGCAACAGGTCCTGGAGCTTCCTCGCCGCGGTCCGCTGGCTGTCCAGGTCGATGGCGGCCACGTAATCCTTGACGAGCCCGTCGTAGGTCTTGTTCTTGAAGTGCGCGGCGTTCCAGGTGCCCTTGCTCTCGAGTGGAGCACCGAGCAGCACGTTCGGCACACCGCGGTGGCCGTACTCGGTGATGCCCATCGTGGAGTCCAGCCACCGCGAATTGCCGAACACCGCCTCGCCGTAGTACGACGCGGAGTCGGTGATGCTCAGGTTCAGGTGGATGTTCGCCGCACGCAGTTCCTGCTGCAGCACCTGGGCGAGCGCCGGCATCTCGAAGCCCTGCCAGGTGTCGAGCTGGATGGAGAATCCGTCGGCCACCCCGGCGGCCTCGAGCAGTTGCTTGGCCTGACGGACGTCCTGTTCGCGTTGCGCGACGCCCGGCGCGGTCGAGGCGAACACCGGCGCGAACGGGCTGTCGTTGCCGACGTCGGCCTTGGTGGCGAGCAGCCCGTCGACGAGCACCTTGCGGTTGACCAGCAACGCGATGGCTTGCCGAACCCGCTTGTCGGTCAAGGGTTTCTGGTCGGTGCGCAGGTGGATCTGGCGATGCGCCGCCGATCGCAACTCGGTAGTGATCACGTCGGAATCGGTGAGGGCGGCGCGACCACCCGACACCGAGAACTGCTGGACGAAATCGACCTG
>Ga0137412_10000728_pt1 | contig 24250 bp, 24 predicted proteins | sample CZODoug2_1_16fun_FD_122160 | JGI IMG/M metagenome (GOLD analysis project Ga0137412, IMG submission 122160) | Vadose zone soil fungal communities from Angelo Coast Range Reserve, California, USA - CZODoug2_1_16fungal (Hybrid Assembly) | ecosystem: Environmental > Terrestrial > Soil > Vadose zone... | reverse complement strand
GACCCGGCGGTAGGATTGACCGGCCAACCAGTTATGTGGGAGTGACAGTGCCCCGGCCCAGCGTGGAAGTCGAACGCCGCAAGCAGATCCTCGACGCGGCCTGCACGGTGATTGCCAAGAATGGCCTGCAGGATCTGCGCCTGCTCGAGGTAGCCGCGGTGGCCGGAGTCAGCTCGGGCACCATCCACTACTACTTCGACACCAAGAAAGAACTGATCAACGCGGCCTTCGAGTACAACTTCAGGCATTCGCTCGAACGACGCAAATGGCTCCGCGACGAAACCCGCGAGCCGCTGGAATTGCTCGGCGAAATCGTCGAGTCCTACCTGCCGACCCGGGGTGTGTCACTGCGGGCCTGGCGGGTCTGGGCCAATCTGTGGGCAGAGGGCATTCGCGACCCCGCGCTGCGGAAAATAAACGAGGAGCTCTACGACCAGTGGCGGGAGCTGGTGCGCAACGCCATCGCCGCGGCGCAACGGGCCGGCACCGCGCGCGAGGGGGATCCGGAGCTACTGTCCAACATGCTCATCGGCATGCTGGACGGGCTGGCGATGCAGGTGTTGTTGCGCGCGAAGGCAATGCCGCTGGATACCATGCGGGAAACCTGCCGAGCGTTCATCGACGAATTGATCGCTCGCTAACCCGTGGGAAGTTGAGCCTGTAGCTCGGCAATTCTTGGCCGCATGGTTTCCGAGGGCACGTACGCCAGCTCGGCCGAGTCGAATGGGATGCTGGTGATGAGAGCCGAATTGTCGAACAGGTCAATGCGGCTCACGCTCGGGCAGGCGAGACCACGCAGGGCGCCGTCCGGTTCGAGGCTGTCGATCGTGGGCGCGATTCCGCCGCCGGTCCACACCGGGACCCCGGCCAATACGCCCGCGCTAACCACGTGGGTGTGACCGGCCAGCACCACCCGCACGTCGGTGCCCGCGATCACCTCGGCCAGCTCGTCCCGGTTCCGCAGCTCGATCGCGCTGGACAGCGGCACCGGGGTGGGCAGCGGCGGGTGATGCAGCGCCAGGACCGTGCCGTGCCCGGCCGGCGAGGCCAGTTCGGCGCGCAGCCAGGCAAGTTGGTCAGCATCTAGCTCGCCGTAGGCGCGCCCCGGCACCGTGCTGTCCATGGCGATCACTCGAAGATCACCGAGGTGTGCCACCTGGTCGAATGCCCCCGTGCTCGGGGCCTCGCCGAGCAGGTGCTCCCGCAGTGCCGCCCGGTCGTCGTGGTTGCCGGGCAGATACACCGCCGGAACCCCGATGCGCGCCATGGCTGGCTCCACCAGGGAACGCAGGCGCTGGTATTCCTCCGGGCGGCCGTGCTCCACCAGGTCGCCGGTGAACAACACGGCGGCCGTTCTCACCCCCGTCTGGTCGACCGCGTCCAGGGCACGGCTGAGCACCACCAGGTTGTCCACTGGTTCACCGGCGGCCTCGTCGGCGGTCCGGATGTGCAGGTCGGTGATCTGGATCAAGGTGTACGCCGGTTCGGCAGTCATAGCGGAGATACTGCCGTGACTCGGTAAACGATGGCTTTCACCGAACAGGCGGCGGTGCGGGCTTCGGCCGTTCCGGTGTAGTCGGGTCACGGTCTGATGGAGATGCGAGCGTCGTGGGGTTACCCGGTGGTTAGTTGGATTCGTGGGGGGACAACTGATGGCGGGGCTTGCGGTCGCCGCCGTGCTGGTGGCCGGCTTGAGCTATCTCTGGGTTCGCTCGCCAGAAGGCGCTCTGACCAGCCCAATTACCCTCCCGAGCTTCGCCACCGGGGACGTCGCCGCGCCGGAAATGGCCCCGGGGAGAACCACCCTGCTCCCCACTGACTGCGCCGAGCTGCTGGTTGGCTCCCCCGACATGTCCGCGCTGCTGGGCCAACCCCTCGGCAGCGTCGGCACCCGCTCGGTGGTCGGGCAACCATCGCCATCAGTGGGCCAGCTGGAGCGGCTCACCTGCAGCTACAGCGTGCCAGGCCAGGGGGCCCCGGCGTTGGTGCTGACCGCGGCCGGGTTCACCGATCCTGACGCGGCGGCCGAGCAGCGGGGGCGGAACGTGGCGGCCGAAGGCCCGGACACCCAGGCGTCCCGGCAGGTCGAGCTCGGCGGGGCCAAGGCCACCCTGCTCGCCGAGCCGAGCCGGACGCTGCTCCTCGTTGACTTCGACCGGTACACCCTGTCAGCCAGCATCGCCCCCGGTGTCGTTCCGGTGGACAAGCCGGAGCCGGTGCTCACCGACCTTGCCCAGCGCGTCCTGGCGAACTTGCTGCCGCCGGCCAACCGCCACTGAGGTCACCCAGCGACGCGATCACCGGCCTTGCTCATCCGCCGGTTTCACCTAGGGTCAGAGCTTGTGGAGAAGCGAATAGCGAAACGGCTCGGGCGCGACGTCGGCGTGATCGGACTGGGCTGCTGGCAGCTCGGGGCGGACTGGGGGCAGGTCAGCGAGGACGACGCGCTGAAGGTCCTCGGCGCGGCCGCCGATTCCGGGGTGACCTTCCTCGACACCGCCGACGTCTACGGGGACGGCCGCAGCGAGACCCTGGTCGGGCGTTTCCTGAAGGCTCGGCCCGGGCTCACCGTGGCCACCAAGATGGGCCGCCGCCTCGAGGAGCAGACGCCGGAGGGCTACTCACGCGCCAACTTCCGCGCCTGGAACGACCGCTCCAGGGCCAACCTCGGCGTGGACACCATCGATCTGGTCCAGCTGCACTGTCCGCCGACCGAGGCGTACTCCCGCGACGAGATCTTCGACGCCCTCGACGAGCTGGTCGCCGAGGGGCGCATCGCCGCATATGGCGTGAGCGTGGAAACCGTGCACGAAGCCCTGACCGCGATCGCCCGCCCGGGCACCGCCAGCGTGCAGATCATCCTCAACGCGTTCCGGCAGAAGCCGTTGGAGCAGGTGCTCCCGGCGGCGGCCGAGGCCGGGGTGGCGATCATCGCCCGGGTGCCGCTCGCCTCCGGCCTGCTGTCCGGCCGCTACACGGCCAGCACCACGTTCGGCGCGGACGATCATCGCAACTACAACCGGGACGGCGCCGCGTTCGACATCGGCGAGACGTTCTCCGGAGTGCCCTACGACGTAGGGCTGGCCGCGGTGGAGCGGCTCCGGCCGCTGGTTCCCCCCGGCGCGACGATGGCCCAGTTCGCGCTGCGCTGGATCGTCGACCAGCCCGCCGTCACGGTGATCATTCCCGGCGCCCGCAATACCGAGCAGGCCAATGGCAACGCCGCCGCGGCCGACCTGGCTCCGCTGGGCGGCGAGGTGCACACCGCGGTCCGCGAGGTGTACGACGAGCTGATCCGGCCGCATGTCCACGACCGCTGGTAGCGACGCCCGGCCGGGCCACCATGAGGCCGTGCCAGTGCCGGCGACCGGGGCGGGAATGTCCGCCGCCGGGGAGCTGCCGAGGGACGGCCTGGTCGCCGTGGTCAAGCGCGACTGCCCGACCTGCCGGCTGGTGGAGCCGGTACTGGCCCAGCTGTCCGGGGTGTTGGTCTTCAGCCAGGACGACCCGCGGTTCCCGGAGTCGGTGCCGAACGTCCGCGACGACACCGACCTGGATGTGAGCCTGGCGCTGGACATCGACACGGTGCCGACCTTGCTGCGCTTCGCCGGCGGGGTCGAGGTCGAGCGCACCGTGGGTTGGCTGCGCACCGCGTGGGAGGAGCTCACCGGGCTGCCCGGTCTCGGGCCGGATCTGCCGGAGCACCGGCCCGGCTGCGGCTCGCGCACCGGGGACCCTGACCTGGCCGACGAGCTGCTCGTGCGTACCCACGGTGACCGGCTACGTTCCCGCCGCGTCGAGTTGAGCGCACTGGAGGATGAGATCGAGGCGCTGTTCGACCGGGGCTGGTCAGACGGCCTGCCCGTGGTGCCACCGACTCCCGCGCGGGTACTGCGGATGCTGGCCGGCACCTCCCGCGCACCCGACGACCTGGTCGGCGTGGTGCCGCCCAACCTCGCCGAGGTCACCGTGGAGAAGGTCGCGGTGAACGCGGTGCTCGCCGGCTGCCGGCCGGAGTACCTGCCGGTGGTGCTGGCCGCCGTGCACGCCGCGTGCACCGACGAGTTCAACGCCCACGGCCTGCTCGCCACCACCTGGGGCGCGGGGCCGGCGATCGTGGTCAACGGGCCGGCAGCGCGCTCGATCGGGATGAATTCCGGCGGCAACGCGCTGGGCCAGGGCAACCGCGCCAACCTCACCATCGGCCGAGCGCTGCAGCTGGTGATCCGCAACGTGGGCGGTGGCCGGCCAGGGGAAGTCGACCGGGCCGCCCTGGGCCAGCCCGGCAAGGTCGGATTCTGCTTTGCCGAGGACGAGCGCGGTTCGCCGTGGGAGCCGCTGTCCGTCTCCCGAGGTGTCGCCCCCGGTTCGTCGGCGGTCACCGTGTTCGCCGCCGAGGGCGCCCGGGGGCTGGCCGATCAGATCTCCCGCACCCCGGAGTCCCTGGCCCGCTCGCTGGCCGCGGGTCTGCGCGGGGTGGCGCACCCGAAGTTGGTCACCGCGTTCGACGCCACCCTGGTGGTGTGCCCGGAGCACGCCAGGGTGTTCGCCCAGGCCGGCTGGTCGCGAGCCGCGCTGGAGGCGGCGCTGGGTGAGGCGTTGCTGCTCCAGCCCGCCGATATCGAGCGCGGCGCGGACGGTATCGAGGAAGGCGTGCCGGCCCAGCTGGCCACCCGGGCGCTGCCCAAGTTCCGGCCCGGCGGTCTGATGATCGTGCACGCCGGTGGTGGGGCCGGGATGTTCTCCACCGTGATCGGCGGCTGGGTCGGTGGGCCCGGCGGCAGCCAGCCAGTGACAACGGAGGTAACGGCATGGACATGACCGGCGGGCTTCGCGCCGCACCGACCACCCGAACCGTCCTGGACCCAACCGACGAGCGATCCGCCGCGCACCGCGAGCCGCTACCGCGCCCCGCCGCGCTGGACGGGCTGCGGGTGGGTCTGCTGGACATCTCCAAGCCGCGCGGCAACGTTTTCCTCGACCGGCTCGCCGAACTGCTCACCGAGCGCAACGTCAGCGTGCGCCGCTACGCCAAGCCGACATTCACCAAACCCGCGCCGATGGACCTGCGCCGGGAGATCGCCGCCGAATGCGACGTGGTGATCGAGGCCCTCGCCGATTGAGGCTCGTGCACGTCGTGCAGTGTGCACGACTTCGTCGCCCTCGAGGGCCAGGGCGTGGTCACGGCCTACATCGCCTCCAGTGAATTCACCACAGCCGGCGCGGCACAGGCTGACGCACTCGGTTATCCGAGGGTGCCCTCGGTGTTCGTGCCGCACCCGATCCAGGACCGCACCGACGACGAGATGCGCGCGCTCGCGGAGCGGGCCCTGGCGGAGGTGCTGCTGGCGGTCACCGCACCAGGACGGGCGACTAGTTAAGTGCCCCTGACGTGCACGTTTCTGACGCTTTTTAACTTAGTTGGTTAGCGCTACTAAACTTAGCTAGCTTCGAAGTATGCGTAGCGACGGTGACTGTTGGGGAATTACCGAGAGCGTGGGGGCGACCGCGCTCGGAGTCGCGGCGGCTCGGGCCGCCGAGACCCGCCGCCCGGACGGGCTGGTGCGCGATCCGTACGCCGAGGAGTTCGTGCTCGCGGCGGGACCCCGGGCGCGGATGCCCGTCGTGCGCGCCTTCGACGATGAAACGGGGGTGTCCTCGACCTACATCGGGGTGCGGTCCCGGTTCTTCGACCAGTTCTGCGCTGAGTCCACCGGTGCCGTCACTCAGACCGTGATCCTGGCGGCCGGGTTGGACACCCGGGCGCTGCGGTTGCATTGGCCGGTGGGCAGCACGGTCTTCGAAATCGACCAGGCCGCGGTGCTGGCGTTCAAGGACCAGGTACTCGCCGGGCGCAACGGCGGCGGGGCCAGGCGGGTCCTGGTGCCGGTCGACCTGCGGGAGGACTGGCCGGAGGCGTTGCTCGCGGCCGGGTTCGAGCCCGATCAGCCGAGCGCGTGGCTGGTCGAGGGGCTGCTGCCATATCTGCCGGCCAAGGCGGCGGCCGACCTGTTCGACCGGATCGACGCGCTGTCCAGCGCCAGCAGCCGGATCGCTATCGAGGATTTCGACGCGGGGCTGCTTGTGGAACGGTCCGAGGAGCTGTCCGCGCTGCTCGGCTTCGACCTCGCCGAGCTGATGTACCTCGACCATCGGGAAGACCCCGCCGATCGGCTGCGCCGCCGAGGGTGGGCGGTCAGCTGGACCCAGGCGACCGACTTCGCCAAGGCCCAAGAGCGGGACCTGGACTTGGCGCAGTTCGGTGGGATCGGCACGTTTGTGCAGGCGACGAAGCCGACGCCGCTCGGCATGACCGCGTGAGAAGGTCTGCCACGATGGACCCAACGGAGCCGAACGGTGAACGGTGGGTACATGGAGCTGCTGCTGTTGTCGAATTCCCGGTCGCCGGGTCAGCCGATGTTCGCGCATGCGGCCGAGGCACTGGTCGAGTTCGTCGCCGGCCGCCGCGTGACGTTCCTGCCCTATGCGCTGGCTGATCACGCCGAGTACGTGCGGACCGTGGCCGAGGCGCTGGGCCGCTACGACATCGAAGTGACCGGGCTGCACTCATCGGCTGACCCGGTGGCCGACGTCGGGGCCGCCGAGGTCCTGTTCCTTGGCGGCGGCAATACGTTCCGGCTGCTGCACGCGCTGCAGTCACTCCGGCTGATCGAGCCGATCCGGGACGCGGTGCTCGCCGGGGCGCGGTATATGGGCGCGAGTGCCGGCACCAACATGGCCTGCCCGACGCTGCGCACCACCAACGACATGCCGATCGTGGAACCGGACTCGTTCCAGGCACTGGGCCTGATCCCGTTCCAGATCAACCCGCACTACCTCGACCCGGATCCCGCCTCGACACACATGGGCGAGACCCGCGAAGAACGGTTGCTGGAGTTCCTCGAGGAGAACGACGTGCCGGTGCTCGGGTTGCGCGAGGGGTCCTGGCTGCGGGTGGCCGGGGACGGCAAGGCCAGCCTTGGCGGCCCGCACTCCGCCCGGCTGTTCCGGCGCGGCAGCGAACCGGCCGAGCTGCCCCCCGGGGCCGAGCTGTCCTCCCTACTGGCCGGCCAGTCCCACTTCGACACACCCTGACGCTATCCGCGCTCGGCAACGCCGTCCTCGACAACGCCCTGCAGTCGGCGCATCGGCCCGTAGAGCTCAACGAGTCGGTCGAACTCCTGGGCGTCGTACCACCGGCAGGCGCCGGCGCCGTATGCCTTGGCCGCTTCGATACAGAACCGGACCGCCGACTCCACGCTGGCCAGGTCGCTGGCCCCGGTCCCCGAGCCCGGCACCACCGTCTCGGTGGTGATCGCCACGCCGACCACCGGCGCGGAGGTTGCCGTCGCCGGCTGCAGGATCGAGTTCACGTGGTAGATACCGTTTCCGTACGGCGTGATGTCCTGCATGGTCAACGGCAGGACCGCCGGCGCCCGCCCGGTTACCTGGCCGGCGATGTCCAGCAGGTCCTCGGACACCCGCAGGATCCAGCCCTGCCGGACGGTCGGGGTGATCGCGAAGCCCAGGTGGCTGCACACCCGGTTGCCCTTGGTGGTGTCCACACTCAGCACGGCGTCCATCGCCTCGTCCACCTCGTTCGCATTCATCGCCGCCATGCCCACCGGCGAGTCCATGAACGGCACCGGGTCGTGCGGGCGGACCGGGGCGTCCGGGCACACGTGCGTGGCGATCAGCACGTCCCCGGGCAGCAGATCCCCCCGGGCGCGCATTCGGCCGAGCTTGGCCGCCGAGGCCAGCACGGTCAGCGCACCGTCCCCGTCGGAGACAAAACCGATACGTTCCGGGCGCGCGCCGAGCCCGCCCAGCCGGCCGATCAGCCCGAGCGTCGGCGCGCTCCCGCCGGCGGTGCGCCCGTTCGACCCGGGGATGAGCGCCCGCACGAACTCGGTGCCGCCCCGCTCACCGACTACCCGGCTGACCTGGACCTCGGCCACGCCCGCGGCGCGCAGCCATTCGGCCACGGCTCCGCCACCGATCCGGGGGTCATCGAGTAGCTCGAAGCCGTCCACGACGTCCCGCCAGCTCACTTCGGTCCCGCCTCCCCCGCGATCGCTCCGAACTCTTGACACGACGAACCCCAGGCTGTCTGCTAAAAGCAATATCCGCAACGCTGTCCCATTATGTGCACCATGATCACTCTTCCGCCGAGAACTCCTGGCCACCTGCAGACCGTGGACCGCGCGCTGCAGGTCCTTGGCGCGTTCAGCGCGGACACGCCGAGCTGGGGGGTGAGCGAGCTGGCCCGTTTCCTGCGGCTGGACAAGTCGGGGGTGCAGCGTTTGCTGGCCACCCTCGCGCAACGCGGATTCCTGGTCGCCGACCCGGTGACCAGGCGGTATCACCTGGGGCCGGGGCTGATCGGGCTGGGCCGGCTGGCCGAGGAAAGTGACGCCACCCTGGCACAGCTGCGGGGGCTGCTGGCCCCGCTCGCCCAGCGCACCGGCGAGAGCGTGGTCTACAACGTGCTGGACGCCAACCGGTATCGCTGCGCCGCCGCCGTCGACGGCCCCGGGCCGCTGCGCTACACCACCGCTGTCGGCGACCTGTTCCCCGGTCACGGCGGCGCCAGCGGGCACGCCATGTTCGCCTTCCTGGCCGAGCCCCGGATGCGCACCCTGTTCGGCGAGACACTCGAGCGCTACAGCCCGACCACCCCGACCACCATCGACGAGCTGCTCACCATCTACGCCGAGGTTCGTCGCACCGGGATCGCCACCTCCCACGGCGAATACGACTCCCGGGTGAGCGCGGTCGCCGCGCCGGTGTTCGCCCGGGGCGTGGTGACCGGGGCGATATCGGTGATCGGCCCGAGGGAGAGCATGCGCAACCGCCTGGACGCTGTGGTGCCCCCGCTGCGGCGCACCGCCGAACAGATCTCCGCCCTGTTGACCGGTCCGCCCTCGGGTGAGCCGCACACCATGGAGGGTGCGGCATGGCCCCACTCGAGCCCAGTGTCGCGCTGACCGGCGACACCGACCGCCACCCGAGGGCGGTGGAACCGGTCACCCTGGTACTGACCGTCGCGCTGAGTGTGCTCGGCGCGCTCATCGGGCTGCACCTGGTCACCACGTTGGGCGTCACGGCCAACACCTCAGTGATCGGCGCGCTGATCGCCATGTTGGTCGGCCGGGTCTCCGTGCTGGGGCTGCGCGCGATGCGCTCGGTGCACCGACAGAACCTCGCCCAGAGCGCGATCTCCGCGTCCACCTTCGCGGCGGCGAATGCGCTGCTCACCCCGATCGCGGTGCCGTTCGTATTCGGCCGGCCCGATCTGGTCTGGCCGATGCTGCTCGGCGCCACCGCCGGGCTCGCGGTGGACGCCTGGGTGCTGTTCCGCATCTTCGACAGCAAGTTCTTGCCGGCCACGGCCGCCTGGCCGCCGGGGGTGGCGGCCGCCGAGACGATCATCGCCGGCGACCGGGGCGGCCGGCGCGCGGTGATTCTGGCCTGCGGAGCGGTGGTCGGGCTCGGCGGCTCCTGGCTCGGGTTGTCCATGTCGGCGGCCGGTGTCGCGTTCATCGGGAACATCTGGGCACTGGGCATGTTCGGCCTCGGCCTGCTGGTCGCCCAGTACGAACCGGGGCTGCTCGGAGTGAACCTGAACGCCCAGTACATCCCGCACGGCGTGATGATCGGCGCGGGGGTGGTGGCCCTGATCCAGGCGGTGCTGCTGCTGGCCCGCCGTAATGCCGAGCGACGCGATCCGGCGGTGCCCGATGAGCCGACCCCCGAGGCGGCGGCGAAGGCGGCGACGGAGGCGGACCCGAGCCTGGAGCCGACCGTGTCCGAGTCCCGCCTGCGCCGGTCGCTGCTCACCGGGTACCTGCTGTTCCTCGGCGGCGCCGTGCTGCTGGCGGTCGCCGGCGGGGTCTACGCGGAGTTGTCAGTGCCAGCGCTGATCGGGTGGGTGCTGCTGGCCGGGTTCGCCGCGCTGGTTCACGAGATCATCGTGGGTCTCGCGGCCATGCACGCCGGCTGGTTCCCGGCGTTCGCTGTCACGCTGATCTTCCTGGTGGTGGGGCTGCTGGTGGGCATCCCCGCGGTGGCGCTCGCGCTGCTTGTCGGGTACTGCGCGTCAACCGGCCCGGCGTTCGCGGATATGGGTTACGACTTCAAGGCCGGCTGGATATTGCGCCGGATGCATCGCCCCTACCGCGCCCATGAGCTCGACGGCCGCCGCCAGCAATGCATCTCGGCGGTCATCGGCTGTGCGGTCGCGGTGGTTGTCGTCGCCCTGCTCTGGCGCACCTACTTCACCGCCAACCAGGTGCCCCCGGTGGCAAAGGTGTACGCGACCACGGTCAAGGCCGGGCTGACCAACCCGCACACCGTGTCCAACCTGCTGCTCTGGGCGATTCCGGGTGCGCTCGTCCAGCTGATCGGCGGGCCCCGTCGCCAGATGGGCATCCTATTGGCCACCGGCCTGCTGGTGGCCACCCCGAACGCCGGTTGGCTGGTCGTCGCCGCGCTGCTCGCCCGGGTGATCTACCGACGGTTCCGTGGCGACGAGGCGGACACCGAGCTGTCCCTGGTCGGTGCCGGGATCATCGCCGGGGACTCGATCGCGGCGACCGCACAGGTAGTCAAGAGATGACCTGTCCGACGCTGGGTGTGGTCACCGTCGGACAGGCTCCGCGCGACGATCTGGTCCCGGAGTTGATGCCGCTGCTGCCGCCCTGTCACATCGTCCAGCGCGGCGGGCTGGACGGGCTGTCCGCGGCAGACATCGAGGCCATGGCACCCCGGCCCGGCGAGCACCCGTTGACCTCCCGGCTGGCCGACGGGGGCAGCGCGGTGTTCGGGCACGACCAGTCGGTGCCGCTGGTGGAGCGGGCGGTGGCCGCCGCCGAGGATGACGGCGCCGACGTGGTCCTCGTCGTGTGCAGTGGCTCCTTTCCCGCCTTGCGGCACCGGCGACCGCTGCTGCTCGCCGAGACGCTCGCCCACCACGCCGTCGCGGGCCTGGCCGAGGGAGCCCGGGTGGGCATTGTCCGCCCGCTGCCCAGCCAGCTCGACGACGCCTGCCTGGCCTGGGCACGCACCCTGGGCCGGCCGGTGGCGACCGCCGCGGCCAGCCCTTACACCGACAGCCTGGAGGCGATCGCCGCGGCAGCGGCCAGCATCGCCGATCTCTCCGATCTCCTGGTGCTCGACTGCATCGGCTACGACGAGCGCATGCGCCGCGCCGCCGCCGTGGCGGCGAACCGGCCCGTGCTGCTGGTCCGTTCCCTGGCTGCTCGGCTGGCCGGTGAACTCCTCACCCGAGGACGGGTCTGACCACACCGCTAAGCGGGGTGATCACGTTTGACCGAGTGATCGGCCAGGGCGGCAAGAGCCTCGCCGGCGGTGGGAAAGTGCATGAACAACTCCAGCAGCCTGCTCGTCTCCAGGGAGCGCAGTGCGGCGCTGCCCGGCGTGACGGCGAGCGCCACCTGGGTCGCTTCGCCGGCCAGGTGCTGGCTGTCCACCAGGGCCCGCAGCCCGGAGGAGCCGAGGAACGTCACCTCGGTGATATCGATAATCAGGTTCCGGGGCTGGCTGGCCAGCGCACGGGAAAGAAATTCGGTCAGCGTCGGTGCGGTGAGCATGTCCAGCTCGCCGCGGACCTGTACGACGGACAACCCCTCGGCGGGCTGAGTGCCGGACAGCCAGATCTGGTCCTGCTCCGGCAAGGACGGATCCATACGCTTCTCCTCTCACCGAGAGCGGCGGCGGGTATCAACGATCCCCGCCGGCTGTGCGCTCAACCGGCGAAAGGGCCCCTCGATGTTATGGCACCGACCGCGCCACCGCGCGGGGCTGGGTCAAGGAGCAGTCACCTTTGCGCCTTGTGGGCGGCTTGCGTGCCCCGGCTGGTGGCCTCACTCGCTCACACAGCTCGCGTAACGCTCACACAGCGGCTCAGGCTGCTGTGTCGAGCCAGCGAGGCTGTGTGAGCGATAGCGGCCAGCACAGCTGGGCCCCCAAGTCGGCGACACGCCGGCCCGACACGCGAAAATTCACAGCTATTTTTAAGGGCCAAAACCCTTGCGCGCGACGATTCCACGGTTCTATTCAGGTTACCCACAGGCTCTTCTTAGAAGCGCTGTGCAATTCGACACTCCCAGTGATATCTCAGAGCGGATCGCCTATTTTTGAAGTTGCAGGCGGCGGCGTGGGCGCATTCAGGTGTGGTGTGGGTAACGGCGCTTTGACTGAGGAGTGGGATGATCGAGCTCGAGGGCATAACCAAGTCCTTCCGCATGGGCGAGCACCAGATGACGATCTTGCACGGCATCGACCTGAACATCGCGGCCGGTGAGATGGTCGCCATCATGGGTCCGTCCGGCTCCGGCAAGAGCACGCTGATGAACATCCTGGGCTGCCTTGACCTGCCCAACGGCGGCCGCTACCGGCTGGACGGCACCGACGTGACCAAGCTGTCCAAGAAGCAGCTGGCCAAGACCCGAGGCCAGCGGATCGGCTTCGTGTTCCAGTCGTTCAACCTGATCGCACGCACCGACGCGATGCACAACGTCGAGCTCCCGCTGGTCTACAACGGCGTGCGTCGCCGGCGGGCGAAGGCGCAGGCGGCCCTCGAGCGGGTAGGCCTGGGGGACCGGCTGCACCACGTGCCCAGCGAGCTCTCCGGCGGGCAGAAGCAGCGGGTCGCCATTGCCCGCGCGCTGATCAACGAACCCTCGATCATCCTGGCGGACGAGCCGACCGGAGCGTTGGACAGCACGTCTACCACCGAGATCATGGAGCTGTTCACCGAGCTCAACCAGCAGGGCTGCACCATCGTCGTCATCACCCACGAGGACGAGGTCGCGGACTACTGCACGCGGCGGGTATGGCTGCGGGACGGCAACATCGTGAGCGATGACGTCGTCGATAAGCGGCACGGTCGGCTCGCAGCGGTCAACGCCTAATCAATCCTTAAGTAGCTAGACGAGCGGCCTGACAACAATTAAGTCGCATTCACCGATAAGATTTCGTTACCCGCAATCCCCAGAAAGGTTCTCCGTGGCCACCGGTGGATTGAACCGGGAATACTCGGGTGCGCTCCAGCGCAGCGGGCTGGCGAGGGTGGCCCGGCGGACCTGGTCCGGCCGGAACCGTAGTCGACGATCGGACGTCGCCCACTCGACCTGGCCAGCCCCGGTGAGTTGGAGCGTCGTGCCGGTTGACCAGTCCACGAAGAGCAGGCCGGCGGCCGGGATCTGCTCCAGGTTGCCCAGGGTCATCATCATCGCGTTGCCGGGGTAGTCCGGCCAGGTCAACGCTCCGTCCGGGGCCACCCGGACGAACCCGGGGTCCCCGCCGCGGTGCGAGGCGTCGGCGTCACCGGTGGCCGAGGCGGTGGCGATGAAGAACGTGTCCGCCTCGGTGATCATCCGGCGGTCGGCTGGACTGAGCGAGTCCGAGACGATCGCCTCCCCGGCGGCACCCGAGGGGCTGACCGATTCGACGATGCGCCGCTGGATGTATTTCGGGCAGTTCGCGTAGACCTGGTCGGCGGTGATCCGCAGGCCCTCCGGGGTGGGCTCGGCGACCCCGTTGATCCGCATTCGTCTCCGGGTGGCCGGGTCGATCGCGATGGCCCCGAGCCGGGCGCGGTGGGTGAGCGCGGGCGCCAGCGGATCGCTCGGCAACGGCCGCGCGGCCACATCCACAACGTCCCGATCAGCCAGCACGCCGGCGCGGAGGAATCCGGGCACACCGGTGAGCAGCGAAGCCCACATCCGGCCCTGTTCGTCGGCGGCGGCGATGACCAGCATCGGCTGCTCGAGTAGGAACTCCGCCGCGGCCGGCGGTACCGCGGTGCGCACGATGCCGCCAACCCGCTCGGCCTCCGCGCGCAACCCGGCCTTCGCCTGTGCGGCGCGCTCGCCGGGGTGATAGGTGCTGGTCACCGGCGCGGCCTAGAAGAAGCCACAGGCGGGCGCGGAACCGACTGAGGCGGCGTCGCTGGCGGCCAGACCGGTCGGCGTGTAGACCTCCAGGCGGATGCCGTCCGGGTCGGTGAAGAAGATGCCGCCCGAATCCCCGCCCTCGGCGTGCGGGACGACGCCGTCGTACTGGAAGTCGGCGCCGAGGCTGCGCAGGGTCTGCTGCACGCTCTGGACGTCGGCCAGGCTGGGGACCTGGAATGAGAGGTGATGCAGCCCCGGCGACCCGGTGGCGAATCGGCCTTCGGACTGTCGCCACAGGGTGAGCATCACCGTCCCGCCCCGGCCGAGGAAGGCCCACTGGCTGTCGCCCTGCCGACCCTCCACCAGCACCTCCAGTCCGAAGACCTGCTGGTAGAACGCGGTGGACCGGGCAACGTCGGTGACGTTGAGCCCAACGTGGCCGGTCTGGAACGCGATGGGGGTCAAGGCCGAGGTCATCTGGAGCTCCCTGCGAGAATATCTACTGCCTAACCTGTACTCTAACTAGTACAGGTTAGTTTCAAACCTGTCAAGCCGCCCTGAAAGGTTAGACTGCACTATGGCGTTGGACCGCCCGCTAGTAGGTGAGCCACTGAGCCTCGACCTGCTCAACACGACCTGGATGGACCGGGGCAGTGTTCGGGACCTGCTCGAGGACCTCGAGGGCACCCAGGCTTGGCTGGGAGAGGCCGGCCTGGATGGCCCGTTGACCGAGCCAGCCAGGCTCGCGCTCACCACTGCCCGGGAAGCGATCCGGCGCCACGTCGACACGCCGGACCACGCGGACGCATGCGCGGCGCTGAACGAGGTGTTGTCCTGGGGGCACAGCCGTCCCGTGGTCGGCCGGAATGGCCCCGGCAGCGTCAGCACGGTGGACAATCCGAACCGGCGGGCCGGCTGGTTGGCTGCGGTCCATTACGTGGAGCTGCTCACCGGCGATCCGAGCAGGATCCGGCGCTGCGCCCATCCGGAGTGCGTCCTCTACTTCTACGACACCAGCCCCAAGCGCAGCCGCCGCTGGTGCTCGATGGCCGGATGCGGCAACCGCGCTAAAGCCGCCCGCCACTACGCCCGGTCCAGACAGGCCGGCGAGTAGCCGAAGGAGCACTCACCAGTCGTGCATCGCTCCGTCGCGCAGGCGGTTCACCGGCAGGTAGGCCGGCTGGTACTCGAACTGGGCGGCGGCCTTCTTGTCCACCGTCACGCCGAGCCCCGGGGTCTCCCCCGGATGCAGGTAGCCGTCGCTGAACGTGTACGCGTGCGGGAACACGTCGTAGGTGTCCGGACTGTGCGGCATGAACTCCTGGATGCCGAAGTTGTGGATCGCCAGGCCCAGGTGCAGGCCGGCGGCCATGCCCACCGGGGAGATGTCGGTGGGGCCGTGGATGCCGGAGCGGATCTGGTACTGGGCGGCGTAGTCGAACAGCTTGCGCATCGCGGTGACCCCGCCGGCATGGGTGACCGCCGAGCGCACGTAGTCGATCAGCTGCTCGCGGATCAGCGTCTGGTAGTCGACGACGGTGTTGAACACCTCGCCGATGGCCAGCGGGGTGGTGGTGTGCTGGCGGACCAGTCGCAGCGCCTCCTGGTTCTCCGCCGGCGTGACGTCCTCCAGCCAGAACAGGTCGTACGGCTCGAGCGCCTTGCCGAGCTGGGCGGCCTGGATCGGGGTGAGCCGGTGGTGGGCGTCGTGCAGCAGCGGCAGCTCCGGGCCGAACTCGCTCCGCACCGCCTCGAAGACCCCGGGCAGGTGGCGCAGGTACGCGCTGGTGTCCCAGACCTCCTCCACTGGCACCGGGTGGCGGCCGTTCGCCTCCCGGTCCCGGCGGACGTCGGTGCTGGTGACGCCGTAGACCATGCCAAGGCCGGGTACGCCGGACTGCACCCGGATGGCGCGGAAGCCCTCGTCGAGGCGGGCTCGGATCGAGTCGAACAGCTCGGGCAGGTCGGCGCCGCTGGCGTGCCCGTAGGCGCGGGCCCCGGTCCGGCTCGCACCACCCAGCAGCTGATACAGCGGTAGCCCGGCGACCTGCGCCTTGATGTCCCAGAGCGCGACGTCCACCGCGGCGATGGCGGCCATGGTGACCGGGCCGCGCCGCCAGTAGGCGCCCCGGTACAGGTACTGCCAGGTGTCCTCGATCCGGTGCGGGTCGCGGCCGATCAGCAGCGGCGCGATGTGGTCGCGCAGGTAGCTGACCACGGCCAGCTCGCGGCCGTTGAGCGTGCCGTCGCCGTACCCGACCACGCCGTCGTCGGTGGTGATCTCCAGCGTGACGAAGTTGCGGCCGGGGCTGGTGACGATCACCTCGGCGTTCGCGATCCGCATGGGCAACCTTTCTGTTCGAGGCTTTCGGGCTCAGCCCTTCGTGGCGCCGGCGGTGAGGCCGGCGACCAGGTATTTCTGGCCGAACACGGCGGCCAGCACGACCGGCACGCTCATCAGGGTGGCGGCCGCCATCAGCCCGCCCCAGTCCACGCTGGCGTAGGAGATGAAGTTGAACAGGGCGACCGGCAGGGTCTTGGTGTTCTCGCCGGACAGGATCAGCGCGAACATGAAGTTGTTCCAGCTGAACACCGCCGCCAGCACGCACGCGGTCGCCGTGCCGGCGGTGGCCAGCGGCAGCGAGATGCGCAGGAACGCGCCGAACGCGGACAGCCCGTCCACCCGCCCCGCCTCCTCCAGCTCGACCGGCAGCCCGGCGAAGAACCCGATCATGATCCAGGTGATCAGCGGGACGGACACGAACATGTGGCTGAGCACCAGCACGGTGTAGCCGCCGACCAGCTCCAGCTGGGCGAACAGGTAGTACCACGGCACCAGCAGCGACACCGCCGGGATGATCCGGGCGATCAGCACCCAGTTGCCGAACCGCTGCATGGCGAACCGACCGATCGCCCAGGCGGCCGGCACCGCCAGGATCGCGGACAGCGCGGTGGAGACCACGCCGACGACCACCGAGTTCCACATCGCCGGCAGGAACACGCCCTGCTCGAACACCGTGCCGAAGTTGCGCAGAGTCGGGGTGAACACGACCGCCTCGGCCGGGTTGCCGATCTGCACGTTCGTCTTGAACGCGGCCAGCACCATCCACACCAGCGGCGCGGTGAACACCACCGCGACTGCCACGATCCCGACCAGCCGTCCGGTGCTCATCCGCGCGCCGGATCGGCGGGTACGGCCCCGCGCGACGGTACCGGGCGCGGTGGCGGACTTCGGCAGCGTGGCGGTCATGGCTGATCCTTCGCGGAGCGGCGCCGCAGCGCGATCACGATGAGCACGATGAACACGGTGAACAGCACCAGCACCGATGCGGCCAGCCCGTACTCCTGGTAGTCGAAGGTCAGCCCGTAGGCGTACACGTTGAGCGTCTCCGCCTCGTTGCTGGAGCCGCCGCCCGGGCCCTTGGTGGCGTAGATGAGGTCGAACGTCTTGAGCGCGTCCACGCTGCGCAGCACCAACGACGTGATGATCACCGGCATCAGCATCGGCACGGTGACCAGGCGGAACCGCTGCCAGCCGCTGGCCCCGTCAATCAGCGCGGCCTCCTCGGGCTCCTCGGGCAGGGTGCTCAGCCCGGCGAGCAGCAGCAGCGTCATCATCGGCGTCCACTGCCACACGTCGATAAGGACCAGCGTCGGCAGCGACTCGGCCACCGAACCCAGGAACGGTTGCGGCGGGATGCCGACCAGCCCCAGCAGGTGGTTGGCGATGCCCACGGTCGGGTCCAGGATCAGCAGCCAGAGCACGCCGACGGCGACCGGGGTGGCCAGCAGCGGCACCATCAGGATCGTGCGCACCCAGCGCATCCCGCCGAACGGGCGGCGCAGCAGCATCGCCACGGCCAGGCCGAGGCACAGCTCCAGCACGACCGCGGCGACGGTGAACACCGCCGTGCGCGCCACGGCCGGCCAGAACCGGCGGGTGTCACTCAGCGCGTCGGAGAAGTTGGTCAAACCGAGGAACGAGCGGTGCGCGTTGACCGCGCCGAACGCGTCCGTGGTGGACAGGTACGCGGTGTAGAACAGCGGAAATGCGATCATCGCGATGATGAAGAACAGGGCGGGGCTGAGCATGGCCCACTTCAGCCGGCGCTGTTCCTGTTGCAGGGTCGCGGCGGGCATCCGGGCCTAGATCTTCCGCTGCCGGGCGTCGCGGACCAGGAATGCATCGAGCTGCTGGGAGGCGTCCGCGGCGGCGGCCACCACGTCCTGACCGAGAATGCTGGCTACCAGCGGGCGGCCGACGATGTCGCGGGCGCGGCCGACCTGCACCACGTCCGGCCGGTCGGCGCCCACCCCGGTCTGGATGCTCGCGGTCATCGACGCGGCCAGTTCCGGCGGGAACTTCGCCAGCGCGGCCGGGTCCCGCCAGGCGGACAGCCGGGCCCCCGGGACGCCTTCGGCCTGCAGCGCGAGCACCATCTCCCGGCTGGTCGCCCACCTGATGAACTCCCACGCCGCGTCCCGGCGCTCGGAGAAAGCGTTAATCGTCAAACCCCAGGACGGCACGTTGAACGGGCGGGAACCGGCCGGCCCCGCTGGGAAGGCCCCGAAGCCGGTCCGGTCGCCGACCACCGAGGTGGCCGGGTCGATGAAGTTGCGGTACACCGCGTCGGCGTCGATCGCGAACACCGCCTTGCCCTGCGCGAAGATCGGCGTGACCTGCTCGAGGGTCATGTTGGTGGCGCCGATCGGCCCCGCCTCGCGCAGCAGCCGCCCGTAGTACCCGTAGGCGGCGATCGCCTCCGGCGTACCGATGCCGGACCGCCCTTCGGCGGTGAACGCGCCGCCGAAGGAGTAGAGGTAGCTGGAGAACATGGTCACCGCACCGGCGCGCTGGCCACGGCCGACAAAACCGTGCAGGCCGGCCGCCGGGTTGTGCAGCCGCACCGCCGTGTCGAACATCTCGGCGAGGGTTGCCGGCGGCCGCCCGTCGGGTACCAGGTCGCGCCGGTAGTACAGCGTCGGCCGCTCGGTGACCACGGGTACGCCGAAGACCTTGCCAGCCACGGTGGTCCGCTCCCGGCTCGCCGGCTGGAAGTCCGCCCAGTCGTAGCCCGGCTCACCGCTGACCTGGTCGGTGAGGTCGGCCAGCCAGCCGTTGCGGGCGAACAGCAGTTGTTCCTGCAGCGGGCGGTACATCATCACGTCGACGTCCGGCGCGCTGGCGTTGAGTTTCACGTTGTAGGTGCTGGAGAGCTGGTCAGCGGTCATCGTGCTGACCAGGACCCGGCGCCGGGCCAGGTCGGCGAACTCCGGGATGCGCTTGCGGATCGCCGTGGTCCAGACGTGGTTGGCCATCACCACCCGCAGGTCCCCGTCCGGGCCCCCGGCCGAGTTCCCGCACCCGGCCAGCGGCAGACCCGTCGAGGCCAGCACCGCGCCGACCCCCGCGGCTTTCAAAAGCCCGCGTCGGTTGAGCATCTTCGCCCCCGTCCCCCGGCGCGCCGGGGGACGCCGCGATCACCCCCGCGCCACCCGGCGAACCTGCCTCACCATCATCACAACTGGTTCGACAGCGGATCGCAAGGCGGCCAGGGATGCGGGCACTGGAGGGGGAGGCAGGCCCGGAGCGCCTGCACCTATCAAGTTCACCTACTCAGGAACCGCATCACCCCGCTTTCCGCGGGCCGCGGCCGCTGAGCGGCCGGTGTCAGCAGGCTTAGCCCGCGCGTGACGCCTAAGCGTTACTTGACCATTAGTGAAATCGACTGAATACCACCCACAGCACATCATCGAAGCCCGTCCTCTCTAATGGCGCCTCTTTCCGGGCGCAAAGTCAAGAGTCTCCCTTTCACATCGCTGCGATGTGAACGACGATATGAGAAGTTACCGATTCGGAAACTTTGTCTCGCATAAGTAACGACTAAACGAAAAGTGACCTATATCACAGCGTTGCTTAGTCCGATCGTGCTAACGTCACCCGACAGGTGGGGGTAAGGGGTAACCCATATGGCCCTCCTGAGCGTGTCTACCCGACCTGGCGAACTGACCATGTCGGACGGATGATCATTGGTCGCGGGGGGCAACTAATGCGCATCACGTACCGCCTGGAGGCGTCTTATCGACGCGCGGGCCGCTCGGTCGCGGCCTATCCGCGAGATGTGTCCAAGAGCAATTTAGCCGCACCTTGTGTAGGCCACTCACCTGCTATCTAATTGCAGGGTACCGCTATCGCCCGTCGCGGTCGCGTGTCCATAGCTCGTCAAAATTGAGTAGTCGCAACTTGTTCCGGGCCTGAAGCGGGGGCTATTCCGCACGCACCAATAGCCGAACTAGTCAATATTTGGTATTCAGCGATTTGGAGCCGAACGATGAGGGTGTTCCTGCTTGGCGTGGGTTCACAAGGTGACGTCCGACCGCTGGTGGCCCTCGCGGAGCGGCTGCGCCGGGATGGCCACCAGGCAGTGCTCGCCGCCCCTCCCTTGTTCAAGCCCCTGGCGATCGCCGCCGGAGTCCCGTTCGCGGCCCTGGATCTGGACATGATCCGGGTTGGTGAAGCGATGGCGAACAGCCACGGAATTCGACACTTCGCCCGACTGGCTCGCACGCTGGGCGGGCTGGCCGAGGTCGCGCTCGACGGCGCCTGGGCGGCAGCCAAGGATTCCGCCGCGGACGTGGTGGTCCACCACCCGGTGCTCCCGCTGGGCCAGCACATCGCCGAGCGCCTCGGCATACCCAGCGTGGTTGCCATGCCGCTGCCCGCACTGGTGCCCACCGGGCAGTTCCCGCCCCCGATATGGGCGAACACCGCCCAGCTCCCCAGCGTGGTGAACCGGGCCTCGTACCGGCTGGCGAGGCAGCAGCTCAGCTTCTGGTCCCGGCGCGGAATCGACCGGTGGCGAGCGGCAGCCGGCCTGCCCCGCCGCCCCGGCCGGCACAACCCGCTGCGATCCCCCGACGGGTCGGCCGCGACCGCCCTGCACGCCTACAGCGAGCAGGTGCTGGCCCCGCCCGAGGACTGGCCGAGCACCGCGCGGGTCTGTGGCTACTGGTTCCTGCCCACCCCGTCGGCGTGGACCCCACCCCGCAAACTGGCCGCCTTCCTGGACGCCGGCGACCCGCCGATCTACATCGGATTCGGCAGCATGACCATCGAGGACCCACGACGGCTCAACGCCATGGTCCAGGAGACGGTCACCCGGCTCGGTACCAGGGCGATCGTGGCCTCGGGCTACCAGGGCCTGCGTGGGCAGTCCTCCTCCGACCAGGTCCTGGTCATTCGGCACGCACCGCACGACTGGCTGTTCCCGAGGGTGAGCGCGGTCGTGCACCACGGCGGCGCGGGCACCACGGGGGCCGCGACGGCCGCCGGCCGTCCCCAGGTCATCTGCCCGGTCGGCACCGACCAGCCGTTCTGGGCCCGGCGGATGCGCCGGCTCGGCGTCGCGGCCGAGGCACCGGCCCTGCACGCGGTGACCGGGCCGGCGCTGGAACAGGCGCTGCGCCAGGTACTCGACGACCGAGGCCTCCAGGACCGGGCCGCCGCGCTGGGCCGCCGGGTCCGCGCCGAGGACGGAACGGGGCGCGCCGTGTCGCTCCTGGAACAGATCGTGTCCGGTGCTCACCGAATGGAGGCCTCACACCTATGACCGTGCTGACCTTGCCCACCGGTGTCGAGCGGCGGACGCTGCACACCGCTCGAGGCCCCGTCGCGGCGTCCTATGCCCGGCCGCGACCGGAGAACGACCTGGGCGCCGCGGTCCTGCTGGTCACCGGGTACGTGGGTTCGAAGGAAGACTTCTGGGCGGTGCTGCCCGCCCTTGCCGACGCCGGCTACCACGCCTGGACCTACGACCAGATCGGCCAGTACGAGTCGGCCGGCCCGCGTGACCCCGAGGCATACACCGTCGAGCTGCTCGCCGCGGACACCCGCGCGGTGATCAGCCAGGTGCGCGCTCAGACCGCCGGGAACAGCCCGCTCCATCTGGTCGGGCACTGCCTCGGCGGGTTCGTCGCAAGGGCCGCGGCGCTGACCGAGCCGTCGGCGGTGCGCAGCCTGACCCTGCTCGGCTGCGGACCAAGTCTGAACGAGCCCAAACAGCGCGCCGGGCTCGCCGAGCTGGACCGCAAGCTCGAGGGGGGCAGCCTGGAGCTGCTGTGGCCGGTGATCAAACGCGTGATACCGGAGCGGGAGACCGGGCTGCGCGCGTTCTGGTTCGCCAAGCTGAAGGACGCCAACCCCGGTTTCATGCATGGCACCGCCCGGGCCATGGCCGACGAGTCGGACCGGACCCCGGAGCTGCGCGCCGCCGGGATTCCCGCACTCGTCGTGCACGGCCGTCGGGACAAGCGGGTGTGGCACCGGTCCGTGTTCGCCTCGATGGCCGCCCAACTCGACGCCAACCATGTGGTGATCGAGAAGGCGGCGCACAGCCCCAGCATCGAGCAGCCCCAACGGACAGCCGAGGTACTGCTCAACTTCTGGGCGCGGCACCCCTCGGTGCCTGCCCCAGCCGACTCGGAGGTATCGGCATGAACCACACAGTGGTGACCGAGCCGAGGGCAACCGACACCCCGGCCAGCGGTTGCCCGGTCAGCGGTACCCCGGCCAGCGCTACCCCGGCCACCGACAGCCGGGTCAGCGCCGCCCCGGCCACCGGCAGCCGGGTCAGCAACACCGAGGCGCGGCGGATGTTCCTGCGGATGGCTCGTCCGCACGCCGACCCGGATCCCTACCCGATCTACGCGCGGCTGCGCGAGATCGGCCCAGTGGTACCGGTGGTATTCCCCGGGGTGGCGCCGCGATACCTGGTCACCACGTTCGCCGCATGCACCGCGATGTTGCGCGACGAGAACATCGGACCGCTCACCGAGGACCACTTCCACGAGACCAATCCCACGTGGAAGGAGCAGGGCCTGGCGAACAGTCTGTTCGGGTCGATGGCGTTCCACAGCGGCACCGAGCACCGGTTGGACCGGGCCATGTTCGCCAAGTTTTTCTCCCCGCGCCGGACGGGGCAGCGGCGCGAGGACATGGTCGAGGTGGCCACCGGGCTGCTCGACCAGCTGGAGCTGTTGGGCGCGGGCGGCGAGCCGGTGGACATCGAGCGCGAGCTGGCCGTGCCGTACTCCGCGCTGATCATCGGCCGGGTAATGGGAATTCCCGACGATCAGGCGCTGCGGCTGGGCTGGCTGACCCGCCAGGCCAGCCCGACGCTGGAACTGGCGCCCTCACCCGCCCAGCGCCAGCAGGCGGCCGAGGCCGGTGGGCAGATGGTGAAGGAGCTCATCGAGCTGGCCGCCGACCGCCGCCGCCAGCCGCGCGAGGACATGATCACCGATCTGGTCGCCCAGTGCGGTGATGACGACGAGCGGCTGGTCAACAGCCTGGTGTTGCTGTTCAGCGCCGGGTTCGACTCGCCGACCAGCGTGGTCGGGATGGGATTGCGGCTGTTCCTGGACAATCCGCAACAGGCCCGGCTGCTCCGCGAGGACCCGACCCTCGCCGACACCGCGACCGAGGAGATCCTGCGCTGCGAGCCGGCGGTGCAGGTCATGTTCCGGGCCGCGCTGCGGGACGTCACCCTCGCCGGGGCCACCATCCCCGAGGGCAGCATCTTGCTCGGACTGATCGCCGGGGCCTGCCGCGACCCCGCCCTGGTCGACGACCCGGACCGGTTCGACATCCGGCGGCCGCCGAGCACCGGGCTCAGCTTCGGCGGTGGCGCGCACTACTGCCTCGGCGCGCATCTCGCCCGTCTCTCCGGCTCAGTGCTGTTCCCGATGCTGCTGCGCCGGTTCCCGCTGATGCAGCTCGCGGAGGAGCCCACCTACCGCTCCCCGGGAGTCGCGCTGCGCGGCTTCGAGCGGATGCCCGTCATCCTGTCACCGAGCCCGAGCTGACCGCCGCGATGCCCGCGTCGATGTTCGAGTCCAAGGACAGGGCTGGACCGGCGGTCCGAGCCGAAGGCCTGGTGAAGGCCTTCGGCTCCACCCGTGCGTTGGACGGCGTGGATCTGGAGATCCCCGCCGGCACCGTGCTCGGGCTGCTCGGCCCCAACGGGGCGGGCAAGACGACGACGGTGCGCATCCTCACCACTCTGCTGCGCCCGGACTCGGGGCGGGCGTGGGTGGCCGGGCACGACGTCGTCGCCGAGCCGGACGCGGTGCGCCGGCGCATCGGGCTGTCCGGTCAGTACGCCGCGGTGGACAACAACCTCACCGGCTACGAGAACCTGTACATGGTGGCCCGGCTGTACGGAATGTCCCGACGCGAGGCGAAGGCCAGGGCCGGCACGCTGCTGGAGCGGTTCCGGCTGGCCGAGGACGGGGGCCGCCCGGCCAAGGAGTACTCCGGTGGCATGCGCCGC
>Ga0137412_10000727_pt1 | contig 24261 bp, 21 predicted proteins | sample CZODoug2_1_16fun_FD_122160 | JGI IMG/M metagenome (GOLD analysis project Ga0137412, IMG submission 122160) | Vadose zone soil fungal communities from Angelo Coast Range Reserve, California, USA - CZODoug2_1_16fungal (Hybrid Assembly) | ecosystem: Environmental > Terrestrial > Soil > Vadose zone... | reverse complement strand
CTGGAGCGCGTGAAGCATGACTACGTGAATCCCGTGGACGATCACCAGCTGCTGCAGGCGGCGATTCGCGGCATGGTTTCCTCGCTGGATCCCTATTCGGCCTACCTCGACGGAGACGAGTACGACGAGGTGAAGATCTCGAGTTCGGGCCAATACTCAGGTATCGGCATCGAGGTCTCGATGGAGGACGAAGAGGTCGTGGTGGTGTCGCCTTTCGAAGGCTCGCCTGCGGCCGCGGCCGGCATCCGCTCCGGAGATGTGATCGCGACCATCGACGGCGTTCCCGTGAATACGACCACCTTGGCGGACACGATCGGGCGCATGCGGGGCAAAGAAGGCACGTCGGTCAAGATCGGTATTCTGCGTGCGGGCAGTGCCGAACCGCTGCAATTCGACCTGAAACGGTCGCGCGTGGAATTGCACAGCGTGAAAACCGAGCTGCTCGAGCCTGGCATGGGATACGCGCGAATTTCGCAGTTCAGCGAAACCACCGGCGACGACTTGGACGCCGCGCTCAAGACCTTGCGCAAGCGCAACGGCACCCCGCTCAAGGGCCTGGTGCTCGACCTGCGCAACAATCCGGGCGGCGTCCTCGAGGCGGCGGTGTCGGTCTCCGACACTTTTCTCGACGCCGGCATCATCGTGACGGCCAAAGGACGCACGCCGGAATCCAAATTTGAAATGGATGCGACCCCGGGAGACGCGCTCAATGGCGCGCCGATCGTGGTATTGATCAATGGCGGATCGGCGTCGGCGGCGGAGATCGTCGCGGGTGCTCTCAAGGACAATCACCGTGCGAAGCTCATGGGACGCACCACCTTCGGCAAGGGCTCGGTGCAGACCGTCATTCCCTTGTCCGGCGACCGCGCCATCAAGCTGACCACGTCGCTCTATTACACGCCGTCCGGAGTCTCCATCAACCACCGAGGCATCGCCCCCGACATCGAGTTGGAGCGCGATCCCAAGCCGCCCAGCGTACCGGTGCCCGCCGATGCGCCGCTGCTGCAGCGGGACCCGGAAGTCAAACGCGCGCTTCAGGAATTGAAGGTGCCGACCGTCGGCGGCAGCGGCGCGGTCTCTGCGACTGCCCGATTCAGGTAGATCGTGCGCAGTACTCGATCCATTGAAATTCTGTGTCTGGCGCTCGCCGCCCTGGTGCTGGTCTGGTCTCGGGCGCTGATGACCCAACTATGGCCGGTGCTGGGTCTGCTGGGTGCATTCGCGGCCGCGATCGTCGCGTTTCGGGCCCGCCGGTTCTTTCCGCGGCGCACCCGCACGCGCCTGGCGATCGAGTCCTGGTCGATGGTGATATTCATCACCGGCGTGCTGTGGTTCACCGGGAAGAGTTCCAGCCCTCTCCTCAATCTCTATTTGCTGCCGATCATCTTGAGCGCGTTCACGCTCGGCCGCCTGGTGACTCTGCTGCAGGTGGCGGTGATCGCGATTTGCCACCTGCTGCTGGCCGCCGCGACGCCCGGCCTCGACGTGATTTCCCTGGCCTATGCCAGCCAGGCCGTCGGCCAATTGGCGCCCTTCCTGCTGGTGGCCTATCTCACGACGACGCTCTCGGCGGACATCACGGAGGCGCGGGAAAGGATCGAAAATCTGGCGCAAACCGACGCTTTGACGGGTCTTTTCAATTTGCGCATGTTCAACGAGGTGTGGCAACGCGAACACGGCTCGGCCGAGCGCGACCGCGGGGTGTACGCGCTGCTGATGATCGACATGGACAAGCTCAAGGAAATCAACGACGCGTTCGGCCACGAAGCCGGGAATAGCGCCATCACCCTCGTGGCGCAATGCCTGCAACGAAGCATCCGCAACAGCGACTATGCCGCGCGCTTCGGCGGCGACGAGTTCACGGTCCTGCTGCCCGGCGCGTCGCCCGAAGTGGCAGACGCCGTGGTCAAGCGCGTGCGACATAATGTGTACAAGACCACGCTCGATTTGCGCTCACGCATGATCCGCTGCAGCGTCAGCATCGGGGTCGTGAATTACCCCCGGGACGGCCGCGATATGCGCGAGCTGCTCAGCATCGCCGATCGCAAGATGTACCGCGACAAGGAGCTGCGGCGGGCTCCCGGCAGCGAGGCAAGCGCCTGAGGTTGTTTGGGCAAAGAACTGAATGTGCTGGACATTCCTAGAATTAATGGCAAAGTTAGGGCTGCATCACGTCGCGGCATGAACGACCTATGTCAGCTTGCTGTTTTCCGTAGATTACTTTCAGAGAATTCAATGGCGCTCAATTCGAGACTGACCTCCATCCCAGTGCGTGCGGTAGCCGCCCTGTTCCTGGCGATGCTGGCAGTGCAGGCCACCGCGAAGGTCATCCGCCATCCCGTGAAGGCTGCGCGCGATCCCGCGAAACTGGTCCGCGATCTCAAGCTCAAATCGAGTTCAGTGCTCGTCATGGATCCGAGCGATTCCTCGGTGCTCTATGCGCGCCATTCTGATGTGGCGATGCCCATCGCTTCGATCACCAAGTTGATGACCGCCCTGGTGGTCCTCGACGCCCGGCAGTCCCTCGACGAGCCGATTCAAATCTCCGACGCCGACCGCGACCTGCCGAAGGGCGGTTTTTCGCGCCTCACCGTCGGTACCACGTTGTCCCGGGGCGACCTCATGCACCTGGCCCTGATGTCGTCCGAAAACCGTGCGGCACATGCGTTGGGAAACAATTACCCCGGCGGAATGCCCGCGATGGTTGCCGCCATGAATGCCAAGGCCGCGGATCTCGGCATGGTGAGCTCGCACTTCGTCGATCCCACGGGGCTGTCGAGCCAAAATGTGGCGAGCCCCGAGGATCTGTCCAAGCTGGTGATCGCCGCCTCGCACAACCCCACCATTCGCGAGTATTCGACCGATAGCCGCTACGCCGTGAAAGTTCGCAAACACATGGTCGAATTCCACAACACGGACAACTTGGTGGCCAATCCGGGCTGGAACATCATCGTGCAGAAGACCGGCTACATCACCGAGGCCGGCAAGTGCCTGGTCATGGCGGCCGTCATCGAGGGGCGCTCGGTGGTCATCGTGCTGCTGGATTAGCTGGGTAAGTACACGCGGGTCGCGGATGCCAAGCGGATCAAGACTTGGATGGAGGCGAGCTCCAACCAGCGCGTGGCGTCCATCCGCTAGCCCTCAACGCGTAACGTCGATCCGCTAGCCCTCTTTTGCCGCTTCCGGCGCACGTCTCGCAATATATCCGACCTGGGTCAACCCCGTCCGGGCCCGAGCATCGCTCCAATCAATGAGCGATAAAGTTGAGCGATACACTTCAGCGACACACCTCAGCGATACGCTTGAGCGATACAGTTACGGCTCTTATTCACAGTTCGCACACTAATGCTCGGAGCTTGGCCATGCGAGTACATCTCCTTTCGATCGGGTCGGTATTCTGCTTGCTGGCGCACCCGCCGGCCATGGCCGCTGAAAGGGCCTTGTCGGTAACGATCTATGCCGACGACCTGGCTCTGGTCCAGGACCGGCGCGACATCGAGGTCAAGGGCGGCCGGCAGCGCATCGAATTCCAGGATGTATCGGCGCAGATTCGACCGGAAACCGCTTCTCTCACGGCGGGCGACATCAGCATCGTCGAACAGAATTTCGATTTCGATCTGCTGACCCCGGCCAAGCTGATGGAAAAGGCGGTGGGCCACGAGGTCACCATCGTCCGAGTCAATCCGGCCACCGGCGCCGAAACGCGGGAAGTAGCCCTGGTTCTCGCCACCAACGGCGGTGTGGTGCTGAAGATCGGCCAGCGCATCGAGGTGTTGCGCGACGATGGCCTGCCGGTCCGGGTCATTTTCGATAAGGTGCCGGAAAACCTGCGTGCGCGACCCACCTTGTCGGTCACGGTCATCGGAGGCCGCGCCGGCACGCGGCCGGCGACTTTGAGCTACCTCACGCCGGGTCTCGGCTGGAGAGCGGACTATGTGGCGCTCTACAACGAGGCCGACGGCAAGATCGACGTGCAAGGATGGGTGACGCTGACCAATTCCAGCGGCGTGACCTACGACAATGCACAAACGCTGTTGGTGGCGGGTTCGCCTACCCAAGTGGACGGGGGCGGGAGGCAGCCGAATTATTATCGCGGTTCGCAGCCGCGTGCCACGCTGCAGCAGGCGGGCACTGAAAGCGGCAACCGCGAACGCCTGGGCGATTACTACCTTTACCCGTTGGCCGAACGCACCACCATCGCCGATTTGCAGACCAAACAAGTGAGCTTTCTCGACGTCCACGGCGTGCCCGCCGAGCACGGCTACGAATTTCGCAATCGCTGGCTGGGAACCTCGGAGACGCCGCAAAGCGCGAAGAGCGTTTACAGCTTTTCGACCAGCGCGCACGCCGGTCTCGGCGATCAACTGCCGGCCGGGGTGCTGCGGTTCTACATGCGCGACAAGCGCGGCGACCCGCAGTTCATCGGCGAGAGCCGCATCGATCACACGCCGATGGGATCGACATTGTCGCTCGCCACCGGGGATGCCTTCGACGTAAAAGTGCGCGCCGTGGTCGACAAACGCACCCGAGTCAGCGCATTCGATTGGCAGTCCGACATGCGCTACGAACTCACCAACGCTCTACCCAGGCCCGTCACCGTCAAGCTGCTCCAAGAGGGCCTGTGGGGTGAATCGCGCATCACCACCGAGAGTCAGAAGAGCACGCGGCGCAGCGCCGAAACAGCCGAATGGGCCGTGACCGTGCCCGCCAACGGCAAGGCCAGTCTCACGGCCACCTTCGAAACGCGATTTTAGGCGGCGAAGATGCGCGCGGCGATCAAGCGCGGCTGCCACTCGATGCGGCTGGTCCCGGCATCAGGGCTCGCTCTGGCCTGGGCGTTGGCAGCCGCGCCGGTCAAGGCCGCCGACACCTTGGCTTCGATGCCATCCGATCTCTCGGTGACCGTGTACCGCGCGCCCTTCCGCAGTTCGGGATCGATCCGTCTCGACAATCTGGGGGGATTCGCCTTGGTCAGCGAAACCCGAACCGTGCGGCTGCCCGCAGGCGTGAGCCGGCTGCGTTTCGAGGGTGTGGCCGATGGCATCGACCCCTCCAGCGCCATCGTGACGGGTCTGCCCGACGGCGTCATCGAGAAAAATCGAGAGGGAAAACTGCTGAGCCCGGCCGCGTTGATCGATGCCGCCCTCGGCAAACCCATGACTCTGCTGCGCGCCGATAAAAAGACCGGCAAGTCCGCCCGGTTGGCGGGCACGATCCGGTCGGACGCGGGAGGCGGGGTGGTGTTCGAAACCTCCGAAGGGATCGAGGCGTTGCGCTGCTCGGGGCTGCCTGAAACCCTGAGCTTCGCGGGCGTCACCGATCTTGCGGCGACGCCGACGTTGTCGGTGCTGGTACGGAGCTCCGAGTCGATCACCACGACGGTGACGCTGTCCTATCTGGCGCGCGATTTCGATTGGGCCGCGGATTACGGCGCCACCCTGTCGGCCGACGGGAACACCATGGACCTGGGCGCCTGGGTCACGCTGGCGAACGGCAACGGCGTCGGATTCCCGTCAACCCGGACACAAGTGGTCGCGGGACGAGTGAACCGCGAGAACGGTGAGGTGGAACCGCTCGATGTCGGCGGCCCGATTCTCGCGCAATGCTGGCCGCGGGGTTCGACCAGCGATCCGCCGCAATACCTTCAAATAGATCTCGCGTCGCCGCTCAGTGCGGCGCGGGAGAAAATGGGGATGATTCAATCGCTGGCGGCGGCCGCGCCGCGTCTCGCGGAGGTCACGCTCGCGCAGAAGAAAGTGGAGCAGGAGCAGCTCGGCGACCTGAAACTCTATCGGGTGCCCGATCGCACCACGGTCGCCAGCCGTCAATCAAAGCAGGTGCGGCTGTTGGACCGGTCGAACATTCCGATCACCCGAGTGTATGGCGCGGACCTGGCGGCCGACGAAAATGCCGTGTCGGCCCCGGCCCATTTGCTGCTGCGGACCATGAACGACGCGTCCCATCATCTGGGCCTGCCGCTGCCGTCGGGGCGTGTCGCGGTATTTGCCATGAGGGACGGCGGGACGTTGCTGCAGCACGAATCGAACGTCCGCGATCTCGCCGTCGACGAGGAAGTCGAAATCGACATGGGCGAAAGTTCCGACGTTCATGTGACCTCCAACAAGGATCAACAGGTGACCTCCAACAAGGATCAAACCACCGTCGCTTCCGCCCGAACGACTCGCCTGCCGCCGGTACCCGGAGTTGCGGAGCGACGCTCGGCCACGGTCGAGGCGGTCAATCACGTCGACGTGAGCAATGCGCGCGCGACGGAGATTCACTTTGAACTGCGGTTGCGGTTGCCGGAGGGCGGCCGCGTCGTCCGCGCCGATCATCCCGTGGGCACCAAGAACGGCCGGCCGATTTTCCGGCTGACGATTCCCGCCAACGGGACGGTGACGCTGCAGTACCATTCGCAGCACGGTACCGTTCCGCCATAGTGACAGGCCGACGCGGCGCCTCCGTCACTGCTATCTGGCGCTATTGTGTAGCTCGTAATTGACCGTGATACCCACTTGACGGGGATCGCCCAGCTGCAGAAAGGATTGGACCGGATAGTTCGGTGGGATCAGCCCGAAATTGAACCCCTGCTGGGCGTAGCGAGCATCGAAGAGATTGCGCACCCACAGGCTCGTGGTCCACGACCCGCGGCTGTAGCCGATCCGAATGTTTTCCAGATTGTAGGCGCGCGAGGCCTGCGCATCGCTGGTGTAATAGTAGAAGCTGCCGATCGCGGAGGTGTCCAGACGTGCGAACCATCCGGCCGGGTGGTGGTATTCCACGGCCGCAGATAGCTTATACCCGGGTGCAAACGGCTGCGCGCGTCCGTCCAAACCTAAGCCGGCGAATAAGCCGCTGACGCCGACATACCGCGTGCGCAGCAGCGAAGCGCTCCCGGAGATCTGCCAACGGCTGCTGAGGCGATAGGCAGCCTCGCCCTCGAGACCGAAGTTTTCACCGTCGCTGGCGTTCTGCGTGTAGAACACGTAGGCCAGCGGATTGTCCGGCTGCAGCTGCTCGGAGAGGTAGACCTGCATGTTTTGACGGCGCATGTAGAAGAGGTCGCTTTGCAGCTGCAGCGGGCTGCCGGCCGCTGCATACTTGAAGCCCGTCTCGATGCTCCAGAGCGATTCCGGACCAAAGCTGCGTTGCTCGGCCAAGATTTGCGAGCCGATATTGAAGCCCCCGCCTTTGTAGCCGCGGGCAAGCGTGAGGTAAACATGCTCTCCGTCTCCGGTGCGGAGTTGCCACGAAAGATTGCCGCCGATCATGTGGTTCCTCTCATTCGGGAACGGAGTTTGAACATCGGCGCTGTCGGCGTAGCGGGCCTCACGCTGCTCCACACGCAGGCCGCCCGACAGCGTTGTGCGCGGACCGAGATCCGCATCCAAGGAGCCGTACAGCGCAACGTTGGTCGCGCTGTACTTGCTGTTGAGACCGCTGCTGCCCGCACCGGGGGTGCCGCCCGGGCCGGCGTCGTAGGCGTTCCAGGTGAACATTTGGCGGTCCGTCTCGGTCAAGCGCAGCACATACACACCTGCCAACCAGCGCAGCCGGCCGAATAGCGCACGGGAAGGATCGCCGGTCAGGCGCAGATCTTCGGCCAGCGTGCGCCGGTTTCGATTGTCGCTTTGAAAATAATCATAGGGTGCGAAGCCCGTGGTGGCGGCCCAGTAGGGATCGTCGCCCCAATCACCGTCGAACGAATACGTGATTTTGGAATTGGCGGCGCTCGTGACGCTGCGCAGTTCTCCGACGCCGCCAATTGAATCGACCAGCCGCAGTGCGGCGCCGTTCGACAGCTGCGCGTCGCGGCCCGGCTGATTCGAGTAAGTCGTGCGCGTGTTATAGATCGACCAGCCGTCGTAGCCGTTATCGATGTTGACGTGCATCAACGTGAGGTCCGCCCGCAGCGCGTCCGTGACTTGCCAACGCAGCTTGCCGCGCAGCGTGCCTTCATCGAATCCATTGGTGGAGTTTTCGTTCAAGTACGCGTCATGGCGGAATCCGTTGCTCAGGTACTGTTGTGCAACCAGGCGCCAGCCGGCGCTGCCTCCGGCGAAGCCATCGCCGACGGCAAGGCTGGCCGCTCGCGTGTCGTAATCGGCACCCGTGACTTCGCTCAGCAACTCGAAATCTTTCCCGGGATCGGCCGTTCGCACACTGATCAATCCCGCCAGTGCGTTGGCGCCGTAAGCCGTGCCTTGCGGACCGCGCAGGACTTCGATCTGCTGAGTGTCGAACAAGGTTGCCGGCATGCCGACACCGGAGAAATCGATGTCGTCGATCAGAAAGCCCACCGACGGGTTGGGCGCGCCTTGGTACTGTTCGACCTCACCGATGCCGCGGAGCTGGAAAAAGCGCGGCCGCGACGTTCCAGCAGCCCAGTTGAGGTCGGGAACCAACCCCAGTACATCCTCAAAATGCTGGACGCCGGCGGCTTGCAGCGTGCCGCGGTCGATCACCGTCACGCTCTGCGGCAGCTCGGCAACGCTGGCGGAGCGCAGGCCCGCCGTGACCACGATCTCGTCGAGCGTGTCCTCGGCCGAAACAGCCGGCTGCGCAACGAAAAAATAGACCGTCAGCGGCCCACACCATAGCCATTGAAATTTCATTCACCTGCTCCCTACGCCGGTACTAACCGGATCAGGTTCAACGGGTTCGCCGGTTTACCGGCGTCTCAGGCCTATGAAGGCCACCCCAAGGTTCGAGGTTCTGACTATAAGCGATTTATGTTGAAATTCAATGCCCAACGAGTTGACGAACCGCGCCGAACAACCCGCCGAGGACCAGAATGACGGTGGGCAGGAACGTCAGGCCGTACCCGATCTCGCGTGTCGCCGGTTGTTTCACATAAGCGGCGGCGTAGACTTCCCGGCCGATCAGATAGACCGCCCCCAGCCCGGCTGCCACCAGGGGGTTTAGGTAATGGCTGAAGAGGTACAACCCGGGCAAAAATACGATTAATTGTTCCAAGGTATTTTGCTGGACGCGAAAATATCGTTCGAAGGTCTCGTTGCCGGTGATCGCCGGCGCCTTCACTCCGTAGCGCCCGCGCGCCTTGCCGACTCTGAATCCGAACACCGTGAACTGCAGAACTGCGAGCGCAGTCACAATGTCAACATAAGGCATGGATGTTCCTCCCCGGTTGAGGGATTCTAGCACTCCCCTGCCAACCGATTTCCGTCAGGCTGTCCACATCGCTGTGCAAGAGGCTCGGTTCGACATGAGCTTACCCCGTAAATCCACCCGAAACGGTACCCGTGGCTACGCCCACTTGGTCGAAGTCGACGTGCCCGTCGCCCGAGTTTGGCGCGCACTCACCGACCCGGGCCTGATTCGCATATGGTCCGGTCAGGAAGCGGAGATCGACCCTCGCAAGGGGGGTTCGTATCTGATGGGCAAACGCAATGCCGGCGGACGCGAAGCGCACATCGATATTTTCGACGTGAACCGGCGATTGCGGCTGATCTACCTGAACGGCGGCGATTGGCCGCCCAGTGACAGCGCCGTGGTCGACGACTTCTTACTGGATGTGCGCAAGGGCGCGGGCACGACGTCGCTGCGCTTGCTGGGCTCGGGGGTTCCGGAATCTCCGTCGTGGGACAGGAGCTACATGCGCATCCGCATGGGCTGGGAGCGGCTCTTGGCGCGCATCAAAGTGACGCTCGAAAGTCCGCCGGTCCCCAAAAAACCGAAAGCGTCACCTCCCAAGGATCCGCCGCTGCCCGGGCTCGATTATTGACCCCTTAGTGGTATCTTAGACCGATGCTGGGATTTCTCATACGTGCAAGCATCGTTGCGCTCGGCCTGTGGCTGGCGACCATTTGGGTCAACGGCGTTTCGATCGACACCCCGGCCACCTTGATTCTTGCCGGCGTATTGTTGGGTATCGTCAATTCCATCGTTCGGCCCATCGCCATTTTGCTCACACTGCCGATGACCATCGTCACTCTCGGGCTGTTCTTGCTGGTGATCAACGCCGGCATGGTGGCGCTGGTGGCGTGGATGCTGCCGGGCATGCACGTCGCGGGCTTCTGGTCCGCTTTCTGGGCCTCGGTGATCGTGAGCCTGGTCAGTTTCGTGGGTTCATGGTTCGTCGGCGGCAAGGGCAAGGTCGAAGTCATCGTCAAGCGCGGCTGACTGAGTCCCGGCCGGCTTAGCGAGTCCCGGCCGGCTTAGCGAGTCCCGGCCGGCTTACTGAGTCCCGGCCGGCTTACTGAGTCTTCGGTTCCGCGAGAGTCTTGGGGTCAGTGAGGCTGCCGCCCGGGAGCGTCAAAATGCTCACGCCGACGATGATGACCACCATGCCGATGAGCTGTGTCCCGGACAAATGCTCATCCAGGAATTGCCAGCCGAGGAAGGAGGCAATCGCCGGATTCACGTAGCCGTACGTCCCGATCAAGGCGGGAGTGGCATTCAGGCTCAGCCAGCCGTAGGCGGTATACGCCAGACAGGAACTGAAAAAGGTCAGATAAAACAGTGCCATCAGGCCGGACGGATTCGGCGCCCAATGCGCCGCGTCGCCGTGAACCAACCCGACGGTGAGCAGCATCAATCCACCCATGAGCATCTGCAGACCCATGAACATGAGCGAGCTCAATTCGGTGTCGATGCTGCGGTAGTACAACGTGCCCAACGACCACGAGAGGCATGCGCTCAACACGCCGGCCTGCGCGACCCAGCTCTTGGTGCTCAACGGTTCCTTGGGTATCAACATCAACGCGGCACCGAGAAATCCGATCACCAGGCCCAACACTGCCGAGCGCGTCAGCGGGTGGCCGCGGCGCCCGAACACGCCGAGCCCCGCGATCCAGAACGCCGACGTGCCGTTGAGCAGCGCCGATTGATTGGAGGCAAGGTACCGCATGGCCCAGGTGTTCAAGCCGTTGCTCACGAACACCATGAAAAAGCCCGCGATGATGACGTGGCGCCACTCGATCAGACGCGACGGCCAGGCGCTGCCGCTCCAGACTCTGGCGATGAGCGCGAGCAGGACGCCCGCCGTGACGAAGCGTATCCCGGAGAACAGCGCCGGGGGTAGATTGGCGACCGCGAGCTTGGTGAATAAAAAGCTCGAGCCCCACACCAGGTAGATGGTGCCCAGGGCCAGCATGAGCTTCGCGGAGTGGCGTGGATCGCGCAAACGGCGTCGAGCGGCTACGCGGGCCTGCGCGGGGTGCCGGCGCGATAAATCCAATAGCAAATTCCCGCCAGCAGTATCGCCGCCCACCATTTTCCGCCGGGCAGTTCAGCAGCCAGCGCCAGGACGTCCGGATTCTTGCTGATCCAGATGCACATGGCGATGAAAATACCCACCAGCGCCTCTCCCGTGATGAGGCCCGCGGCGAACAACATGCCGTTCTGCGCGAGCTTCTCGACATCGCCGCCCGGGGATCGTTTGAGGTGCCAGCGGGCGACCATCTCCGCGACGAGGCCGCCGGCAAGGATGGGCGTCGACACGTCCAAGGGGAGATAGATTCCCACGGCCACGGCCAGTACCGGCGCGCTCCAGCGCGATCGGCGCCGCTTGAGGTACAAATCAAATACGATGATGGCTGCGCCGATGGCTGCGCCGATCGCGATCATACCGACCGGCAAGGTGCCGCCGAACATGCCTTCCGCGACCGACCTGACCAAGTTGGCCTGCGGCGCGGGCAAGGCTTTGACCCCGGGATGCGAGGGCTCGCCGATGCCGTAGGCGAAGAGCAGGACATTCATTACCGGCGCCATGACCGCGGCGCTCACGACGACACCGACGCAGAGCATCACCTGTTGACGCCAGGGTGTGGCCCCGACCAGCTGCCCGGCCTTCAAATCCTGCAGATTGTCGCCGGCCACGGCGGCGGCGTTGCATACCACGGCGCCGATGAATACCACCGCCACCGCGCCGATGGCAGAATTTCTACCCACCATCAATATGAGGACCAGCGATGCGAACAGGATGGTGCAAATGGTAATGCCCGAGACCGGGTTGTTCGACGACCCGACCAAACCGGCCATGTAGCCGCTGACCGATGAAAACAAGAAGCCCGCGACGATCATGATGACGGCCATTGCCAGTGCGACGCCGAGGCTCCCCACCACCAGGTAATACAGCACAAACAGCGGCAAGACGAACAAGGCGATGCAGATGAGCACTCCGCCCATCGGCAGATCGCGCTCGGTGTGGGGTATTTCGGCGGCCCCGCGCACGCCGACTTTCAGCCCGCTGCGGACTGCGGACCAGAGGGATTTGCGCAGCGACCACAGCGCCCAGAGCGCGCCCGTCAACATGCATCCGACGCCGATGTAGCGCACCTGGGCGCGCCATATCGCAAATGCCGCGTCCTCAGCATCGAGGCCGATCAGCTTGTGCAGCAATACCGGGTCGTGGTCGAAGAAAAAGCTGTTGTACAAGGGAATTGCCAGCCACCAAGAGAACAGGCCGCCGGCCGCGATCAGGATCGCGACGTTCAGCCCGACGATGTAGCCGACTCCCAGGAGCGCCGGAGAGAACCCATAGCCGAAAAATGCAATGCCGCGCTCGCCGATGAAGCCCTTGACGGTGAACGCCTCGGGCAAGGCGCGCAAACCCGAGGTGATCAGCTTGAAAGTGCCGCCGACGACGGTCGCGAGGCCCAAAAATTTGGCACCCACGCCCGGATTCGCGCCGACCTTGAGCACTTCGGCGGCCGCGATGCCTTCGGGAAAGCGCAGCTTCTGTTCGATGATCAGCGTTCGACGCAGCGGCACCGAAAACAGCACGCCGAGCAAGCCGCCGAGCCCGACGATGGCCAGCGTCCACCAATAATCGAAATTGGTCCAGTGATGCAGCAGGATGAGCGCCGGCAAGGTAAAGATCGCGCCGGCGGAAATCGACGTGCCGGCGGAGGCGCCGGTCGCCACGATGTTGTTCTCGAGAATATTCGTGCGCCCGAAGAGCGGCAGAACCGCCATCGAGATGACGGCGGCCGGAATCGCCGTCGCCACCGTGATTCCGGCGAACAAGCCCACGTAGGCATTGGCGGAGGCGAGGATGACGGTGAGGATGATGGAAAGAAGGATGGCCTTGAGCGTGAGCTGTGGGGCCGGAGCCGTGCTCGACACCATGCTCGAAACCGTGGCTTTGGTTGGGGCTGTTTTCATTGCACGTCACCCATCAATTTCTTCACGGGACGGCTGAGGACCAGGAGCACGGCGCCCAATCCCACCGAGAAATAAACGATGTGCATATATTGCCCCGGCATAGCGGCCACGTTGTTGACGTCGAATTCGCCGGCGATCAGTCCGGCGAGCAGATTACCCAGCGAGAGCGACAGGAACCACATCCCCATCATTTGTCCCACGAAGCGCTTGGGACTCAATTTCGTGTAGTAGCTCAAACCCACGGGACTCAGGCAAAGCTCGCCGAAGGTGTGCAGGAGGTACGTCATGATCAGCCAGTACGGCAGCACCTTCGATCCGGACGCGACGATGGCCGCGGCCGCCGCCATGACCAGAAATCCAGAACCCATCAACATGACGCCGAGGGCGAACTTCGCCGGCGCCGAGGGATTGAGATTGTGCCGGGCCAACGCAATCCACAGCCACGCAAAGAACGGCGCGACTATGAAGATGAAGGCCGAGTTCAGCGATTGAAACCAACCCGTGGGTATGACGAAGTGCAGCCACCCGATGGTCCGATCCGTATAGCGCTCTGCAAAGAGATTCAGGCTCGAACCCGCCTGCTCGTAGCCCGACCAGAACAATGCGCTGCCGACGAACAGTACCAGGAGCACGATCCCGCGCCGGCGTTCTTCCGCGTCGAGGCCCGCGGCGATGAAGAAGTACAGAAAATACAATACCGCCATGCCGACGATTAGATAGGTCGCCGCCTGCGCCAAAGTGACCGCGGTCACGGGAATCCAGCCGAAGGAGAGCGCCGCCAGCAGCAGGGCGGCCAGGCCGACCCCCACCCATAAGTGGAGCCATTCCTTGCGGCTTGCGGCCGTGGCGGGGGCGTAAGCGCCGGCAGTGCCCAAATGGCGCCGCGTCAAATAGAACTGCACCACGCCCACGGCCATGAAGAATGCCGCCGCCGCGAATCCGGCGCGCAGACCGAAATACACCTGCGCATAACCGGTGACCAAGGGACCCAGGAATCCGCCGACGTTGATGCCGATGTAGAACACCGTAAACCCGGAGTCGAGCCGCGCACCACCCTCCGGATAGAGATCCGCGACGATGGCGCTCACGTTGGGCTTGAGCAAGCCGACGCCGAGCACGATCACGACCAGGCCGATATAAAATCCGAGGGGACTCGAGGATATCGCCAGCAGCGTATTGCCGAAGGTAATGGCCAAACCACCCGCGAGCACGGCGCGCTGTGCTCCGATCAACCGATCCGCGATCCAGCCGCCGGGCAGCGCCGCGAGATACACCCCCGCGGTGTAGAGTCCGTAGATGGCCGTGGCCGTCCTGTCGTCGATGCCGAACCCGCCGGTCGATACCGCGGCGACCAGAAACAGCACCAGCACTGCGCGCATGCCGTAGTAGGTGAATCGTTCCCACATCTCCGTGAAGAACAGCGTGGCGAGGCCGCGCGGATGCCCGAAAAAAGTGGGGCTCAAATCAGGCCCCGGCTTTGCGCTCTGCCTGTTCTGCGTCTTCTTTGGCGCGAGCCGCTATCTTGTCCTTGAGCAATAGTCCGGCCATGATGATCCCTATTTCGTACAGCAAGTACATCGGTACCGCCATCGCACTCTGCGACACGGCGTCGGGCGGCGTCACGAAGGCAGCAAAGATGAATATCCCGAGCAACACGAAGCCGCGATTTTTCTTGAGTGTCGCGAGCCTCACAAACCCCGTCCACACCAATAATACAGTAGCCACCGGGACTTCGAAGGCCAAACCGAAGGCCAGCAGCAGAATCATCACAAAATCGAGGTAGCTGCCCATGTCGGTCATCATCTGCACGCCATGGGGAGTGGTGGCGACGAAGAAGCTCAGCATCACCGGGAACACCACGTAATACGCGAAGGCGGCGCCCAGGTAGAACAGCAGTACGCTGGATACCAGCAGCGGAATGGCAAGCTTCTTTTCATGTTTGTAGAGCCCGGGCGCCACGAATGCCCATGCCTGATACAACACGAAGGGTATGGCGATGCCGATCGCCAGCACCAATGCCAGCTTGAACGGCACGGTGAAAGGAGCCACCACGCTGGTCGCGATCAGCGTCGCGCCCGCCGGTAATTTGTGGACCAAGGGATCCGCAACGAACGTGAACAGCTGGTTCATGTAGATGGCGCAGGGTATGAAGCAAATACCCACCGCCAACATCGCCTTCAGCAGGCGGTCGCGCAATTCCAACAAGTGCGAGATCAGCGTACCTTCGGCGAGTTCGCCCGGTTCACCGGCCTCACTCATGGGGCGGTTTGGCGTCGGTCGCGGCTGGGTGCGAATCGGCTACGGGCGGATCGGATGCATGCATGGCCGCTGCAGTGGTGGAAGCGGCGTCGAGTCCATGGACGGGTTCGGGCGCGGCGAGCGGCTGCGGCGCTAGCGGCGGCGGTGGCGCGATGGAAGGGGTGTAGGCGGAATCGAAGGCGGCGCCGTTCGCCCCCCCGGTCGGCGCGCCCGAACTGCCGGCAGGTGAACTCACGCCGCCGCTGGGCGGGTTCACCTGGGCCTTCGCCTTGTTCTCTATCTTCAGCAATTCCTCTGCGCTGACCTCACGCTCCAATTGCTCGCTCAATTGGCGCGCCATGGCGCGCGCGCGACCCATCCAGTTGCCGACCTGGCGCGCAACCTTGGGCAGTCGCTCCGGCCCCAACACGATGAGTGCTATGGCCGAGGTGAGCAGTATCTCCGAGAACCCGACATCAAGCATGCGGCATCAGGCGTTGGTTTTCGGGGGTGCCTTGACTTCGGCCTCGCGCGGCGTCGTTGCGCCGGAGGCCTCGAAGTCCGCGTCCTGCTTCAGCTGCTTCACCTTCTCTTCCGACTCGCCGTCATTCATGGCTTGTTTGAAACCCTTGACCGCAGCGCCCAAATCCGACCCGATCGAGCGCAAACGCTTGGTGCCGAATATCACCAGGGCGATGGCCAAAATGACCAGTAGCATTTTTGAATCGAACATGTCGCTTCTCCGAACCTGAGGTAAACCCAACTTGGGGCGCTAATGATACGCCCAGGTATTATGACATTGGACCGTGCGGCATCGATGCGTGTTCGGTCGCATTTGAGATTTCACCTGAAATTAACTCTCCAACCAAATGGTGACCGGGCCGTCATTGGTCAGCGATACTCGCATATGCGCGCCAAAAACGCCGGTCTCGACGCGGCCGTGGCGGGCGCGGGCCGCCTGCACCAGGGCGTCGAACAATGGGCGCCCCTGGGCGGGAGGAGCGGCGCTCGAGAAGCCGGGCCTCAAGCCCTTATGGGTATCCGCCGCCAATGTGAATTGGGGCACCAGCAGCAAGCCTCCCTGGGTTTGTCCGAGACTCAAATTCATTTTGCCCTGTTCGTCCGCAAATACCCGATATTGAAGGAGCCGATCGATCAGCCGCAGGGCGGATACGTCGTCGTCGGTCGGTCGGACCCCCACCAGCACCAGCAGCCCCGCACCGATGGTTGCGACCCGCTCGGTGCCGATGTCGACGTGAGCTTCAATTACGCGCTGCAGCAGTCCAATCACGATGTCTCCGATCCACTTTGCCGCGAATAAGGGCCCGAGGGTCGGTCGCGCCTTCCACCGGCACGGCACTCAACCTCCATCAGGCCCATTCTCCCGTGTCGGCCCGCGTGCTGCAACGCGCCGCATCCCTTGACTGTTCCTCAACGCTCGTTGAATATTGATCGAGGAGAAGTGATTGTCCAAGCCGTATGCGGGGATTGACTGGCAGAGCCACGATGGTCTGCGCCTGTACGCGCGGATCTACGACGCTCCGGACAACGCCGCGCCGGCCGTGCTTTGCCTGCACGGATTGACGCGCAACAGCCGTGATTTCGAAGATCTGGCGCCGCACCTGCAGCGGCGTCATCGAGTCATCGTTCCCGATCTGTTGGAAGTCGCCGACCGAGGCCATGTGCCGCTGCTCGACGAGCCCGAGTGCGTCGCGGCCCTGGATGCCTTTCTCAGGCGGATCCTATGAGTTCCGCCGCGAATCCCGCCGGTGCTCTCGGCACCGAACCGGCCGTATCCCTGGCGTACCGCTCCTACGTGCTGGCGGTATTGGTCATCGTCTATACCTTCAACTTCATCGATCGCCAGATCGTCGGCATTCTCGCCGTCCCAATCAAAGCCGAACTCGGCTTGAGCGATTCTCAGCTGGGACTGATGGGCGGGCTGGCCTTTGCTCTCTTCTACACGTTTCTCGGAATACCCATCGCGCGGCTCGCCGACCGGGTCAGCCGCACCGGGATCATGACCGCGGCGCTGGCGCTGTGGAGCCTGATGACCGCGATGTGCGGACTCACCCACACCTTTGCACAGCTCTTCATGGCGCGCGTCGGAGTGGGCGTCGGCGAGGCGGGCGGCGTTGCTCCGGCCTATTCCCTGATCTGTGATTACTTCCCGACCAAGGAACGTGCGCGGGCGTTGAGCGTGTACTCGTTCGGCATACCCGTCGGCGCCGCGGTGGGCATCGTGTTGGGCGGCTTCATCACCAGCCTCATGAGTTGGCGCATGGCGTTCTTCATCGTCGGGCTTGCGGGTCTTTTGCTCACCCCGCTGCTGAAATTCACGGTGCGCGAACCCGAGCGCGGTGCGCTGGATCCTCCGCGCGCCGCCAATCGCTCCGCCGCGGGCGCCGCCGAGAGCGGTGCCGTGGGTGCGCCCTCCCTGCTCGATGTCATCGCGGTGCTTGCACGCAAGGGGAGTTTCTGGGGATTGTCGCTCGGGGCCGCTTGCGCCTCCATGATGGGCTACGGACTCTTCTTTTGGGCTCCGTCATTCCTGGTGCGCAGCTTTCACCTGAGCTTGCTGCATGCGTCCTTGAGCTTCGGCGCGCTGGTGCTGGTCGGCGGGCTCATCGGAATTTGGTGCGGCGGCGTGCTCACCGACCGATACGGGGAAAAACGCCGCTCCATGTACGCCTTCATTCCCGCGATCGCATTCGTGGCGACCGTGCCCTTCTACCTCGCCGGCGTATTGACCACGACGCTGTGGATCAGTTTCGCCGTGCTGCTCGTACCCACGGCGCTCGGCTTGGTCTGGTTGGGCCCGGTGTTGGCCGCCGTCCAGCATCTCGTCCCCGGCAACATGCGCGCCACCGCCTCGGCGCTATTCTTGTTCATCAACAATCTGATCGGGATCGGGCTTGGCACCGCTCTGATCGGTATGGTGTCGGACTTGATGCGCGTGCGCTTCGGCGCGGAATCCCTGCGTTACGCCATTTTGGCCGGCACCGGCTTTTACCTGGTGGCGGCGGCGCTGTTGTTTTTCGCGGGGAGAAGATTGGCCAGGGATTGGGTGGATTAGCGAGAATGCATCATAGATGGATAGCGATATTATAATTCAGCCCATAGAGCCATTGCGTTCGGTTGGCGATGGATGTGCAGGTCGGCAAACTCGGCACTGATGGCGGTACTGTCGAAGCGGACGAGGCATACATCGGTCGCAGCCCCGCTGCGCGCAGGGGTCGCCATCCCCGAGCAACTGCTGCCGCACCGCTGGACGCCATTGCAAACGTCTCACTGATCCGATCATCATCACGTCGTGGGCACAGGAATTACCGACCCGTTACGCCTAATCGAGGTTGGCCAATGAGGCACGCGAGCACGCAGACATTGCAGCAGCTATCGGATCTACTTGACCAGATCAGGCGGCGAGAGGGACTGAAAGAAAAGAAGCTCGGCATTTTTTATCGAAGATCGAAGTCATTCCTGCACTTCCACGAGGATCCGGCCGGCACCTTTGCCGACGTCACCGTCGGCGAGACTTTCGATCGCTATCCCGTCAACACAGCGAAACAACACAAGGAACTACTCGCGGCTATCGATCGGATCCTCGCCGAATAGTCAGTGCGTGATCACCGGACGGTTACGCTATCCCGGCAAGCGCAAGCAGAACACCATTTTTGCGTTAGTTGAGCGGGACGGCAAAGTGAAGTCCACCCACATCACCGGCAAGAATTTTTTCAACATCAAGAAGGCGTTCAAGAATCATCTCGATACCAACGCGAACCTGACGACCGATGAGCATAAGAAGTTCTGCAAGATCGGCCAGCAGTACGCGAGCCACGAGGCCGTGAACCGCGGCCGCAAGGAATACGCTCGCGGCCATGTTAATGCCAACACTATCGAAGGTGTGTTTTCGATCTTCAAGCGCGGCATGACTGGAATCTATCAGCATTGCGACTCGAAGCACTTGCACCGCTATCTATTAGCTAAGCCAAAAATGATACAGGGGATGCATTTCTGCATCCCCTGGGGCTTTAATAATCGGCACCGCTTTATCCCATACCCATTGAGTAATAGGCGATGTGGTCCACCTAATGGCCCGAATCTATTTCCACTTTGTTGAATTCATCGTGTTTTTATGGGAATCAGATTCCACTTGAGCACCACATTTCGTTATTTCTCCTCTTACATATCCACAATTTGATTTCTACTAAGAATATGGATGTACTTTCACAAAATTCGGGGGCAGTCGCTTAGTTAAAGGAAATTAGCGACAGGAGATCGCGGAAAACACAGTACGAAGTGGGGCAGATAGTCCTGGCTAGCTAGAAGTGGCGCTTGAACGCTTTGCAGCGCTGGCGGCGATTCCGCGGCGCTCTTGCTATTACATACCGGGGTCAGAGCGGCTCTATTTCCGCCACAAAGTGGGAGTAAACAGCACCAGAATGGTGAAAATCTCCAGGCGACCGAGCAGCATCGCCGCCGAGCACACCCAGGTCTGGAAATCGTTCAAGACACCGTAGTTGCTTCCGGGGCCCACCAGCCCCAGCCCCGGTCCTGCATTGTTGATGCAGGCAATGATGGCCGACAGAGACGTCATGAAATCCAAGCCGCTGGCCAGCTGCACGAAAATGAGCGTCACGATGCTGATGAAGTAAAGAAACACGAAGGCCAGCACCGCAAACACCACGCGGTTGGCGATCACCGTTCCGCCGACCTTGAGCGGACGCACCATGTTGGGATGCACCAGTTGATTGAGTTCGCGGTGCGCCTGCTTGGCGAGCACCAGGGTGCGGATCATCTTGATGCCGCCCCCCGTCGATCCCGAGCTCGCGACCAGGCAGCTCAAGAACATCATCCACATGGGCGCAAATATCGGCCAGCGCGAATAGTCCTGGGTGTGCAGGCCGCTGTCGACTGCGATGGACACCAGATTGAACGTGGTGTGGCGCAGCGCGGCCGGAAAATCGGCGTAGCTGCCCTTGAAGTACAAGAACGAGGCGATGCCAATGCAGCTCGCGCCGAGCACTCCCAAGATCGCCTTTGCCTCCGCGTCCCGAAAATAGGCCAAGACTCCGCGCTGGCTCCAGGCGAGATAGTGGGTCGCGAAATTCAAAGCCGCCAAGATCTGAAATACCGTCAACACCATTTCGATGGGCAGCGAATTGAAATGCCCGATGCTGGCGTCATAAGTGGAGAAGCCGCCGAGCGCGAGCGCCGAAAATCCGTGGCAGACGGCGTCGAACCAATTCATCCCGGCGAATCGCAGACACACGATGCAGGCCGCCGTCAGTCCGGCGTACACCGCCCAGAGCAGCTTCGCGGTCTGTCCGATGCGCGGCGTGAGCTTGCTGTCCTTCATCGGCCCCGGCATTTCCGCGCGATAGATCTGCATGCCGCCGACGCCCAGCATGGGCAGGATCGCGACGGCCAGCACGATGATGCCCATGCCGCCCAGCCAGCTGAGCAAATGGCGCCATAAATTGATCGAGCGCGGAAGATACTCGAGCCCTGAGAGCACCGTGCCCCCGGTGGTGGTCAAGCCCGACGCCGCCTCGAAATAGGCCTTGGTGAAATCGATGGGCAGGAAATGCCACAGCGGAAACCCGGCGACCGCGGGCAGAGCGACCCAGGTCAGCGCGACCAGCATCAAGCCGTCGCGCGTCTTGAGTTCGCGCTTGAAGCGCCGGGTCGCGAGCCACAGCAGCGCGCCGAGAACGAAAGTCGCCAGCGCGGAAATGACGAACGACCAGAGTGCCGGGTCGAGTTCCCACACGGCCAGACCCGCCGGCGCAAGCATGGTCGCGGCGAACACCATCATGACGAGGGCGAAGACGTGGGCGACCGGCAGTAAAATGTCTTTCACAAGAAAGAAGCGGAGCCTTGAAAGAGTTTTTCGACGGCTTCGATATGGCGGCGGTCCGTCAGGAACAGGATCAGATGATCGTCCGGCTGCACGGTGGTGTCGTGATGCGCAATGATGACGTCCTCGCCGCGCACCACGGCGCCCAAAGTGGTGCCTTCCGGCAGGGAAATATCTTCGATGCGGCGTCCGATGACCTTCGAGCTATCGGCGTCGCCATGAACCACCACTTCGAGCGCTTCTGCCGCGCCCCGCCGCAGCGAGTGCACGCGCACCACGTCGCCGCGCCGCACATGCGCAAGCAGCGAACCGATCGTGACGGTTTGCGGCGATATCGCCACATCGATCGAGCCGCTTTCGATCAACTCGGCGTAGGAGGGCTTGTTGATCAGCGCCATGACCTTGTGCGCGCCCAAACGCTTGGCGAGCATCGCCGAGAGAATGTTCGCCTCCTCGGAGTTCGTGAGCGCGGCAAAGACATCCGCGCTGTCGATGTTCTCCTCGAGCAGCAGCTCTTCATCCGCGGCATCCCCATGCAGCACGGTGGTGCTCTTCAACTGCTCGGACACGCGCCGCGCGCGCTTGCCGTCGCGTTCGATGAGCTTGACTTGATTCCTGTCCTCGAGCTCGCTCGCCAATCGAAAGCCGATATTGCCGCCGCCGGCAATGACCACGCGGCGCGCCGGCGCTTCTTCGCGGCGCATCTCCTTCATGACCACGCGAATATCCTCGCGTGCCGCCAGGAAAAACACCTCGTCGCCGTCCTCGACGACGGTGTCGCCTTCGGGCTTGACGCTCTTGCCGGCCCGATAAATGGCGGCGACCCGGGCGTCGGCCGTGGGAATGTGCTCACGCAAGGTGCGCAGTGCCTGGCCCACCAAGGGACCGCCCTGCAGCGCGCGAATGCCCACCAGCCGCACTCGGCCGTCGGCGAAATCCAGCACCTGCAAGGCGCCGGGATAGCGGATCAAGCGCGCAATGTACTCGGTGACCAGTTGTTCCGGGCTGATCCAGACATCCACCGCGACCGCAGTCTCGCCGAACAGCTTGTCCCGCTCGGTGAAGTCGGCGGAACGCACGCGCGCAATCTTTTTCGGCGTGCGGTACAGCGTCCACGCAATATGGCACGCCAGCATGTTGACCTCATCGCTGTTGGTCAACGCGACCAGAATATCGGTGGCCGAAATTCCCGCCGCCTCGAGGATTCGCGGGCTCGCCGCATTGCCGTTCACCGTGCGAATGTCGAGCCGATCTTGCAGATCCCGCAATATCTCGTCGTTGGTGTCGATGACGGTCACGTCATTCGCCTCCTCGCGAGAGAGGTGATACGCCGCCGTGCGGCCGACTTGTCCTGCGCCCAAAATGATGATTTTCACACTCGGTTACTCTACACGAACGAGATTCGCGTAAGACAGCATCAGCCACTTCGTACCCTGTCCCTCGAAATTGACCTGGATCCGGGCATGCGGTCCATTGCCCTCGAAATTGAGCACCACCCCGTCGCCGAACTTCGAATGCCGGACCCGGCTGCCCATGCGCATCCCCACACTCGGCGTCTCCTCCAGGCTGCTGCTTCGCTTGACGAATACCGGCCTGGACACTTGCAGGCGCGGCCGGATTTCATCGACCAGGTCGGCCGGCAACTCACTGATGAAGCGGGAAGGCTGCCCATAGGTGTCCACCCCGTAGAGGCGGCGCTGTTCGGCATAGGTGATGTAAAGCTGGCGCATCGCCCGAGTCATGCCGACGTAGGCGAGACGGCGTTCCTCCTCGAGACCGGCCAAATCCGCGACCGAGCGCTGGTGGGGAAACAGACCGTCCTCCATGCCGGCGAGAAACACGACCGGAAACTCCAGCCCCTTGGCCGAATGCAATGTCATCATCTGCACGCAATCATCGTAGGGGTCCGCTTGGCCCTCGCCGGATTCCAACACCGCATGCGCGAGGAAGGACTCGAGCGGCGATAGCTCGGACTCGGCCTCGGTTTCCGGCGAAAATCCCCGCGCCGCGCTCACGAGCTCCAGCAGATTCTCGATTCGCCCCTCGCCGCGCTCGCCTTTTTCCTTCTTGAAGTGTTCGATGAGCCCGCTCATCTGAATGACGTGATCCACTTGGTTCTGAAGCTCCAGGCCCTGAACTTCGCCCGCCAGCTTGTCGATCAGCGCCATGAAAGCCTGCAGGGCGAGGGCGGCTCTTTGGGGAAGACCGCTTTGCACAGAGGCGAGCGCGCCGTTCCAGAGCGAGGTCGAGCGGCCCCGGGCGGTGTCGCGCACCATGTCCATGGTCTTCGCGCCGATGCCGCGGACCGGCAAATTCACCACCCGCTCGAAGGACGTGTCGTCCGCCCGGCTGGCGATGAGACGCAGATAAGCGAGCGCGTCCTTGATTTCGGCGCGCTCGAAGAAGCGCAGGCCCCCATACACGCGATACGGCATGCGCGCGTTCAAGAACGCTTCTTCAAAAACTCGCGACTGGGCATTCGAGCGGTACAGCACGGCCGCCTCGCGGCGCGCGCCGCCGTGAGCGACCCACTCGCGGATCCGGTTCACCACGAAGTCGGCCTCGTCGCGCTCGTTGAACGCCGCGTAGAGTTTGACGCGCTCTCCGTCCGCGCCGCTGGTCCATAACGTCTTGCCGAGCCGGCCCCCATTGTTCGAGATCAGCGCGTTGGCCGCCTTGAGGATGGTCCCTGTGGAGCGATAATTCTGCTCCAGCTTGTAGAGAACGGCCTGGGGAAAATCGCGGCGAAATTGCTGCAGGTTCTCCACGCGCGCGCCGCGCCAGCGGTAGATGGAATTGTGCGTGACGACACCGTTCGCGATGAAGTTATGGGTGCGCTCGACGTTGATGTCGTAGACCTCGGCATCGTAGGTCTCGTACGCGATGCGCTCCACGACGTCGAACCGGCCGGAATCAACCACCATGACCATGCCGCTGCGGATGCCGGCCGCCGTAATGAAGGGCAATGACTTCTCGAGCATGTGCCCCTGAAGGACGTAGCGGCCGTCGAGCCGCTCGCGGATGGCGCGTGCAAT
>Ga0137412_10000726_pt1 | contig 24264 bp, 18 predicted proteins | sample CZODoug2_1_16fun_FD_122160 | JGI IMG/M metagenome (GOLD analysis project Ga0137412, IMG submission 122160) | Vadose zone soil fungal communities from Angelo Coast Range Reserve, California, USA - CZODoug2_1_16fungal (Hybrid Assembly) | ecosystem: Environmental > Terrestrial > Soil > Vadose zone... | reverse complement strand
ACTAGCTCTGCAGCTTCCGATAACGAGGAATTTGTTTTTGTGCGGCGGGATGGAACGGTGTTTTTTGCGGTGGCCTACGCGTGGGAAAAAGGCACGCTGCGCTACATTACGAGCCAGGGTTTGCGCCGCACCGTCACCCAGGATACGCTGGATCTGGAAGCAACGCGGCAATTCAACGAACAACGCGGATTGAATTTTCATTCGCCGGCGTGAAGGCTATTTTTTCACGGGTTCCGGCATAACGTAACCGGATGTTGCCGGCAGGCCGGCGCGCTCCAACTGCACGGTGGTGTGCTCAACTCCAAATTCCTTTGCGGCCACATGCTGAATCGAGGCGAGCAGGAGCTCACACTCGTCGAGGTGCATATCCGGGATGCGCGCATGGAGACTGAGCGCATGGTGACCGCCGCCGAGGGACCAAAGATGCACATCGTGCACTTCCTGCACGCCTTCGACCGTCAAGATAGCCCTGGCGACATCTTCAACGCGCAAATCAAGCGGGCGGCCTTCCAGAAGAATGTGTGAGGATTCGCGCAGGATGCCGATGCTGGACCACAACACGAGCAAGCCGATGGCCAGGCCGAGAAGCGGATCGATCCAAAGCGCACCGGTCGCATGGATGATTGCTGCGCCGGCGATGATGGCGATATTGGAAAGCGCGTCACCGAAATTGTGAACGAGAATGCTGCGCAGATTGAGGTCGCCCCTCCCGCGGACGAGAGCCAAGGTGATGCTGCCATTGACGGCGAGAGCGGCGACGGAGGTCCAGATCATCCAGCTCTCGACCACGGCCACGGGGGAACGGAAGCGTTCGAAAGCTTCGTACCCGAGCCAGAGCGAAAGCAGGACGAGGACAAAGGCGTTGGTGAACGCAGCAAGAGTGCCGGCGCGGTGATAGCCGTAGGTTTTTTCGTTATCGGCAGGCCGTTCGGCCCAGCGCATCGCGAGATAGGAAATGCCGAGCGCGGGGACGTCAGAAAGATTGTGAACGGCGTCGTTGAGAAGGGCGACGCTGCGGCCAAAAATGCCGCCAAAGACCTCGGCCACAACCAAACCGAGCGTTGCAGCCATGGCCCAGCCAAGCACGGAGGGGCGCAGCGTGGGATGAGAGTGGCCGGCGTGACCGTGGTCGTGGGAATGAGCGGCCATCCACCTCATTCTACCCGCACGCGGGCGGCGGTACAGCCCTTTCCCTTGCTTGTTAGGCAGTATGACACTTCGCCTCCGCGAATTGATTGACGCTCCTTCCGTCGGCTGCGACCATGAAGCGAGCTTCTCGTTCCGCGTGTTGGCGCGGAACGAGCCTTCACACAGGGGTTTTGCGCTCAGAGCAATGACGGTTCCCATCGCCAAATTGAGTTTCTGGGGCGTGCGCGGGTCGACGCCGACGGTGGACCCGGCGACGTGGCGCTATGGCGGCAATACGCCTTGTCTGGAGCTGATTGCGCCGGACGGCACGCAGTTCATTCTGGATTGCGGCACGGGGCTGCGCATGCTGGGGAGCCGCTGGGCCGCGCCGAATGGCGGGAAAGCTCCTGAGACGCAAATCCTGGTCACCCATTATCACTGGGATCATATCCAGGGGATTCCATTTTTTTCACCGCTGTACGTGGAGAACAACGAATTTCATTTCTACAGCTTCCGATCCAAATATCTGGGGCGCGACAGCCTGAAACAAGTCTTCGAAGCGCAGATGGCGCTGCCCTATTTTCCCGTGGACATGTCCGCGATGAACGCCAAGCGAAAGTTCAAGGAAGTGGACGGCGGCGATACGTTCAAGGTTGGAGAGAACAAGATCACGGCGCGCTGGCTGAATCATCCGCAGGGCTGCCTGGGCTTTCGAATCGAGACGCCGGCGGGGACGGTGGCCTATGCCACGGACAACGAGCCGGGCGACCCGAAACTGGACGAGAGCCTGAGAGAGCTGGCCGCCGGCGCGGACATCTTCATTAACGACGCGCAATTCACACCCGAGCAACTGGAGACAACGAGAAAAGGCTGGGGACATTCCTCGTGGCTGGAGGGCGTAAGAGTGGCGCGCCACGCGGGTGCGAAGACCCTGGTGCTTTTCCATCACGACCCCGATTCGGCCGATCGCATGGTGGATTCGATTCTGAGGCAGGCGCGGGAAGAGTTCGATTCGGTGTTCGCGGCGAGCGAGGGCATGGTGATCACGCTCGGGGCGCCGGGAGACAGAGTTCAAGCGCACATGCCGGGAACGCGAACGGCGCTGCGCCGCGAAGCACAATTCCACGCGAAAGTCTGCGGCGTAACCGAAGGCGGGAAAGACTTCGAGGAAGAGACCATCGTCCGGGACATTTCCCTGCAGGGGGCGCTGATTTCGCTGAAGCACTTGCCGCGGCTGCAATCGGAGCTGCAAGTCACCATGGAGGCGCCGGGCGCGGATGGCGTGCAAGCGATGAACTTGCGCGGTTACGTCGTGAGGATCGACGCGGGACCGGAGAAGGGGCACGTGGCCGTGGGTGTGGTGTTCACCGATTAATTTAAAGTCTCAAGATCAGCTGATTTCCTAAACAGGGGCGCAGCATGCTGTGCCCCACTGCTTTGTTGGCATGGCCTAAGCGGTCCTGTAGGCTGGAGTGACTTCCCATGACTCAGAAGAAAGCGAATTTCGTTCCCGTCAGTGCGCTGGACAAACGACCGCGGTCGAAACGCGATCTATTGCGCGGGTTGGTGCGGCAGGCGCCGTTTGTGGCGAAGAATTTTCAGCTTTATTTCCGCAACGCTTGGCGGTGGAAGGTTTTGCGGACCAAGGTTGTGGCGCCATACGCGATTACCTTTTACGTTACGCACAAATGCAACCTGGCGTGCAGTTACTGCACGCAAAAAGAGCCGGACGTTTTCAGCGACGAGTTGCCGACGAGAAAGACGATCGCATTGTTGAAACGCATACGAAAAGAGACGGACTCCATCGTCATTACCGGGGGCGAACCGACGCTGCGGCCCGATATTGAGGAGTTGGCCGAAGCGGCGCGCTTTGAATGCAAATACCGTTCGCTGCTGTTGATCACCAACGGCACGCTGTTGGATCGAAAGCCGCGGATTCTGCGAGCGGTGACGGGACTAGTGGTGAGCCTGGATGCGCTGGCGGCTGATCCAACGAATCCGCTTTCGAAGCCGGCGGCGCTGCCGAAAGTACTGGAAAACCTCGAGCTCGCGAAGGAGTTGCTAGGCAACCCGCGGCGCATCACGATCAGCACGGTGATCGAGCAATGGAACGTGAGTGAAGTCGAACGGTTGCTGGACTGGTGCGGCGAGCAAGGCTTCGTTTTTGCGGCGCAGTCCGCGCAGATGGAGAAAATGCCAAACCTGGCGCTGCTGAAAAACCCGCAATATCAAGCGCTGGTGGACAAAATCATCGAACGACGGCGCAGCGGCACGCAGCCGATCAATGGCACGCCGCGGACCATCGAGACACTGCTGCGCTTCGGTGATTTTCAGTGCTATCCGACAATGTTTCCCCGGGTATATCCGAACGGGGATGTTTTTTATCCCTGCGAGCCGCTGCGCAAGGTTGCCGGTAATTTGCTGCGCGATGGCTCGCTGAAGAAAATCTTCGCGCGGGGAAAAAAGATATACGGGGATATTCCGCCGTGCCAGGGGATCTGCTACCTGTTTGGAAACGTGCTGTCGCACTATTATGTGAATGACTTTTGGGGGCTGGCGCGAGATTTTATTCGTTAACGGGTAGGGGATAGGAAGTCTCTTTGGTGCCGCGCGATCTCAGCCACTCGATACGACTTAAATACGGGCCGCTTGAGATCCTGCGCTTCGCTCAGGATGACAACGTGTGCGGGCGTGCTTGAAATGCAAGAATGCGATCCCGCGGGGGGAAATTCCGGCTAACTCAGATCGGCGATTTTTTTGTCGAGATGCGCGAGGGCGGCTTCAAGGGACTTGCGATGGTTGGGATGAGTGGCGGCAGCGAGGTCGTTCACGATGCGGATACGCGATAGTTGAAGGTCCTTGCGCTGTTCTTCGCGTATGAGCTCTTCCGGAGTCTTGGGTCCCGAACTCGGTTTCTGCTGCGGTGCTTCCGTAGCTTCGACCTGCGATTCGACGTCCTTGCTTTCCCAGCCACGTGCCATGCATACAGTGTGACACAAATTGTGCAAATCGCACGCCATTCAGATGGGAAAGTTACTAAAGAAAAATCAGGCGCCGGCGGCGCGTCGTTGCGGGAGAACGGGAAGAGCAGGGCGCATCACACCGCGGATGGTGCTCTCTGCGACACGCGCGAGATGCTCGGCAAAGATGCCGCCGTAGGAGAATTCGGCGGTGTGACTGGCCCAGGTCACTCGCAGGCGCCAGGATTCTTCGGATTGCTCCGCGCAGGCGGCAGTGATTTCGCTGACGGGGATCTCGAGGAGCGGCTGGAAACTCCGGTCGAGCACCCAAACACTTTCGGCGCTGACGAAGTGCTGCACGGCAGCAGCTGCCGCTCCTCCGGGTTGAAAGCGCCCGCCGTTGACAACCACGAGGGCTCCCAGTTCGTGGGCCTTGTCGCCGGCGTTGGTAGCGAGTTTGCCAGGAGGCAGAAGAATCGCGCTGATGAACATGGCCAAGCCGACGATGGCCGGAACAAAGCTGGTCCCCAAGCCGAGCGGCAGGACGACCAGCGCCGCTCCGGCGACTCCCAAGAAAATGCGAAAGAGCATCCAAGAGCGCGGGTTGCGCCGCACATGCAGAATCTTAGGGATAATTAGCACCAAGGCGAACAGAGTTCCGACGGCAAGCTGGCGCAGCTTTTTGCCGAGACCCTCGGGCTGGGAAAGCGCTGGATTGGACGTGTCGCTCATCTTCGATATCTCAAATCCGATCGCTCAAGGTTGCAGGCCGCCGATTTCGCGCATGCGGGCAAAGGCACGCCGCACGTGAGGAATGGTGATCGAACCGCCAACGATCAGCGCGACGTTGAGCGCGTCGATCACTTCCTCGCGCTTCCAGCCTTCCTCCCCGCAGCGAACCAGGTGGTAAGTGATGCAGTCATCGCATCGCAGCACCGCGGAAGCGACCAGCCCGAGTAACTCCTTGCTCTTGGTGCCGAGCGGGCCGGGTTCGTAGGCCTGGTGGTCGAGAGCGAAGAAGCGCTTGATGCCGAGGTGCCCGCAGCCGAGGATTTCCTCGTTCAGGTCGGCGCGAAATTTCTGAAAATCTTCCAGGCGGTCGGCCATCGTACCTCCGAGCGGGACATATTCCAGCGCACCAACCTTGCCCGCTATTATGAACCAACTCGGGCCAACCTGTTAGGGCGCGTGTCAGGGCACGTAACCCGGGCCGCGAAGAACTTTTCCGGGCAATGCACCGGTCATCTTGCTTTGGTCGACGACGGGCACGCCGTTGACGAGCACGTATTCCATTCCTTGCGAAAGCTGGTTGGGATTGTCGAAGGTGGCGACGTCGTGGATAGTGGCAGGATCGAAGACGACGATGTCGGCGTACATACCCGGCTTCAAGACGCCGCGGTCCGCAAAGCGCATGCGTTGCGCAGGCAGAGCGGAGAATTTGCGTATGGCGTCTTCGAGCGTGAGCTTGTGCTCCTCGCGGACGTATTTGCGCAGGATGCGAGGGAACGTGCCGTAGGCGCGTGGGTGAGGATGTTCCTGACCAAGGATGCCGTCGGGCGAAGTGCCGGAGGAATCGTTATCGACGGAGACCCAGGGCTGCTCGAGCGCGAGGGCAACGTCCGGCTCGGACATGCCGAAGACGGCCACGGAAGTGAGGGCATGGTCTTCGATGAGAAGGTCGAAGAGAGCGTCCATCGGATCCTTGTTCCAAATTTTTGCGATCTCGGCCAGCGTCTTGCCTTGCAGTGGAAGCAATTGGGGATTGTGGACCACGCCGATGAGGACCGCTTCAGGGCCGGGAATCTCCTGCCATTCGTTGTCCCACAGGTCTGAGGGCGTGAGCATATCCTTGCGGATGCGTTCGCGCGTGGCGGGATCTTTCAACCGTTCGATGAGTTTGGCGTTGCCGCCGTCGTGCGCCCAGGCAGGAATGAAAGCGGAGAAGTCGTTGAACCACGCGGTATACGCGTAGGTGTCCGCCGAGACGTCGAGCCCTTGCGCTCTGGCGGCGTTGATCTTCGCGACGACTTCCGGCATGTGCCCCCAGCTTGGTTTGCCGCCGGTCTTCAAATGCCAGATTTCGACGGGGATATGGGCTTCGCGGCCGATGCGCAGCGCCTCGTCGATGGCCGACAAGACGCCGGTGCCTTCGTTGCGCATGTGGGTGGCGTAGATGCCGCCGAACCTGGAGGCTTCCGCGGCGAGAGTGATCAACTCTTCGGTTTTGGCGTAGGGAGCGGGCGCGTATTCGAGGGCAGTGGAGGCGCCGACAGCGCCGTCGCGCATCGCCTGGCGTACCAACTCTTTCATTTGCTCAAGCTGGGCGGGAGTGGGCTGCGCGTCGTTATCGCCAATCACCATGCGCCTGACGCGCGTGGCGCCTACGTAGCTGGCAATGTTGATTCCGATGCGTTGCTTTTCGAGCCGGGAGAAATATTCGCGAAACGTCCGCCAATCGGCGTGAATATGATAGTGATCGTATTGCTCCTGATCGGCGCGGAGAATGGCATCGCTGAGCGGGGCGATGGATTCGCCTTCACCTGTTATCTCCGTGGTGATGCCTTGATAGATCTTCGACGGCAGGCGGGGGTCGACGAGGATCGTGTATTCCGACTGACCGAGCATGTCTATAAAACCGGGAGCGACCACTTTGCCGCGGGCATCGATGGTGCGAGCGCGCGGCGCGGCGCTGAGATTGCCGATAGAGGCAATCTTGCCGTTGCGAATTCCGACGTCGCCTGCATACCAGGGGGAGCCGGTGCCGTCGATGATACGGCCATTGGTGATGACGATGTCGAAAGACCGTGTCTGTTCCTGGGACTCCAGAGGAGCGAGGGCGAAGAGCAACACCATGGTCAAGAAAACGGCGTTCCAGCGCTGCAGCTTACTGTCTGGCATGGGATCCCGATGGTAGACCATACAACCTCCTAGGGTCTTTCGAGAAGTTTCTGAGCTTCGGCGCCGAGGCCACGGGTGCGCACGCGGTACCAGATAACGATGAGGCCAACCGAGACGGCAAAGATTAGAGTGGAGACAGCGTTGATTTCCGGGGTGATGCCGCGGCGAAGGCGGCCCCAGATTTCGAGCGGCAAAGTATTGTCCCGGCCAATGAGGAAAAAGGTGACGGCAATCTCGTCCATGGACAGCGTGAAGATGAGCAGGCCGGCGGCGATCAGCGAGAGCTTGAGATTCGGAAGAGTGACGCGCCAGAAAGTTTGCCACGGCGTCGCGCCGAGGTCGAGGGAAGCTTCTTCCTGAGCGTGGTCCATTTTTTGCAGGCCAGCGAAGAGCTCGGTGGTAGCGACAGAAATGAGCGCGGTGCCGTGGCCGAGAAAAACGGTGAGCAGGCTGAGCTGGGCGCCGGCAAAGACAGCGAACATGAGCAGGGAGAGGCCGGTGATGATGCCGGGAAGAATCAACGGCAAGAGAACGAGGCGGCGGAAGAGAGCTTTTCCGGGAAAGGTGGCGCGGTCGAGCGCAAGGGCGGCAAGCAGCCCCAGGGTCAGCGAGAGTGCCACGCTGCCGGCGGCGACGATCAGGCTTTTCACGATGGCGTCCCAGATCGGGGCGTCGGCAAAAAGCTGACGGTACCAATCGAGCGTGAGATGGCGGGGAGGGAAACCGCCGACGCCGTCACGATTGAAGGAGTAAAGAATGAGAACGGCGACCGGCAGATAGATGAAGACCAAGACGAACGCGGCATAAATCGTGAGGAACGGAGCGCGGCGAGTTGCAGCCTGGCCGCTCATTTGAAGGACCACCGCTTTTCGAGCCGCTCGCTGAGGAAAAGCAAGGAGATGGTGATAATCAGGATGCAAACGGAAATCGCCGCGCCGAGCGGCCAATCGTACGCCGCGCCGAAGAGGCTCTGTACCACGTTGGCGATCATCGTGCCGGAAGCGCCGCCGACAAGGAGCGGCGCGAGGAAATCGCCCAGCGAGAGAACAAAGGCGAACGTTGCGCCGGCCAGCAGACCGGGAATGGAAAGAGGCAGGATGATGCGCAGAAAAGTTTGAACCGATCCGGCGCCGAGGTCGTGCGAAGCTTCGACCAGCGGGCGAGGGATGTGTTCGAGGGCTGCGTAGACGGGCAGAAAAACGAAAGGCGTGTAGATGTGCGTGAGCATGAGAACGACGGCGAAAGGGCTGTAAAGAAGGAACTCGACGGGCGCATGCGTGAGATGCAGGTATCGCAAGAAGCCATTGAGGACGCCTTCGCTGCCGAGAATCGTTTTCCATGCGTAACCGCGCACCAGGTAGCTGACCCACAGCGGCACAATGACCAGCTGGTAGAGCAGTTCCTTGCGAGCACCGGCATGAAACGACAAGTAATAGGCGAGCGGGTAGCCGAGCAGCAGAGAGCAAAGCGTCACCGATGCGGCGATGCGCATGGTGCGCAGGAGGACTCCGACGTAGACGGGCTTGGAAAAGAGAGTCACATAATTGTGCAGGTTCCACTGGTGGACCAGGACTCCGTCGTGGACGGCCCAGAAGCTGTGCGCGAACATCAGCGCGTAGGGAAGCAGGAGGAACAAGCCGACCCAGAGGAGCGGCGGGAGAGAGACGAGCGTTTTGTATGCGCGTGAGTACATGGCAGCGCTCAGGGCGATTACTCCTGGACGCGGATGGCATCCGCGGGCGAGAAAACAAATTCGTGTTCACCGAAAAGCGGTCCGCGCGCGGAAATACGCACGCGCAAGAGCTGGCCGCCGCCGCAATTCACTTCGAGCAATTCACTCGCGCCACTAAAGAACTGCTGCTGAAGTGCGGCGCGGAACCGCGCGGTTCCCGGAGGAGCACCAGTGTCAGAGACGAGACGGATGTCCTCCGGGCGCAAGGAGAAAATGGCGGCACCGCTTGGGCCATCCGCGGGCCACTGCAGGGCGCCGCACCTGGCCATGCCGTCGAGAATCTCACCGCGCAATAAGTTGGTTTGGCCGATGAACTGGGCGGTGTACGCGGTGGCCGGCTGCGCGTAGATCTCGCGGGGAGAGGCGACTTGCTCCAGCGCGCCGTCGCGCAGCAGCGCAATGCGGTCGGAGAGCGCCATGGCTTCTTCCTGATCGTGGGTGACAAAAAGAAAAGTGATGCCGAGTTCGCGCTGCAGGGCTTTCAATTCGCTTTGCATCTGCTTGCGCAGATTGGCGTCCAGTGCGGAAAGCGGCTCGTCGAGCAGCAGAAGCAAAGGACGATTGACGAGCGCGCGCGCGAGGGCGACCCGTTGCTGCTGGCCACCGCTCAACTTGGACGGACGCGAAGCCGCGAATTCCTGCATCTTCACCATGCGCAACGCTTCATGGACGCGGCCGCCGATCTCTGTTGCGGAAGTTCTTTGGACGCGCAAGCCATAGGCGACGTTCTCTCGCACAGTGAGGTGCGGGAATAGCGCGTAGTGCTGGAACACGGTGTTCACGCGGCGCTTGTAAGGTGGAAAGGCATCCAGCCGCTGGCCGCTCATCCAGATTTCTCCCGCGGTCGGTTGTTCGAATCCGGCGACCAGGCGAAGGAGAGTCGTTTTGCCGGAACCGCTTTCGCCGAGCAGGGTGAGGAATTCTCCCGAAGCGATGTTTAACGAGATGTTTTTCAGCACCTCGCGCGCGCCGAAGCACTTGGCCACAGCGCGCAGCTCGAGGAGTGCTTCCAGCTTGGCCGAGAGCTGGTGCCGCGGGTTGGCAGCGGCGGAGCTCACTGAGCGGCTTTCACCTCGTTCCAGATTTCGTTGTACTTCGCGCGGCGAGGAACGTCCTGCCAAAAATAAATCCGCTGCATGTAGGCATCGGGGTTATCGAGGTGCAGGCCTTTGATTTCGTCCGGAGTTAGAAACTGTGACGCCCCAGGATTGGCGGGAGTGTAGTGCGTCCTATCGGTGATCAGTTTCTGGGTTTTCGGTTCGATCATGTATTCGAGAAAGTCGTGCGCCAAATCCTTATGACTGCTCGCGGCGGTTATCATCAAGTGGTCGATCCATCCAGTGGTGTTTTCTTTTGGGATGGTCTCTCCGATGGGGAAATTCAACTTGCGAAGGTCATTGGTGTTCAGCGGCCAGCCCATGGCCAGAACCACTTCGTGGTTCTGGAAGAGGTTCGTAAGTTCTCCGCCGGTGGCCCAGATCTTTCGAATGTTGGGCTTCAGTTCGATCAGTTTTTTTCTGACGGCAGCGAGCTGATCGTCCGATAGATTGTAAAGTCGCGATGGGTCCGGCTTGTCGGAGCCGAGGATCTGTGCGGCGAGGTAGACCGTGGAAAGATCATCCCACACGGAAATTTTGCCTTTGTATTTCGGGTCCCAAAGAATCGCCCAAGAATCCGGGGGTTTCGCAAATACGGTGGTGTCATAGAGGAGCGGATTCGGCCCCCACATGAAAGGGACGCCGTAGACCTGGCCGTTGGTTTTGACAAGAGGAAGGTCCCGGAGTTTGGAGGAGAGCTGCCCGTAGGACGGCAACTTCGAAAGATCGAGGGGCGCGGCGAGGCCGGTGCGCGCAATGGAGGCGGCGACGTCGCTGGAGGGAGAGATTACGTCGTAATTCGAAGCGCTGCCGCCGCGCAGTTTTGCGACGAGTTCGTCGCTGGAGCCCATAAAGGACGCAACGATTTTACAGTGATGGCTTTCTTCGAACGCGCGTACGAAGGAATCGTCGGAATAACCTTCCCATACCAGCAGGCTTAGCGATTCTTCTTTTTTCTTGCAAGCGCCGCATGCCAATGCGAGCGTCAGAATTGCCAGAAGAATGGCGCGACGTCTCATTGCTCCTCCCGGTTACTTTGCGTCCGCTTGGTAGACCAGCCGCCCGCCGACAATGGTGGTGACAACTTTTGTCGCATCAATCTTATGCGGATTGATGTCGAAAATATTTTGCGAAAGGATGATCAGGTCGGCAAGCTTGCCGATCTCGAGTGAGCCTTCCGATTTTTCGCGGCGGCCGGCAAACGCCGCTCCGAGCGTGTAACCCTCAATCGCTTGCGCCACGGTCAATCGCTGCTCGGGGACAAAACCCGCTTCAGGTTTACCTTCAGACGTTTGGCGAGTCACAGCGGTCTGCACCCCTGCCCACGGATTGAGAGTCACGACAGGCCAATCGCTGCCGAAGGCCAGGCGGCCTCCTGCATCAGAGATGCTCTTCCAGGCCCAGGCACGAGAAGCGCGATCGGGGCCGGCATTCCGCGCCCAGACTTCCAGCGTGTCGGAATCCGGGTAAGAATGGAGCGGCTGCATGCTGGCGATAACCCCGAGCTTGCCGAATCGCGGAATGTCGGACGCGGCGATGGTTTCAATGTGTTCGATGCGCGGGCGGCGATCGCGCTTGTGGTTCCGCGTTGCGGCGTTTTCATAGGCATCCAGCGCCGTCCGCACGCCGTCGTCGCCGATCGCATGCGTGAAAAGCTGCAAGCCGTGCTTGTCCAATTCCGCAACCGCCGCCTTGTAGTTAGCGGGCTCCCAGAAGAGTTTGCCTTTCAAAGAGGGATCGTCGCTGTAGGGCTCGAGCATCGCAGCGGTGTGCGATTCGACCACGCCATCCACCATGAATTTGACGGCGTCGGCGTCGATCCAGTCGTCGTGGAATTTCTTGCGGGCATGGTCGATAGCATCGCGGTCCTGAGGCTGGAGTTCGGGCGGATTGAGGAAGTAAGCGATATACATGCGCACGCTCAGGTCGCCGCGACGGCGCATTTCGTCGAAGAGATCGAGCGCTTCGAAATCCTGTCCAGCGCTGTGGATGCGAGTGATGCCGTGTTCGTTGGCCCATTTCATGCCTGCGCGCAGCGCCAAAAGCTGTTCGACGCGAGACGGTTTTGGAATAATCTTGGCGACCAGGCCCTGAGCTGATTCTTTTAACGCACCGGTGGCCTCACCCGTTTTGGGGTCGCGAACAATCGTCCCGTTTGGCGGATCCGGAGTATCGCGGGCGATCCCGGCCAGAACGAGAGCCTTCGAGTTTGCCCAGTAGGTATGTCCGTCATAACCTTCGAGGAAAACCGGGCGACTGGGGAAGAGTTCATCCAAATATTTCTTGTGCGGGAGCGCTTCGGGACCGAACATAGCGTAATTCCAGCCGCGGCCAAGGATCCAGTCGTCCCCAGGACGTTGAGCGGCATACTCCCGCAGGCGTTTTTGAATGTCGGCGGGATCTTTAGAGCCTTCGAGATTCACGCGCCCCAGACTGAGGGAGCCATCCAGGAAATGAACGTGGCAGTCGACAATGCCCGGAAGCACAAGCTTTCCGCCGGCGTTGATGACCTTGGTGCCCATGCCGCGCCGGCGCTCAATTTCGGGGTCGTCTCCAACGGCAACGATTTTTCCGCGGTAAATGGCCACGGCTTGAGCCCAGGGCTGCTTGGGGTTTTCGGTATAAACGTGCCCGTGAACGACGATGATGTCCGCCGGTTCCACGATCCGGCCTTGCGCGCAAGTGAAGGCGGCGACACCGAGCAAGAGCAGAAGAGTTTGAAGAAAGACGCGAGGCATGCGAGTTTTCATCGGCACCTAGTCCTGTGAATCAGAATGTTGGCGGCGTGTTGATCCACAGCAGCCAGGTTTCCGTACGGCCGGGATTCTTCCAGCGGTGCGGAGTCGAACTCTCAAAATAGAGACTGTCGCCGGGCTTTAGATGATAATGCTCCTTGGCGTCGAGCCAGATCTCAAAATTTCCGCGAAGCACGTGGAGGAATTCCTCGCCTTCGTGCGAGTAGGATGCACCGCTGCCGCCCCCGGGTTTGATGCGGAAAAGATGCGGCTCCATCGCCGTGTTCCCCCAGGCAAGCAGCTCCATGCGCACGCCTGGCGTGGTCTCCAGGACTTTTCGCTGATGTGGACGCACGAGGCGCGGAGTATCGCCGGCGGTTTCGAAGAGTGAAAGAATGTTGGTGCGGTAGAAGCGGGCGATGCGGCGCAGCGTGGCAATCGAGGAGCGCATCTGGCCGCGCTCGAGGGCGCTGAGAAAACCGGCGGAGACCCCCGTGGCGCGAGCCACTTGAGCGAGCGACAGGCCGCGGCGGGTCCGCAGGCGGCGGAAGCGTTGTCCGGGAAGGAGCGTGCTCTCCGCAGGAGCAGAGACGATTCCCTGGCGCTTGAGCACGTGGACGATGGCGGCGGGATTGAGGCCGCGGGCGCGGCGCAGGAAAATCGCGCGCTGCAGCAGGCGCACATCGGATTCGTTAAAAAGGCGGTAGCGGCTCCGCGTGCGCTGCGGCGAGACGAGGCCCAAGGCTTCCCAGGCGCGCAAAGCGGAGGAAGAAATGCCCACGCGGCGCGCTACTTCGCTGATGCGCAACGTGCGCGGCGGTTTGCGTGCCGCCGATGTGTCGGATAAATTCTTTCTGCTTGACACCGGTCCCGGCCTTCTCTAAGTTTACAGGATTATAGTAAGGTTTCAGGGGCACAGCAACCTCGAAGAATCAGTCCTCAAAAGATTCTTCGCGGCAAGGGGTGAGTTCATGAAGGTTGACGCGCGATTCCGGAAACTGTGCTTGTCGTGTTGCCGCAGCAGCTCATTTGCAACAGTGCTGGCGATGGCACTCTGCCTCGCGGCGCCGTTTGCCGGTGCGCAGAGCACCGGAGGCCGCATCCGCGGCACGGTGATGGATCCCAGCGGTGCTGCGGTAGCCGCCGCCAAAATCACGCTCATCAGTGAAGCGACACATGCCACGCGCGATGTGCAGGCGGGCGCCGAGGGGGAATACATCTTCCTCGAGGTCCCTGTGGGAAGCTACGAAGTCAACGCGCAGTCCCCTGGCTTCAAGAAGTACGTTCGCAGGGGCGTTGTTCTGAATCTAAATGAAGTTGTGAACCTGGACATCACGCTGCAGGTCGGAGCGGCGGTGGACACGATCGAAGTGACTGGCGCACCTCCTGTTGTCGATACGACCTCGACGCAGCTCGGGGCTGTGGTCAATGAACGTGCCGTAAGCCAGCTCCCACTTGCCCAGCGTGATGCCTACCAACTCCTGCAGCTTCAGCCCGGCGTGCAGTCGCAGTTAGGGGTGGACAACGTGTATGGCAGCGATCGCGCCGGCGTTGTTAGCGTGAATGGCGGCCGCGGGCGTGACAACAACTACACAGTGAACGGTGGCGACGGAAACGACCAGTTTGCCAATCTGCCCGCCATCCAGCCCTCCCCCGATGCCATCGCTGAGTTTCGGGTACTGACGAACACATTCGATGCCGAATACGGCCGCAACTCAGGCGCAGTTGTCAACGTCGTGACTAAATCCGGCTCGAATGATTTTCACGGAAATCTGTATGAGTTTTTCCGCAACAAAGGTTTGAACGCCAGGGGATTCTTCGATTCGCAAAAATTAGACTATCTGCAGAATCAATTCGGAGCCACTCTGGGCGGACCCCTCAAGAAGAACAAAACATTCTTTTTCGCCACCTATGAAGGCGATCGTATTCGTCGTGGATCGTCCTCAGATACCGTCGCCGTGCCGAGTGACCCGGAGCGTCTGGGCGATTTCTCCGCCGACCCATCCTTTCAGGGGACTCTGGCGAATGCTAACATTTTGAATAACAGACCGGCTTGTCAGACTGCCCTTGGCTTTAGCGCCGCCAATCCCATTCCTGACGGCACCGCGTATGCGACACTCTTTCCGACCAACATAATTCCAACATCCTGTTTCGATCAAACAGCGTTCGACCTCTTGAACCAGTTCGTGCCTCATGCCAACCGCTCTGACGGAACCTTCCAGGCGGTGCCGGTCGGGCATGAGCGCTCCAATCAGTTCACCGCTAAAATCGATCATGAGCTGACCAAGAACCAGCATCTGACCGGCTATTACTACTTTACGCAGCACTTTCTTGCGAAGCCTTTCGCGCGTTTCCAGGCTGGCGGAGCAAATCTTCCGGGTTTTGGCGACCTCACCGATGAGCGCGTGCAACAATTGAACATCAGCCATTCCTGGACAATCGGCTCAAGCGCGGTGAACGAGGCCCGCTTTACCTTTTTCCGTGAAGGCCAGGGACAATTCCTTCACCCGCAAAGCACGAATCTGGTCCAGAATTCCTGCACATCGGCTGTTGCTGCGGGCACCTGCTTCAGCGATCCGAACAATACGGCTATCGGGATTCACCCGGGACTCGGCGCCGGCCGCGAGGGCGTGCCGTTCGTCAGCGTTTCGGGCGGCTTCAGCTTCGGCAACAATTTTGAAGGAGAGTTGCCCCAGGTGGGCAACACTTTTCAATGGTCCGATAACTTCAGCAAAGTTATTGGTACTCACTCCATCAAATTGGGCGGAGACATTCGCTACCAGAAGTTCGATCAAACCCTGTACTTCGATGTCAGTGGGCAGCAGTTGGTTTTCGGTGGCGGGCCCAACGATCCTTGTTTGGGCATTATTGATCCAACTAGCCAACTGTGCAGTGCCGTCAATTTATTCCCTAACTATCTCCTTGGCCTAACGGACCAGTACGGCCAAGGCTCGGCCCAGAGCGAATTGGTTCGCAGCAAATCCCTGTACCTGTTCGTGCAGGATAGCTGGAAGATCAAATCGAACCTTACGCTGAACTATGGATTGCGCTGGGAACTGAACACGCCGCTGGCCGATGCCGGACAAAAGGTGCAGACCTTCCGTCCGGGACAGGTTTCAAAAGTCTACCCATGCCAGCTTTCGCCCCTTAGCGGGCTTTACAATCCGGGGGTGAATGACTGCAACAACACCGGCGTTGTCCCAACGGGGTTGGTAGTCCCCGGTGATGCGGGCGTGCCAAAGGGGCTCACCAACACTTATTACAAGTCTTTTGCGCCGCGCGTCGGACTGGCGTGGAGCCCGAACGCACGGGATGGCCTCCTTGGAAAATTGTTCGGGGGTCCCGGGAAGACCAGCATTCGCTCGGGCTTCGGGATTTTCTACAACCCGGTCGAGCAACTGGTTCTGGAGCAATTCAGCGCGGAGCCTCCTTTCGGTGGCAGTACCTTTCTATTTAACACGCTCTTTAATACACCTTTCCTTGGACAAGATGGGGCGACCCAGTTTCCCAATCCGTTCAACGGAATTCTCAACCCGCCGCGCGGCCAGCCTGTCGATTGGTCTCTGTTCCGCCCAATTCTATTGTTCGGCCAAGCGCCCAAGAATTTGCGTTCACAGTACGCAGAACAATACAACTTCGGCATCACGCGGGAAGTCGCTAAAGACATGGCTTTGACGCTCAGCTACATTGGACGTCAGGGGCATCGCTTGTTGGCCTCGCAGGACCTCAATCCCGGCAACCCACAGACCTGTCTGGATCTGCAAAACATTTCGAACTTCTATGCTCCCGCGGCTCCCGGCAATCCGGCGAATCCGAACGAGAACGATTCGCTTTCCGCTTCACTGGCTTGCGGGGCTTTCTTTGCCGACACTGGCTACACGATTCCCGCGGGCACCATCCCGCCAGGATTTACAGTTCATTTGCCGTACGGTTCCGTCTCCAATGTTACGGGACCAAACCCGTCGGACATAAGTATCGTCGGTTTGCGACGGTACTCTTCGCCGAATTGCGAGCCGGTAACGGGCGTCGGATGCCCACCAGACCTGATTCCAGTCTTCTCCAGCATTTTTACGCAGAATACAATCGCGAACTCCTCTTACAACGGCTTTCAGGCCAGCCTGGAAAAGCACTTTTCACACGGATTGCAGTTCCAGGCTTCGTACACCTTAGGCAAGTCGCTCGACTATGCTTCCACGTTCGAGAGCCTGGTTGATCCCGTTAACCCCAAGCGCAACCGGTCCTTGTCGCTTTTTGATTCTCGGCACCGTTTCGTCTTCAGCTACTATTGGGAACTGCCTGTGCCAAAGTATGAGGGATTCAAGGGGAAAGTTTTGGATGGCTGGGCAATTTCCGGTATCACCACGTTCCAGACCGGATTCCCGATTCGCATCACCTCGCAAGACGACGTTGAACTCCAAGGCAGCTTTGATTTCGAAACGCCGGGTCAGCCAAATATCGCCGCGCCTTTCAAGTCCATCAATCCGCGGAAACTGACTTGCGCTGCCGGAACGGGAACTGACCCCACTACCTGCACCTTGATCAATGCCGGATTCAACCCCGACGCCTTTACGAATAACACCGTCACACCGGGCACCATCGGAAATGCGCCCCGCACCGTCTGCTGCGGCCCGGGTTTGAATAACTGGGAGTTTAGTTTCCAGAAGCAGATTCCGGTCAGCGAAAGAGTCCGGTTCGAATTCCACGGAGAGTTGTTCAATGCGTTCAACCACGCCCAGTTCTTCCAGCCCGATGGAAATATCACGGACGGAGCGGACTTTGGCCGCGTGAAGCGAGCCCGTGATCCGCGACTTGTGCAGCTCGCTCTGAAGCTCTACTTCTAGCGAATTAGAGGAGTTCGGCGACGGTTCAAGTGGCGCGGCTCGCGAGGGCCGCGGCTTCGGTTGTCTGGTAAAATCAAGAGTAACAGATCCAGGAAATTTTTCTCGCACACACTGACCGCAGGGAACAGACCTGCCATCACGGAGCACTCAAATGCATGACGCACTTCAGAAGGAAATCGCCACCTACGAAAAGCGCACGCCGAAATCGGCAGTCGCCCACAAGCGGGCTCTGGAACGCATCCCGCTCGGAGTTGCGAGCAACTACCGCCACTACGAGCCTTATCCGATTTTTGTGAAGGACGGAAAGGGCAGCCGCATTCACGACGTCGACGGCAACGAATACATCGACCACAACCTGTGCTTCGGAGCACTGATGGCTGGGCACTGCCATCCCGCCGTCGTGAAGGCGGTCGAACAGAAATTGCATGAAGGAACCACGTTCGGGATGCCACACGAGCAGGAATGGGAGCTTGCCGAAGAAATTTGCAAACGCTATCCGGTGGATATGGTGCGGTTCGGTTCCAGCGGAACGGAAGTCACCATGCATGCCTGCCGCATCGCGCGCGCCGCGACGGGCCGCGACAAGATTCTGAAGTTCGAAGGCGCGTACCACGGCCTGCACGACACCGCGCTCGTCAGCGTCAAGCCCAAGGTGGTAGATTACGGCGATCCCGATGCCCCCAATTCCGTTCCCGGTGGCGGCGGCATCCCGAAGGCCTCGCTCGAGAATGTTGTCGTCGCCAGCTTCAACAATCTGAAGAGCGTCGAGAATCGTTTTAAGCAGTGTCCCGGACAGATCGCCGCGATCATTCTCGAACCCATCCTCATGAACGTCGGACTGTGCATGCCGCAGCCCGGTTTCTTGCAGGGTCTGCGCGACATCTGCACAAAAAACGGCGCGTTGCTGATCTTCGACGAAGTGAAAACGGGCGCGAAGCTTGCCTGGGGCGGCGCCAGCGAATTTTTCGGCGTGAAGCCGGACATGATCTGTCTGGCAAAGTCCATCGGCGGCGGCTTGCCGCTGGGAGCATTCGGCGCGAGCCGCGCGGTCATGGATCTGATCTCGCAGCACAAGGTCTTCCACGGCGGCACCTACAACACGAACCGTGTGGCCATGGCCGCGGGCCTGGCGACGTTCCGCGAGGTCCTCACGCGCGAGAATTATGCGCACGTTGGCAAACTCGGCAAAAATCTCACCGAAGGCTATCGCGCCATCGTCAAGAAATCCGGCCTGCAGGCCTACGTCGCCAGCGCCGGCGTCAACGGCGCGTTGATGCTCTATCCGAAGGAGATTCAGAACTACCGCGACTGGACCAAGATCGACGTCGATCTCTGGCGCCATTACTGGTTTGCCATGGTCAATCGCGGCGTCCTCGCGCAGCCCTATTGGTGGGACGAGCAGTGGACGATCTCCGTTCAGCACACGGAAGCCGACATTGACAAGCACCTCGCCGTTTTTGAAGAAATCGCGCCGGCGCTTGCGAAGGCACAGCAAGAGCGAGGCCTGGCATTTGTGGGTGCCGCCGGACATTAGTCCGCTCCAGTACGTCGGTTAGGAGAGAACGCCATTGGCGAACGAGGTCCGCACTGCTCCGGCAGCGGCTGTAACACAAGAAACGCCCCGCCTGCGCCGGGTGCTGGGACGCGGGGACCTCGTTTTGCTTTTTGTTGTCGCCGTCTTCAACCTCAACGTCGTTCCGTCCATCGCCGCCAATGGCGGCGTAACGGTCTGGCTGTGGATCATCTCCCTCGCGCTGTTCTTCTGGCCACAGGGTATCGCCGTGATTGAACTCGCGCATCGCTTTCCGGGTGAGGGCGGCGTGTACCTCTGGGCCAAGGAAGTGTTCGGAGATTTCCACGGTTTTCTTTCCGGCTGGTGCTACTGGACGAACAACATGATGTACGTGCCGACGATCATGCTTTATTTCGTCGGTGTGTTCGTGTTTGTTTTGGGAGCCGGCCACGAAACGCTCGCGGACAACAAATCCTTCACCCTAACGGCTTCTCTGGTTTTGTTATTCCTGCTGGTGGTGCTGAACATTCTTGGTCTGGGCGTGGGGAAGTGGCTTAACAATCTCGGCGCGCTCGGAACCTTTGTTGCCGCGGCCGTCCTTATCGGTTTGGGAATTGTAATATGGCTGCGGTTCGGCAAGTCGGTGACGGCGGCGGATTTCCAGATTCCGGCGAACCCTCGTTTTGTTCTGAATTCATTCGGTGTGATCTGTTTCGGCCTCGTAGGGCTGGAACTCGCCTCGGTCATGGGCGATGAAATCGAGAATCCTCAGAGAACTCTTCCCGGGGCCGTCGCCTGGGGCGGCTTTCTATCCGGTTTGCTTTATATCGGAGCGACACTGACGCTGCTCGTCGCGGTGAGCAAGAACGACATCAGCGTTCTCCAAGGAATTGTTCAGGCCGTGGGCCACATGGCCAGCCGCGTTGGGGTCAGCTGGATCGTTGCACCCTTTGCATTCCTGTTGAGCATCTCGATCGCCGGAATTGGCTCCGCCTGGCTTGGAGGTTCCGCGCGGATTCCCTTTGTCGCCGGCCTCGATTCCTATATGCCTTCCTGGCTTGGCAAGATCCACCCAAAGTACGCCACGCCGTATGCCGCGCTGATCGTACACGCGGCCGTATCGATGATTCTGGTGGTGATCAATTTCTCTTTTACGGGCGCGGGAGTGCAGGAAACGTTTCAGAAGTTGTTGTCCCTCGCCGTGGTGCTGCAATTGATCCCGTTTCTTTATATGTTTGGCGCGCTGCTGAAGATCGCGTTCAGCGATTCCTTTCGAAAGGGGCGCTACGGCAGAACGACGCTGATCCTCGCTGGCTTCAGTGGATTCACGACCACCGGTCTGGGAATCGCCCTGGCGTTTTTTCCGGCGCAGCAGATTAAGTCGCTTCTGTCTTACGAAATTTGGATGTTCGGGGGCACGTTGTTTTTCATCGGCCTCGCCGCATTTTTCTTTTTTATTTACGGCAGACGCAAGGCCGCGCGGAAACTGGCGGCGGCGCCGGCGCTTTGAATTTGGGAGGCAGTTATGTCGAGCACTGCAAAAACGGTCGTTCGAGCCTATCAAAACTACATCAATGGCCAGTGCGTCAAGAGTGCTTCCGGCGAGATGTTTCCCGTCTACGATCCTTCGACCGAAGAAGTGATCGCGCATGTTGCATCGGGCACGACAGCCGATGTTGATCGCGCCGTAAAAGCCGCGCGTGCCGCGTTTGATTCCGGCCCGTGGCCGCAGACCAGCGCCGCCGAGCGCGGCCGCCTTCTCTACAAGCTGGCGGAGAAAATTCGATCCAACGCCGCGCCACTCGCCGAGCTGGAGTGCCGCAATTCGGGCAAGCCCATTGTCGAAGCGGAGTACGACATCGCTGATGCCGCCACTTGTTTCGAATACTATGCCGGCCTCGCGAACAAAGTTCTGGGGCACGTCAATCCGGTGCCCGCCAATGCCCTGAATTTTACGCTGCGTGAACCGGTTGGCGTCGCCGGGCAGATTATTCCCTGGAACTATCCATTGGTAATGGCTTCCTGGAAACTCGCTCCCGCCATCGCCGCGGGATGCACTTGCGTCCTCAAGCCTGCGGAGCAGACCCCCCTCACCATGATGGAAGTCGCCAACTGGTTTGAAGAGCTGGGCCTGCCGCCGGGCGTAGTGAACGTGGTCAATGGCATGGGTGAAACCGCGGGAGCTGCGTTGGTGGCGCATCCCGGAGTGGACAAGATCGCATTTACCGGCAGCGCCGCGGTCGGAAAAATGATCGTCAAGAGTGCCGCAGACACACTCAAGCGCGTCACGCTAGAGCTTGGCGGCAAGTCTCCCAACATCTTCTTCGATGGCGCGGATTGGGAAGCTGCCGTTGACGGCGCGCTCTTCGGAATCTTCATCAATCAGGGCGAAGTATGCTCTGCAGGCAGCCGCATTCTGGTCGAGAAGAAAATCTACCCGAAGTTCGTGGAAGCCATGACCGAGAAGGCCAAGCGCATCAAGCTGGGCGCGCCGCTCGAACGCGAAACGAAAATGGGTCCGCTGGTCAGCAAAGAGCAATACGACCGCGTCAGCTCCTACCTCGAACTCGGCAAGAAAGAAGCGAAATTGGCCATCGGCGGCGGTCGCCCGAAACAGTTTGGCAAAGGCTACTACCTCGAGCCGACCATTTTCTACGACGTCGATAACAACGCGCGCATCGCTCGCGAAGAAATCTTTGGCCCCGTCGCTTCGGTGATTCCGTTCGAAGGCGAACCGGAGGCGATTCGCATCGCCAACGACACGCCCTACGGGCTCGCCGCAGCCGTCTGGACGCGCGACATTTACAAAGCGTTCCGCGTCGTGAAATCGCTGCGCGCCGGCATCGTGTGGGTCAATCACATGCAACCGACGTATGTCGAAGCACCGTGGGGCGGATACAAGCAGTCCGGCTTCGGCCGCGAGCTCGGTCCGTGGGGCCTTGAAGAATATCTGGAAACCAAACAGGTCTTCGTCAACCTCGACGAAACCCCGATCGGCTGGTACTAGATTTCAAAGCAAGGAAAATAAAAAATGTCTACCATTCAGATTCGCACGGAAATACCGGGACCCAAGTCGCGCGCATTGATGGCGCGCCGCGAAGCCGCGATTCCACGCGGCCCTTCGAATGCCACCCCGGTTTTCGCCGCAAGCGCCCAAGGCGCCACCATCGAGGATGCCGACGGCAATCGCTATCTCGATTTTGCCGGCGGTATCGGTTGCCTCAACATCGGCCATCGCTCTCCCAGGGTAATCTCCGCGATCCGCGAGCAACTCGAGAAGCACTTGCATCTCTGCTTCGCCGTCACTCCTTACGAGAGCTACGTTGCCGTTGCGGAAAAACTGAACGCGCTGGCTCCCGGCAATTTTCCCAAGAAAACCATCCTCGTCAACTCCGGGGCCGAGGCCATCGAAAACTCCATCAAGATCGCGCGTGCCTATACCAAGCGCCCCGCCGTCATTTGTTTCGAAGACGCCTTCCATGGCCGCACGCTTCTCACCATGTCGCTGACCAGCAAGACGCATCCTTATAAAGCCGGCTTCCAGCCCTTTGCCAGCGACATCTACCGCATTCCTTTCGCTTATCCCTACCGGGCCGAAAAAGGCGCCACCGCGGAAACTTTCGCGCATTACCTCGAAGACGCTTTCAAGCGTTCGGTGGCTCCTGAATCCGTCGCCGCGGTGATTGCCGAGCCCGTTCTCGGCGAAGGCGGCTTCGTCATTCCTCCGGCCGGCTATTTCAAGCTGCTGCAAAGCATCTGCCGCAAGCACGGCATTCTCTTCATCGCCGACGAAGTGCAATCCGGCTTCGCCCGCACCGGCAAATGGTTCGCCTCCGAACATTTCGGCATTGAGCCTGATCTGATCACCATGGCGAAGTCGCTCGGCGGAGGCATGCCCATCGCCGCCGTCACTGGCCGCGCCGAAATCATGGACGCACCCGGCGTGGGCGCTCTTGGCGGAACCTACTGCGGCCATCCTGCTTCGTGCGCCGCCGCGCTCGCCGCCATCGAAACCATCGAGAAGGACGGCCTGCTGGCCCGTTCCACGGCCATCGGGAAACACTTTGAAGAGCGCGCCCGCGGCTGGCAGAAAAAATGGTCTTTAATCGGCGAGGTGCGCGGTCTCGGCGGCATGTGCGCCCTCGAATTGGTGCGTGACGCGCGGACCCGCGAGCCCGCCGACTCCGAGACCAAGGCCATCGCCAAGTATTGCTACGAGCACGGCCTCATCACTATCACCGCTGGCACCTTTAACAACGTGATTCGCATTCTCGTCCCGCTCGTCGCTACCGACGAGCAGCTCGACGAAGGATTCGCGGTGATTGAGGCCGCGCTCGCGGCCGTTGCGGAGCACAAGCAACCGGCGCTTTCTCGCGCCTAATCATTTATCCGAGCCCGACCGCGCGGACCACAAATTAGAATTGTCCTGAACCCATTTGAGACTTAGCCGGAGCACGATCATGCGCGCTTAAAACCTAAGCCTGCGCCGCCCGAGCCGGAGGAGGGAATCCGGCTATTTATTGATGTCGTCTTTCGCCTCCAAGCGCTTCAGCAACGGCTGAAGAAACGGCTTCGTGGTATCAGGCGCGACGCTGATCGCCATGGTCATTTCCTTGGCCGCCGTCGGAAAATCTCCCGTGTTCGACGAGATTCGCGCCAGCGCCAAGTGGCTGGTCCAATGATTCGCATCCTTCTTGGGGACCTGAGGATAGATCTCGAACGCGCGCTTGACGTTCCCCGATCGTTGCAGGCCCCGGGCATAAGAGTACAGTTGAATCGCAGTGGCTTTGTCGAATGCCTTGGAAATCACTCTGGCGGATTCTTCCTTTCGCCCCAGCACGTCGAGGATGCGCGATTTGGTTTCCAAATTTTCAAACCGCTCTTCATTCTGGATCGAAGTGTCTTCCCATTTCAGCGCCTCTTCCAGGTTGTAATTGTTGTCCAGGCACCATTGCGCCGCCTCGTCGTATCCGCCCCAGGTGAATCCGCCGACATTCCGCAGCTCGTTCTTGACGCTCTTCAGCACCACCGCTTTCACGTCCACGGAAATTCGGAAGGGAACCGCCAGCTTCTCCCACCGAAGTGTGGCAGCCGCCGAATCCGCCTTCACGTCTTCGAAAACGTACGTCAACACGTCAAACGATTCCGCCCCGTGCGGTTTCGCGCTCACGCGCAGCGCATCCTCTTTCTCGTCGTAGCTGAAGCTGCCCCAGGAAGTCGAGTTCTTCGAAAAAATCACCGTCCACTGATCTTTGTCAGGGATGGTGTGCAGCCCATACGTACCCGCCGCAAGGGGTTGCCCTTCCACGGAGACATCGTCGGAGAAAGTAATAGTGGTATTCTCATTCGCGCCCGCCCGC
>Ga0137412_10000019_pt2 | contig 24276 bp, 24 predicted proteins | sample CZODoug2_1_16fun_FD_122160 | JGI IMG/M metagenome (GOLD analysis project Ga0137412, IMG submission 122160) | Vadose zone soil fungal communities from Angelo Coast Range Reserve, California, USA - CZODoug2_1_16fungal (Hybrid Assembly) | ecosystem: Environmental > Terrestrial > Soil > Vadose zone... | reverse complement strand
CCGGTCGGTCTCTGTTTCCCCCATGCCGATAATCCCACCGCAACAAACCGACATGCCGCTTTCCTGCACTGCGGCGATGGTGTCGAGCCGGTCTTGAAATGTATGCGTGCTCACAATTTCCGGATAAAACTCGGGAGAAGTGTCGAGATTATGGTTGTACGCTGTGACTCCGGCGGCTTTAAGTTTGTGCGCTTCCACGGAACCGATTTCGCCCAGCGTCACGCATACCTCCATGCCGAGCTGGCTTACTTCCCGAACAATCTCCAGAACGTGCTCAAATTTTTGCGAACCATCGCGTACGCCGCGCCAGGCTGCGCCCATGCAAAACCGCGTCGCGCCTTGCGAGTGCGCCCGCTCCGCGGCAGCCATGACATCGTGCAAAGATAGTAAATCTTCGCGCTCAATGCCGGTGGAATAACGAGCGGACTGCGCGCAATAAGCGCAGTCTTCGCTGCAGCCGCCTGTCTTGATACTGAGCAAACTGCACCGCTGCACTTCTTCGCCACGCCAGTGCTGAAGATGAACAGCGCGGCTTTGCGAAATCAGGTCGAATAGCGGCTGATGGTAGAGCGCTGATAGCCGGTCGAAGTCCATCAATTCGCGAGGCTACCCAAAAAATGACGAATGACGAATGTCTAATGACGAATTAATGACAAAATCCGAATGACGAAACAAAGTGGCGGTCGCATTTTCGTCATTTGAGCATTCGGCCTTCCTTCGTCATTCGTGCTTCGTCATTTTCAATTGATTCGCTCGCCACTCGCTCGTTCGGCCTCTCGGGCTTGCCCGTCCATTTCGCGGCTTCCTCCCCGCTCAGTTCACCCATTTGCCGCCGTCGGAAGTGAGAATCGGCAGTTCTTCCATCATGAACTGAGTTTTGCCAACGGCGCCAATCATGTGGGTGCCGGTGGCGGCATACCATTTTTTCGACATTTCTTCCCCGGTATGGCATCCCCAGCTCTTGGCATAGGCATGACGGGCGAAAATACGACGGTTGATTTTGGTTAGATCGCTTTCGTGCAACCACGACTTGCAAGCGCTGTCGATGTTGTTGCTGTAATCGAACATGAAGCACGCCCGGTTTGAGTGTCCGAAGTATTCAAAGCCGATGACTTTCACCTGATCTCGCGGCTCGCCGTTGTTTAGATAGTTGATCACCGCGGAGCCCGGGCCAAACCAGACGAGGTTGAGATTAAGTTTGTCGCGCACGGAACCAATGAGGCCGATCAGATCCTGGTGCTCCTGTTTGGCACGGTCCTCGTAACCCTGCCGGTAAACGAGCCAGGTAATCTTTGTGTCCGGCCCGAGCTCGGCTCGTAATTGGTCGGTGCGTATACGGGCGGCCCGGACAAAATTCGCCCACCAATGATCATGCGGATAGGTCTTGTACTTTTCCCACTGATACATGGATGGTCCCCCGACGAGAATGATGTATTCACCCTGTGTCGGCTGACCGGCCTTCACGCCGAGCGCGAACATCAACAAAAACGAAAAGAGCAAAAGGCGCTTCATTGTCATTTGCGAGAGGACTATTTATGCGGGACGCCAAATTACGCAAGTGGCAGGGCGCGATCGCGCAATTGTAGGGCGTCTCTGTCAGACGCCGCGTCAATGCGTCTCGGCGTTTCGCAGAAACGCCCTACCATTAGGCATCGACCTCATCGCGCACCAAATCTTCCCATGTTTGCCGTTTTCGAATCAGCGCGAATTTCTCGCCACGAACCAGCGCTTCCGCGGGCAAAGGGCGCGAGTTATAATTGGACGCCATCACAAAGCCGTACGCCCCAGCGCTCATGATGGCGAGCAGATCGTCTTCATGCAGTTCTGGCATTTCCCGATCCAGCGCAAAGAAATCGCCTGACTCGCATACCGGCCCGACAATATCGATCTTCCCGGTATTCTTGCTCCTGCTCGTGCTCGGCTCTTCCACCGGCACGATCTCGTGATAGCTCCGATAAAGCGCAGGTCGAATCAGGTCGTTCATGCCAGCATCGACAATAGCGAATTTCTTGTCGCCTGTTTTTTTGACGTAACGCACGCGGGTCAGCAATACGCCAGCGTTTCCTACAAGAAAACGACCGGGCTCGACCAGGATGCGAACGTCAAGCTCGCGCAAGGGTGGAACAATTGCCCCAGCGTAATCGCGGAGGCTGAACGCAAACGATTCGCTGCCGTGCTCATGCCACCATTTGCCCGATCCGCTCTCGAGCGCGCGCTGGTAAACAATTCCCATGCCGCCACCAACACTAAGGAATTTGATTCCGTATCTTGATTTCAGCTCGCGCACGATCGGTGCCACTTTTCCGATGGCGCTCGCGAAGGGCTTGGCTTCTGCAATTTGCGAGCCGATATGCATTTGGACACCAACAATCTCGACGTTGCGCATTTTGGCGGCTTGCTCGTAAATCACGCCGATGCGATCCAGCGCGATACCGAATTTATTTTCGTGCGAGCCAGTTGAGATGTACTCATGCGTATGCGTATCGACATCGGGATTCACACGCAACGCAATCGGAGCGCGTGTTTCTTTTGCAGCCGCGATGCGATTGATGTGGTCCAGCTCCACTTCACTCTCGACATTGAAGCTGCAAACACCCTGCTCAAGGGCGTACTCGATTTCCTCGGGTGACTTGCCCACTCCTGCGAACGTGCATTTGGCGGGGTCGCCACCAGCCGCGAGTACGCGGTAAAGTTCGCCGCCCGAAACAATGTCGAAACCTGCGCCCGCGCCGGCGAGCAACTTCAGGATCGCGCGATTCGAGTTTGCTTTGACTGCGTAACAGATCAGATGATCCAGCGGCGCAAGCGCAGCATCCAGGCGTGCATAGTGATCGAGAATTGTTCCGGCGCTGTAAACATAGAGCGGAGTGCCGAGTTGCTCCGCGACGCGGAGAAGATCGACATCCTCGCAGTAGAGATGCCCGTCGCGATAACGAAAGGAATGCATGTTGTAGCCGCGCTTGTGTTAAAATGCCGAAGCTAAAATATCAGGCGCTTGGCACAAGCGCCTCTACAACTTCAACGCACTATCCCGCCAGTCTCAGGCCGATGTTTAGGACCGCGATCAAGGCGACTCCTATCAAAAAACTTGTCAGCACAAGTTTTTTGTCATGCTTGAGCATTTCTCCAGCCACGGCGTGCGTGGCCAGATAGATAAATCCGCCGCCGACATGCGCCATGATTAAGCCGAGCCAAAAAGTCGAAACTTTGCCCAGCCACAGTATACCGATCACGCCGCCGAGGAGCGTAGTTGCTTCGACGGCAGCCACCCAACCGAGCGCAGTCGAGCGTCGCAGTCCGGCCCCGATCAAAAGACTGCCCAGCGCGAGACCTTCAGGAACCTTGTGAATACAGAGAGCGGAGAAGAGCGACCATTTTGTCGCATCCATTGAGGGCGCCTCCTGTTGAATTCCCAAGACCAGACCATCGGTCGTGCTATGAATCGCCAATGCAAAAATTAGCGCAGTGGCAATCTCGCTGAAATGGCGTGTCGCATCGGCGTCGAAATGGCTGGCCGCGCAAGCGGGGCACACATGATGGACGTATTTGCTGATAAAGAAAAAAAGCACGTACCCGGTTGCTGCTGCCGCGACTACTGGCCATACGCCGCTGTCATTTAGACTTTCGGGAAAAATCGCAAAGAGCGTGACACCAAGAAGTGTTCCGGCGGCGAAGCTGATGAGCGCGCAAAGAGGCTTGTGCTCCAAGTGCAGCGAGGTGCTGATCCCTCCACCGGCGAGGGCGAAAAGATAAGCCGCGACGACCTGCCAGAGTGCGGTGACCATTAGGCAAAAAATCGGCGGCAACGCGGCATGGCTAAGTGTTTCAACGGACTCCTAGGGGCGTGCCGGTGCGTGATCTTCGCGGCAATGTTGCGTCTCGATCGTCACGTGAACCAGTTCGTGATGTCCACGCAGCAATGCTCGATAGGACTCGCAGCTCTTCGGCTCGTGCGCTACCACAGAAATCATTGCCGCATATTTTCCGATGCCGACCTGCCAGACGTGCAAATCGGTCACGAGCGAATCGCCGTCACTCTCCACTGCCCGGCGAATTTCATCAGGCAAATCCGAAGAAGCCGGGGTCCGATCGAGCAGGATACCGCTGGTATCGCGTAACAGTGTGTAAGCCCACGAAAAAACGACACCGCTCCCGACAACTCCTACGACCGGATCCAGCCACGCCCAGCCAAAGAATTTGCCACCTGTTAGCGCCGTAATCGCGAGCACCGAAGTAAACGCATCGGCCAGCACATGCAGATACGCTGCGCGCAGATTTAGATCATGGTCGTGAGCGCTACCATGACCTCCTTCGTGATGGCGATCAGCGAGTAACACTGCGCAACCGAGGTTTACGAGTAGTCCAATACAAGCGATGCCAATCGCCTCGTTAAAATGAATTTCGAGCGGAACGAACAGTCGGTGGACAGATTCGCCGGCCATTAGAAACGCCACAATCGAGAGCACCACGGCGCTGGTGAACCCGCCAAGCACACCAATTTTCCCCGTACCGAAACTGAAACGCGCGTTGCCGGCTTGTGTTCGGGCGAAATAGTAGGCTACCGCAGTTATCAAAAATGCAATCACATGCGTGCTCATGTGCCAGCCGTCGGCCAGCAACGCCATCGAGTGCGACATCAGACCAAACGCGATCTCCACCACCATCATCGCGGCGGTAACACCGATCACGATGCGGGTGCGCCGTTCCGCATGCGAAAAATCCGGCACGAAGTCGTGCCCCTTGCGAAAGCGTGAGTGATCAGTCCGATGCATTTCGGTTCAAATTAGCGCGATTAGGGAAACAAGATACAAGCTCCGTCGCCTCGTGAGATCTCAGCGTATCCATTCGTATACTTCCATCGCATAAACGTCTTTTTGCGGCTCCCAGCAAACGTTGGAGACGTCGCCGGCGTGCTGCTGCGACTCAATGATGAGCTTGCGAAGCTCGTCATTACGCCCGGCGTCAGCAAGTGCTCGCATGCGGTCGAGAAGCATTTGATACGGCACTGCTATGTTACGCTGACAGCCGCCCCTGCACGAGACTCGCTCTGCTACAAACGCGCCCCTGACAAAGAAAGCTATAAGAAACATGACTAAGACAACGGCGATGCTGAAGGCAATGCGCGGGAACATAGGTTTATCTAGAATTAGACGAATGCTCGCAGTGTAAAGCGAACAGTTTCTCGACCAAGAAAATCGCACCGGTCAGCCACCGAGACTTCCTCAAAAGTCATACGCTACGGTGCCGTAGAAGCCGCGACGTTGACCGAATTGCGGCGCGCGGCGCACCGTTATTGTGAATCCCGCGGTCCGAGGGGGGCTCGACAATGCCGCCATAACGCGAAAAGGGAAATGAGAATCAGCAATGCGCCGAACGTGCACACGATCGCGGCACCGGACGGCAAGTCCCACCAATAGGAAAGAAACAGTCCGGCGACGCCCCCTAAAAGGGCGATGAACCAGCCGATGAGTAAGCGATTCGCGGTTCGACGAGCCAGATTGATTCCGCAAACCGCCGGTACAATCAAATAACTGAATACGAGCAGGACTCCGGCGATGCGGACAAAGCTTGTCACAACCAACCCAAAGACGGCGTAGAAAACAAAATCCCACCACCGCACACGCAGACCTTTTGCATAAGCGGCACCACGATCAAACGAGACTAGCAGGAAGTTTTTGCGCAGAACAAAATGCAAAGCTCCAACGGCCAGAAAAAGTGCGAAGCGCTCCCAAACTTCCCGCGGCGTGACCAGCAGAATATTTCCGACGAGCATGTTCTTGATTTCTTCATCGCCCTCGGCTGCGCGGCTGAGCAGCAAAACGGCCGCGGCGGCCGCGACCACGTAGGAAATTCCAATGACGGCTTCCTGCGGAATTTGGCTCGCCCGTTTTCCAGTAACGGAGAAAATTGCTGCGCCGGCGAGCGTAAAGCCGAGCGCGATTCCAAACGTTGTCCAGCTTTCGAGATCGAGATGCAGGAGCACGGCGAGACAAATTCCCAGCGACGCCATCTGTGCCATTGCGATGTCGATGAAGATGATCCCGCGCTGGACCACATGCAGCCCGAGATAAACGAGCAACCACGGTAACAGAACGCAGGCCACGATTGGCCAAAACATTACCTCCCACATAAATAAGGTAGGGACGGATCGCCGAGCCGTCCGTTTTTGCATCCGATTAATCGGCGCGCCCGGCGGTCGCGCCCTACCACAAAATTCGATTTCATTTCAGCGCCGCAGCCAGCCGCGAGACGAGGGTGTCGATGAGCTTCACGTAGCTGTCCGTTCCCGGAAGGCCGCCGGGGAATTGCGAAAACTCCACTACCTTGGCGCCGGTCGTGCTCGCCACCTTTTCAGCGATTCGACGATCGTGAAACGGTTCGACAATAATTGCTTTGACCTTTTGCGTCTTTATTTGTGCGATCACTTCGGTCAGGTGCGACGGCGACGGCGGGATTCCCGGTTTCGGCTCCAGGAAGATGTCGATGTTAACACCGAAGCGATGCGCAAAATACGGCCACGAATCGTGATAAGCCACGACCTGCTGGCCTTTGAACGGCGACATGGCCGCGCCCCATTCCTGCAACTTCGCGTTGATGCTGGCCTCGAACTTTTTGTAGTTCGCTTCGTAGAATGCTGCGTTCGCAGGATCGAGAGCGGAAAACGATTGGGCAATATGTTGCGCAATCGCCTTCGCGATGATCGGATCGGCCGCGAAATGCGGATTCCCGAGTGCATGCACATCACCAGCCGCGCGCGTCACATTTGCCGGCACATTCATGAGGTGAATTCCCTGAGACGCCTGAACGCGTCCCGGCTTGCCGATTTCGATCTTGGGATTGCGCGCGTTTTGCAAAAGCGGCGGCAACCAGCCGAGCTCGAGCTCAGCACCACCGTCGATCAAAACATCGGCGCTGCGCAGCGAAACAACGAAGCTCGGACGGGCGTCAACAAAGTGCGGGTCCTCAGTCGGTTTGGCTAAAACGACGAGGTTGATCTTGTCTCCACCGATTTCGCGCGCGAGCGAGCCGAAGTCAGGCAAAGTCGCGACGACATTTAGTTTTGCATGCGCAGAAAATGAGCAGGCGAGTATTGCAGTCAGGAGTAAAAGAATTCTTTTCATGAGTTAAAATTTGTGAGCACCGTGAGCACCGAGGATGAACTCCCACTGGAGAAAGACCGACTCGACTTGCCGTGCCGAGAGGAAAAAGTTCTCCTGCAGAAAATCCTGATTGTACTGCAATCGGATTTTTGAAAACTCGGTCGGATACCATGTGAGATTCGCGCTGAGCCGCCAACGTGATTGCCGATCCAAGTCGTCGGTAAACTTGGAATCCTGCATGTCGACATAGTCGCCACGAATGCCAGCGACCCAACCTTTTTTAAATCCCCACAGCACTTGCGAATACAGGCCCCAATCGTGAAACGTTTCGGCGACAGGAAACGAGTCATCAGCCCCGTGGCCGGCCTGGAAACGGCGATACATGATTTCGGTCTGCCATTTCACGAACGGAAAACCCCCTTCGGCGTGGGAGCTTTTCCATTTGTAAAGAAAGTCTGCGCCGTAAATCTGAGTCCGCGAATTCGCACCGGTTTCGTTGGAACCAAAAGCTCCCGAAACGCCGGCCAGCACGGTCTGCGTGTCACTCAAATTAAAAGAATTTTCGAAGCGCGGAATCCAAACAAAATCCTGCAGGCCGCGCGCCTCACGATCGGTCGTTACGCGGTCGAAAAACATTCCGTCGTCACCAGGATTCCGAAACGAAAATCCCGTGCTGCCGCGCCCATTTTGCGACGCAAAGATCAATTGCGAATACCACGGCAGAGGCAAGGTCCAGGAAGTCTGTGCGCCAACACCACGCAACCCGTCTGGCCCGAGAAATAAGCCATTCACGAGAGGCGTGTCTGCGAAGTCCCAGGTGTGCGGATGTGTCGGATTCAGGCGGCCAAACGCTGCGAAGAATTGCCCCGCTTTTAATTGAAGATTGTAGGGCAGGCTGGTTGTTTGCATGAAAGCCTCTTCAACTTCGACCTCCGTTTGGTTGTCGTTGTCCAACTTGAAAACGATGTTGGCAAAACCTTCGAAGTAAGGATCCACCGCGCCATCAAACGCAAGCTCGATATTGCGTGCATTGAAGCCGCGCTGTTGCGGATCGTGGTCACCCACTTCGATGTGGTCGAGGTCGCGCGCGCTGGAATAAGCGAGCGCAAACAAACCGTCGAGTGAAATATTCATATAATTTTTGCCTCCACCGATCGTGATCGGTTGCGTTAACGATGCGCCGGCACCCGTGCTTGAGATCGTTTCCGGTGTCGATGTTACGACTGACGTGTCGGCGGTTGGAAAAGTCCCGGCCGCAGGAGAGGGGTTCGCACCTGCGCCCGGAACAGACGACGCTGCCGGGGCGGTTGTCGAGCTTACAACTGATGTGTCCTCCGTTGGAAACTGTGGCGGCGCACTCCCGCGGGGCGCTGGAGATTCCTCAGCCCCCGCGATGGGAGGTGGCTCTGGATTTTGCGGAAGTCCCGACTCACCCGTTAGGTTTGCCTTTTGCAATGCAGCCTGCTGATCTTTTACCTGCTGTTGCAAGGCTTTAACGGTGTCGATTAGGGATGTTACCTGCTGGCGCAGCGCTTCCACGTCTGCTGCCGTCGCTGGCGTTGTATTTGAAACTGTTGGTGCTGGCGATGAACTCGCAGCGGACGTCGCTTGTTGCGCGGAAACCACCGTTACCGGGAGAACGGCCACCGCCAATAAAATTATCTTCTTCATTCAAAACTCCTGATTCAAAAGCCTCGGCAAAATTGCCGAATCAATTTGCGGTCTGCGCGCGCTGACTCAGCGGCGTGAGGAACGCACTGAACGCCGCTACCCGCTTGCGCGGGAAATAATCAGCGGATCAGAAGTGGGCGGGCGGTGCGTGTTCAAAAATGCGCGCGCCGAGAAACGGCGCCGCAACCCAGATTGAATCGAGGGCCAGAATCTCCGAAAATTGTACAGCAGTCGCCGGCGCAATCACCAGAGGCGCGGTGGTGACGTGATGACAACTGCCGAAAGCGATCAGTGTAGCCGCGCATTCATGAAGCGATGCCGCCGTGGGATGAAGTCGCTCGTGCAAATTCGGAGCGACTGAAAGACCCAACGTTAACACAATCGCCGCGACGAGAAGGAGGAGAGTGGTGTCGCCAAACCAACCCGATCGAATTCGAAGCGCGCGGGACGGCATTGAGCGCGATTTTGCTGTCGAGCAATTTGTTTCGCAAGGACTTTCTATGCAGCGCCGCTAAGGGCGGTGCAGGGTCAGCATTGTCCCAGACGACGGGATTCTCCCCCAACACCGGCTCATGCTGGTTCGAACTCTTCAAAAATCGCGGGTAACCATTCCGTAAAGGCATGGCGTTGTCGAAATGGCGGCGCTCCGAGGCCTCGCACCATTGGTAGATATTTGTCGGCAAGGCTCGTGAGATCGAAACGAATAGTGACCAAAGCTTCTTCCGTCGAAAAACAAGCAGGATCATTTCGACGGTTTTCGCTCGCCGCCTTTGTCCATGGCTAGCAGCTCGGAAACGGTGACGAATTTGAATCCTTTTGCGAGAAGGGCGTCAAAAACCTGCGGCATCGCTGCAATCGTCGGCGGATGGATGTCATGTGACAAAATGATCGACCCCGGCCGCGCTCCTGCGATGATCCGTTGCGCGACGACGTCAGAGCCGGGTCGCTTCCAATCAAGTGGATCAACGTCCCACAAGATGACTTTGTAGCCGAACTCGCGATTCACCAATATGCGCTGCCGTTTCGTTAACTCGCCATAGGGAGGACGCATCAGCTTCGGTGTTATACCAGCGGTCTTCAAGGTCAGAGCTTGGGTCCGTTGAAGCTGTGTTCGAAGACCCGCGTCCGAGAGTTTCGCGAGATTAGGGTGCGACCAGGAGTGATTGCCGATTTCATGACCCTCCGCGACCTCTCGGCGGAGCACGTCTGGGTTCTGCGCGACGCATTCGCCAAGGACAAAAAAGGTGAGTTTGATGTGCCTCTCCGCTGCCATCTCCAGCAGCTTGGGCGTGTTAGTCGCGTGCGGGCCATCATCAAAAGTCATCGCGATAAATGGTCCATCGACATTAACTTCCGTGAACGTAATTTTCTCAGTGTTCGGAGGATTCGGCGTAGGCGAACTCGCGGCTAATCTCGAATCTTGCGCAGCCGCGGCGGCGTACGCCGAGAAGATGAGGATAAGAGCGTATATAAAACGTCGGATCATAGCGTGACAATGAGGCGAGCCAGCTTAAAACTCGTAGGCGACAGTGCCATAAAAACCACGGCGCTGGCCAAATTGCGGCGCTCCGACTCCGATGCCGCTGCCGTCGCGCAATTCGTAGATAGTGTCGAGAATGTTGACGACATCGAAACGGATTTTGACAGCAGTCTTTTCTGTGATCTGGATCCGGCGCGAGAGGCTGACGTTGAACGTCTCGTAGGGATGGTTCTTTTGGGTGTTGGCAAAGCCTCGCCGCAATCCGTTACCATAAAGTCCGTCGATGGCTAGTCTCCAATCATTCCAGGTGTAGGAGACGCCGGCAGAGCCGGTGAAACGCTGATCGTGGTCGAGGAAGACCCAGTTCTTTCGGATGAAAGCGAACTCATCCGGATCGAAAAGAAATTGCGCGGAACTGACGTTGGTCCCGCGCGCCCATTCATAGCCCAAGTTAAAATACGCGGAGAACGGGCCATGGTCGTAGCTTGAGGTAAATTCCCCTCCGTAAATCTCGCCGCGCTTGTAATTGAACGACGAAAGGATGAGCGCCTGTCCGAATTGCCCTTCATCCAGAACCGAGTGCGAGCTTTTGTAAAAACCATCGATCCCCACATTGAAACCTTCGGCAATTTTCTGCGTCACGCCCGCGTCGAAATAATGCGCGCGCTCCGATTTCGTGACGGAGTCCTGGTGAATGGCGGATTCGTTGGTTGTGCCGTCGAACTTTGAGACCGTGCCTTGTTCGACATTCTCCAGCGGGGGCGGTGTGAAATACCGCGCATAACCGGCGTGCAACGTCGTGCCTTTCAACGGCTCCCAAGCAATGTTGATTCGAGGACTGAGCTGATTCTCGTGCGCGAACGCGTCCACAATGTCGAAGCGGCCGCCGAAATTGATGGTGAGTTGTTCGAATGGTTTCCATTCATCCTGCAAATAGAATCCGTAGAAGTAGCCGTATTTGCCGGAGTTATCGACAATGCGCAGGGGAATGTCGCTGGTCTGGTTGCCATTGGCATCGACCGGGAAAACCAGTGTGGACGTTCCGACGGTGGCATGCTGCGCGTTTATAAGGAATCCGCCGCGGAGCGTGTGTTGATCGTTGAGTTTGTAGCTCGCATCCAACGCGACTCCATTCGAGAAAATGTCGCGATCAACGCGTGAGGCAACACCGTTGAAAATGAGATCGCCGGTATTATCGGGCCGAAACAGGACCGAGCTATAAAGGCTGAAAACCGACGCCTGCATGTTGAAATCGTCGATCTTCTTTTGGTAGGCGAGAATGGCATATGCATCTTGCTCGACCTGGGTCTCATCGAGCTTGGCGGAGTTGAACGTCGATCGTCCCATATCGGTGAACTGCGGCGTTTGCCCGGGATTATTCGGAATGTCGAAATCACCGTGGTAGCCGCTGGTGAGCAACACAAATCGGCTGGTGTCGTCGATTATGTACGACGAGTACCCGAACATTCTATATTGATCGGTGTCGTCGTGGATCGGGTTGGCGGTGCGCGTCGGATTCTCGATCCCGATGCCGTCGTGCAGGTAACTTCCGGTGACGTAATAATTCAGTTTCCCGGCTATACCGCCGTACTCAAGACTCGGCATAATGGTGTCGAAGCTTCCGCCATACACCGATGCATCGCCCTGCTGGAAAACGGCGCCATTCTTCGTGTGGATATCGATTACTCCCGTATTGCGAAATCCAAACTGGGCCGGCAGCGCGCCCGTAATGAGCGAAATGTTGTCAGCGAAGCGGGTCTCCAGTACCTGGCCAAAACCCGGAATACTTTCCGGGATCAGGACGTCGTCGATGCGGTATTGCAAATTTGCATGTTCGCCGCGGACATGAAGCTGCCCAAACGAATCCTGCGCGACACCAGGGAAACGCAACATTGTTTGGTTAAATGGTGCGTTTTCGCCTTGTGCCTGCGAGTCAAGACGATCGGGTCCAACTGTGTAGCGAGTCGCGCCCAGGCTTGGCACAATCGCCTCGCGCGAGATGTCGAGTTCCTGGGATGTAACGACGACCTGTTCAGCTGTTGCCGTTCCCGGAGTACTAGCCACGGATGGAGTCGACGAAGCATTGGGATTTGGTGCGGCCGGGGTTGCCTCCTGAGCGGTCGCCACGCGCGCAAGCAAAACGGAAGCGCCGAATGCGATCAGAAATTTTTTCATTGAGTTGTTTCTAAAATAAGTTTTCGAATTTGGGATTGGTTGCGGCATTCACGACCTGCGTGAAGCCAGGTGAAAAGCGGCGGCTCTGCACAAAGCCGTGCCGAGACTCAGGCGAAGTAATTGACTTCTAGCGCTCCGCGAGAACGCGGCTCAGCTGCGTGCCTAGACTCGCGCGGGCGGCGCATGCTCGAAAATGCTTGCGCCAAGAAAAGGCGATTGAACCCAGCACGGGGTCAACGCCGGAATTTTTGAAAACTGAGGGACCAGAGTATCTGCGCTGACCAGCGGCGGATGAGTAACATGGTCGTAGCCGCCCGATGCGATCATTGTCGCCGCGCAATTGTGCTCGACGCGATTGGCGTCCGCATGGACGCGCTGATGCAATTGCGGTGAAGCACTCAGAGCGATTGCCCAGACAAATGCCGCGAAAACACAAGTCGCGACAAACGTGCGTCCATGGTTTCTTGAACGCGCGGACGTGCTCATCGCGCACGACCTTGTAACCGCCTCGCCGCTTGCGCAAGAAATTTCTGCAACTCGTAGTTACCTGGACCCGCGCTCCTTAAAGTCGGCGTCTACTCGCCAGGCTTTCCCTTTGTTGCAACGCTCCTCTGAAAAGCGACAGGATGATTATGCTCAGAAATCTTCGAGCCCGCTGCTCTGTCGCGGACCCGGCGCGCATACGCACTGTTCTCCACGTAAGTCTCCCAATCTGAGGCAACCGGCCCGAAGTAAAGGTGTCCAAGATGCCGCCAACATTCCAGCATAATCCCTCTCTTGAATGGCTGGCCCTTGGCGGTCACAACGATGCAATTGTTCTCGCGCCAGGTACCCGGATCGTATTCGCCCCAATGCAGCTCGAGGCTGGTGAGCTTCAATTTATCAAGAGCGATAAGCAAGTCCTCCGACCATTGGTAGCAGTAGCCGCGTTTCCTGATGCCATGGTAAATTAGGAAATTATTGAAAATCGGCGTCCCGAACATCCGGTATTCCCGCCTCAGTTTGCTCACAGTAGCGTAGGCACACTCTGACAGCAGCCTTGCCTCTTCTCGGTTCACTCTGGGCGAAAGGGACCCGAGTTCGTCGGCGAGTTTCTCAGCCTTCGCAGAGTCACTCTTTGAAACTTCGAATGAAAAGGGTTGTCGTCGTTCGTCACCCAGGACCGACTTGGTCCACACCCCAAAGATTACGAGGACAACGCAAAAACAACTTACCGATCGAATCTGCGATTTCATAGCGCGCACTGGGAAGATCATTGTCTCTCCGATATCGACATAAATGGTCTTCAATAAAGTCACACAGTCCCTTCGTCGCAACGTCACCATCTGTCCGTATCGTAATCGGGCGACAAGCCGATGGGCTCCGAAGCCGTCGATGTCGACACGAGAAAGAGAAGATTTGCCTGCTCCTGATTTCAGCGTAATTCTGAAAACTTTTATATGCCCGACCGCGCCTATCTTCATCCAATCGATCCGGAGTTAATTCCCGGCGCGCGTAATGCAATTAATGTCTGTCTTCGATTGAAATCAGAGGAGCGGATCACAATCATTACAGACACCGCAACACGTGAAATCGCAGCGGCGCTCCAAACAGAAGTGGAGCAAGTCGGTTCGGATTACAGTTTATTTGTACTGGAGCATCATGCGCGGCGTCCGCTGAAATTCATGCCGGAGATTATCCTGGACGATCTGGCCCGCTCGCAGGTGTCGATCTTCGCCGCCCAAACGCAGCCGGACGAGCTCCCTGCCCGCACGCAAATGACCGGTGTCGTCAACAATCACAAGATCCGGCACGCTCATATGGTGAACATCAACCGGCAGATCATGCTGGAAGGTATGCGTGCTGACTTTGTGAAAGTAGACGATCTAAGTGAACGCCTGGTCGAACGCGCCCGCACAGCTGAACGGATCACGTGCAAAACACCGCACGGCACCGAATTTGAGGCGGAGCTTTCTCCGAAATTGAGATGGCTCAAAACGAGCGGGATCATTACGCGCGACAAGTGGGGCAACTTGCCCGGGGGCGAAATTTTCACCGCGCCCATGAACACCAACGGAGTGTTCGTCGTTGATGGCGTAGTGGGCGATTATCTCTGCGAACGCTTCGGCGATCTCGAATCCAACCCGCTTACCATCGAAGTGGAAAATAATCGGATTCGCTCGTTGAAGTCGGAGAACAAGGATTTGCGCGACGAATTTCGCGCCTACACCAGCACCGACGAGAATAGCAACCGCGTGGGGGAATTCGCCATCGGCACGAACACGGCGTGCACGCATGTTATTGGCCACATTTTACAGGACGAAAAAATCCCGGGTGTCCACATCGCATTTGGTCATCCCTATGCCGAGCACACTGGCGCAACCTGGGTGTCAAAAACACACATCGACTGCGTTGGTCGCGACTTCGACATCTGGTTCGATAGTGAGCAGGTGATGCGGGCTGGAAAGTTTCTGGTTTGATTTTGTCGTAGCGGGTCCTCGCAGCTGGTCTGTGATTGGAAACGTTGACGCCCTAATGACGAAGCAAGTATGGACGCTGACTTACGCGAACGTTTCAACGCTGACTTCACATCAGACAAATACGCGGCGCTCGTGCGCTGCGTGAATGAAACCGAAAAATGGCCGGCAGATTTCCGGATTTCAGAAACGCCGATCTTTTTGACGCGCGATTTCACCGATGAAGTGATGCGCGCAGCGAATGCGATTGTTGCTCTCACGCGTACGCCGGAATTCGAGCGGCACGCGGCTCCGGCGGTTCCGAAGGGACTACAAGTTCCAAATGAATCGGCACATCCAAATTTTCTCGTTGTCGATTTCGCGATTTGTGAAGAAGGAAACCGGCTTGTCCCACGGTTGATTGAATTGCAAGCATTCCCGAGCTTGTTCGGATTTCAGTTACTGTTGCTGGGCTGCATTCGCAAGGCATATCCGGCCATTCCGCGCAACTGGACATCCTCGTTCGGCGGAATCAAGGACGAGGCGTATCTCCATCTGTTGCGACGCACAATTATCGCCGATTCATCTCCAGAAAATGTCGTCCTACTCGAGATCGAGCCGGAAAAGCAAAAAACGCGGATCGATTTCGCTGCTACGGAAACCCTTCTCGGTATTTGCCCGGTTTGCGTGACGAAAATCAAGAAGCGCGGTCGCCAATTATTTTACGATCGCGATGGACGTGAAGTGCGGATCGAGCGGATTTACAACCGGGTGATTTTCGATGAGCTAACTCAGAGGCCCGATTTGAATCTGCCATTCCGGTTTCAAGAGGATCTTGATGTCACGTGGGTCGGCCATCCCAATTGGTATTTTCGGATCAGCAAGCATTCCTTGCCGTTTTTGGAAACTGAGCACACGTCGCCAGCTTTTTTTGCAGACGAATTCCCGGTCAACGAAAAGGTCGATAATTATGTTTTGAAACCGCTCTACTCGTTTGCCGGTCACGGCGTGGAGATGGAGCCAACATGCGAAAAAATCGCTGCTCTAAAGAATCCGCATGAATGGATTTTGCAGAGGAAAGTCGATTACGCGCCGTTTGTGGCGACGATCAATGGCCAGAAATCGAAAGCCGAAATTCGGATGATGTTTGTATGGCCGGACAACGACCGCGATCCAACATTGGTCAATAATCTTGTGCGAATGAGTCAGAGCAAGATGATGGGTGTCGATTTCAACATCGACAAAACCTGGGTCGGGGCCAGCATCGCCCTGCACGAAAGCTAGCGCACGGATCTTGAGTACACCGACGGTTCCCTAGACCTGCTTTTCCATTCGCTCGCGCACTTCGGCGGATGTGCGAACAGGGACAATCTCGAAGTCCATCAAATCCTTCCAACTGTCGGTCCAAGCCTGGAAGAGCGACTCATTATCGGTGCGCATCAGTTGCCAGCAAGTCTTCAGATCAACATCAATCCAGCTCGAAACATACTCGAGTCCTTCGGGCATCATTCTGCCTTTTTCGCGTAGCCGCTGATAGATCGCAGGCGCATCTCTGAAGCGTTCAATAACCATGTAAAGCATACTTTGCTTGCACGATTACACGGGCTCGGTTGAAACGGTCGTTTCACCTGCGCCCTGCTCGAATGCCTGCTCCACTGCCCGCCAGGGCAGCATCGCACATTTCACCCGCTGCGGAAAATTTCGCACTCCCTTCATCACGCGGAGATCACCCAGAGTCTTAGGCGCTTCGTTTTCGTCATCTGTCACCAGATCATGGAATGCGCGGAGCATTTCCATCGCTTCCGGGCGGCTTTTCCCCTTGAGTTTCATCGTCATCAACGACGCTGACGCCTGGCTGATCGCGCATCCGCTTCCAGTAAACTTGATGTCCTCCAAGCCACCGCCAGCATCGAATTTGACTGCGAGATGAATTTCATCGCCGCACGCCGGATTATCGCCATGCACGAGAACCGCGGCATCGGGCAGCTCTCCGAAATTCCGCGGCCGGCGCGAATGATCGAGAATGACTTCCTGATATAGTTCTTCGATTTCCGGAATCATGAAAAGAAACGCGCCGCCTTGTGCAGGATTTCAATCATTTGATCGATTTCCTCCATCGTGTTGTAAAAATAGAAACTGGCCCGCGTTGTGCCCGACACACCAAACCGCCGCATCAACGGCTGGTTGCAATGATGCCCGCCTCGCAATGCCAGCCCGTATTGGTCGGCGAACGTGGTGAGGTCGTGCGGGTGCGCCGCTTCCATCACAAATCCAACCAGTGCGCCGCGCTCCTCGGCTGGCCCAAAAACACGTGTCCCCGGTAATTCGTTCACGCGATCCAGTGCATACCGCGCCAGTTGCAAGTCATGTTCGAAAATGGCTGCGCGTCCGATTCGATCAACGTAGTCGATCGCCGCGGCGAGACCAATTGCGCCGGCAATATTTGGCGTGCCGGCTTCAAATCGATGTGGCGCTTTTTTAAACGTGCTCTTCTCCAAAGCGACGCTCACGATCATTTCACCCCCGCCGTGCCACGGCGGTATGGAATCGAGAATCTCTTTCCGCGCGTACAACACTCCAATGCCAGTCGGGCCACACATTTTGTGTCCGGAGAAGGCCATGAAATCGCAGCCCAGTGCCCGGACATCGATCGACAAATGTCCGACGCTCTGTGCCGCATCCACAAGTGTGAGCGCGCCGACGGCGTGCGCTTTCTCACACAACTCGGCCACAGGATTAATTGTGCCCAGCGAGTTGGAGATATGGGTAAACGCAAAGAGTTTTACCTCCGGCGTAAGTAACGCAGGCAGCTGTTGGAGATCCAAAGTCCCATCATCCAGAACCGGCACAAAGCGCAACCGCGCTCCCGTTCGCTCCGCTAACAACTGCCACGGCACAAGATTGCTGTGGTGCTCCATCTCCGTCAGGAGGATGACGTCTCCTTCGCGAATAAATTTTCCGCCCCATGCCTGAGCCACCAGATTAATGCTCTCCGTGGTCCCGCGTGTGAAGATGATTTCGTCCGCACTGGCCGCGCCGATGTATTCTGCAACACGCTGCCGCGCTTTCTCGTAAGCTTCTGTCGCGCGCGAGCTCAGCATGTGCAGTCCGCGATGAACATTTGCATTCTCATGCTCGTAAAAGTTTCGAAGCGCCTCGATCACCGCCCGTGGTTTCTGAGAGGTGGCCGCGCTGTCAAAATAGATCAGAGGATGACCATTGGCCTGTTCGCGCAGAATCGGAAAATCTTCGCGAAGGGCCTTCCAATCTACGGTGCTGGAAACAACCTTATGCACATCATAATCTGCTCCGTGCGGCGCTGTGCGCCACTCCTATTCGAGGGAGTGCGTTAGGGTGGAACGCGTTGTCCGCAACGCGTTGGCAAAATTTGCGCCTTGCGCCTAACCCTTGCGCCTTCGGAGATTACTAATGGCATCGTCTTCGGAGAAGACGATCCACCTTTTGCAGACGCGACCGTTTGTCACTATTTCAATTCTTCGTTTATTTCTGCGAAGGCCTTAACCGCAAATTCCAGATCTTCCCGCGAATGCGCTGCCGACACCTGTGTGCGGACACGTGCCGTGCCATGCGGAACGACCGGAAAAAAAAAGCCGATGACGTAAACGCCTTTCTCAAGCATTCGCGCAGCGAACGTTTGTGACTTGGCCGCGTCACCAATCATGATCGGAACAATAGGATGGACCCCGGGCTTGATCGTCAGGCCGCGTTCGGTCAATGCGGCGCGGAAATATTTTGTATTCTCTTCAAGTTTGTCGCGCAGTTCAGTCGATGCGTTGAGCAGTTCGAGCGCTTTCAGCGACGCGGCAACCACCGGTGGTGCAATCGTATTGGAAAACAAATACGGGCGCGAGCGCTGCCGCAAAAGATCGACAATCTCCTTGCGCCCACTGGTGAAACCGCCGCTGGCGCCACCAAGCGCTTTGCCAAGCGTGCCTGTGATGATGTCGATCCTGCCCATGACACCGCGATATTCGTGTGTGCCCCGGCCTGTCTTGCCGAGAAATCCGGTTGCGTGCGCGTCGTCGATCATCGTAAGCGCGTTGTATTTTTCCGCCAGCTCAACGATCGGCTTGAGGTCGGCAATGGTTCCATCCATCGAGAAACAACCGTCGGTGGCGATTAATCGGAAGCGCGCATCTTTTGCAGCGCGAAGTTGCGCCTCGAGATCGGCCATGTCGTTGTGCTTGTAACGAAAGCGTTGCGCTTTGCACAGCCGGATGCCGTCGATGATGCTGGCGTGATTCAATTCATCGCTGATCACCGCGTCTTTGTCAGTAAGCAGCGTCTCGAATAAGCCACCGTTTGCGTCGAAACAGGACGGATAAAGAATCGTATCTTCGGTGCCGAGGAATTTGGTAAGCGCTGCTTCGAGTTCCTTGTGAATGTCCTGTGTGCCGCAAATAAAGCGAACACTCGCCATCCCAAATCCATGGGTCTCCAGCGCCTCTTTGGCCGCAGCGATCAGTGCGGGATGATCGGCAAGCCCCAGATAATTGTTTGCACACATGTTGAGGACACGCTCGCCGCCCATGATCGCAATGTGCGCGTCTTGCGGACTCGTGATGACCCGCTCGGTTTTGAAAAGACCTTGCGATTTAATTTCCTCGAGCGTTTGAGCCACCTGATTTTCAAATTCGGAGACCATAGAGTCCACAGATTAGGCCCATAAATAAAATGACGAAGCACGAATGTCGAATGACGAAGGAATGACGAATTGGTAAGGGCCAGGCATCTCGCGGCCAGGCAGCATTTTGTTATTCGGGTTTAGTCATCTTTTCCGGCCGGAGCGGCGCGTGTCTGCAGGGCACACTGGCAATCGCCATAGCGAAAGATTCTGTCAAAAAAAGCCTTGATCGGCTTGTGAATAACTGTTAATAAGTTTGGCAGTGGTTCGCCTTGACCTACGTTGACCGTCGTAACCTTGCTTGGGCCGTCCTTGGGGCGTTTATCGCCATCATTGTGCTCAGTGGCTGCGGGACAAGCCGGCATGCTCTGCCGGCGTATGAATCGCCTCTGGCAAAAACGGATTTTCAACATGTGCGCACGACCGCGTACACGCACACCGAGTCAGACCACCTCGAGTACGGGAATCACAATGCTCTCGGCGGAGAACTGCAGGCGGCTGGCCCACCCATCCACCGGGCAGAAGTAACGCGGCGCGCAATTTCTGTTGATGGTGCGCCCCGCGCTGTGCCCGTGGACGAGACGGGTTCGTTTTCGCCACGGCTACAACCATTCTTGGGGGAAGAAACGCGAACGGTCACGCGCACAGCGAAACGCGGGACGAAACCAACCCGCAGCGTGAAGCGCGCCGTTTTAATCTCGAAACCGCGTATTGGCAGCGCTGCAGCTGATTGGTCACGCTGGCCGGCGGGCACGGCCTTCCGACTGGTCTCCACTGGACAAATTTATCGCGTTGACGATTACGGCTGGGCTCTCGCTGGCCGCAACACGATTGATCTATACATGCCGAACCAACATGAAATGAATTCGTGGGGCGCTCGTCAGGAAACCATCCAGATTCTGCAATGGGGCGACCCGCAGCAAAGTTTGCAATTCCTGAGTCGGCACCAGGACTACAGGCACATCAAGCGAATGGTGCTTGAGCTGGAAGGTCGCCATGAACAAGCGGCCGCGTTGCGCTGAGCCCAAACGACTGGCTGAGCAACATCGGGAATCTGGAACGTCCGCGTAATCCGCGGTTGATGTTTAGCGTTCGCCCCAATTAAGAACGATCTTGCCCGAGTTGCCTGATTTCATCAGGTCAATGGCTTCCTTGAATTGCGTGTAGGGGAAGCAGTGGGTAATTACCGGTGAGATATCGAGACCGCTCTGAATCATGGCGGTCATTTTGTACCAGGTTTCATACATTTCGCGGCCGTAAATTCCTTTGATGGTCAGCTGATTGAATACCACCAGGTTCCAATCAACCGCGGCGCTACCGGGCATGATGCCTAGCAGCGCGATCTTGCCGCCGTGAAACATGTTCGGCAAAATGTCGGCTAACGCTTTCGGATTTCCGGACATCTCCAGTGCGACATCAAATCCTTCTTTCATCCCCAGCCTTTGCATCGCATCGGCGATCTTTTCCGTACGCACATCCAACGCCAGATCGGCTCCCATTTTGCGCGCGAGATCCAGACGATACGGATTGATGTCTGTGACCACGATGTGACGCGCACCGGCGCGTTTGCAGATCGGTATGGCCATGCAACCGATCGGCCCTGCGCCAGTGATGAACACATCTTCGCCGACCAAATCGAACGCGAGCGCGGTGTGCACCGCGTTGCCTAACGGATCGAAACAGGAAAGCACATCGAGCGAGATCGACGGGTCCGCGTGCCAGCAGTTGTCCTGGGGAATCGCGACAAACTCCGCCCATGCGCCAGGGCGATTCACCCCCACGCCCTGTGTATTCGGGCAAAGATGACGCCGTCCCGCCAGGCAATTGCGGCAGTGTCCGCAGGTTATGTGTCCCTCGCCTACCACGAGATCGCCCTTTGCAAATCCTTTCACATGATCGCCTATATCATCGACCACGCCGACAAATTCGTGGCCAATTGTCATCGGCACAGGAATCGTTTTCTGAGCCCACGCGTCCCAGTTGTAAATGTGCACATCCGTTCCACAGATCGACGTTTTCAAAACGCGAATGAGCACGTCGTCACCGCGGGCTTCAGGAACAGGAACTTCTTCAAGCCAGAGCCCCAACTCGCGCTTCGCCTTGACCACGGCGTTCATCGTTTTCTGCACGCGATGATGTTATCTGCAGATTTCGCAGATTCACGCAGATTCCTCGGCAAGTGTTTCGAGCTGCCCGCGAATTAATGCGAATAGAGATGTGTGCATTTCAGTTTCTTTGAAATTGTTTCGACATTCGATTTGGAAATGCCGACCGGCTGGCGGTCGGCGTTATGTCTTGCCGCCGAGACGCCGTCTGTCTTATTCTCTCTAACCGTGTGAAAACAGCGCCGGTTCCGCCTCTTCGCGAAGCGGAAGGTTGCGATGAATCATTTGCCTCCACGCGTGGGACGAGGGTCATCGAAACGGGCAATTCCGCGACGGCTTCCGCTGATGCGCTGAAAGCGCTCTCGGAATTGTGCCGGACCTACTGGCGCCCCCTTTACGCATCTCGTTCGTTTCTGCTTCGGGCGCCGAAGCACTTCATCGCCGACACTCGCCGCGATCGCGGCCGACCCTTGACACGCGACGGTGGCACGGTTCTGGCGCGGCTGAAACCTTGCTCCGCGCAAGCAGGCGCCGCGCATCGCGCCGCTGTCGCTCTGGCAGCCACAGCGATTCTCGTTGTCAGTGCGGCTGCGTTTTTTGTTTTTCCCTCACTGCGCATCCATCTAGCAACTGCCGGATCGACTTCGAATCCTGCAAGATCGGAGAAAAGTATTGCCGTATTGCCGTTTGAAAGCCTGAGCGGCGACCCAGACAATGCCTTTTTCGCCGACGGCGTGCAGGACGATGTTTTGACCAAGCTGGCAACAATTTCCGACCTCAAGGTCATCAGCCACACCAGCGTCATGCATTACCGCGGTAAACAGGATCTGCGCAAGGTTGGGAAGGCACTGGGCGTTTCACATGTGTTGGAAGGATCCGTGCGCCGCTCCGGCGGCAAGGTGCACGTAAATGCAAGGTTGGTGGACACTCGCACCAGCACGCACCTCTGGGCGCAGGAATACGATGGCCATCTGAATGAAGTATTCGCGATCGAGACGGACGTGGCACAAGCCACCGCAAATCGACTGGGAGCGAACGTTTCAGCTCGCGAACAGATGGCCATCCAGGAGCAGCCAACCAGCGATCTGGCCGCCTACGATCTTTATGTTCGCGCTAACCCTTTGATCGAGGAGTCTCTCTATTATGGCCTCAGCAGTGAGACGAATCTTTTCAAAGCCGTGGAGTTGCTCAATCAGGCAATCACGCGCGACCCTGCTTTTCTTCTGGCATATTGCCAGTTGGCCAGGGCCCAGGACGGAATCTACTGGACAGGTCTCGATCACACGCCTGGCCGTCTGGAGTTAGCGAAGTCAGCAATCAATTCTGCTTCTCGACTGAATCCGGAATCTGGCGAGGTGCATCTCGCCTCTGCTCTGCACTTTTACTATGGTTACCTCGATTACGATCGCGCCCGGGATGAGCTCAACATCGCTCTCCGCACAATGCCAAACAACGGGCGAATCTTTGAACTGAACGGATACATCGATCGAAGACAGGGGCACTGGGATGATGCCGAGCATAAACTGGAGCGTGCAATGGAGTTGGATCCCCGAAATGATGATATCCTTTTCGGAGCAGGATTTACTTATCTTTGCTCACGCGACTATAAACGAGCCAGAGAGATTTCTGATCGCGGCCTTGCCCTCTCGACAAAGAGCAATTACGCGCGGCTGCTGCCTGCTTGGATAAATTTCCATGAACGAGCCGATTGCCGGTCATGGCATGATGTTCTTGAAAAGATTCTCGCGGAGAATCCTGCGTCGGCGAGAGATCTGACACGGGGGCGTTTCTTTGTCAGCTTGTACGAACGCGATCCTGTCGCCGCTGAGCGTGCGCTCGCCACACTGGATTATCCGGTGATGAATGCGAGAGGTATCGGCAATGTCAAATTTGGCCCGGCTTACGCGCAGGGGTTGGTCGCTCGCATGAAAGGAGACGCACCCGGCGCGTACGCTGCCTTTAGCGCCGCGCTCGCCCAGCAGGAAGAGGTCGTTCGCGCGGCGCCTGATGATGCTTCGAAGCTCTGTTTCCTGGGTCTGATAAATGCATCTCTTAGCCGGAAAGAAGAAGCGCTGCGCGAGGGCCGCAGGGCAATCGAGCTTCTCCCTGCAGCCAAAGATGCGCTCAACGGCACCGAAGTCCTTTATTTTTATGCGGTTATCTGTGCATGGACAGAAGAGCGCGACCAGGCCATCGAGCAACTGGAAACACTCGCAAAACTCCCCGCAGGCGTCTCCTACGGGGAGATCTGTCTCGATCCGTTTTGGGACCCGCTGCGCGGTGACCCGCGCTTTGAACAAATCGTCGTATCCATGGCACCAAAGTGATTTCAGAATAACACGAAGGCAACAAAGGATTCTGTGACTGCGACAAGATCGACGACTCAACAAACTCCTGTTCAATGTTCACGGGCACACCCTACCAGAACGTCCTTCATAACGGTCTTCGTCCTGGCTCGTTTATCGAATCCGCCTTCGTGCTCGTAGGACGCCGCCGTGCCAGCACCCAACCACCATTTTTCGGATTCGACTATTTTGTCTTGACTGATCGTCGGGATTTCTGCCATAACGCCCACGAAGAAAATGAGTAAATGGCCAGAAATGAGACGCGATGGTACCAGCTTCGTCCCGCGGGTGCGGGGTTCCTCCGAAAGTATTTCGCGAGC
>Ga0137412_10000724_pt1 | contig 24292 bp, 25 predicted proteins | sample CZODoug2_1_16fun_FD_122160 | JGI IMG/M metagenome (GOLD analysis project Ga0137412, IMG submission 122160) | Vadose zone soil fungal communities from Angelo Coast Range Reserve, California, USA - CZODoug2_1_16fungal (Hybrid Assembly) | ecosystem: Environmental > Terrestrial > Soil > Vadose zone... | reverse complement strand
TTCATCCCATAATTGCTGCCCGCGACGCTGAGATTGCCTGAGTATTCTCCCAGAGTCGGCTTGCGCGTGTTCAGATTGATCGCGCCCCCCGAGGAGTTGCGGCCGTAGAGCGTGCCTTGCGGACCTTTCAATACCTCGATCCGCTCTACATCATAGAAATTGGCACCAACGGCTTCCGGTCGCCCAACATAGATGCCATCGACGTTGAAGGCGACACCGGGATTGGACTGCGGGTTCGTCGAATAGTCCCCGACGCCGCGGATGAAGATCTGCGTAGCCGTTCCGCCCGTGGCGATCTGTAAACCAGGAACGAGCGTGGTTAGATCCTTCGCCTGCGTCACTCCTGCGGCGACCAGTTGATCGCCGCTCACGGATTGAATCGCCAGGGACGATTTTTGGAGGCCTTCGGAGCGTCGCTGGGCCGTTACGACGACCTGCTCGAGGCCGACATCTGACTCCGCCGCGGCAGTAGACTGAGCATGAGCACAGTTGCTTGCCATTCCCAGGATGAGCGCAACAACCGACACATGGGACATGAGCTGCGTATACATCGATTGTTCCCCCTACACTTGTTCGATGCCTATGAACGGAGACTTTGCTTTTTTCTACTTCTTTGGAGCCTCTGGAGGTTGCGGGATCAAGCGGATCCCATAGATGCGCGAAGTGAACGTCTCGAAACAAACACCGTGGAGGGTGCCTTCGCGCAATGTCGCGTCAATGTGGTCTCATTCAACGCCGAGGACCCGTGCTGTCGACCAAACATCCAGTGTCACAGTGCGCACGCGATTTCATGGTGAAGATCGAGCAGACCCGGAATATCCCCCGGCTTGCGCCGGCCCAGGCCGCATTCGGTGCCGACACCGAATTCAGGATAAAAGACCTTGGCTGCCGCGATTCGGCGCCTGGCCCCTTCGAGGCCGTCAAATTTGTGGACCAGGCCCAGATACAGCTGCATGCCTGGCTTGAGATGCAGATCTTTCAGTGGGGCGAAATAGGCTTCATCATCGCGGATGCGGGGCACTGGCATGTGCAGCCAGTGCACCGGCCGCCTGACCATGGCACAGACGTCGTTGGCCAGCGCCACCAGCACGCCGAGATCCCTCGGCTCGAAAAAGTGCTGGGTCTCGCGATCCTCGGTGGAGGTTCCGGTATCGCCATAGCAGAAATGCCAGCCCGTCTGGACATCCAAGGGCACGGCGTCAGTGATCTTGGCGATACTGTCGACAACCTGCTGGCGTTTGAAAATCCCGGCCAGTGTTGGGACGTCGCCTTCGAGGATCGAGGTTATCTCCGGTGCGACGTCCCATTGAATCGCCAGATCGCCGTGAGGAATCGAGGCCGCGATCTGCGCCAATTCGCGTAGCATCGCGCGCTCAAAAACAGGCCCGAGCGCCAATAGATCCGTAGCCGTAATGAAGCCCACCTCCATCATGAAGGGAGTGGGAAGGCCAACCTGCAGCCGCACACCCGCCGGAATCCTGCCTGCCGCTCGAAGGCGCTTGAATTCCAGATACGACGTCTTGGCTGCTTCTGCAAATCCCAGCACGCCGAACTCGATGTCCTGCGCCTTGGCTCCCGGCGCCAAGCCGTAAAGGTTGATCTTCAAACCTGCAACTTCCCAGATGTCCTTGAAGATGATCCCGGGCGTCATGGTAATCGCGGCGGTCAGGCCCGCTTGCAGGAAGAACGGCATGGCCCGCCCGCCGGTCTCGCCATCCGAAAGTCTGGCGATGTCGTTACCGACCCGCGCGGCAACCTGTTCAAACACCTCGGTGGCAGAGGATAGCGAGACGCTCCCCACCAGGTGAACGCGTTTTGTCATGGTCTCAGTCATCGATGCTCCCCCATTTGCTCGGCGACGGCGAACAACCTGCGTCGACTGACGAATTCAAAAAGTACGGCTAGATTAAACAACGTTTAAATAATGGTGTCAACGAGGCGACAGCGCCGCGCATGATTGACACGTCTGTTTAAACGGCGTTTAATAGATTCATATTTGCCTGCTGGTGGCGGTAGTAATGACCTTCCAAAAGAACGTGTGGTATGTGGCTGCACTGCCCGATCAGGTTGATCGGACTCTGCGGCGCCGCGAAATTCTCGAAACACCGGTGTTACTTTATCGGCGGGAGGATGGCTCGCCGGCGGCCATATTCGATCGCTGTCCACACCGCTTCGCTCCGCTCAGCCGCGGCAAGCTGCACGGCGATGTCGTGGAGTGCGGTTATCACGGCCTCCGGTTTGATGCGCAGGGGCGTTGTACCCTCAACCCACAGGGGAATATCCGGCGCAACATGCATATTCCGGGCTATGCGCTCGTTGAGCGGCATGGTCTGGTTTGGATATGGCTAGGCGATCAGAGCCTGGCTGATCCCAAGCTCATCCCCGACTTGTCTTATATGGAGGCCCCCGGCGCAAAAACCGTTCACAACTATCTCAAGACAGATTTTCGCTACGACATCCTGGTGGATAATCTGCTCGATCTTTCCCATGCGCAATATCTCCACGTCGGCTCTTTCTCCGGCGGGCCTGCGGCGCGGAGCGAGATGACTGTGCGTGAAATGGAGAACGAAGTTATCCTCGAGCGGCTCCAGTACCATGCGCGTTCGGCGCCCCGTGACGCGGACTTAGGAGATTTCGTCGATCAGTCCATCCGTATCCATTGGCGTTCCGGGCAGGTGATGACATTCGTGATCAGAACTGTCGCCGCCGGAACGCCCTTTGAGTGCGGCCACGTCATCCACTTCAGTCATATCACAACACCAGAATCCGCGAACGGCACGCATTATTTCATGTCCGGTACGCGCCACTACGCAATAGACGACCCTGCAGTCGATAGGGCTTTGGCCCAACTGCAAGTCAAGGTCGTCGGAACCGAAGACTGTCCAATGCTCGATGCTATTCACGCGGAGATGAATGGCGCCGATCTGACGAACATGCGGCCCGCGGTGTTGCCCGCCGATGCGGGTGCGCTGCGCGTTCGAAGCGTAACGAAGCGCCTCCTGCAGCAGGAAACGATGGGTCGTTCGCAGTCGAGCGGCGGTGAGGCGGCAGTTGGCTAAGCAACAATCGCCATTGGCCCGGCGGGATGCGCGTGTCGCAATATTGGCGGCGGCGATGAAACTCATCGCTCGAAGCGGTGCCAGGCAGGATATTTCGGTGCGCGAAATCGCCGCTAAAGCGCGTGTCAATCTAGCTCTCGTCAGTTACCACTTTGGCGGCAAGGAGGGGTGCCTCGCTGAGCTCTATCGTGCCAAGATGGTTCCTTCAGCTCAGGTGCGAACCGAGTCTCTTCGCAAAATGGGCGCCGAGGCAGATTTGGAAGCCGTGCTGGCAACATGGCTTGCGCCAATGCTCGATCTTCACGACCACGAGGAGTTTGCGGAGCGGCATGCTCTGATGACGTTCATGCAAACCCACCATCCGTCGCTTGCAGCACGGCTGTTCAGCGAGGTTTTCGATTCGACTAACAATGTGTTCGTCGCGGCTCTGTTGCAGCGGCTTCCGTTGCTATCGCGCCCAACTGTGATCTGGCGGCTCCACGCGCTCGCCGGTGCGACGCAGATCTATCGGGATGGCGTGTATCAGGATGCCATGCGCGCCCTCTCGAATGGGGAATGTATGGCGAATGACCATGGAGAGCAATTCCGCCAGCTCATAGCGTTTGCGGTGGCGGGATTTTCAGCGCCGGAGCCTTCCCCTGCGCCGGTTCGCTCGGCGCGCAAGGTGGAGAAATCGCGACTGCTCTCGGCTCCCGCGTCCGGACGTGGAAACACTTAACTGCCGGGATTGACGAGCCATGAAGCCAACACTATTCACAAACATAAATATATTCGACGGCTCCGGTAAGGCACTCTACCCGGGAGAGGTGCGGGTTTGCGGCAATAGTATCGACGCCGTGACGGAAGGAGGCCAGCACGTCGACCGCTACGATGTAAATGTCGTGGACGGAAGGGGTATGACGCTCATGCCCGGCATGGTCGAAGCGCACGCGCATCTGTCCTGGCCCTCATCGGTCGAGCGCGTGATCAATACTATGAAACTGCCGGCCGAGGAGCATCTGCTGGTCACCGCGCAAAACGCTCGCGTCATACTCGATTATGGCTTCACGAGCGCCTATTCGGCGGGCTCATTGGGAGAGCGCTTCGAGGTTGCGCTCCGCGACATGATCAATGCCGGCCATCTGGCGGGGCCGCGGCTGCGCGCGTCCTCGCTGGAAAAGGGCTTTGATGGCGTGTTGGGCGTGCCGGCAACACATGATCTGGTCAGAAATCGTGATGTAGATGAGCTGCGCAACTATGTCCATGCAATGGCCGCTCAAACGATCGATTCAATCAAGTTCGTACTCAACGATGCGTTTGCACCACCAGGAAGCCAATCGCTGCTTTATACAGAGGAAGCTGTGCAGGCCATAGGTGAGGCTGCGCGTCAGGACGGGGTTCGATTGGCCTGTCATGCGCAAACCGCCGATGCCATCAAGCAAGGGCTACGAGCGGGCTTTCGCTGTATTTTTCACTGTACGCACGCCGACGAAGAGGCACTTGATATGTTGGAGGCCAAGAGAGGCGAGGTGTTCACGACGCCTGCGGCGGGACTGCTCTACGCCCGTGCTTATGAGGCTGAGGCCTTCGCGATCGGCGAAGGGCTGCGCAAGGCGTCAATTGCAGACCTGGAGGTTTTCCAGGCGCTCTGTCCGGAGATGAAGAAGCGCGGCATCCGTGTGCTTCCGGGGGGTGATTATGGTTTCCCCTACAATCCGGTGGGGCGCAACGCGCGCGATCTGTCTCTTTTTGTTGATCTGTTCGGGTATTCACCGACGGAAGCATTGGTCGCGGCGACCAAGCTCGGCGGCGAACTGATGGAAATGCCGCTTGGATGCATAAAGCCGGGATATCTCGCCGACCTGCTGCTCGTCGACGGCGATCCGACCGAAGACGTCACGATCTTACAAGACAAAGCGCGTATTCCGGCGGTGATGAAGGACGGCCGCTTCCACCGTGGTCCGGCGGGATGACGCGGGAGCCGAAGGAACGCCCGCACGTGGGCGAATGAACGAGATTCGGGCGGCCTGACGCGACGCTCGGGAGATATTTATGGCAAGTCTCACCCTCGAACAGTCAGCTTGCATCGTAGATGCCGCTTTGTCGCACGCCCGCGGTCTCGGACTCAACCCGTTGACTGTCGCAGTGCTCGACTCGGGTGGCCATCTCGTGGCGTTTAAGCGCGAGGATGGTTCGGGCATCCTCCGGCCGGAGATTTCCCATGGGAAAGCATGGGGTGCGCTTGGCATGGGGGTTGGCAGTCGCGCCCTGGCCGCCCGCGCAGTTGCAGCGCCCGGTTTCTTCGTGGCGATTGCGAGTACGTCGGGTGGACGTCTGATTCCGGTGCCTGGCGGCGTGTTGATTCGCGATGCCTCCGGCTGTTTGGTGGGAGCAGTTGGCATCAGTGGAGATCTACCGGACAAGGACGAAGCCTGTGCGATTGCCGGTATCGAACGGGCCGGTCTGGTGCCCGATCCGGGGCAGGCGTCCAATTGAGACACCCCATCGTCTACACGTCCCTTACGAGCCCATTCGGGCAGTCGGTGCGCTTCTGCCTGAATGAGCGTGGCATCGAGTATGACATCATCCAGTCAACTCGCGAGGAGCGGCGAGTACCAGAGCATCTGGGGCGTCATCCATTCGCCAAGGTACCAGTGCTCGAGCACCACGGCTTCATCATCTATGAGACCCAGGCAATCCTCCGATATGTTGCCGATGTATTCCCGGGCGATCCGCTAGTCCCTGGCGAACCGCGTCGAGCTGCGCGGATGAATCAGGTGATCGGCATCGTGGACGCCTACTTGGTTACGCAGGTTACTTTTCCAATCTCCAGGGTGCGCATTTACGCAAAAAAGATGGGTTTGGCGCCCAACGAGGAGGCAATCAAGTCACATGTGCCGAACGCCTATACCTGCTCCGCGGCGCTCGATGCAATCCTCGGCGATCAACTCTACATGGCGGGCAGCGCGCTCACACTCGCAGACATCATGGCGGGGCCACACCTCGCTGCGTTCGCCTCGACGCCGGAGGGGAAGGCTGTGCTGGCCGACTATCCACGCCTCGGCAGATGGCTCGACGTCATCAGTCAGCGCAATAGTTTCCGTAAGACCGTTTCGTCCAAAGACCTATAGAAAAGGAACGGCAAAATTGGATCCGATGTTTCCAACAAAGTACATCGGGACACCGCTGCGTTGGAAAATCTGTCTGACATACGTTTGACTGATGCCGACTGCGCTGGCTATCGCAACTGTCGATTTCCGCATGCGCCGCAGGTTGGTTATTGTGTGGCCATCAATGCGGAACGGAGGGGCGGCGCATGAGTGTCGCAGGACGGCAGGCAGTTGCAGACCACGATCGAGGCGCAGCGGGAATACGCTCCGCGACGAAAACGAACGATTCCCCCCCATTCCGTTTCTATGATAACCGTCAGAAATATCTCGCGTTCGTCAACACATGCAATGAGAAGTCTGCGGTCGCGCGCCGCGCGGCGCAGGAGTTGAGTCACATTCGACCAACGCCTCCCGCACTGCGTTTCTTCGATGCGGGAATGGGTGATGCGACGGTGCTATCGCGCCTAATGCGCAACACGCATCGCGCGTTTCCGACGTTGCCGCTATTGGTGGTTGCCAAGGAAATCAGTCTCGAGGACGTGCGGCTCGGTCTGGAGAAGATGGCGGACCGCTTTTATGAGCATCCGGCCACTGTGTTGGTGATCACGAACCTGCATTATGCGGAGGCGCCGCGGCTCATGCCACGCGATGTGCAGTCCGCCGCAGCTCTCAACTGGCAAGAGGTCCGGCTCACAGGCAGTTCCGCACACGAATATGCGGCGCAGATTGAGGAGCTTGGACCTACTCTCTCGCACGGCTGGCAGACAAAGCCGAGCATCCACTCCGGCAACCCGATCTACGTACGGCCATCCGTTCTGGTGATCTATCGGGAGGATCACAAGTTTCTGCTGGACGCGGTCATCCCGAAGCCCGGGCGCATATTCGAGAGTTACGACCTGATCCTTGCCTCGCAGCCATGGCGGGCCCGCATGTCCGCGGAATTCAAGGCACAGAAAGTGTTGGCGCCACTGGCGCGCAGCCTGGCGCCGGGCGGCCGCATGCTGGCAATACAGTCGGCAGGCAAGGACGCTGGACTCGAGGTCATCCAGCAGCTGTGGCCCGGCGAGAATCCGTTCCAGGTCGATCGACACCAGTTGCTTGCGGCGCTAAAGACCGAACTGGGGCGCGATGCGCGGGACTTCACGCTTACTGCGCTCCCGGACGAGAAAGCGCTGTTTCGCTACGACATGCATACATTGCCGTCCGAGATCGGCGACCGGATCGGCACGTCGACGCTTTTTGCGGCTTGGAATGCCGCGATATACGTGAATCAGGTCGAAGACGAGCGGCTCGACTCGGTCGTGCAGACCGGTGTGTATCTGGACGCGACTCACGCAGTGCTGCAGAAGCACGGCGGATTGTGGTTCAACGACGAGACGTTCCTCGTCAGCCGGCGCAAGCCCTGAGTGGGGCCGCCACGAAAGCCGCCGTCTCGCCTATGAGCATAGGTGAAATCAAGGGTCGCATTGTCGAGTTCACGCGGGGAGCCTCGATGGAGGTCTCCACACAGGACGAGGAACTGCTGCCGGCTCTCGCCAATCGATTGCCGGCAGGCACCACCATCTACGTTGCCCACCCACCGAAGGCATCGCTTGACGATGTAGTGCGGGTCGCGATCAAGGTAGAGGCGTTGGGATTTCGAGCGTCTCCGCACATTGCGGCGCGGCGGTTGGGAAGCGAGCACGATCTTAGAGCAGCGCTTCGCGAGCTTCGCGACGGTGGGGTTGAGCGGATGCTGTTAGTTGCCGGAGACCTGGAGCGACCGTCGGGAAGATTTTCGAGCACCCTCGAAGTTTTGGACACCGGGGCAATTGTCGAGGAGGGATTCAAGTCGATCGGCGTGTGTGGTCATCCGGAGGGACACAAGGCAATCGGTCCAACAGCCCTGTGGCATGCGCTGCGCCTCAAGCAGGACTTCGCCCGCCAAACGGGGCTCGACGTGCACATTGTCACCCAGTTCGGCTTCAATCCGGAAGCGATATGCGCGTGGGACCAGCACCTCGCCGAGCGCGGAATCTGCCTGCCGGTGCACGTTGGGATAGCAGGTCCCGCCACGCTGCCGAAGCTGATCAGGTTTGCCATGCAGTGCGGAGTAGGTTCTTCCTTGCATGCCCTCATGAAGAACATCAGTGCCATGAGTAACAAGGCTCAACTCGCCACCTCTCCGGATGAGATGCTTGTCGGCCTCGTGCAAGGTTGCGCCGCATGTGCCGACACCCGGCTCGCCCAGCCGCACTTCTACTCGTTCGGCGGTGCGGTCGCCACGGCCCGCTGGCTGCGCGCAGTGATCGACGGGACCTTTGAGATACCGCTGAACGGCGGCAAATTCGGAATGAACGCTTGAGAGGACTGGATCAGAAATAGTCGCTGCAGCGCGAAGGACCGACCCTCATTCTTTGCAACCGATCACCTTTTGTTCCGCGGGATCGCACATGGCCAACAACTACGTGTTTACTTCCGAGTCCGTCTCTGAAGGTCATCATGACAAGGTGGCCGATCAGATCTCGGATGCTGTTCTGGATGCCATTCTGAAGGTGGACGAGCGGGGCCGCGTAGCCTGCGAGACGCTGATGCGTCGTGGTCGTCGCGGGCGAAGTGACCAGCAAGGCCTGGATCGATGTGGAGGCGCTGGTACGCAAGACTGTGCTCGATATCGGCTACAACTCCTCGGAGATGGGTTTTATCTGCGGACCACAGCTGTCGCGACGCTATCAACATCTCGCGCAGATTGACTATCGCCGGCGAGGAATCTCACCCTGCACGATGTCGTACTTCGGACCAAGCTCGAGCCTGCTAGCCGTGCTGCCCGTGGGGCCGCATAATACGACGCACCGCTGATCTTTCCTGACCAAGCCGAAAACGGCCCGAATGAGGGGCGTATGGATCTCAGCAAATTCGACCTCAACCTGTTGAGGACACTCGACGTCCTTCTCGAAGAGCGAAATGTAACTCATGCCGCCGAGCGCCTGTTTATTACTCAACAAGCTACGAGCGGCGCACTCCAGAGGCTGCGACGGCATTTTGACGACGAGCTGCTGACTAGAGTAGGGCGACACTTCGAGCTGACACCGCTGGCAGACTCATTGGTCGTTCCGGTCAGAGAAGCCCTGCTTGCAGCCAAAATCGCGCTGAATACTCGGCCGAGCTTCGATCCTCAGAACGCCCGTGGAACGTGTCGCATAGCGATGTCCGACTACGCATTGTCGGTGTTGCTGCCACGTTTTCTTCGGCGTCTGACGGTTCAGGCGCCACACATGCGCTGCGTGGTTGAGCCGGTGACCAGGACCAGTTTCGAGCGACTCGACATGGGCGAGTTGGACTTCTGCCTGACGGCGCACGATGTCCGCTTGTACGGCATCCATCGGCCTAGTAAACGGACCCGGTCCGCCGCTATGTTTCATGACGATTTCGTCTGCGTCGTCGATCCGCGCAACGTGGACGTTTCGCGCGGCATGCCGCTAAAGACCTACCGGCAGCTGCGTCACAATTCAGTGGCGTTTGGTGAAGGAATAGCCACGATTGTCGAGACAGCTTGGGCCGCCTCAGGATTCGAATACGACGTCGCAGTCAAAGCGCCCTCCTTCTCGGCGCTGATCCTCATGTTACCGGGAACGCCCTTGGTTGCCACCGCACAGCGGCGGCTCGCGAATGCGCTCGCTCCCCCTCTCGGCCTGGCGATTACGGAATGCCCGCTCACGCTGCCGAAGCTCCAGGAAAACCTGACGTGGCATGAGCGAACCGAGGACAGTCCGGTTCACAACTACCTTCGCAAAACCTTCGAAGCGGCCGTTTCGGACCTCGATTAGCAGGTGCCAGCCAGCCACAAGTGAACTTGTGGTTGCTATCGACCGATGTGATTTCTTCCCTTCTCGGCGCTGCTCCATAGTCCTCACAGGAGCGCGGGGGCGACTCTAGGGGGAAGCGAATGAGAAGGGGGCGACTGTATCTCAGTGCGGCGGCCGCGGTGGCGATTTGCTCGACACCGCACGCGCAGGTGGCACCGGTGGCGGTACAATCAACAGCCAACCAGCCGGCGGTCGTTGCGAATGATTCCGCAGGGCTCGACGAGATCGTCGTCACGGCTCAGAAGCGCTCGGAGTCGGTTCAGAAGATACCTTTGGCCGTGACCGCCCTTGGCGGAGATGCTCTCTTGGAGCGCGGCGCGACTAACCTGGAAGCTCTGAGTCAGGAGGTGCCGGGCCTCAACGTCTCGGAACAGGTTGGCCAGGCCAGGCTGACGCTGCGTGGGATCGGGCTCGACAATATCTCCACGGGTGCTGAGAGCAGCGTGGCGTTCAACCAGGACGGCATCTTCTACTCCCGTTCTGCCGCTGCGCTGGCCTCGTTTTTCGATGTCGATCGCGTCGAAGTTCTGCGTGGACCACAGGGCACGTTATACGGCCGCAACGCGACGGGTGGTTCCATCAATATCATCACTAACAGGCCGACGAACACGTTCGACGGTGGAATCAACCTGACACTCGGCAATTACCAGACCGCCAATGGCGATGGCTTCATCAGCGGTCCGCTGTCCTCGACGACGTCCGGCAGGTTGTCGTTCCAGGTGCAACATCACGATGGCTACGGCACGAACATCGTGACCAACGATGATATTGACACGAAGGATTCGCAGGCTGTCCGCGGCCAGTTGCTCTTCAAACCCATCGACCGCCTGCAGATCCTGGTGGGGGGCGACTATTACCGGTCCCAAGACCGATCCAACGCCTATCACTATCTGGGACCCGCGGGAGAAACTGCTACGGGTGCGCCGGTCGCTCCAACCGCGCTGCTGCTGGGTGGCATCGCCGCGAGCGACCCGCGAGATGTTGCGAGCCCGAGTGATCCAAGTGCGCATGATCAGTTTTACGGTGCCCGTATTGATGCGAGCTATGAACTGTCCGACAGCACCACTTTTCGCTCGTTGTCCGCGTACCGCCGTGCGCAATACGAGGTGCATTCGACGATCAGTCCCATGTCGATCGAGCTGTTTCCGTTGACCGTAGCCGAAAAATCGAACCAGTACACACAGGAGTTTCAGCTCAATGACGATCGTGAGCGAAACAAGTTCGTATCGGGTCTGTTCTACCTGCGCGAGAGTATCAACGGTTTCGAGGTCGGACCGCTGAATCTGCTGGCGGTGGGGGGGCCGGACCTGTTCGTACAGGGCTTCTTCAGCGGCGGCAATTTGACCACCGACGCCGCCGCTGCCTACGCGCAGGATACCTATAGCCTGACCGACAGTCTGCGCTTCACTCTCGGCGGCCGATACAGTTGGGAACGCAAAGAAGTCGACGACCAATCGGAGTTCGACTTCGACAGACCTTACGCGCCGGGCAACGTCGTGCTGACGCCTCACCACGTCGACAGCGCCGACTTCAGCTCGTTTACGCCCAAGGCTGGAGTTGATTTCGATCTGGCCGCGCGCACATTGATCTACGCGTCCTATTCTCAAGGCTTCAAGTCGGGAACCTACAACCTGGGGTCCGCCGGTCCACCCATCAGGCCGGAAAAGGTCGACGCCTACGAGGCAGGGTTGAAGACCACTTCCGCGGACGGAATCTTCCGCGCAAACATTGCCGGCTTCTATTACAACTACAAGGATCTTCAGGTTGGCAAAGTAGAAGGCCAACTCGTCGTCCTGGAGAACGCTGCCGCGGCGCGCATTTATGGCACCGAGGGGGAGTTCACTGTTAAGCCGCTCAAAGATCTGACACTGAACGTCAATGCAGCGTGGCTGCACGCGCGCTTCACGCAATACGTAACCGCGGACCAGTCACGTCCGGGCGGCGATGGCACCACGATTGACTCCTCGGGTGCGCCCGCATTCAATTTGAAGGGCAACGAGCTAGCGCAATCGCCCAATTACACGGTCGACCTGGCAGTGGAGTATGTCATTCGATTGCCCAGTTGGAACGTCACCCTGCGGGGTGAGAGTAACTGGTCCGATCGGGTTTACTTCACTGGCTTCGACCGTAACGAGGTGTCGCAGGCGCCATACAGTTTACAGAACGCTTTTATCACCCTCGCGCCCGCGCAAGGCAACTGGCGGGTGACCGGTTACATCAAAAATGTCGGCGATCTGACGATCAAGGCATCCGCCAACGTTGCCTCGACGCTGGTGGGATCTCCGGTGATTGGTTTCCTCCTGCCGCCGCGGACGTTTGGAGTGACGCTGAACTATCGCTTGAAGTAGCAACTGGGTTTGAACGTGGGTCAACCCGGTCGTCGCACCGCACCCAAATGAACGTGGGAAGCGGCGGTAACGGACCCTCGGTGTAAGGACTTTGAGAACCGAACAGTGAAAATTACCGGCATTCAATCACTGGTATATGGCGTACCCGTCCTCGAAGAGTCGCGGCGGTTCTTCGAGGATTTTGGTCTGCGCCTCGAAGAGGCGAGTGCCTCCGAAACGCGTTTCAGACTGCCTGAGGGCTCCTCTGTGGTGCTGCGGCAGCAGAACGATCCCACGCTGCCGTCGTCTGTGATGGTGGGAGCGGGCGTCCGCGAAACCATCTGGGGTGTCGAAGATCGGGACACGTTGGAGAGCCTGGCGGCTGATTTGTCCCAAGATCGCGAAGTGCGTCGCGATCCGGATGGCACAGTCCATTTCATGGCAGATTTCGGTCTCGCCATGGGACTGCGGGTGTTCCAAAGGAAGCCCGTTCTTTGCGCGCCCGAGCCCAGTAACGCTCCGGGACATACTGTCCGGCTCAACCAACATCGGCGTTGGCGCCAGCGCGCCTATCCGAAGGGAATCAGCCACGTTGTCTTTGCGGTGCCCGATTTTGAGACGGGGACCACCTTCATGCGCGAGCGTCTGGGCTTTCGACTCAGCGACGAGCAGGTTGGTTTTGGCATGTACTTGCGCGCGGACGGGAACTACAACCACCACAACTTCCTGCTTCTCAACGCGTCGGCTCCGCTGCCCAACATGGACGGCAAGCTGCGATTCCATCACGCAAACTTTTCGGTTGAGGATCTCGACGAGATCATGGTAGGTGCTAACCACATGGAACGTCGGGGTTGGGGACCCTCACACTTCGGGCTCGGACGCCACCGCGTCGACTCGGCACTCTTCTATTACCTGCCGTGTCCTGCGGGCGGCGAGGCGGAATATGGCGCCGACTCTGATTGTGTGGACGATGCCTGGACTCCCCGCAGATGGGTGGAGCCCCTGTTCGCCTACGCACACTGGGCCCATAATCTACCGCCCTTCATCCGCAAACCACCGAGATGGAAGATTGAGTATGTAACGGACGACGTCGAGGTCCTTCCGCCGCACGAGGGAGGGCACTGATGGTTGCCATTAAAAATAGGGGAGGACGCTGATGGCCGCCGGTAAAAATGTACTCGTCATCGGAGGTGGCATTGGCGGCCTGACCGCCGGAGTCGCGTTGCGCCAGGCAGGAATCGCCGTTGACCTCATCGAGGTCAATCCGACCTTCAGTGTGTACGGCGTCGGCATCATCCAACCAAACAATACGCTGCGGGCGCTCAATCGCATCGGCCTGGCCAGACGATGCGTCGCGTTAGGTACCGGCTTCCCGGGCTGGCGCATCCACGACGCCCACGGCAAGCCTCTGATGGATGCTCCGAACGGCACCACGGCCGCACCCGAGTTTCCACCCAACAACGGCATCACACGTCCTGACTTTCAGAAAGTTCTCAGCGAAGCCGCCTACGATCAGGGAGTCAGCATTCGCCTGGGAACCACGGTGTGGGATTTGGTCGATCGCGGCGATGGGGTCGACATAACCTTCAGTGATGGAACCCGTCGATCGTACGATCTCGTGGTGGGTTGTGACGGCCTCTACTCTGACACACGTCGACGCATCTTCGGCGATATCGTTAAACCGCAGTTTACCGGCCAGGCCGTGTGGCGGTACAACCTGCCACGGCCCAAGAGCCTCATCTGGGGCGAGATTCATGTCGGCCCCAAGACGAAGGTTGGATTGACGCCCATGCGTCCGGATCTCATGTACATGTTTTTGGTATCGGCTGAGCCAGGCAATCCGCGGATGCCGGCCGATCAGCTCGCCAATCTCATGCGCGCAAGGCTCGACGGCTTTACCGGTGTCATTGCCGAGCTGGGCACTCAGATCACCGATCCTGCGGGCGTGGTCTATAAACCGATGGAGAATCTCATCCTTCCAAAGCCGTGGCACAAGGGCCGCGTGCTGATCATTGGCGATGCTGCCCACGCCACGACACCCCATCTGGCGCAGGGCGCGGCGATGGCAATTGAGGATGCGGTGCTCCTGGCGCAGCTGCTGCGCCAGGAGAGGCCGTTCGAACAGTTGATGGCGGAATTCATGTCCCGTCGATTCGAACGCGCTCAGTATGTCGTCAGGAGCTCCGATCAGATTGCGCAATGGGAAATGGAGGGGTGGAAGGGAATACACAATCCCAACGCCCGTCCCGGCGAGCTCCTTCACGATGCCTCCCTGGCGCTGCTCGAGGACTATTGATGCCGTTTTTGCGCAATACGTGGTACGCCGCCGCCTGGAGTGATGAGGTCTCCGCGAGCAGCGCATTCCATCGGCGGTTGCTCGGCGAGGACGTACTACTCGTCCGCGATGCGGAGGGAGCGCCCCACGCGCTGCGCAATTTGTGTCCCCACCGCTTTGCGCCCCTGCACCTCGGGAAGCGCTTCGGCGACGTGATCGAGTGCGCCTATCACGGCCTGCGTTTCGACCTGAAAGGGGCTTGCGTTGCCAACCCGCATGGTGATGGCAGAATTCCCCGCGGCGCACAGGTTCGAAGCTTTCCCCTCGTGGAGCACAACCTGCTCCTCTGGATCTGGATGGGTGATCCTGCCAAAGCCGACCCGAGTCTGTTACCGGCTCTGGTGGGCCTTGATCCGGGGCGTTTCGCGATCAACAGAGGTTACATGCATGCGGCTGTGAATTTCGAGTTCATGACCGACAACATCATGGATCTCGGACACATCGAATTCCTGCACAAAGGACTACTCGGCAGCGAGGCGGTGCGGCGAGCTGAGATCGACGTCCGCCAGGACGGCAACATCGTTCACTCCAATAGACTGACCCGGACGGAAATCCTGCCTCCAGCCCTCGATGCCCTGTATGAAACCGGCGGGCAGCCCGTTGACCGCTGGCTCGATGTCACCTGGTTCCCCGCGGGCAACATGCAACTGGTTGTCGGCGTGGCGCCCACCGGGTCACCGGAACGCATCGGCCGGGAGGCGCCTGGCGTCCATCTGATGACGCCGGAAACGGATGACAGTACCCACTATTTTTGGTCCAGCGGCCGTGACTTCCGGCGCGAAGATGCACAGCTTCACGCGGCGCTGGACGCCGGATTCAAAATCGCGTTCGAAGAGCAGGACAAGCCGATGATCATTGCACAGCGCGATGCGATCGGGGGCGCCGAGTTTTGGGACATGAAACCCCTGATCCTGGCAGGGGATGCCGGTGCGGTCAGGGTGCGGCGAGTTCTGCGCAAGATGATCGATGCTGAACAGGCGGAGGTGCAAGCATGAGCAAAGTCATCATCAGTTGCGCGATCACGGGATCCGTGCATACACCCACGATGTCAGACGCGCTTCCTGTCACACCAGCCGAAATCGCAGAGCAATCGATTGCCGCGGCTGAAGCGGGTGCGGCTATCCTGCACCTTCATGCACGCGTGCCGCAGGATGGACGACCCACGGGCGACCCCGCCGTTTTCGGCGAGTTTCTGCCCACCATCCGACAACGGACGGACGCCGTGGTCAACATTACGACGGGCGGCAGCACGAGAATGACCGTGGAGGAACGGCTTGCGGCGGCTGTCCGCTTTAAGCCGGAGATGTGCTCACTCAACATGGGATCGATTAATTTCGCCTTTTTTGCGGCGGCACAACGGATCGATCGCTGGAAGCATGCGTGGGAGAAGGACTATGTCGTCAACTCCGACGATTACATCTTTCGCAACACGTTCCGGGATATCCGCTACATCCTCGAGACACTCGCTGACAGCGGGACGAAGTTTGAGCACGAATGCTACGACGTGGGCCATCTCTATAACCTGGCCTATTTCGTCGATCAGGGAACAATCAAGGCACCTTTCTTTATCCAGTTGATCTTTGGGTTGATGGGAGGAATCGGTCCTGAGCTCGACAACCTCATGTTCATGAAGCAGACCGCGGACCGGCTGTTGGGCAAGGACAGCTTTCAGTGGTCGGTGCTCGGGGTGGGTCGGCATCAGATGACCATTGCCGCTCAAGCGGCTCTATTGGGCGGCAACCTGCGGGTCGGCCTCGAAGACAGCCTGTTCATCGAGCCCCGCAAGCTCGCGCTGTCAAACGCGCAGCAGGTCGAGAAAGCCGTCCGACTGCTGCGCGAGATGGGTCACGAGCCGGCAACGCCCGCTCAGGCGCGCGAGAGGCTCGGTCTCAAAGGCAGTGCCCGGGTGGAGTTCTAGCGATGGCCCGCACGATCATCGATCTGTCCATCTATCTGGAAAACGATGTGATCTCCGACCCTGAGCCCTTCCGGCCGAAGATTGATTACATCGATCATGCGATGTCGGTTCCCGAGCTCGTGAGCTTCTTCCCGGGTTTGCGCAAGGAAGATCTTCCGGACGGGGAGGCGTGGGCGATCGAACGGATTCAACTCATTACCCACAATGGCACTCACCTGGATGCGCCGTATCATTTCGCGACGACTATGAACAAAGGAGAACGCGCCATCACCATAGACGAGGTACCGCTCGACTGGTGTCTGCAGCCGGGTGTGAAGCTGGATTTCCGCCGATTTGAGGACGGCTACGTGGCCACTGCGGCCGACGTTGAGGGCGAGCTCGAGCGTATCGGACACAAGCTTTCGCCGCTCGAAATCGTCGTGGTCAACACGAGCGCAGGCAAGCGTTACGGTGGCGACGACTATGTCGCCGCGGGCTGTGGCATGGGCTTTGAGGCGACCATGTATCTGCTCGAACGCGGTGTGCGTCTGACCGGCACAGACGGATGGAGTTGGGATGCACCCTTCGTACACACCAAGCAGAAATTCCTGAAGGAGCACGACGCGAGCCTGATTTGGGAAGGGCACAAGGCGGGCCGCCAGATCGGCTACTGTCACCTTGAGAAACTCCATAACCTGGAAGCTCTCCCCTCGACAGGCTTCACTGTTGCGTGCTTCCCCATGAAGATCCGAGGGGCATCGGCCGGCTGGACGCGCGCGGTGGCGATCTTGGACTAGCGAGGTACTTCAGCCGTGTTTCTACAACGAGTCTGGTATGCCGCCTGGTGGGCGGACGAACTGACAGCTGACCGGCTCTATGCGCGAACGATCGCCAATGAGCCTCTCGTATTCTGGCGAGAAGACAACGGTGAGCCCCGCGCGGTTTTCGACCGCTGTCCACACCGCTACGCACCCTTGAGCCTCGGCAAGCGTATCGAGCGCGGCATCCAGTGCGGCTACCATGGGATCGCATTCAACGGGTCCGGGCGCTGTGTCAGCAACCCACATGGTGCGATAGTGTCTTCACTCAGTGTGCGCAGCTTTCCTGTGATTGAAAGGCACAAGATCATTTGGGTCTGGATGGGTGATGCCGAAGAGGCGGACCCGGCCCGGATTCCGGACCTGGGTTTTGCCGACCGGGCCCCGAGCACCGCCTACAGCCGGGGGTTCCTGCCGACCGCCGCCGGTCACCAACTCATCTCTGACAACATTCTCGACCTGACACATGCGGATTTCCTGCACGCCAGTACGCTCGGCGGTGGATCAGTTACACGATCCAAGGCGCATATCGAGGAACGCAACAACTCGACCGTCTTCATCGAGTGGCTCGCCAACAGCGAGGTTGCCATACCCTTCTTTCAGCACGAAATGCCTGACCCGAACATGCTGACGGACATGTGGACGAGTGTACTGTGGCATCCGAACGGGGTGATGACGCTTCGCTTCGGAGCGACTCCCGCAGGCAGACCGCGAGAAGAGGGCATCGACACGTGGTCGGCGCACGTTGTGACACCGGAGTCCGCGCGATCGACACATTACTTTTACTTCAACACACGTGAATTCCGGGTCGCTGATGCCGAGTACAACGATCTCATGGCTGCAGGATTACGGCATGCGTTCACGACGGAAGATAAACCCATGATCGAGGCACAGCAGCGTCGACTCGGAGATGCGGACCTCTTTGACCGCAAGCCGGTGCTGCTCGCCACCGATGCTGCTTCCACGCGCGCGCGGCGAGTTTACTCCAAGCTGCTCGACGCAGAACGTGCCTCACGCGATTCTGATCGAGGATGAACTGTGTACGAACCATTTCCCGGCAACTATGTGTGGAACCTCTCCGTGAACATCTGCTTGGGGATGGGCGGAGTGATGGGCGAGATCGATCAGGCGAACCAAACGATACGAGCCGTCGCCCAGCAAGGCGAGGACGCCGGCACCGAAGCCTTCTTTGAGTCATGGGGCGCGATGGCGGAGCGCCTTTTCGAATTGGGCGTCGAGGCGCAAGCCGCGGGTCAGGGCGCCAGTGCAGCGGAAAAATATTGCCGCGCGACGGCTTACTATATGACCGCCGAACGCATGCAGAGCCGCCATTTCGCGCCACGACTCCTCATGTACCAGAAGATGCTCGAGTCAATGAATCGCGCCATTGCGGCCGGTAACCTCAACTGCGAGCGTGTTGAGATTCCGTATGAAGGTTCGAGCTTCCCGGCTTTGTTCGTGCGCGGTGAGGGTGAGGGGCCGCGCCCCTGCATGGTCTTTTGCAATGGCCTCGACAGCGTGAAGGAAATGATCTATCTCACGACGCGCGATACGCTGGCCAGCCGAGGGATTTCCTGCCTCATGGTTGACCAACCGGGCGTCGGTGAGGCGCTGCGCGTTCATGGCATGGTCGCGATTCCGGACACCGAACGTTGGGCCGGTGCTGCAGTGGACTATCTGGAGACTCGGCCGGATGTCAATCGCCATCAGATCGGCATGATGGGCTGGTCGCTGGGCGGGTATTTCGCTCCGCGGGCCGCGGCCTACGAAAAGCGTTTCGCGCTCTGTGTTGCCTGGGGTGCCAACCACAACTGGGGCGAGCTGCAGCGCCGCCGCCTGGCGCGTGAAGGAGACAGGCCCGTACCCCACTACTGGGACCACGTCATGTGGGTCTGGGGCCAACCGGACGTGGAAAGCTTCATGGCGCTCATGCCCCAAGTGACGCTCGTGGGTCACCTCGCCAACATCAAGGTCCCTTTCCTCATAACCCACGGCGCAAACGACCGTCAGATCCCAATCGAGTACGCTCATCAAAGCTACGATCAGGCTGTCAACAGCCCCGATCGCGAGCTCAAGATTTTCACCGCCCGTGAAGGCGGGGTGGAGCATGTCAGCGCTGATAATATGGAACCGGTGCGGAGTTATATCGCCGACTGGATCGCCGATCGCTTTGCACGGATGAATGCGTGACCCCGATCCGTTCATCAACGCGACCGAATCCGCTGCGTGGTTTTCAGGTGGATCCCGGCCTCGTCCGCTTTGTCGGCCGGGACCTGCGGCGGCCCGAATGTATCCTTGCCGAACGCGATGGGACGCTCTGGTCTGCAGATGCCCGCGGTGGCGTTGTCCGCATCGGACCCGACGGCACCCAGACTCTGATCGCGGAAACTCCGGAGCAGCAGGCTAACCCCGCCTCCGGTGTTGCCAATCGCCTGCTGTCAGGCACGCTCCCCAACGGTCTGGCGTTTGCTGATAATGGCGATATTCTGATCTCGAACTTCGGCACGGACCGGCTGGAGAGAATGACCCGATCGGGCGTGGTCCAGGTCGTGCTGGACCACATCGAAGGCCGGCCGCTCGGGAAAGTTAATTTTGTATTGCGGGACAGTCAGAACCGGATCTGGGTGACCGTCTCGACCCAAGTCAATCCCTGGAGCGAGGCAATCAATTCGACGCTCGCCGATGGGTCAATCATTCTGATCGACGCGAAAGGGCCGCGGATCGTAGCGGACGGGTTTCACTTCACGAATGAGATTCGTCTCGATGAGCGCGAAGAGTGGCTATACGTTGCGGAAACGACCGCGAAGCGAGTAACGCGTCTGCGAGTACGCCCCGACGGCTCCCTGGCCGAACGGGAGATTTACGGGCCTGCGAGCCTCGGGGCTGGTGTGATCGACGGCATTGCGTTTGATGCCTACGGAAATCTCTGGGCGACAATGATCTTTGCCGATCGCCTGGTGGCTATAACCCCTGACGGGGACTTGCTCGAGCTGTTGAATGACGGTGATCCCGCGGCGACCGCGCGATTTGAGGTTGCATTTGCGACCGGCAATCCAGTCCCGTTTGACTTGACGCTCGCGTGTGGAGGAACGCTCTGCCGTTGGCTGGCAAGCGTCGCCTTTGGCGGACCCGATCTCACCACTGTTTATCTCGGAGGTCTGCGAACCAGCCGCATTCCATTCTTCAGCAGCCCAACACCCGGACTTCCGATGGTGCATTGGTAGAGAGGACAGCGAAATTGACACATTTGACGCTCCATTTTGCACCCGACACGTGCGCACGCGTGCCCCTGACAGCGCTCGAGGAGATCGGCTGCGCATACGAGCTCGAGGTCGTTGCCTTCATGAAGGGACAGCAACGGTCGGCCGAGTATCTCGCGCTCAACCCTGGCGGAAAGGTCCCGACGCTCGAGATCGACGGGAAGCCACTGACGGAGAATGTGGCAATACTAACGTGGCTCGCGGATCAATTTCCGGAAGCGAAGCTGCTTCCTGCGGTTAGCGGCCTGAGCAGGTTCAAGCAGCTGTCTGACTTGGCCTTCTGCGCCTCAGGGCTGCACCCGGTGGTCACTCGACTGCGCATTCCGCATTTCTTCTGTGACATCCCGGAGGCCCGGCAGCGTGTGTTTGACATGGCCGCGGCCGCTATGAAGTTGAACTTCGCCACTATTGAACAGCGACTCGGTCGATCCACCTGGTGGTATGGCGATCAATGGTCAATTGTCGACGCTTACATCAATTGGGTCTGGTTCAGAGTCACAGGCGCTGGTTTCGAAGCCTCGGCCTACATCCACTTCGCGCGCCACAACGAACAGATGCAGAAGCGGCCGGCCGTCATCCGCATGCTGGCACGCAATGCAGAGGTTGCATCGGCATTGGCCGCGCAGGGACTGGCGGTCTCGTTCAGCGGTCCGGGGGCCGTAACTGCGCGAGCCGCTAGAGTGCCCCTCGCGAATAGCTCGATAGAGGATGGCCTGCAATGATCACTTTGTACGCATTCGCCCCGGCGTTCGGACTACCCGGTCCCGGTCCATTTGCCCTCAAGACCGAAGTGCACCTGCAAATGATGAAACTCGATTACCAGACGAGATTCGAAGGGTACGTCAATGCGCCCAAAGGCAAGCTCCCGTATATCGACGACAACGGAACCCGGGTCGCCGACTCCACGTTTATCCGCTTTCACCTGGAGCGCAAATATTCCGTTGACCTGGATCCGGGCCTGAGCGAAATTCAACGCGCGAACGTTTGGGCTATTGAGCGACTCGCGGAGGATCATCTGTACTGGGCCATGGTGCACTCGCGTTGGGCTATTGACGAGAATTTCCAGAAGGGACCGGCTCATTTCTTTGATCATCTTCCGGAAGGTATTCAACACGAAGCGCGGCAGAAGCAGCGGGCCGCAGTACTGGGCTACCTCCAGGGGCAGGGGATCGGCCGGCACAGCCCGGCGGAGATTGGGCTACTTGCGCAGCGTGGGTATAACGCGCTTTCCCAACTTTTGGGCGACAAGCCCTATTTGGCGGGAGACGAACCCTGTGGCGCGGACGCGAGCGTCTTCGCGCAGATAGCGAGTGCGCTGTCGCCTTTGTTTGAATCTCCCGTACGCGAAGCCGCCGCATCTCATTCCAACCTGGTCTCCTACAGGAACCGGATGATGGCAGCGTACTTTCCGAGTTTTGTCAAAAGCGCAACGAACCAGAGTGCACAGCGGTAGATGCGTCACATGATGTCGAGCCACCAACCAGAACCCGTAATGTCCCGAAAGAGGATCGACGGCATTCAGGCAGCTCTGCGCTAGTAAGCATGCCACCGAGACGCCGGCGCCGATGCACTGGCCGGTCGCGCGATGATAGGGTCGGGCCGCAGAAGTTGGTTCGCGATCAGCGAGCCGATACCGGAGCCAAGGACAGGATGGTCATCCGCCGTGAGTATTCGAATTGCTGGTGAATGCTCGGCCAGGCGCTTGGTCCGCGGATGGGTTTCTATTCGGTCGCAGGCGAATGGATGTCGATTTGTAGCAACGTAATCATGCCCTTTGCATACGACAGCGAAGGCTGCGGTGCCGACTGCAGTGTGAAGCAACAGCTTCTCCCCCTGCGCTCGTTTCGATACGTTGAGCGGGCGGTGGCCCGTTCCGCCGCCCGACGACGCCAAAAAAGGCCGTCCATGGATTTAGCATACGACTACTCGACTGCTGTCGATGTCTTCAGGTGAGCAACTCAAAGCCTGATGTCGCAGCGGCCGTTCGATCAAACGTAACAGAGCGCTTGCAGCCGGCAGCAACTGCGCATTCAGCGATAAGCGCATCACTAAAATCCGCTTTCGACGCCTCATACCGGCGCTTGGCTCGCCATACGAGCTCGGCGGATTCGACGCGAAGTTGCTCGGTGGTGAGAAGTCCGCTGACAACATTGGAGACGCCCGCCCTGTCGACTGAATACAACGACACCAGCACCCATACAACTTCTGCCAGCACCACGAGCGAGATGAAGCCGGGATCGTCCGAGCTGAGCGCCTTCTCCATCAGCCGGGTGGCAATCGGCGACTGCTTGGCATCGTCCTGGGTGAGATAGCGGATGACGACGTTCGTATCGAGTCCGATCACGGCATCCGGCCCATCTTTTCGATGGCCCTGTTCATCTCATCGACAGTCACCGGCTTCTTGGGCTGGCCTACAATGCCCTTGAGAGACCGGATGTCGCGCGTGGCTGCGACGACGAGGAAACCTTCCTCGGACTCAATAAACTCGAGCCGGTCGCCAGTCTCGACGCCCAATCGCTCCCGTACACTCTTCGGGAGCGTGACTTGGCCCTTGCTGGTCAGCGTTGCGGATGCCATGGCAGTTCCTTACTTTGAGGTAAGGAATTATATCCCCTGGCGATCCTCAGTGCGACGATGGAGAGGAGGCCATCGGGAGGGGCGGCCGAGGCTGCTGTCTTCGCTTTTGGATGAGCCTCAAAAGACCATCAGCCGTCGGCTTGGGGAAGCAACGATAGGTAGGGAGTAGATTGTCTAGTGACCGTTCTAGTGACCAATCCGGGGATTCAAGGGGATCGGAGAGGGAAATAACTTCCGGAAAGCCAGTAACTTGCTGATTTTTAAGGAGTAACCCGCGGGTTCGAGTCCCGTCCGCTCCGCCAATTGAATCAATCACTCGTGCCCTCCTTGGACTGTTCGTCCGGGGCATTTTCTATTGTTTTTCTAATGTCCCGCGGATCGACCTCGCGGCGACCTCCTTGGATCACCCGCAATCGAGGGGGTCCAACTGGCGATGGAGGGCTCGGCGGTTCCGGCTGAGGAGCCGGCTGAAATCCGGCGCGCTTCGCAACACTCTCGCTGACACCGGCCACGGCGGATTCGACCGTGTGGCCGTAGATCGTATCGACGATCACGCTGCGGGTCTGCCCGATAACCCGCGATACGTTGAAAGGCGCTTCACCACTCGCACGCGCCAAGCTGACAAACGTCCAGCGCAGCGAATACATATCTCGATAGCGAACCTTCGCTCGAGCGAGGAGCGGCTTCCAGATACGACTGCGCACGTTCGATGTGTTGAGTGGCGTACCCGCCGTACTCGGAAACACCAGCCCCACATCACTACTCCGGGCCCGGTGCTCCCGCAACACTTGCGCGAGCCAGGCGGAGATCGGCACGGGGCGGCTCCCCGCTTCGGTCTTGGGGAAGTAGAAACGACGTCCCTTCGAGCACCAGGAGCGCTCGATTCGAAAGTACGGCTTCTCGACCTCCAGATACACGGCCGACCAGTCCAGGGCGTAGATCTCCCCGGGACGTGCCCCGGAGGTCGTCAGCGTGCCACACAATCCCAACTCAAAGGCAGTCGCATTCTCGACCAGGGCCTGCAGCTCAATCTCACTGAAAACGCTGCGGTTGGCCTTTCGCTCGCTGCTCACCCGTCGCAGTTT
>Ga0137412_10000723_pt1 | contig 24297 bp, 19 predicted proteins | sample CZODoug2_1_16fun_FD_122160 | JGI IMG/M metagenome (GOLD analysis project Ga0137412, IMG submission 122160) | Vadose zone soil fungal communities from Angelo Coast Range Reserve, California, USA - CZODoug2_1_16fungal (Hybrid Assembly) | ecosystem: Environmental > Terrestrial > Soil > Vadose zone... | reverse complement strand
GGCCGTGCAGCTCGCGCGGCACGCCGGCGCGACCGTGATCGGCCTGGCGAGCGAGGCCAACCACCCCTGGCTGGCCGGCCACGGCGTCACTCCGGTGGCCTACGGCGACGGTGTCGCCGACCGCATCCGGGCGGCCGCACCCGGCGGGGTGGACGCGTTCATCGACGCCTTCGGTGGTGGCTACATCGACCTCGCGCTCGAGCTCGGCGTCGCGAAGGACCGGATTGACACCATCATCGATTTCGCCGGTGCGGCCCGGACCGGCGTCAAGGTAGCGGGGCTCGCCGAGTCCGCCACCGCTGAGGTCCTGGGCGAGCTAGCGAAGCTCGTCGCGACAGGCGACCTCGAGGTCCCGATCGCGGCGTCCTATCCGCTCGCCGAGGTCCGCGCGGCCTATCGGGAGCTCATGCGACGCCACACTCGCGGCAAGATCGTCCTGCTCCCGTGAACCGTTGGAAGCCGCGAGCGGCGTGCCGGACGGTGCGAAGGGTCCTCCAGTCGGACAGGGCCTGGGTTCGCTCGCCGAGTTCATCGTGGTTCGGGTGAAACCCGTGATCAAAAACGAACCACGTTGTGTTGATCACGGTGCTGGTGCTGGTGCAAAATGACCTCGGGCCGCGGGGCATCTTCGTGCATCTCGGCGAAGGAGTCCGCGGCTGTCGGGCTCGCTGCCTTCCCGCTCTTGCCACCGGCCCAAGTCGTCAACTTTTTGTCGATGGCCTTGACGGACGATGCACATCAGGCAGGACCGTAGGGAGCTGGTGTGCGCGGTTATGAGTACGTGGTGGTGGGCGCTGGCACCGCGGGTTGCGTGCTCGCGGCACGGCTGTCGGAGGACGGCGTACGAGTGTTGCTGCTCGAGGCGGGTGGCGCGCGGGCGCTGGAGTCGATGGCGATACCGCCGGCATGGCCCACCCTGATGGGATCCACCGCCGACTGGTCCGATCAGACCGTGCCTCAGCACGTCACCGGCACGGGCGTGGCCTGGCCGCGCGGCCGCGGGCTGGGCGGGTCCTCATCCATCAACGCGATGAACTTCGTGCGCGGGCATCGTGCCAGCTACGACGCCTGGGTCGAGGCCGGCGCGAAGGGCTGGGGGTTCGACGACCTGCTGCCGGCGTTCAAACGCAGCGAACATATCGAGGGTCGCGATCCCGCGTTGCGCGGTGTTGGTGGCCCGCTCACCCCAGGCCCCGCCGTCCACCGGCATCCGATCGCCGAGGCTGGCCTGGAGGCAGCCGGGCAAGCCGGTCACCCGATGGCGCGGGACATCAGCGGCGGCCTGGAAGAGGGCTTCGGTTGGTGCGACTTGAGCATCGTTGACGGCAGGCGCCAAAGCGCGGCGGATGCCTACCTCGCGCCGATCCTGAGCCGGCCGAACCTGGAGGTGGTCACCGACGCGCTGGTACAGCGGGTGCTGATGGACGGCGACCGGTGCACAGGGGTGGAATATCGAGTGGGCGCCGAGACGTCTGTCGCTGAATGCACGGGGGAGGTCGTGCTGGCGGCGGGCACCGTCGGCACCCCGCAACTGCTGATGCTGTCCGGGATCGGGCCCTCGGATCATCTCGCACACCTTGGTATCGAGGTCGTTGCCGACCTGCCCGGCGTCGGGGCCAACCTGCACGACCATCCCATGTGCGGCGTGGTCTACCAGTCCGCCCAGCCGGTGCCGCACGGGGCCAACAACCACGGCGAGGTCCAAGGCCTGCTGAGCACCGGTATAGGCGGACACGGCCCAGACGTGCAGATCATGATCGTGGACGTCCCGTTGCGCGCGGACGCACTGCCAGGCCCCGACATCGGGCACGGGTACGCCATCACGGTCTCGCTGGTGTCGCCGTTCAGCCGCGGTTCGCTCCGTTTGGCCAGCAGGACCCCGGGCGCACCCCCGGTGATCGATCCCGCGTACTACACCGACCAGCGTGACTTCGACATCGTGATTGCCGGACTGCGCATCGCCCGCGAGATCGGCGCCGCGCCCGCATTGGCTCCGTGGCGCGGTATGGAAGCCCTGCCCGGGCTGGAGGTGCGGAGCCGGGAGGACCTCCGTAGCTACGTCAGGACCAACATCCGAAGCTATTCGCACTACGCCGGAACCTGCGCCATCGGCACCGATGAGCGGTCCGTGGTCGACACCAACCTCCACGTACACGGCATCAGCGGCCTCAGAGTCGCCGATGCGTCGGTGATGCCCTCGCCGATCTCCGCCAACACCAACTCGACCGTCTACGCGATCGCTGAACGAGCAGCGGAACTCATCCGTTCGTGACTGAGTCGCCGATTGCGGTGTTCGACAAACTAACCCGGGTGGATCTTCCCGAGCGCCCGCCGGTTCTGTTCGACACGGCGTGCGTGTTGGGCGGCAGTATCGCCGGCCTGTTGGCCGCCCGGGTCCTCGCCGACCACGCCCGCACGGTCCGGATCATTGAGCGCGACGAAGTGAATGTGCAGGGTCGCCCACGTGCGGGCGTCCCTCAGGACCGTCAGGGGCATGGGCTGCTGCCGGGTGGGCTCGCGCAGATCGAGCGTTGGCTGCCGGGCTTCACCCGTGAGGCGCAGGACCTGGGCGGCGTCCTTGTGGGTCCTGACCAGCAAGTTGTGTATCTGGACGGCCACCGGCAGGTGCGTAGCGGCGACACGCGGATCCTGATGGGCAGTCGACCCTTCCTGGAATCCCGGATTCGCCGCCGCGTCCTCGCCCTGCCCAACGTGTCGACCTTGTCGGCACCGGCAACCGGCCTCGAATATCGCAACAATGCGGTGAGCGCGGTGCGGTACGTGGCTGATGGTGTCGATGGCGTGATGAGCGTCGACTTCGTGGTGGACGCAATGGGGCGGGCCAGCAAGTTGTCGGAATGGGTCGAGCAGGCCGGCTACGACCGGCCGCGGTTGCAGCGGCTACGGACCGGCATCAGTTACGCGACCGCTCTGTTCGAGCGGTCAGACAAACCCGACGATCTGGACCTGGCGTGCGCGCTCGCGCAGTTCTCTCCGCCGTCGTCGCCGAACGGCCTGGCCGCGGGCGCGGTGAACGCGATCGAGGGCGACCAGTGGCTGGTGATGCTGATGGCCTACGGGGACCATCAGTCGTCCAGGTCGATCGAGGCGTTCCGGTCCACCTGCGCCAAGCTGCCGCCGATCTTCGGTAAAGCGGTGAGCGGTGTTATGTCCCGGGAGATCGTGACCTACCACCAGGCGGACAGTCGCCGTCGTGACTTCGCGGGTCTGGCGCACTTCCCGGCGCGCCTGGTCAGTGTGGGAGACGCCGTGGCGTCCTTCAACCCGGTCTATGGCCAGGGCATCTCGTCGGCGGCCCTGCATGCGTCCTGCCTGTCCGAATATCTGGTCGGCGACCCGGCGCTCGGCATGCCCGCTGCCAAGTTCTTCGCTCTGCAGGAGGTGGTGGTGGATGCCGCGTGGACCATTTCGGCAGGCGGGGACGCCGCTCGGCTGGATGCGATCGAGGGTGCTGACGTGCCCGTAGATGTTCAACGCCAGCGCTGGGCCATGGACCAGCTGATCCGTGCCACCCTGGTAGACGAGACTGTCGCCCACGCGTTCAGCGCTGTGGCGTTTATGCTCGCCCATCCGTTCTCTCTGGGCGACCCCGCACTGGTCGAGCAAGCAGTCGCCGCCAACCAGCGTGCGTAGCCTTCCCGCGCCCTGCCGTGGAGCCTATTGGCTGTCGCGCAGCAGCACGGCGCCAAGTTCGTGGCAGGCCCGGAGCGCGAGCTCGATGTCGGAGCGGCGGTTGGAGATCGGTGTTGGTAGCAGCTCCCCGGCTTTGTGCAGGCGGTACTGGACGGTGTTGCGATGGAGGTTGAGCGCGTCGGCCGCGGCGGCATAGCTCCCGCCGTGCTCCAGGAAGATTCGCAGCGTCTCGCGGAGCACGCGGTGGTTCTTCTCGTCGTCGGCGAGCGGGCCGAGCACCTTCTGTACCCAGACCCGCGCGGCCAGCGGGTCCCCGCACATCAGCGCGATCGGTCCGACGCGTTCGGCCAGGGGGACGCGGTGTGGTGGCTGTGCGGCGGTGGCGACATTGTGTGCGCCGAGTGCCTGCTGGTGGCTCGCGCGGAATCCTTCGAGTCCGCGTTCCAGCTCCCCGACGCCGACTCGGGCGGAGGGATCGGTCGCCTCGACGATGGCGCTGAGTTTGTCCAGGTCGACCTCCGCGCGGCCGTCGAAGGGGAGCCACAGCCAGGCGATCGACTCGTCGTAGGGTACGAACAGCGGGCGCCCGGTACAGCCGAGGTCGGCGGCCAGGGCCTGGCCGAGGCGATCCAGCCGGACCAGCCCCTCGCCGCCGGAGGTTGGTTCGGGAACCCAGCCGATCATGGCGAGGTGGTTCTGCCTGAGTCGGTAGCCCAGAGCCGATTCGGTTGTGTCGATGGCGACGTCCTCCTGGGCGAGCAGCTTCTTCACCCGTGAGGTGCGCACGGCCGTCTGGGTGAGCAGCCAGCGGTCCCGTTCCTGCTGGTAGGCGGCGACGACCTGTTCGGACACCCGGTCGATGTACCCGAAGCTCAGGTCCAGCACCCGGTCGGTGATGTCCTGGGTCAGCGCGGGATTCTCCTCGGGGTCGGCGAAATCGCGCAGGCACATCTTCAGGAACCTGGCGTGGCCGACGCGGTAGGCGCGCACCAGCGCGATCACGCTGACGCCGCGCTGCGCCAGGCGTCTGGCGTAGTCGGCCGCGGCGTTCGGCGTGGCGATGTCCAGTGAGTCGCGGAACTCCAGCAGGTGCAGCATCGCGGCCACGTTCTCCTCGACGCTGGCGCGCAGCAGGCGCTCGACGAGCTCGTCACCGCGCAGCTCGGGGATCTCGGTCAGCAGCAGCTTGGTGATGTCACCGCTGATGTGGGTGAAGCCGTGCGCGATCGTCGCGGCGATGGAGAACAACCGCTGCTCGACGGCGTCCTCGGCGACCCGCGTCCGGTCGTGGGATCCCGGGGCGGTCATGTGCCCTCCTGGATGGGTGGCCGTTGGCCGGAGCCGGCCAGCTGAGCTTCACACGGTAGGTACCGGCGTAACCAGGGCCATTGGGCGCGGCGCATAGGAACGGCCGACATGTTGTTATGGCGAACCGAAGCGCTGGGGATACCTGGTTCCTACCGTCGACACGACACCACTCGACGTGGAGGAGGGGCCGTGAGCAACGGAATCGACGCGAGCAGCACACGGGAGCTGTTGTGGACCCCGTCGGAGCAGCGGATGCGCGGTTCAGGCATGGCCGACTTCCTCGCCTACGTCAACCGGGGCCGCGAGGTCGCGCTGGTGGGCTATGACGAGTTGTGGGCCTGGTCGGTCGAGGATCTGGACGGGTTCTGGGGCTCGATCTGGTCGTACTTCGACGTGCTGGCCTCCGCCCAGCCCCGCACTGTGCTGGAGCGGGGTGAGATGCCGGGCGCGGTGTGGTTCCCCGGTGCCCGGCTGAACTGGACGGAGAACCTGCTGCGCCACGCTCGGGGTGACGCCGCGGCGATCGTGGGAGTCTCCGAAGACCGTGCCCCGGTGACCCTGACCTGGGCCGAGCTGACCCGCCAGGTGGCCTCGCTGGCCGCCGAGCTGCGCAGGATGGGGATCCGCCCCGGCGACCGGGTCGCCGCCTACCTGCCGAACATTCCGCAGTCGGCGGTGGCGTTGCTGGCCACCGCCGCGGTGGGGGCGATCTGGTCGTGCTGCTCGCCGGACTTCGGCACCGACGGCGTGCTGGACAGGTTCCGGCAGATCGAGCCGACGGTGCTCATCGGCGTGGACGGCTACCGCTTCGGCGGCAAGGACGTCGACCGCCTGGACACCGTCGCCCAGCTCAGCGCCGAGCTGCCCTCGGTGAAGCACACGGTGGTCGTCGAGCAGCTGCGCCAGGGCGGCGACCTGCCGCCCGGGGCATTGCGCTTCGACGCGCTGGTGGCCGGCACCGAGGAGCCGGTGTACGAGCAGGTCCCGTTCGACCACCCGCTGTGGATCCTCTACAGCTCCGGCACCACCGGGGTGCCCAAGGGCATCGTGCACTCCCACGGCGGCATCCTGCTCGAGCACCTGAAGAGCCACGCACTGCACTTCGACACCAGCGCCGAGGACCGGGTGTTCATCTACGCCAGCACCGGGTGGATGGTGTGGAACGTGCTGGTCACCGCGCTTGCGGTGGGCGCCACGATCGTCACCTACGACGGCAACCCGGTGAAGCCGACGGTCGACACGCTGTTCGACATCTGCGCCCGCCACCAGGTCACCCGGTTCGGCACCGGCGCGGCCTACCTGACCGGCTGTGAGAAGGCGGCCCGTCGACCCGGGGAGGTGCACAACCTCTCCGCGCTGCGCTCGATCGCCAGCACCGGCTCACCGCTGCCCACCTCCACCTGGCACTGGGTCTACGAGTCGGTGAAGCGCGACCTGCTGCTGGGTTCGGACTGCGGCGGGACCGACGTGTGCGCCGCGTTCATCGGCACCAACCCGCTGCTGCCGGTCTACGCCGGCGAGATGCAGGCGCCCTACCTCGGTGTGCGGGTCGAGGCGTGGTCCGAACAGGGGCAGCCACTGATCGACGAGGTCGGCGAGATGGTGATCACCGAGCCGATGCCCTCGATGCCGGTGTCGTTCTGGAACGACCCGGACGGCGCCCGCTACCGCGACGCCTACTTCGAGTACTACCCAGGGGTCTGGCGCCACGGGGACTGGATGACGATCAGCCGTTACGGCACCTACGTGGTGCACGGCCGGTCGGACTCGACGATCAACCGGGGCGGCGTGCGGATGGGATCGGCGGACATCTACGCGGCCGTGGACCGCATACCGGGCCTGGCGGCCAGCCTGGTGATCGGGGCGGAGCTCGCGGACGGCGACTACTTCATGCCGCTGTTCGTGACGTTGGCGCCCGGTGCCGAGCTGACCGGTGAGCTGGTCCGCCGGATCAGCCAGGACATCCGGGAGCGGGTCTCGCCCCGGCACGTTCCCGACGAGGTGGTGGCTGTCCCGGAGATACCGATGACCATCACCGGGAAGAAGCTCGAGGTGCCGATCAAACGGCTGCTGCAGGGGGTGCCGCCAGAGCGGGCGGTGAACCGGGCCACGGTGGCCAACCCCGCCGCGCTGGACTGGTTCATCGACTACGCCAGAGCCCGCCGCGACCAGCCGCAGCCTCCGGTCGGGGCGCAGCGATGAGCGGGCCAGAAGCGGTGACGGACGAACCCGACGTCTCGGCGGTGGAGAACCAGGCCGTCGCGCTGGACATGCTGCTGGTCGACGGGGCGCTGTGGCCCGCGGTCCGGATGCTGCCGGCGAACTCGGCGCTGCGGCTCGCGCTGGAGCTGGCCCGCCACCCCGGCAGCACGCTGCGCCGCACCGGGGAGCTGGCCGAGGAGCTCGGGCGGATCGCGCTGGGCAACTCCGAGCTGGCGCCGGAGCCGAAGGACCGGCGATTCGCCGATCCGGCCTGGCGCACGAACCCGGTGCTGCGGCGCCTGCTCCAGGCCTACCTGGCGACCGCCGAGACGGGGACCGACCTGGTGGCGAAGGCCGACCTGGACTGGCGGGACCGGGAACGGATCAGCTTCGCGCTGGACAACCTGGTCGCCGCGCTGGCGCCGAGCAACAACCCGCTGCTCAACCCACTGGGCTGGCGTGCCGCGGCCGACTCGAAGGGCGGCAGCGCGTTGACCGGCGCCCGGCAGCTGGTCGCCGACCTGGTGTCCGCCCCCCGGGTGCCGACCATGGTCGCCTCGGACGCGTTCCGGGTGGGCGAGGACCTCGCCGTCACTCCCGGTGCGGTGGTGCTGCGCACCGAGGTCTTCGAGCTCATCCAGTACACCCCGGGTACCGAGCAGGTCCGGGCCCGGCCGCTGGTGGTGGTCCCACCGGTGATCAACAAGTACTACATCGCGGACCTGCGCCCAGGGCGGAGCCTGGTCGAGTACCTGGTGAGCAACGGCCAGCAGGTCTTCATGATCTCCTGGCGCAACCCCGACGCACGTCATCGGCGGTGGAACCTGGACACCTACGGGCAGGCCATCCTGGACGCGTTCGACGCGGCCCAGCGGATCACCGGCTCGGACGCGGTCCTCCCGCTGGGGTTCTGCTCCGGCGGAATGCTGCTGTCCATGGTGCTCGCCGCGCTGACGCAGCGGGGGGAGTCAGACCGGTTCGCCGGGTTCGGCCTCGGGGTGTGCGTGCTGGACCAGACCCGCGCCGGAACCGCGGCCGCCCTGATGGACGAGCGCACCGCCGCCCTGGCCAAGTTCGCCTCGTCGGTGCGCGGCCACCTCGACGGGCGCGCGCTGGCCGAGGTGTTCGCCTGGCTGCGGCCCAACGACCTGGTCTGGAACTACTGGGTGAACAACTACCTGCAGGGCCGCCAGCCACCCGCGTTCGACATCCTGTACTGGAACGCCGACACCACGCGGATGGCCACCGGGCTGCACCACGCCTTCGTCGACTCGGGCCTGACCAACGCGGTGGCCCGGCCCGGCGGAGTCACCATGCTGGGCAGCCCCGTCGACCTGGCCGCGGTGAAAGCCGACGGCTACGTGCTCGCCGGCGTCGCCGACCACATCTCGCCATGGCAGAACTGCTACCGCAGTGCCCAGTTGTTCGGCGGGGAGATCAAGTTCGTGCTGTCCAGCAGCGGACACATCGCCTCGATCGTGAACCCACCGGAGAACCCCAAGGCCAACTACCGCGGCTCTCTCACCTCCGCCGACCCCGCCGAGGAGTGGCAGGCCACCACGCCGAAGACCAGCGGTTCGTGGTGGCCGGACTACCTGAGCTGGTTGGCCGACCGAGCCGGCCCGCTGGTAGCGGCGCCGGAGTCGCCGGGCGGCCCGGACCACGCCGTCCTGGACCCCGCCCCCGGCCGCTACGTCCTCGACCGGTGAACCCGGCCGAGGATCTGTCCGGCGGACAGGGACCGCCGGGCGGTGCCACTGGTCTGCACGTTGCGGTCCGGCCGGGCGATCCGAGCCGGGTGCCGCTGCTGCTGATGAACGGGATCGGCGCCCGGCTGGAGGCCCTGCAGCCGTTCCTGGGCGCGCTGGACCCGGCGATCCCGGTGATCCGGTTCGACGCTCCCGGAATCGGCGGGTCACCGTTGCCGACACGGCCCTATCGGTTCCGGTCGCTGTGCCGGGCGCTGGCGCGGTTGCTGGACGAGCTGGGTCATCCGTGCGTCGACGTGCTGGGCATCTCCTGGGGCGGTGGGCTGGCCCAGCAGTTCGCCTTCAGCCAGCGGCGTCGGTGCCGCCGGCTGGTGCTGGTGGCCACCGCGACCGGGTCGGTCATGGTGCCGGCCGGGCCGAGGGTGCTGCGGCGCATGATCACCCCGCGCCGCTACTTCGACACCGGTTACCTGCGCCGGGTCGCCCACCAGCTCTATGGGGGTAGCGCGCGCGCCAACCCCGAGGTGGTCGAGCGGCTGCTGCACCAACGGCGCCACCCCGGCGAAGCCCGGGGCTATGCCTACCAACTCCTGGCCGGCGCCGGCTGGACCAGCCTGCCGTTCCTGCCGCTGCTCACCCAGCCCACCCTGATCCTGGCCGGCGACGACGACCCGATCATCCCGCTGGCGAACTCGCACGTGCTGCACGCCCTGATCCCGAAGGCCGAACGGCACATCTACCGGGGCGGGCACCTGGAACTGGTATGTGACCCAGCGCGACTCGTCCCGGCGATCGAGGCCTTCCTGGGCGGGGACCGGCCTCGGCACCCGCGCCGCGCCGAACGGAGCTGACCCGCGTTTCCTGTGCGCGGCGCCCAACCGGCAGGTCTTATTTGTTATCGAGACCCATGGATCCGGCCCTTATTCGACCGTACCGTGATGTATCAGGAAAGCGGGCAGTTAAATTCCCCCATACGAGCTTGAGAATCACTCTCTCGGGTACTAATCGGAATTCGAAAGAAGGTGCGAGATGGGCTTCACGACACCCACCCTCCCTCAGGTCAACGTCGACACCTTTCTGGACAAGCCATTGCTCGAGCGGATGAAGATTCTCGCGCAGAGCTGGGGGGAAAACGGATTCGGGTCGCCGCGGATCTTTCACGTGATCTACATCGCCAAGCTGCTGTTCTTCTATGCCCTGCTGGGGACCTTCATTGCCTCCTGGACGTCGGGTCTCGGGCCGTTGTCGCACTTCTCGTCGTGGTGGACAGAGCCGATCTTCTACCAGAAATTGATCATCTGGACGGCGCTGCTCGAGATCCTGGGCGTTGGCGGGTCCTGGGGGCCGCTGGCCGGGCACTTCAAACCGATGCTCGGTGGCGTGCTGTATTGGGCGCGGGTGGGCACGATCCGCCAGCCACCGTGGCCGCGACTCCCGCTGACCGGCGGCGACTCCCGGACGCCGCTGGACGTGCTGGGTTACTTGTTGCTGGTGGCGAGCCTGGTGGTGGCGCTGGCGCTGCCTGGGGTGTCGAACGCGTCGCTGAGCACGGTCCTGCCACAGGTGACCGCTGGGCTGGTCAACCCGGTGCTGCTGATTCCGGTCATGGTGCTGCTGGTGGTCATGGGTCTGCGGGACAAGGTGCTGTTCCTGGCCGCGCGGGGGGAGCAGTATCTGCCCGCACTGATCATGTTCACCGCCCTCAACTACGTGGACATGATCATCGGTCTGAAACTGCTGATCGTCGTGGTCTGGATGGGTGCCGGCTTCTCGAAGTTCGGTAAGCATTTCGCCAATGTGGTGCCTCCGATGGTCAGCAATGCGCCATCCATGCCCTTCAAGGCAATCAAGCGCGCGCACTACCGTGATTACCCCAACGACCTGCGCCCCTCCCACGTGGCCGGGCTGCTCGCCCATATCGGCGGAACCTTTGTGGAAATCGTTACTCCGCTGATCCTGCTGTTCTCCACCAACCTGACCCTCACCTTGCTGGCGGTGGTGCTGATGGTGCTGTTCCACGCATTCATCGCCTCGACGTTCCCGTTGGCCGTGCCACTGGAATGGAATGTGCTGTTCGGGTTCGCCACCGTGTTCCTGTTCTGGGGGCACCCGGCGTGGGCCGGCTACGGCATCGGGAACATGTCCTCGGTGTGGCTGACCGTCGTCATCGTCGCGGCGCTGCTGTTCTTCCCGGTGTTGGGCAACCTCCGGCCCGACCTGGTGTCGTTCCTGCCGTCCATGCGCCAGTACGCCGGGAACTGGGCATCCGCGACCTGGGCCTTCGCTCCGGGCGCGGAGGCCAAGCTGGACGCGATCACCCGACCGGCGGGCAACCAGCTAGACCAGCTGATCGCCCTGGGCACCCCACCGAAGGTCGCCGAACTGCTGCTGCAGACGACCGTCGCGTGGCGCTCGATGCACAGCCAGGGACGGGCTCTGCTCTCGCTGTTGATCACCCACGTCCCGGACATCGACCAGTACACGCTGCGTGAGGCCGAGTTCGCCTGCAACTCGGTGATCGGCTGGAACTTCGGCGACGGGCACCTGCACAACGAGCAGCTGATCGCCGCCATCCAGGCACGCTGTGGTTTCCGGCCGGGGGAGTTCATCATCGCCTGGGTGGAGTCGCAGGCGATCCAGCGGGACACCCAGGCGTACAAAGTGATCGACGCGGCCCTCGGTGTGGTTGAGCGGGGCACCTTCCGACCCGCCGACGCCGTCGCCGAGCAACCCTGGCTGCCCAACGGCCCCATCCCGTTCCACGTCGAGTGGTCCCGGGGCACCGGCCTCAAGGCCACGACATGAGTACCGCTGTCGTGGTGGGGTCCGGACCCAACGGCCTGGCCGCCGCCGCGCGCCTGGCCACCGCCGGATTGTCGGTCACCGTGCTGGAACAGGCTGACACCATCGGCGGGGGCACCCGCACCAGCGAGCTCACCGTGCCCGGCCTGCGCCACGACCACTGCTCGGCGTTCCACCCGATGGCCGCCGGCTCTGCCTTCCTGGACAGCCTCGGGCTGGACCGCTACGGGCTGCGCTGGCTCTGGCCCGAGATCGACTGCGCCCACCCGCTCGACTCCGGCGACACCGGGGTGCTGATGCGTTCCCTGCCCGACACCGCCGCCGGGCTGGGCTCCGACGGCCGAACCTGGCAGCGCCTGCTCGCGTCGAATGTGGCCGGCTACCCCGAGCTCGCCGAGGATCTGATGCGGCCGCTGCTGCGGGTGCCCAGCCACCCACTGCGGCTGGCCCGGTTCGGTCCGCCGGCGCTGCTGCCCGCCGCGGCGGTCGCCCGGTTGCTGCGCACCGAGAAGGCGCGGGCGCTGTTCGGCGGGGTGGCCGCGCACGCCTACCACCCACTGAACCGCCCGCTGACCGCCGGGATCGGGCTGACCATCCTGGCCGCTGGGCACCGGTACGGCTGGCCGGTCGCGGAGCGTGGCTCGCAGGCCATCGCCGACGCGCTCGCCGGGGTGCTCGTGGACAAGGGCGGCAAGATCGAGACCGGCGTGCGGGTCACCGGCCACACCGACCTCCCGCGTGCCGACATCACGGTGTTCGACCTGACGCCCCACGTGGTGGCCGACATCCTGGGCGACCGGCTGCCGGCGCGGGTGGCCCGGGCCTACCGCCGCTACCGGCACGGCCCCGCCGCGTTCAAACTCGACCTCGCTGTCCAGGAAGGCATCCCCTGGACCAGCGAACCCGCTCGCCGCGCCGGCACCGTCCACCTGGGCGGGAGCTTCGCCGAGATCGCCGGCACCGAGCGGGAGATCAATGCCGGGCGGATGCCGGAGCGGCCGTTCGTCCTGGTCGGCCAGCAGTACCTGGCCGACCCGAGCCGATCGGCGGGGAACCTGCACCCGGTATGGGCCTACGCGCACGTCCCGCACGGCTACCCGGGCGACGCCACGCAGGCGATCATCGCCCAGATCGAGCGGTTCGCCCCCGGCTTCCGGGAGCGGATCGTTGCCCAGGCCGCGCGCACCACCGCCGACATGCAGACCCACAACCCCAACTACATCGGCGGCGACATCATCGGCGGCGCGAACATCGCCCGCCAGCTGATCGCGCGGCCCCGGTTGACGCTGAACCCCTACAGCGTCGGCGTACCGGGCATGTACATCTGCTCGGCGGCCACCCCACCCGGCGCCGGTGCGCACGGCATGTGCGGGGCCAACGCCGCCGACGCCGCGCTGCGGGCTGTTGGGCGCGGTGCATAGGAACGGCCGACTTGTTGGTACCGCAACCCGAAGCGCTCGGGGTGGGCCGTTCCTAGGGTCAAGGCGACACCGAGGGAGCCGACGAGCGGGAGGCGCAATGGACGACTTGCGGGTAGGCATCGGCGACGCGCTGGGCACCGACTACTTCTTCCTGCGGGACCAGCTGACCCCGGTGCAGTTGGATTACCTGCGGCGGACCCGGGAATTTGTCGACCACGAGGTGCTCCCGGTGATCAATGGCTACTGGGAGCGGGCCGAGTTTCCCTGGCCACTGGTGGAGAAGCTGGCCAAGCTGGGGGTGGTCGGCGATGGCATCCAGGGATACGGCTGCCCGCCGTTGGATCCGCTGTCGCTGGGGCTGGTCTACATGGAGCTGTCCCGGGGCGACGGCAGCATCGCCACGTTCGTCGGTGTACAGGCCGGGTTGGCCATGCAGTCCATCGCGCAGTGCGGCTCCGAGGAGCAGAAGCAGCGCTGGCTGCCGGAGATGGCCCGGCTGGAGAAGATCGGTGCGTTCGCGCTGACCGAGCCCGACCACGGCTCGGACTCGGTGTCGCTGGAGAGCACCGCGCGCCGCGACGGCGACTCCTACGTGCTGAGCGGGGCGAAGAAGTGGATCGGCAACGGCACGATCGCCGATGTGGTCGTGGTCTGGGCCCGTGACACCGAGGACGGCCAGGTCAAGGGGTTCCTGGTGGAGAAGGGCACCCCCGGCTACCAGGCGCGGGTGATCGGCGGCAAGGGCTCGCTGCGCGCGGTCTGGCAGGCCGAGATAACCCTCGACGAGGTCCGGGTGCCCGTCGAGAACCGGCTCCCCGGGGCAAACTCGTTCGCCGACTGCGCCCAGGTGCTGGTCGGCACCCGCAGCGCCTGCGCGTGGATGGCCCTCGGACATGCGGTGGCCGGGGCCGACGCCGCGCTCGCCTACGCCAAGCGTCGCACCCAGTTCGGCAAGTCGTTGACCAGCTTCCAGATCGTGCAGCAGCGGCTGGTGCACATGCTGGCCGAGGTGACCGCCATGCAGTTGTACTGCATGCAGGTCGCCCGGCTGGCCGAGGCCGGCGCACTGGCCCCCACGCTGGCCGGGCTGGCCAAGCTGCACAACACGTCCAAGGCCAGGGGAGTGCTGGCCGAGGCCAGGGACCTGCTCGGCGGCAACGGGATCCTGCTGGATTTCCACGTCATCCGGCACATGGTCGACAACGAGGCGGTGCACACCTTCGAAGGCACCGAGACCATGCAGACACTGATCGTCGGCCGCGACATCACCGGCGTCGGAGCATTCGTGTGAGCACGCCACCGGGCCCGGCTGGCCGGCGCCGATGACCGGGCTGAACATCGTGCTGATCGGGCCGCCCGGCTCGGGCAAGGGCACCCAGGCGGCCCAGCTGGTTGCGGCGCTGGGCTGTGAACACCTGTCCACCGGCTCGATGCTGCGGGAGGAGATCGAGCTCGGCACGCCGCTCGGTGACGCGGTGGCCGACGTCGTGTCGCTCGGCGAGCTGATCCCGGACGAGCTGGTCAACGCCCTGGTGCTGCCCAGAGCAAGGGCAGCGGCGGCGGGCAACGGATACCTGCTTGATGGCTACCCGCGCTCGGTGCGGCAGGCCACCGCGCTGCTGGACGCGGGCATCCCGCCGGACCGAGTGATCGCACTGGAGGCGCCGGAACCTGTGTTGGTGGAGCGCATCCTCAACCGGGCCAGCACCGAAGGACGCGCCGACGACACCGCCCAGGTCATCGCACACCGGTTGACGGTCTTCCGGGAGAGCACTCGGCCGGTGCTCGACCTGTTTGCCGAGCGGGGGCTGTTGAGCACCGTCGCGGCGGCCGGCAGGCCCGATTCGATCGCCGCCGACATCCTCGGGCAACTGCACAGAAAGGCGAGCCAACCATGACCAACCTCGCGCGGAATCTGGCGCATACCGCCGCCATACACCCGGACCGGCCGGCGGTGAAGCTCGACGATCACGTCCTGAGCTATACGGAGCTGTTGGCCGTCTCGGCGCGGATGGCCACCATGTTGCGCGACCTCGGAGTTGCCCCAGGGGACCGGGTGGCGCTGCAGCTGCCGAACGTGCCGGCATTCCCGGTCGCCTGCTACGGCGCGCTGCTTGCCGGGGCGGTGGTAGTGCCGATGAACCCCCTGCTCAAGGCTCGCGAGGTGGAGTACTACCTGACCGACTCCGGCGCGAAGGTGGTCATCGTCGGGGACCAGATGACCGAGGCCGCCCAGCAAGCGGGAGCGAGTGTGGGCGCGGAGGTACTGGTAGTCGGGCCGCTGGGGCCGAGTGAGCTGCCAGACGAGCGCGCCGAGCTGGTCGAACGCGACGGCTGGGACACCGCCGTGATCCTCTACACGTCCGGCACCACCGGCAAACCCAAGGGCGCCGAGCTCACCCACTTCAACCTGGCCAGCAACGCCCGGACCGCGGCCGAGACCCTCACCGAGATCGGGCCGAGGGACGTAGTGATGGGTTGTCTGCCGCTGTTCCACGTGTTCGGCATGACCTGCGGGCTCAACGCGAGCGTGCTGACCGGTGCCTGCTTGACGCTGTTGCCCCGTTTCGACGGTCAGCGGGCACTGACGATGATCGGCCGGGACGGGGTGACCGTCTTCGAGGGTGTGCCCACCATGTACTCGGCCATGTTGCATGCCCCCGGTCGCGGCGAGGCGGACATGTCCACGCTGCGCACCTGCGTCTCCGGCGGCGCGGCCATGCCGGTCGAGGTGCTGCGCGCCTTCGAGCGGGAGTTCGACTGCATCATCCTCGAGGGCTACGGGCTGTCCGAGACGTCCCCGGTCGCGTCCTTCAACCACCCGCACGCCCCGCGCAAACCGGGAACCATCGGCACCCCGGTACGCGGAATGCAGATGCGGCTGGTCGACCCCGCCGGCCAGGACGTGCCCCCCGGAGAGGTTGGCGAGATCGCGATCCGCGGCGAGGGACTCATGAAGGGCTACTGGAACCGGCCGGTGGCCACCGACGACGCCATCCCGGACGGCTGGTTCCGCACCGGCGACCTCGCCACCTGGGACTCGGACGGGTACTACACCATCGTCGACCGGAAGAAAGAGGTGATCATCCGCGGCGGCTTCAACGTCTACCCCCGGGAGATCGAGGAAGTGCTCTACGAACACCCCGCTGTCGCCGAGGCCGCCGTAGTCGGAATCAAGCACCGAGAGCTCGGCGAGGAAGTGGGTGCGGCGGTCGCGCTCAAGCCCGGTACCAGCGCTGCGCCCAGCGAACTGCGCGACTACGTCAAGGCCAGGGTTGCGGCCTACAAGTACCCGCGCCAGGTATGGCTGGTGGAGGCCCTGCCCAAGGGGCCCACCGGCAAGATTCTGCGCCGCGAGGTGCAACCCCCACCCGGCATTGTCGACTGAGGTACACACCCGGTCGGAGCTGGCTACGATGACCGGGTGAAGGTCGATGAGGACATCATTGACAGGCGGCTGAGCTCGATCGCCGCGGTTATTTCGGACGGCCTCGCCCAGATAAGCCGCGAAATGACCGAGCAGTTGCTCACCGAAATCCCCGAGCTGCGCGGCGACGAGATGGTCGAACGGCTCCTCTATGTCAGCGTCGAAGAAAACGTCATCGCGATGCTGCACGCATTGGAGTTGCATGCCGTCCCGCCGACAGTCGCCGCCCCGAGTGGGGCCGCCGAATACGCCCGCCGCCTCGCCCAACGCGGCGTCAGCGCGATCGCCCTGGTGCGGGCTTATCGCATCGGCCACGCCAGATTCCTGGAATGGAGTCTCCGCGAGATCTCGCGGCTGAACGACGACATTGAGCTCGTCGAGGCCATTACGCACCGCGTGCTGCAGCTGAGCTTCGCATACATCGACCGCGTATCCGAAGAGGTCGTCGGAGCACACCAGCAAGAACGAGATCGGTGGATACGCACCCAGACGGCGGTACGCGCCTCCCGCGTCGCCAGGCTCCTTGCCGAGGAGGACATCGACACCGATACCACCGAGGCAGCGCTCGGATACCGACTGCGCCAGCAGCACCTGGCCGTCATCGGCTGGATACCGGACGCGCCCCGGACCGGCGACGGACTCGTACACCTCGAACGCCTCGGCCAAGCACTCGCCACCGGCCTGGGCAGCGCCGGCCGGCCCCTATTCGTGCCCTATGACGACGCGGTCGCGTGGCTCTGGCTGCCATTCAGCACGCGTCGGAATGTCGACTGGGCCAAGCTTCATGAAATCGTCATGTCCGCCGACCCCGAACTCCGGGTGAGCGTCGGCGAACTCGAAAAAGGAGTCGAGGGATTCCGCGCCAGCCATTACCAGGCCGTCGGCGCCTACAATGTCGCGCTCGCCGCGCAACCCCCTCGCCGGGTCACAACGGCCCGCCGGGTCGGCCCGGTGGCCCTGATGTGCGGGGACCTGCGCGGCACCCGCGTCTGGGTGCAGAAAACCCTCGGCACACTCGCTATCGACGAAAAGAACAACAGCGTCCTGCGCGAGACGCTCCGGGTCTTCCTCGAATCCGGCGGCAGCTTCGCCAGCGCCGCCGAAACGCTCAACCTGCATCGCAACACCGTTCAGTACCGGCTGCAGAAGGCCAAGGAATTGCTGCCCGTGCCGATCGCCGAAAACCGGGCCGACCTCGAACTTGCACTCCGCGCGTGCGATCAACTCGGGTCAGCGCTACTTCGGAGCGGCAGATAGCCAGAGACGGGATCAGGCGCCCCGGGACTCGGCGACCCGTCGCAGCCAGTAGCGCCACCTACTCCGGTCGCGTCAGTGCAGCTGCGGGATCACCCGCGAGCCGATGAGCTCCACCATCTCGCGGAACTCGCCCTCGGGCTGGCCGCCCATGTCGAGGTAGACGATGTTCGTGTCGGTGCTCAGCATCTCCGATACGGAATTGAGCCGGTCGGCCACCTCGTCGGGGCTGCCGACCAGCGCGGGCCCTCGGGTGGTGAGGAAGTCGAAGTCGAAGGTCTTCTTGAGGTAGGCGGGCGGATCGGGGTTGACCCGGGGGATGATCTCCTTCATCAGGTCGAAGTAGGCGCGGTAGCGCGGCTCCCAGCGCTCGCGGGCGCCCTGGCTGGTCCTGCCGACATTCACGTGCCAGCAGGCGCCGATCCGCGGCTTGCGCGCGTGGCCGTACGCGGCGAAGCGCTCCTGGTAGGTGGCGACCACCGGCTTGAACATTTCCGGGTTGCCGAACGCGCTGGGCAGCATCAGGTCGAGCCCGAGGCGGGCCGCGAGCTCGGCCGTCGACTCGGACGCGCCGCCGCCGATCCAGAGTGGCACGGCGCCGATGGGCGGGGGTTGCAACACGAAGTCCTCGATCGGGCCGCGGTGCGCCGATCCAGGCCAGTTCACCGTCTTGCCGCTCCAGAGCTGCACGAGCAGCTCGACCGCTTCGTGGAACATCTCGTGGGAGTCCTCGATGCGCTGCCCGAACAGCGTGTAGGTGGAGACGAAGAAGTTGCCGCGGCCAACCACGACCTCGCAGCGGCCACCGGACAGGACGTCGACCGTGGCGTAGTCCTCCGCCGCTCTGACCGGGTCGAGGTTGGCGGCCAGCGTGACGGCCGTGGACAGCCGAAGGTGCTGCGTGCGCTCGCCGATCGCCGAGAGGATGACCGGCGGCGCCGACGTTGTGTACTCGAGGCCGTGGTGCTCGCCGACGTGGACACCGTGGAAGCCGGTCGCATCGGCCACGACCGCCGCCTCAACGATGGCTCGGTGCCGCTGCGCCGCGGTGTCGCGTACCCCGGTGATCGGGTCGGTGACCTGATCGCCCAGCGTCATCAGACTCAGTTTCATCGCGGTGTCCTCCATGCGTCGAGCCCTTCGAGCGCACAGTATCAATCGCTGTTAGGTTTAGCCATCTCGGCCGCGATTTTCGTGATCAACACAACGTGGTTCGTTTTCGATCACGGGGTTTACCCGAACCACGTTGAACTCGGCAAACCGCCTATCCGGCGGCCACTGATCAGTCACGCTGTGGCACATGTTGGACGGCCCGTTCCGAGGCACCCAAGCGCGGGCTCGAGGGTTGCTCACCGCGAGCGAGCTCTACGGCCCTCGGTTCCGCCGGATCTACCCGGACGTGTTCGCGCCGGCCGGGCTCGCGCCGGATCTGGAGGTACGTTCGCGGGCGGCATACCTGCTGGTCCGCGAGCACGGCGGGGTGCTCGCCGGATACTCGGCCGCGTTGTTCCTCAGTGCCGACTGCGGGCCGCGCGACGCTCCCGCCGAGGTGCTCGTGCCTGGCTACCTGCGTGTCCATCCGGGGCTGCGGGTCCGATTCGGTACGCCGCCGGGATGTGACGTCGTGGAAGTCGACGGCTGCCGGGTCACCGCGCCGCTGCGCACCGCGTGGGATCTCGCCCGGCAGTTGCCGCTGATCGAGGCTGTGGTGGCAGTCGACGCGCTAGCGCATGGTCGGGCCTTCGTCCCGGCCGAGTTGCTGGTCAGGTGCGCCGCGCAGCGGGGTGCTCGGGGCTGCCGGAGTGTGGCCGGCGTGGTTGCCTGGGCGGATCCGCGCGCCGAGTCGCCGATGGAGACTCGGCTGCGGATTCGGCTCATTCGTGCGGGCCTGCCGAGACCCGCGGTGCAGTACGAGGTGCGGGACGAATACGGTTTCGTCCTGGCCAGGGTGGATCTGGCCTATCCGGACGCGAAACTGGCGATCGAGTACGACGGCGCCGTTCATTTCGACCGGTATCGCGCGGACCTCGACCGGCAGCGTGACGCGACCCTGGCCAGCCACGGCTGGGAGACGCTACGGCTGGTGCGAGACGACGTGGAGTTGGGCATGCCGCAGGTCGCGAACCACGTGGACACCCTGCTCTCCCTGCGCACCCCACCGTCCACCCGCTGACGCACCGCTCGCCGAGTCCAACATGGTTCAGGCAAACCCCGTGATCAAAAACGAACCACGTTGTGTTGATCATGGGTGGGCAGCGGGGTCAGCGGGGCGGCTTCGAAGGCGGATGGGCGGCCGCGGCGGCCGAGGACATGATCAGGTGGCGCTGCCGCCCCATCCGTAGCGGGCCAGCGGGCGTTTCCAGTCCGGGTCCAGCGACCCCACCGATTGCCGCGCCTCGACCAGCGCCACCTCCAGGCGACGCGGCGAATCGGCGTCGCCGATCACTCGCACGACCGGCGCGGTGTCCCGGAGCTCGTCCTGCAGCGCCCGGTCGGGGACGCCGCCCGACATGAGCACGACGTCGTCGAACTCCCCATCCTGGGCCCGCCGCGACACCGCCGAGGGCCCGCCCGACCAGGAACGCGATCATATCGTCGCTGACCTGGCGATCGGTGCCCAGCCCGGTGCCTTGCGAGGTGCGCACGACGCGGTTGCGAAGCTCGACGCCGGAGATCCGGAACGGCCGCAGCACGTGGTCGAGTTCGGCTTCAGTGCTCATGACCGAGCCCGATTGGGGTGCAGCAGCGCCGGGTCGCCCGCGCGGGTGAGCAGGTCCAGGCGCCGGGCGATGATGCGCCAGCCGGCCGGCGTGCGCACGAAGCGATCGGTGTACGTGCCGGTGACAGTGAACGTCGCCGAGGGCGGCGCCGGCCGAGGCTCACCTGCGGCGATGTGATGCGCGGTGACGTGGGTGAGACCCGCCGCGGCATCGGGTCCGGTGGGCCAGACCCGGGAGGTGTGCAGCAGGTGCTGGGTGGCGGCGACCCGGCCCGCGGTGGCGCGGAAGAACTCGACGATGTTCTCGATTCCGGCGTGGCGCTGCTGCCCACCGGAGTAGTCGATCTCCGCGTCGTCGGCGAAGACGCTGCGCAGGTCGTCCCACACCCGCATGTCGATGGCGAAGGCGTACTGGGCGAGCAGGTCGTCGATCGCGGCGCGGTCAGGTGGGGAGAGGCTCACGCCACTGCCATGTGGGTGCGCAGGTCGCCGATGAACTCGGTGTAGAACCCGGTGAAGGCGTCGCGCAGGGCCTCGACCGCCGCCTGGTCGGTGCCGGGCAGCGGGTCGAACTCCCCGAACCACTCGAAGAACGTGCGACCGGTGTCGGTGATCGGCAGCAGGTGCACGGTGCCGAGGTAGGACGAGACGGGGAACGGGATCACGCCGTCGAACTCGTAGGAGTAGCGGTGATCGGCGCCGTCGTAGTGCACGAGCCGCTCCCGCGTCCGATGCCCGTTCGGATCGAGGGTGAGGCATCGGACCGACCCGACGGCGCCGGGCTCGCGGCTGCCCTCGGCTATCGACTCGCGGGCGCGTGCCATCCATACCGGGAGTCCGTGGAAGTCTCCCAGCACCGACCACACCGCCGTGATGTCCGCGTCGAGGGTCGAGCTGACGTAGGCGAGCTCGGTCATCGGAACTCCTCCCACCGGAGCGTGCGACGGACGCTAACACAACAACGTTTGGTTCAACGAGAGGCGTTGCTTAACCAAACAGTGACCGGTAAGTTCACGCGGTATGACCAGCACCGACGTCGTCCGGGTGCGCTACAAGCGCACGCCCTACCTCGTCGTCACCACGGAGCAGCACCAACGCAAGGACGTCTACGGATCGATCGACGACGCGGTGGTGCGCCAGGCGCAGCTGCTCCGGGGTGAGACGGACTCGGACACCGCGTTCGTCGCGATGCACCCCATTGGCTCACCGGGTTACCTGCCCGCCTTCTCGCAGCTTGCCCGCAGCGGGTTCCACGTCGTGGCCTGCGGTACCCGCTACACCACCGGTGACGCCGGCCTGCAGATGGAGAACGCGCTGCTCGATCTCGCCGCCTGTGTGCGCGACGCCAAGGAGCGGCTGGGCTACCGCCGGATCATCCTGGCCGGCTGGAGCGGCGGCGGCTCGCTGATGGCCGGCTACCAGGCCGAGGCCGAACGCCGGACGATCACCACGACGGCCGCGGCGGAACCGACACCGCTGACCGACACCGAACTGATCCCGGCCGACGGCCTGATGCTCATGGCCGCGCACCGCAGCCGGCACCGGCTGCTCAGCGACTTCCTCGATCCGTCCATTCGCGACGAGGACCGGCCGAAGGACCGCGATCCCGAACTGAACATCTACCACCCCGACAACCCGAACCAAGCCCCGTACTCGCCCGCGTACATCGCCCGCTACCGGGCCGCGCAGCGTGAGCGCAATGCGCGGATCACGGCGCGGGCACTCGCCGAGCTCGACGACATGCGCCGCGCCGGGCGCGATCAGGACGAGAGCTGTTTCGTCGTGCACGGGACCATGGCCGACCCGCGCTGGGTGGATCCGACCGTGGATCCCAACGACCGGCGGGCTGGCTGGTCCTACCTGGGGGAGCCCAGGGTGGCGAACGACGGTCCGGCCGGGCTCGCCCGGTTCTGCACCACCCGAGGCTGGCTGTCCCAATGGAGCCTGGCGCACGCGCAGGTCGACGCCGTCGACGCGGCACCGCGGATCACCGTGCCGACGCTGGTGGTGGCCAACTCCGCTGACGACGCCGTCCCCGCGGCGCACCCGCGTGACTTCTTCGCCGCGCTACCCCCGGGGGACAAGGAATTCCACGAGATCGTCGGCGCCAACCACTACTTCAGCGGCAAGGGTGCCCAGCTCTCGCACCTGGACGAGGCCTCGCTCATCGTGCGGACCTGGTTCGCGGAACGCCAGTTCGGTGCGGCTGTCTAAGCAAGATCGTCCGTGGACGTAGGAGTCTCAGATGACCAAGCCTGTCGACCGCGCGTCCTTCGAGCTGGACAACGCCGATCCCGAGCTGCTGCAACATCTGCATGAGACGCTGGGGGAGATGCAGGGCACCTGCCCGGTGGCGTGGAGCTCGGCGTCCGGCGGGTTCTGGGCGTTGACCAAGTACGACGACGTGGTGACGGCGTCGAACGACTGGGAGACCTTCACCGTCACCCGGGGAATCATGATCCCGCCGACCGGGGCGTCGATGCCGGTGATCCCCGCCGAGCTCGACCCGCCTCGGCACACAAAGCTGCGCAAGCTGGTGCTGCCCAACTTCACCGACAAGGCGCTGCAGCACTGGCGTCCCGGCATCGAGAAGATCATCGACGATGCCTTCCGGCCGCTCCTGCCGGTGGGCCGGGCTGATCTGGTCGCCGACATCACCCACCCCGTGCCGGTGCTCGCGATCTGCCTGATCCTCGGTATCGACTCCGACTGGCGCCGGGTGCGCGAGCTCGCCGCCAACTTCATCCAGGCCACCGGGCAGCCGGCGCTGGCCCGCCAACGCGCCCACGAGCTGGAGGCCTACCTCGAGGAGGAGATCGAGTCCCGGCGCGGCAAGCCGGTCGAGGACCTGCTCGGGCAGTACGTCAACGCCCGCATCGACGGCGCGGAGATCCCGGCGCGGGAGATGCTCGGGCTCGTCCAGCTGATGGTGGTGGCCGGGCACGAGACCACGGTCAACGGCATGGGCACGATGATCTACCGGCTGATCACCGAGCCCGGGCTGCGCGAGCGGGTGCTCTCCGACCGGACGCTGGTCGGCCAGGTCATCGACGAGACCCTGCGGCTGCATCCGCCGGTATGGAACATGGGCCGCACGGTGGCCGAGCAGACGCAGATGCGCGGCGAGGCGCTGTGTCCCGGCGAGAAGGTCATGCTCGTCTACGGGGCGGCCAACCGGGATCCGGAGAAGTTTCCCGAGCCCGACACGTTCGACATCGACCGGCCGGGCAACAACCGCCACCTGACCTTCGGCATCGGGCGCCACCGCTGCCTGGGCGAACCGCTCGCGAAGTTGGAGCTGCGGCTGGCGCTGGAGTACGTGCTCGACCACCTGCCCGACGTCGAGCTGGACGGCGAGCCGCGGTGGGGCGGCGGGACCAACCAGCACGGGCTGCGCTCGCTGCCGGTGCGGTTCACCCCGAGCGGGAGCTGAGCACCTCGGCGCGGCGATCCCCGGCCTGACACCTATTCCGGCTCGGCGTACGCCCGCAGCGCCGCCTTCGAGACCTTCCCGGTCGTGTTGCGCGGCAGCTCCTCGACGATCACCAGGCTGCGGGGGGCCTTGTACCGCGCGATCCGCTCGGCGCAGTGCTCCCGCAGAACGTCCAGGGTGATCGCGGCGCCGGGGCGGGCCACCACAAACGCGCGGCCGATCTCGCCCCACTTGTCGTCCGGGATCCCGATCACCGCGACGTCCACGACGTCGGGGTGGGTGACCAGCACCCGCTCCACCTCGGCCGGAGCCACGTTCTCCCCGCCGGACTTGTACATGTCCTTCAGCCGGTCGACGAGGTGGTGGAA
>Ga0137412_10000721_pt1 | contig 24306 bp, 21 predicted proteins | sample CZODoug2_1_16fun_FD_122160 | JGI IMG/M metagenome (GOLD analysis project Ga0137412, IMG submission 122160) | Vadose zone soil fungal communities from Angelo Coast Range Reserve, California, USA - CZODoug2_1_16fungal (Hybrid Assembly) | ecosystem: Environmental > Terrestrial > Soil > Vadose zone... | reverse complement strand
GCAGAGACCAAGGTGGCTCAAGTGATCGCGTATGCGCGACAACATCAGCATCCGCTGATGGCAACGCTAGAAGAGGCATAACCGTGCTTAGTCAAGAACTCGAATTTTGCTTGAATGATGCGTTTGCCGGTGCGCGGGAAGCGCGGCATGAATTTATGACCGTCGAGCATCTGCTGCTCGCGATCGTAGACACCCCGAAGGTGAGGGAGGTTTTGAAGTCGTGCGGTGCCGATACGACCAAGCTCAAGACCGAACTCAAACAGTTCATCGACCAGACCACGCCGCGACTGCCCGCCGGCGAGGACCGCGACGTGCAGCCGACGCTCGGCTTTCAGCGGGTGCTGCAGCGGGCGGTGTTTCACGTGCAGTCGAGCGGCAAGAAAGAAGTGACCGTGGCCAATGTGCTGGTCGCGATCTTCAGCGAGAAGCAATCGCATGCGGCCTATCTGTTGAGCATGCAGGATGTATCGCGTCTCGATGTGGTCAACTTCATCGCCCACGGCCTGTCCAAGGCGGGCGGCGAGGAGCGCAGCGAACGCGAAGACAGTAGCGCGACCGGCGACGCCGAGCGCGACGGCGAAGGCGGCGGCAATGCCCTGGAAAAATACGCCACGAATTTGAACGACTCTGCGCGTAAGGGCAAGATCGATCCGCTCATCGGGCGCAAGCTCGAAGTCGAGCGCACCATCGAGATTCTGTGCCGCCGCCGCAAGAACAACCCGTTGTACGTCGGCGAGGCCGGTGTCGGTAAAACTGCGATCGCCGAGGGTCTGGCCCGCATGATCGTCGAGAACCAGGTACCGGACGTGCTGCTGGACGCCACGATCTATTCATTGGACATGGGATCGTTGGTCGCGGGCACCAAGTATCGCGGCGACTTCGAAAAGCGTTTGAAGGCCGTGCTCGCCGAAGTCAAGAAGCAGCCGGGCGCGATTCTCTTCATCGACGAGATCCACACGGTCATCGGCGCCGGGGCCGCTTCCGGCGGCGTGATGGACGCCTCGAATCTCATCAAGCCCGCCCTCGCCAACGGCGAGTTGCGCTGCATCGGCTCCACGACCTACAACGAGTATCGCGGTATTTTCGAGAAGGACCACGCGCTGGCGCGGCGCTTCCAGAAGATCGACATCACCGAGCCGTCGGTGCAGGACACGGTCGATATCCTGCGCGGGCTCAAGACACGATATGAAGAGCATCACGGCGTCAAGTACGAAGACGATGCGTTGCAGGCTGCCGCCGAACTGGCGGCGCGGCATATCAACGACCGTCACATGCCTGACAAGGCGATCGACGTCGTCGATGAGGCCGGCGCCAACTTGCGCCTGAAGCCCGTCGAGAATCGCGAGGCATCCGTCACGGTGAGCCAGATCGAAAACGTCGTCGCTCGCATTGCGCGTATTCCGCCGAAAAATGTGTCTTTGTCCGACCGCGACGTTCTCAAGAACCTCGAGCGCAATTTAAAATTGACGATCTTCGGCCAGGACAAGGCGATAGAAACCCTCGCGGCGGCCATCAAGATGTCGCGTTCCGGCTTGGGCGACCAGCGCAAACCGGTCGGGTCGTTCCTATTCTCGGGTCCCACGGGCGTCGGTAAAACCGAAGTGACGCGGCAATTGGCGATTGCCATGGGTGTGGAATTCGTGCGCTTCGATATGTCGGAGTATATGGAACGCCATACCGTTTCGCGGCTCATCGGCGCGCCTCCCGGCTATGTGGGCTTCGATCAGGGCGGCCTGCTCACGGAGGCCATTGCGAAGCATCCGCACTGCGTGCTGCTGCTCGACGAGATCGAAAAGGCGCATCCGGACGTGTTCAATCTGTTGTTGCAGGTCATGGACCATGGCACGCTGACCGACAATAACGGCCGAAAGGCGGATTTCCGCCACGTGATCATCGTCATGACGACAAATGCGGGCGCATTCGAAATGAGCCGGCCGAGCATTGGCTTTACCCAGTCCGATACGACGTCGGATGGAATGGAGGCGATTCGACGCCTGTTCTCGCCGGAATTCCGCAATCGCTTGGATGCCGTCGTGCAGTTCGCGGGTCTCGATCAAGACACGATCGAGCGGGTGGTCGACAAGCTTCTCGTCGAGGCCGAGGCGCAGCTCGAACAGAAGCGCGTGTCGATCTCGGTTAGCGATCAGGCGCGGCGATGGATCGCCAAGAAAGGCTACGACCCGAAGATGGGCGCGAGGCCGATGGCGCGGGTCATTCAGGAGTTCATCAAACGGCCGCTCGCGGAGGAGTTATTGTTCGGCAAGCTCGTCAACGGCGGACACGTGGAAGTGACCTTGAGCGAGGATGGCGACAAGTTGAAGCTCGAGACGCGCGCGGCGGACCAGCCCGCTCTCCTGTCGCACGAGAGCTGATCCAAGCCGCCGCGGCCCCGTAGAGTCGGCGCGAAGCGCCTGGGAATACCCCGTCCTTTGGCCGGAGCGACACCTGATTCGCGCGTGGACTATCTTCCGCGGTAGACGATTCGGCCCTTGGTCAGGTCGTAGGGCGTCATTTCCACGGTGACTTGATCGCCCGTCAGGATTCGAATGTAGTTTTTACGCATCTTGCCCGAGATATGCGCGGTCACGACATGGCCGGTCTTGAGTTTGACCCGAAACGTCGTGTTGGGCAGGGTCTCGACGACCTCGCCCTCGAATTGAATTGCCTCTTCTTTTGACATGCGTCCTTGTTGTGCTGCGTGGGGGAGACGATAAGCCGGGCGCATTGTGCATAAAGCACCCTGGTAATGCAATTTACTGCGGCGGAACTGCGGGGTCTCCTACCCACCTGCCGCTCGGGCTGCGCCGAGCGTAGCGCCGCAATAGCGCGACGAATTCATTGCGCGAGACATCGCGGGCGCCCAGGCTCGCCAGGTGGGAACTCGCCACCTGGCAATCGATCAGGCGGATGTCGCGTGCGCGGCACTCGTCGATCAACCGGGCCATGGCCACTTTTGAGGCATCGCTCTCGTGGCTGAACATGGATTCGCCGAAGAAGACGCCCCCCAACCTTATTCCATACAGGCCCCCGACCAGCTTGTCCTCGACGTAGGTTTCGACCGAGTGGCCGAAGCCGAGCGCAAACAGTTGCTCATACGCGCTGATCATGTCGGCGTTGAGCCAGGTCTCTGGTCCGGAGCGCCGCGGCGCTGCGCACCCCCGAATGGTCGCGCCGAACGCGTAATCCACGCGTGTGGTGTACGGGCCGTTGCGCAGCGTCTTGCGCAGGCTGCGCGACAGATTGAACTCGTCCGGAAACAAGACCATGCGTGGGTCGGGGGACCACCAGAGAATGGGCTGCTGTGCCGAGTACCACGGGAATACGCCGCGTTCGTATGCCGCGAGCAGCCGCGTAGGGTTCAGGTCGCCGCCCGCAGCCAACAGTCCCGGCGGGTCGCGTAAAGCCTGATCGAGGGGCGGGAACCAGTCCGGATCGACGTGCTCGCCCAGCCAAGCCAATCTACTCAGAGCTGCAACTCCTCATCGGGAGCGCGATGATAGGGAACGTGCTCGCTGACCGCGGCGGCGTAATGATCGACCCCCTGCGCTTCGCGCCTCGCAAAGTCACGAATAGCCGCGGAAAATCGCGGGTCGACAATATCATGCAGCGAACTCGTCAGCGTCGGGACGAAGCCTCTCGGCACCTTGTGTTCACCCTGCGTTCCAGGCTCGAAGCGCTGCAACTTGTGCTCGATGCAGTATTCGATCCCTTGGTAATAACAGGTTTCGAAATGCAGGCTGTGATAGTTGCCGCCGGCTCCCCAATAGCGGCCGAACAGAGCATCCTCGCCCACGAAGAAGATCGCGACGGCGATGGGCGAGGGGCCATGCCGGGCTATTTTGAGCATCAGCTTGTCGGGCATGTCGGCCGCAATGCGCTTGAAGAAGTCCAGATTGAGATAGGGTTCATGGCCGTGGCGATAAAAGGTATCCGCATAGAACTCGTAGACGGTGCTCCATAATGCATCATCCATCTCCCCGCCGAGCCGCGTATCGAATTCTATGCCTGCCTCCGCGACGCGCCGCCTCTCGCGCTTCGCTTTCTTGCGTTTTTCGGCGGTAAAAGTGGCCAAGAAAGCGTCGAAGGACTCGTACCCGCGATTGAACCAGTGAAACTGGCAGTCGCGCCGCTCGATCAATCCGGCTCGTTTCAAGGGCGCGAGATTCTCGTCGCCGGGAAACAAGACATGCCAGGAGGAAAGCTGCTCGGAACGGGCATATCCGGCGGCCGCCTGGATCAACGCGTCGGCCACCGCAAGCGGGTCAGCGCCCGGATCCACCAACACCCGCGACCCAGCCACCGGCGTGAACGGTATCGCGCTCAGGAGCTTTGGGTAGTACTTGAGGCCATGCTGAGCGTAGGCATTCGCCCAGGAGAAATCGAATACGAATTCGCCGCGCGAATGCCCCTTGCGGTACAGCGGCATCGCGCCGACCGTGCGGCCACAGGAGTCCTCGAGTACCAAGTGCCGCGGGCTCCAACCGGTGCGAGGAACCGCACAGCCGGACTGCTCGAGTGCCAGCAGGAACTCATGCCGCACGAAGGGTTGTCTCGACCCCGCAAGTGCGTTCCAACTCGCCGCGTCGATATCCGCGATGCTCTTCAAGAATCGCGCGCGCGTGGCGATCACGCGTGAGCAGCGCGCGATGCCAGGTGGGATTCAGCCTCGAGACGCTCTAGGTATTTATCGGCGTCGAGCGCCGCCATGCAGCCGGTGCCCGCGGAGGTGACGGCTTGACGATACACATGATCGGCTACGTCCCCGGCGGCGAATACACCGGGCAAACTGGTCGAGGTGGCCTCGCCATCGAGGCCGCCCTTGACCACGATATAGCCGCCGCGCATCTCAACTTGGTTCTCGAAAAGCTGCGTATTGGGTTGATGTCCCACCGCAATGAACACGCCGTCCAGGGCGAGGGTGCGCATGGCACGGCCGTATACGGCATGCAGCCGCACACCGGTAACCCCGGCATCGTCGCCCAATATCTCTTCGACCGCGTGATTCCAAATGATGCTGACTTTACCTGAGCTTTCAAGCGCAAATAGCCGATCTTGAAGTATTTTCTCAGATCTCAATTTATCGCGACGATGCACCAGCGTGACGTGCGAGGCGATGTTGGACAGGTACAGCGCTTCCTCGACGGCGGTGTTGCCGCCGCCGACCACGGCGACCGCCTTGCCGCGATAGAAGAAGCCGTCGCAGGTGGCGCAGGCCGACACGCCTTTGCCGCGAAAGCTCTCCTCGGAAGGCAATCCAAGGTATTTGGCCGAAGCGCCGGTGGCGATGATGAGTGCGTCGCAGGTGTACTCGCCATTATCGCCGAACAAGCGATACGGACGCTGCCCCAACTCGGCCCGATTGATGGTGTCGAAAACGATCTCGGTATTGAAGCGCTCGGCATGACGACGCATGCGATCCATGAGCGCCGGCCCTTGGAGATGTTCCACATCGCCCGGCCAATTGTCGACGTCGGTGGTGGTCATCAGTTGGCCGCCTTGTTCCAGACCCGTGATGAGCAGCGGCGAGCGATTGGCTCGAGCGGAATACACGGCCGCGCTATAGCCTGCAGGACCTGACCCCAGGATGAGTAGACGACTGTGCCTGACGACGCTCATGTATAATTTGCCTCTCTTCTATATGGCCGCTGCGGCAACCGCCGCTGGCTCATGGTAAGTAAATCTGTGGGCGCCAGCCAGATGAAACAAGGCTCCGCTGTCGCCGACAATACGTGGTACATCGCGCGAGACTGGGTTACTATTACATAATATTCAACTAGTTAAGAAGTAAATATCATTAAAGGTCTAGAATTGACTGAAGCGAGTGTAGTCAAGAAATCGAAGCCCACGATCAAGCTGTCCGCGGCGGTGGCGCGATCGCTGCGCGAGGGCACATTGTGGGTGCTGGGAGCGCTGGCTCTGCTGCTGGTTCTGGCGCTGCTCTCCTTTCACAAAGAAGACGCCAGTTTTTGGAACACCGGGGACGGTGGAGCGGTGCATAACTGGATCGGCCCCGTGGGCGCGTGGGTGGCCGGATTTTTCCTGTTCTTGTTTGGGCGCCCCGCGTATTTGTTTCCGGTGATGCTGGCGTACGCCGGCTGGCTGGTGCACAAGGAGCATGCACTTCCCGACGCGCGCTCGCGAATCAACACCCTGCTGCGGGCGGCGGGTTTTGCGCTCACGTTGCTGACGAGTTGCGGTCTCGCCACCCTGCATTGGGGCGGAGCGGCGTTTCCGAGCAGCGCCGGCGGCGTGGTGGGCGAGTCCGTGGGCAGTAACAGCGAGCACGCCTTGAGTTTTTTGGGGGCGACTCTGTTGCTGCTCGCCCTTTGGCTTTCGGGCGTGGCGCTGTTCCTGGGCGTGTCCTGGTTCGAGATCATGGACAAGCTGGGCGCGTTGGTATTGCGGGGCATCGATTGGGCGCGAACCCAAATGGGGCAGCGCCGCGAGCTTGGCCTCGGCCAACAGCGTAAGCAGGCGCGCCAGGGTGTGGTTCGCGAAGAACAGAAAAAGGTGGCGAGTCGGCCGCCGCCGCGCATCGAGCCTGTCGCTCCCGTCCCCGAGAAGAGCGAGCGCATCGAACGCGAGCGGCAAGTACCGTTGTTCGATGCGCCTAAATCCAGTGAGTTGCCGGCGTTGTCGTTGCTGGACGAGCCGGGAGCGCGCGAGCAGTCCTACTCGGACGAGGCGTTGGAGGCGATGTCGCGCTTGGTGGAGATCAAGCTGCGGGATTTCGGGGTGGAGGCCGAAGTGGTGGCGGTACAGCCTGGACCAGTCATCACCCGCTTCGAGCTGCGGCCCGCGCCCGGCGTCAAGGTGAGCCAGATCAGCAATCTCGCCAAGGACCTGGCGCGTGCGCTGTCCGCCATCAGCGTTCGCGTCGTGGAAATCATCCCCGGCAAGTCCGTGATCGGCCTGGAAATACCCAACGAGAAGCGTGAAATCGTGACGCTCGGCGAGATCATCAAGTCGAAACCCTATGATGAAGTCAGTTCGCCGCTTGCGCTCGCGCTCGGCAAGGATATCGGCGGTGTGCCGGTGGTTGCCGATCTTGCGCGAATGCCGCATTTGTTGATCGCCGGCACCACCGGATCCGGCAAGTCGGTCGGAATCAACGCGATGGTCCTGAGTCTCGTGTACAAGGCAACGCCTGAGCACGTGCGCATGATCATGATCGACCCCAAGATGCTCGAGCTGTCGGTGTACGAGGGGATTCCGCATTTGCTGTCGCCCGTGGTGACCGACATGAAACAGGCCGCCAACGCGCTGCGCTGGTGCGTTGCGGAAATGGAGCGGCGCTACCAGCTCATGTCGCTTCTGGGTGTGCGCAACATCGGCGGCTTCAATCGGAAAGTGAAGGACGCGGCGGACGACGGCAAGCCCATCAAAGACCCGATTCGCATGCAAAAGATCGCACAAGGCGTTCCCGGGATCGTCGCAGAGGACGTTGAGGACCTGACGTCGCTGCCGTTCATCGTCGTCATCATCGACGAGCTGGCGGATCTCATGATGATCGTCGGCAAGAAAGTCGAGGAGCTGATCGCGCGCCTGGCGCAGAAAGCCCGAGCCGCGGGCATCCATTTGATCTTGGCAACTCAGCGCCCCTCGGTGGATGTCATCACCGGCCTCATCAAAGCAAATATCCCGACCCGCATTGCGTTCCAGGTGTCGGCCAAGGTGGATTCGCGCACCATCCTCGATCAGAGCGGCGCGGAATCGCTCTTGGGCCACGGCGATATGTTGTATCTGCCGCCTGGGACGTCCATACCCACCCGCGTTCATGGAGCTTTCGTGTCCGACCAAGAGGTGCATCGCGTCGTCGCGGGCCTCAAGGCGGCCTCGCCGCCGATCTATATCGAGGAGATTTTGGAAGGCCCCCGCAATCCCATTCCCGGATTTCCGTCGGACGACGAGGAGGGCGAGGGCGGAACGGTGGATGCCGAAGCGGATCCGCTGTACGACGAGGCGGTCCGTATCGTCACCGAGACTCGCAAGGCGTCGATCTCGGGCGTGCAGCGCCGTCTCAAAATCGGCTACAACCGGGCAGCTCGATTGGTCGAGGCCATGGAGGCGGCGGGTTTGGTCGGTCCATTGCAATCGAACGGCGCCCGCGAGATTTTTGGCGCAGCCCCGCCGGAGGAGTAGACAATGGCCCTGCATGGATTGAAAGCGGCTGCCCTCGCTGCGGTCCTTTGCCTGGGTTGCGTCGCCACGGTCCGGGCAACGCCGGCGACAGACGTCGAGAAATACCTGGCCGGTCTTGCGAGCTGGTCCGCCGATTTCACGCAGACCATCGACGATGGCCATGGCAAGGTCTTGCGCAGCGCGGCCGGGAAACTCTATTTGCAACGGCCGGGAAAGTTTCGATGGGATTACTCGGAACCTTCCGAGCAGCTGGTGTTGGCCGATGGCAAGCAGATCTGGTTCTATGACAAAGATCTCGCGCAGGCCAATGTGCGCGACTCCGACAGCACATTGGCGAGCACGCCTGCGAGTCTATTGTCCGGCGGCGGTTCGGTGAGCAGCCAATTCGACATCAAGTCGCTGCCGCGCTCGGGCGGGTTGGAGTGGTTTCAGTTGATCCCCAAGCATGCGGATACGGACTTCCAGCTCGTGCGCATCGGCTTCGACAAGGGCGAATTGGCGTCCATGTTCCTCGCGGACAAGCTCGGTCAGGTGACACAGTTGACCTTCACCCATCCGTCGCGCAATGCCAAATTTCCCGCGGATTTGTTTTCTTTCACGCCGCCGCCCGGCGTCGACGTGATAGGGCGCGACGCGAAGTGACCACGGGCAGGGAGGGCACCTACCGGCCGCTGGCCGACCGCCTGAGGCCGCAATCGCTCAATGAGTACGTCGGCCAGTCTCACCTGCTGGGTGTCGGTGCGCCCTTGCGCCGCGCCTTGGAGTCGGGCCGACCTCACTCGATGATTCTGTGGGGACCGCCGGGGACCGGCAAGACCACGCTGGCGCGCCTGGTCGCGAGCGGCGCAAACGCTGAATTCATCGCATTGTCCGCGGTGATGGCGGGGATCAAGGACATTCGTGCGGTGGTGGAGCAGGCACGTGGCTTGCGCGGTACGCGAGACACCGTGCTGTTTCTCGATGAGGTGCACCGTTTCAACAAGTCCCAGCAGGATACCTTCTTGCCGTACGTCGAAGACGGAACGCTGATTTTCGTCGGCGCCACCACGGAAAATCCTTCTTTCGAAGTGAACAACGCGTTGCTGTCGCGGGCGCGAGTCTACGTCCTGAAATCACTCACGGCGGAGGACCTGAGCAAGCTGCTCGATCGCGCGCTCAGCGACGAGGAGCGTGGACTGGGAGGTCTGCATTTGCACATCGACCCTGGCGCTCGCGAGCTGTTGCTGGCAGCGGCCGACGGGGACGCGCGCCGAATGCTCAACTTACTGGAAACCGCCGCAGACCTGAGCCTGCCGGAAGGTGATGGAAGCGCCGTGGGGCGGCGCCTCGACATGGATACCACGCGTGCGGTCATCGGCAGCACCTACGTGCGGTTCGACAAGGGCGGCGAGAATTTCTACGACCAGATATCCGCCTTGCACAAGTCGGTCCGCGGCAGCGATCCAGACGCGGCGTTGTATTGGTTGTGCCGGATGTTGGCAGGTGGATGCGATCCTTTGTACGTCGCGCGCCGCGCGTTGCGAATGGCGAGCGAAGATATCGGCAATGCCGATCCGCGCGCCTTGACCCTGGCCTTGGAGGCGTGTGCCGTGTACGAGCGCTTAGGATCGCCCGAAGGCGAACTCGCGATCGCGCAGGCCATCGTGTTCATGGCCTGCGCCGCCAAGAGCAACGCGGTCTACACGGCGTACAACGCCGCAACCGCAGATGCGGCGAGCTTGGGATCGCTCGAGGTCCCGCTGCACCTGCGCAATGCCCCTACGCGGCTGATGAAAGAAATCGGCTATGGCAAAGGTTATCGCTACGCGCACGATGAGCCGGGCGCCTATGCTGCCGGCGAGCGGTACTTTCCCGACGATATGCCGGACCGCCGCTACTACGTGCCGGCGCCGCGCGGATTGGAGATTAAAATCGGTGAAGCGCTCGAGGCGCGGCGCGCCCGGGACCGCGGCGCGCAGGGCGCCAAGAGTTCCTGATTCCTCGTCGAAGGAGCGTCATGAATCGTCCCCCCGCCGTTCCGACGGTTCAAATCGACAACGACCGGGTCAAGGTCACCGAGTGGCGCTTCCCGCCGGGCGCGGAAACCGGCTGGCATCGCCATGCCATGTATTACGTGGTGGTGCCGCAGACCACGGGCGCGCTGCTGTTGGAGACGGCTGCGGGCCCGACGACCAGCCAACTGACGGCGGGCATCGCCTATGCTAGACCCGTCGGCGTCGAGCACAATGTGATCAATCCGGGTTCTAGCGAGTTCGTCTTTGTCGAGATCGAGCTGAAATCCCCGCCGGGCGCTCCTGCGATCTAACGAAGCCGAAACGACGCCGGCCCACGTTTCCGCGGAAACGTGCGGCCGCGCATTAAATCGTCGCGGGTTACAATAGCCGCCGTTCGCTTTTTCGAAGGAATTCATCGTGCTCGATCCGAAGCTGCTGCGCAGCGATTTGCCCGGAGTCGCTGCCCAGCTGGCGCGGCGTAACTTCGTCCTGGATGTCGCAGGTTTCGCCGCCCTCGAAGAACAGCGCAAAGCCGTTCAGATCGAGGCCGACCGCTTGCGCGCAGAGCGCAACGCCGGCGCCAAAGCGGTGGGACAGGCGAAGGCCAAAGGGCAAGACGTGGCTGCGCTGCTCGCCCGAGGCGAAGCATTGGGCTCCGAACTGCAGGCGATAGAGAAACAGCTCGATGCGGTTCAGGCGGAACTCACGGCATTGCAGTTGGGTTTGCCCAACCTCTTGCATGCGAGCGTGCCTGTGGGCCGCGACGAGTCGGCCAATGTCGAAATGCGCCGCTGGGGCGAGCCACGTCAGTTCAGCTTCGATCCCAAGGATCACGTGGCAGTCGGCGAGCGGATCGGCATGGACTTTGAGGCTGCGGGGCGGATATCGGGCGCGCGCTTCGTGGTGATGACGGGAAGCCTGGCGAAGCTGCATCGCGCTCTGATCCAGTTCATGCTCGACCTGCACGTGAACGCGCATGGCTACCGCGAAGCCTATGTTCCGTATCTGGTCCACGCGACGGCGCTGGAGGGAACGGGACAGTTGCCCAAGTTCGAGCAGGACCTGTTCGCGGTGCGCGGCGATCCCGGTTTTTTCCTGATTCCCACCGCCGAAGTGCCGGTCACCAATCTGGTGCGCGACCAAATCCTCGCGCCGGAAATGCTTCCCCTGAAATATGTGGCGCACACTCCGTGTTTCCGGTCGGAGGCGGGGGCCGCCGGAAAGGATACGCGCGGCATGATCCGCCAGCACCAATTCGAGAAAGTGGAGCTGGTGCATATGGTGCGGCCGGACCAGTCGTACGCCGCGCTCGAGGAATTGACCGGCCACGCGGAAGCCGTGCTCAGGGCGCTGGATTTGCCCTATCGGGTGATTTCTCTGTGTGCGGGTGATGTGGGTTTCAGCAGTGCGAAGACCTACGATCTCGAGGTCTGGCTCCCCTCGCAGCAGCGCTATCGCGAGATTTCATCCTGCAGCAATTGCGAGTCGTTCCAGGCGCGGCGCCTGCAAGCCCGGTGGCGAAATCCGGCTAGCGGCAAGCCCGAGTTGTTACACACCTTGAACGGCTCCGGTGTGGCTGTCGGGCGGGCTCTGGTGGCGATTCTGGAAAACTGTCAGCAGGCAGACGGTACGGTGACCGTACCGTCTGCGCTCGTCCCCTACATGAGCGGAACGGCCCTGCTGACGCCTTGATCGATTGGATTCGTCGATCGAATCAGTTGCGGTTGCCCATGAGGAGGCGCAACACATACCAGAACATCAGGGCAATCGATGCGAACAGCTGCATCGCAGCCGATACGTAACGATCCTCAGGGTAGTAATTGATGATGTTCGAGGTGTCGTACAGCACCGCAGCGCCCGCAAACCCGATCATCAACACGGAAAACCATGTTCCCAGCTGGAAGCCGAAGATGGCTCCGCCGATGATGGCTACCAGCGCCAATACGCCGCCCCACATGAGAATCGCGCGCAGGAACGAAAAGTCCTTACGGGTGCGATGCGCGACCAGCATCAATCCGCCGGCGCCCAGAGCCGTTACGAGAACGGCGCTGTCGATGGTTCCCGGCGCCTTGGCGTCCGCGATGTAGAGCAGCGGCACGAAGATGAGCGCCTCCGCGACCACGTATACCGCATAGGCGAAGTACTGCATGCCGATCGAAGTGCTGGTTTGCGCGGTTCGGGTCGCCAGCCATCCGGTCAGCATGAAGGCGGCCAGAATCAGCATCCAGTTGAAGCCGAACATGAATCGGGCGACCTGTTCGGCCATACCGGATTCGAACAGCCCCAATTCCACCAGGATGAATCCCAAAATGCCGGCGACCAGATGGGTATAGGTACGGGTGATGAAGACGCTGCGGCTATCGATTCCGCCCCGCGGAAGAGCAGCGTTGTTCGGGAAATTAGCCATGTTCGCAAGTCCTCGTAAGTCTGATAGTCAAGTCACTCAAGGCACATTTTAACACCCCCGGGCAGCGCGTGCCGAAACAGCCGGGTGCTGCGTACTTTGGGGTTAATTCGTTGCGATTCAATGTACTGCAGGCAAATATCTGCGCGCGGCGTCCATGTCAGGTAAGATTTTATCGCATCGCAAAGGCGCTGTTTGTAATCCATTGAATTATGGAGATTAACTACACGTGAATAACGGATCCGGCTGCGGCAATAGGGTGGTCGAATGAGCGAGACCGAGACGATCGCCGTCGTCGGCGGCACCGGCAATCTGGGCGCGGCCATAGCTCGCCGGCTTGCAAAGGCCGGTCGCAAGGTCGTGATCGGATCGCGCGCCGTCGAGCGTGCGCGGAAGGTCGCCGGCGATCTGGGCTTCGGGATGATGGGCGCATCCAACGCCGAGGCGGCAGCCGCGGGCGACATCATCGTTGTCACCGTACCCTTCGGCTCGCAAGAGGCTACGTTGACGGAGATTGCACCGCATGTCGCGGGCAAGATCGTGGTCGATACCACGGTTCCGCTGGTGCCGCCCAAGACGATGCGCGTTCAACTTCCGCCCGAAGGCAGCGCCGCCGTCCGCGCGCAGCGTTTGCTGGGTGATGGAGTGAGGATTGTGTCGGCGTTCCACAATGTCGCCGCTCATAAGCTCGCCACAGACGCAGAAATTGACTGCGACGTATTGGTCTTCGGGGACGATAAGGCGGCGCGGGTCAAGGTGGTGGAGCTTGCGCGTCAACTGGGTTTGCGCGGCCTGCAGGGCGGCGCACTCGCCAATTCCGCGGCAGCTGAGGCGCTGACGTCGATTCTCATCTTTATCAACAAGACCTACCGCGTTGACGGCGCGGGCATCCGGGTTACAGGGACTCTGATAGAACCTGAGATCTGAGGTGGCGAAGTGAGGGGCGTGGATATGGATGAGAGCGTCGACCGAGCTGCGACCCTGTCGCTGCTGGCCCTCGAGGGCATCCCCGAAGTCCTACCCGGAATGGCGCTCGCACCCCTCATCACTGCGGCACTGAAGCGGCACTCCTATACGCCAGCCGACGGCGACGTATTGCTCATTTGTCAAAAAATCGTATCCAAATCGGAGAATCGCTTCGTAGATCTCGCTTCCGTTCAGGTGTCGGCGCGGGCGCAGGAATTGGCGGTGCTTTGCGGCAAGGATCCGCGCCTGGTAGAGATAGTTTTGCGTGAATCCACCGAAGTCGTCCGCTGTGCGCCTCGAGTCCTGATCGTGCGGCATCGATTGGGCCACGTGATGGCGAATGCCGGCGTGGATCAATCCAACATTCCCGATTCGCAGTCGCGGGTGTTACTGCTTCCCATGGATCCCGACGGATCAGCGGCCGCACTGCGCGAGGCGTTGTCCCAGTCCCTAGGGGTCTCGCCGGCAGTGGTGATAACGGATACTTTTGGCCGCCCGTGGCGACAAGGCGTTTGCGGCACGGCCATCGGCGCGTCAGGGATCGTTGCCCTGCTGGATCGCCGCGGCGAGAAAGATCGATTTGGACGCGAGCTGCAAGTCACCCAAGTGGCGATCGCGGATGGAATCGCCGCGGCGGCGACGCTTCTCATGGGCGAGGGAGCCGAAGGACATCCTGTCGTACTCGCTCGCGGCTTGCCGCGCGCCTGGAAACGCGACTCGGCGCGGGCGGCGGATCTGCTCAGGCCGTTGAGCGAAGACCTGTTTCGATAGCCGAACTCCATGCAAATCGTCGCGCTATGTGGTGGTGTCGGTGGTGCCAAGCTTGCCGATGGGTTGCAGCAACGCCTACCGCCCGGTGATTTGCACGTCATCGTCAACACGGGAGACGATTTCGAACACCGCGGCCTGCCGATTTGTCCGGATCTCGATACGGTTCTCTATACGCTCGCGGGGGTCGCCAACGTGAGCCAGGGGTGGGGCCGCGCAGATGAGTCCTGGCAGGTACAAACGCAGTGGCGCGAGCTTGGAATGGAAACCTGGTTCCAGCTGGGTGATCGCGATATCGCGTTGCATTTATTTCGTCGAGAACTGCAGTTGCAAGGAATGCGGCTGACGCAGATTTCGCGCGCGCTCGCAGAGCGGTTTGGGGTGGCGAACGAGCTTCTGCCGATGTGCGATGCGCCTGCGCCGACGAGTGTGTTGACGGATGAAGGCGAGATGCCGTTTCAACACTATTTCGTCAAGCATCAATGTCGCCCGGCGGTCCGCGGTTTTCGTTACGGCGCCGCCGGTGGTCTCGATGTGACGGCGGAAATCCGCAGTGCGCTCGCCGATCCGAATCTCGACGGAATCATTCTCTGCCCCTCCAATCCTTATCTGAGCATTGCGCCGATTCTGGCCGTTCCCGGCATGCGGGAGTGTTTGGTCCGTGCGCGCGTTCCCGTTGTCGCCGTGTCGCCCATCATCGGCGGTGCGGCAGTCAAAGGGCCCGCGGCAAAAATCATGCGGGAACTCAATCTGCAAGTGTCGCCTTTGGAGATTGCGCGAGAGTACGCGGATTTTCTCGATTTGATGCTCATCGACGCGGCAGATGCAGGACTGCTCGCGCTACGCGAATCCAAGGATCCTGAATTGGAAGCAGCGCCGATCATGATGCGCACGCCGGCTGACCGTGGCGCGCTGGCGCTGACGTGTCTGGATATAGTGCGTCGATATCGCGCGTAGTCTCGTCCGGCCCACTATCCTTTGGTAGGTGCGGCATACCCCGCGAACGGCAAGTGTGGGGGGTCGCCGCAAGCCGGAGGATGTTGCCAATGACCCGCCAGGAAATCGTGGATATAACGGATTTGCGCAATCCTACATTGACGCCGATTCAGCAGCAGGCGCTGGCGGGCGCTGCGGCACACCCGATTCAATTCACGCGAGCGGCCATTCTGGATGCTGCGCGGGCCGAGACAGGCTTATCGGATTTCGGCGCGGCGGATTTCATGGAGCGGCTCGATGTCTGGCTGCAAGCCGTCGGCGAGGACGCCGATGCCTCGGACATCACCCGCATCAATCTGCATCAAATGTGCGTGCGTTATGCCGCCACGCGGTTGCGGATCGAGGACATGATTCGCCGACATCCCGACATCCTGAAAATCAAAATCGAGCGGCCCATCATCGTCGCCGGCCTGCCGCGTTCGGGGACGACTCACCTTCTGGGACTCATCGGTGCGGATTCGCGGCTGCGCTCCTTGCCGTGGTGGGAGGCGACGGCGCCGGTTCCGATTCCCGGAGAGCCCGCTCCGCGCGGCAGCGCCGATCCACGTTGGACCCGCGCCAATCAAGGATGGCAGGGCTACGATGCGCTGCTGCCGTACATGAAGCTGATGCACGAATTCTCGCCCGATCACATCAGTGAAGACATAGAGCTTCAGGCGGTCAATTTCTCCTCCTACCTGCTCGAGTGGCTGGCGCATGTTCCGCGCTGGCGCGACTATTATTTTGCCAATGACCAGACCGGAACCTACGCCTACCTGAAGCGTGGGCTGCAGGTGCTGACGTTCATTCACGGACCGAATCGATGGGTGCTGAAGTGCCCGCAGCACATGGAACAACTGCCTGTGCTCAAGAAGACATTTCCGGATGCCACGTTCGTGATTACGCACCGGGATCCGGTGGCGTCGATTCAGTCGGCCATAACGATGTCATGTTATGCGGCGCGAGTCTTCCGGCGGCGCATAGATACCCAGGGCTATCTCGATTACTGGGTCGACCGTTATCAGCGCCTCCTCAGACGCTGCGTCGATGACCGCGATTGCATGCCTCCGGCGCAGACCCTCGACGTGTACTTCCACGAGTGGACGCGTGATCCCGACATGATCCTGCGCGAGATCTATCGCCGGGCCGATTTGCCGCTGACGGATGAAACCCTAGCCGAGCTGCACGCGTACCTCGAGCAACATGAGCACGGTGCGGGCGGCAAAGTCGTGTACAACTTGCAGCGCGATTTCGGCACCTCCGCCGAAGAGATTCGGTCCAAGTTCGATTTTTACTTCAAACGGTTTGCGGTCGTCACGGAAGTAAAATAGCGAATCGATGCGGCCCTGGCGCGCAGGAAAAGCACAGAGGACACGAGACCTGCGAGCGCGAGCAGTCCGATCGAGTGCGGCAGCGGCCGTGCGTCGCCGGCCGCATGCAACACATCGCTGATCGATCCCACCAGCAGCGGCCCCAAGCCGGCGCCGACAAGATTACAGAGGATGACGACCACCGCGGATAGGGTTCCGCGCATGCGGGGCGCCGCCGCGTTGAGGTAGAGGCTATGGCCGGGCCCGACGAACATGGTGTTGGCGAATCCCCATAGCGTGAACCCGACGATGGCGAGGGGCAGAGAGCCGACCCAAGCGCCGAAAAAGCCGAGAGGTGCGGCCATGCCGACCGCTGTTCCGCAAAGCCTCAGCAGTTGATCGTCGCGGCCGCCGAACCGCGCAGCGATCCACCCCGCGCACAATGAACCGAGCGCACCCGGCAAACCGGCGATCAAGGCGGTGAATAGGCCGGCTTTGGCCAACGGCAGAGCGTAGACGCGGATCAACAGCACCGGAATCCAACTGGCGACACCGATCGAAACGATGCTGGCCAAGACCATCGCGAGAATGGTGTCGCGCACTCGAACGTGACTGACCGCGAAATTCACCACCTCGCCTATGGGCGGGGCTGGCATCTTCCGGGAGGCATCCGAATCGAAAATGCCCCGCGTCGGCTCGCGCACCGTCAGCAGAATCAGCAAGCCGGCCAGCAGGCCGGGAACGGCCGCGATGAACATCGCACCTCGCCAGCCAAATGCCGCCGCCGCGGCGCCGCCCAGGATCGATCCCGCCAGCAAGCCGATGAACGGGCCCATGAATACAATGGATAGCACCGACGCGCGCGACTTCGCCGGAAAGGTGTCCGAGAGAATCGACATGATGCTCGGCGGTGCGCCCGCTTCAGCGGCACCGATCGCGGCTCGCGCGACGACGAGTCCGGTGAAGCTGCGCGCAAGGCCCGTGATCGCCGTGAACCCGCTCCATATGACGACCAATATGACGACCAAACGGGTGCGCGCCACCCGATCCGCGAGCGCTCCAAACGGTATACCGGCCAACGCAAAGGGCAGGGCGTACACGACGCCGGTCAGCATCCCGAGCTTGCTGTCGCTCAATCCGAACTCTTTGCCGATCGGTTCCTGCAGCAAGAGCAGAATATTGCGGTCCAGGTGGTGGATAACATAGACGAAAAACAGCAGCCAAAGCACGTAGAGGCGGTACGCCTTGCCCGATGGGGTAGTGGACGTGAGGACTGCGGCCCGCATGTTTTTCAGACCTTGCATATTCGAACTCGGGGTAAGTTCGCCCGCCCGGCCGCTAGTCTTGCGCCGTGTTTTGCCAAGGATGGGGCAGGCCGGTGTCGGTCTGCACGATGAAGCGACGAATCAAATGCTTGAACGCCATTGCCTCGGCGGGCTCGAGACGTCCGAGCAAATCGGCTTCAATGGCCTTTGAAGCGGCATGAATCAACAGAGTGACGTCGCGGCCTTTCGCGGTCAGACGAACTTCTTTCGCCGCTTGCGTCTCCGCCGTGACAATGAATCCGTGCTCCGTCAGCGTATCGAGCAATGCCATGACGTGCGCCGCGCCGGGTTGCGGCAATCCGGACGCGAGCTGGCCGGTCGTGCGGGCATCATGATGCAGCAGCATCGCCAAAATCATGAAGCTGTCAGGGTCCAGGCCATGCTCCTGCAAATGCACGATCACCCGGCTTTGAAAGTGCTGTGCGGCGCGCCATAACAGATAACCGAGAAAATCTTCGCCGTAGCTGATGTCCGAGTCCCTGGGTGAGTTGCCGGACAACACGGCGGGCTCGGTCTTGCGAGCCGTGAGTGCATACTTGCCGCCGTGGAACACCAACGGCGCGACGTCGCGGCGATCGAACTTCAACACCTCGCCGACGAAAATGACGTGATCTCCGCCCTCATACATAAACGCGGTCTTGCACTGTAAGCGGCTGGCGCATTCTCTCAGCAAGGGAACGTCGCCGGCGCCCAATTCGACCTCTATATCGGCAAACTTGTCGATGCCGCTTTTGGCAAAATGATTGGATAAATGGTCTTGGTCTGCGGCCAGGATGTGCACTGCCCAGTATGCGGCTTGCTCGAAGACAGCGAGGCTGCGCGAGGTCTTGGCCAGGCTCCACAGGATCATAGGGGGGTCCAGCGACACGGAATTGAAGCTGTTGGCGGTAACCCCGACGCGAGACCCGTCCGCCCCAATGGCGGTAACGATGGTGACCCCGGTTGCGAATGCGCCGAGCGCGCTGCGAAATCCGAGGCTGTCAAATTCGACCTTCTCGTCCATCGGCAAATTATCCTTGGCTCTCCGAGCCGGCCACACTATCTTTCGGCAGGCGACTGCGGACATCTCCTTATAAGATGTTACCGCAATCTGGCTGGCATCTATCGGCTGGGAGAGCGCTATATGAGAGTGATCATTACCGGGGCGGCGAGCGGTATCGGGCGAGCTACGGCGATCCGGCTTGCCCGCGACGCGGTGAGCCGCGGGAAGCCGGCTCAAGTCCTGCTGGTCGATATCGCCAAGGAAAAACTCGGCGAAACGGCGGCGTTGTTGCGGGCCGAAAATGCAATGGCCGAAACCTGCGTCGCCGACTTGGCCGACGCTGCCGTCGCGGCGGGCGTGGTCGATGTGGCGCGTCGAGCGTTTGGCGGCCTGGATGCCCTGGTGAGCAACGCCGGCATCATCCAGCGGTCGAGTTTGCTGGATCTCTCGGTTGCGGACTACGAGCGGTCGTTTGCGATCAACACGCGCGCCACCTGGTTGTTGGCCAAAGCGGCACACCCGCTGCTCGCGGCTGCCAAGGGGAGCATCGTTGCAACTGCGTCGATTTCCGGACACGAACCGACGCCGCCTCTCGGGGCATACAGCGCAAGCAAAGCGGCTCTCATCATGCTCGTCCGGCAGATGGCGGTCGAGTGGGGGCCGGACGGCATACGGTGCAATACCGTGTCGCCGGGTTCGACGCACACGGCGATGACTGACGCACGATATTCTGACCCCGTTCAACGTGAGGCCGCGGCGCAACGCAGTCCGCTGCGCATGGTCGGTTTGCCCGAGAACCAAGCCGCCGCCATCGCATTTTTGGTCAGCCCGGATGCAGCCTACATCACCGGAGTCGACTTGCTCGTGGACGGCGGCCTGGCGACCATGCTGATGCCGGCCTCCGGATTTGGCGATCCCTGGCGTAAGTGACACAAGCCCATGCCACAGGTATCCGCGGGGGCTGCTTGCGTTATCGGTGGGACCGGCGGCCTCGGCCGGGCGGTGTGCCGTTGCTTGGCGAGGGACTGGGAGGCGGTATTCTTTACCTTTCGTTCGCGGCGCGAAGAGGCGGATGCGCTGGAGCACGAGCTATCGGCGCATGGCGCAGCGGCGTCCGCATATGCCGATGTCCGCGATGCTGAATCCATCACGGCGGCTTTAGGCGCGGCTCGCGAACGCTTCGGATCCGTGGGTACGGTGGTTTTTGCGGCGGGCGTCAATATCTCGCAGCCCTATGTGTCTGAAATCACGCCGCAGCAATGGAATGACGTGGTCCAAACGGAATTGATCGGATTCACGCATGTGATACGCGCGGCCATACCTATGTTTCGTGCGCAGGGGGGCGGCACGATCGTGGCCATTGGGTCCTACGCGACCTATAGCTTTCCTCCGGGCGACGCTCTGTCGGCAGTACCGAAAGCGGCGATCGAAATGCTGTGCCGCGCCGTAGCGCGGGAAGAAGGACGTTACGGCATACGCGCGAATGTGGTCGCCCCCGGCATCATCAACGCCGGCCTGGGTGAACAATTTCAACGCGAATTGTTCGGAGCCGAAGTGTGGGAAGGCCAGCGCAAACGCGTACCGCTGAAGCGCTTCGGCGAGGCGGTGGAAGTCGCCGAAGCGGTGGCGTTTCTGGCGTCCAAGAAATCAGCCTATGTCACGGGTCAGACGATCGTCGTCGACGGCGGTTTGAGACTCTAGTTGGAGAAGTAGAATGGATTTTTCATTGTCCGAAGAACAGCAGGCTTTTCGCGACTCCGTGCGTCGCTGGGTGGACGCCGAGGCGCCCAAAGCTTACGCGCGCGAATTGGAGCGGCGGGAGGAGGAATATCCCTTCGATCTCTGGGATAAGCTATCCGAGGCCGGCTTCCACGGTATCGGCATCGAGGAGGAATACGGCGGGCAGGGCGGCGACATCGTCATACAGATGCTGTTCGCACGCGAACTTGCCCGTACTCTGGGCGGCCTGCTGTGGACGTGGGGTCTGACTTCGTTCGCGGGCGGCAAGTCCATCGGGGTATACGGTTCGCCGGCGCAGAAACGGAAATTCCTGCCTCTGATCGCCGCGGGAAAGTGCCGCGTCTCCATTGGATTCACCGAACCCGGCGGCGGAACGGATGTACTCGGCGCCATGCAAACCGTGGCCGAACGCGCCTCCGGCGGTTGGGTGCTCAACGGTCAGAAAATGTGGTGCACGGCCGCGCGCGTGGCGGACTACATCCTGTTGTTGGCGCGAACCGACAAGAACGTGCAGAAGCGTCATCAGGGTTTGACGCTGTTTCTTCTGCCGGCGCAGCAGAAGGGCGTCACCGCGACGCTGCTGCCGAAGCTCGGAATGCGCGCGATGGGTTCGTGCACGGTGATGATCGACAATGTGTTCGTGCCGGACGAATTGGTGCTGGGTGAACCGGGCAAAGCTTGGTACACGCTGCTCCCCACGCTCAACAACGAGCGCATCATGGTGGGTGCGCAGTGCCTCGGCGCGATCGATGGCGTCCTGGAAGACGCGCTCGACTATGTGAAGCAGCGCAAGGCGTTCGGCAAATTGATCGGCCAGTTCCAAGTCATCCAACACTACATCGCCGACATTGCCACCTGGCGTCAACAAGCGGAACTGATGCTGTTCTACACGGCGTCATTGCAGGCCGCGGGGAAGGAGTGCGGCGTGCAGGCCAATATGCTGAAAATGATTTGTTCCGAATACGCGGTCAAGGCGGCCGACTTGGGCATTCAGATATTGGGCGGCATGGGTTACTCGGCCGAAACCGACATGCAGCGATATTGGCGCGATCACCGCATTCTGCGGATCTCGCCGATTTCGAATGAAATGGTGCGCAACTCGATCGCCGAAAGTCTGGGGCTTCCGCGCAGTTATTGATTTCGCATCGGTCATTTGATGAGGGTCTCTACGATGAGCTCCGCCGACTGCTCGGGTGTCAATTTACTGGTCTCGATGCGGATTTCGGGACGCAGGGGCGCCTCGTAGGGGCTATCGATGCCGGTAAAATTCTTCAATTGACCGGCACGGGCTTTTTTGTACAGGCCCTTGGGATCGCGCTTTTCGCACTCTTCCAGCGACGTGGCGACGTGTACCTCGATGAACGGCAGCTTGGCGGCGTCGTTGAGGGCGCGGGCGGTCTCCCGGTCGGACTTGAGCGGCGACACCAGCGAGGCCAACGCCACCACGCCGGCGTCGGCCAGCAGCCGGGTCAAATGCCCTACCCGCCTGATGTTTTCGGTGCGGTCGCCCGGTGAGAAGCCCAGGTCGTCGGACAGGCCGTGACGCAGGTTGTCGCCGTCGAGCAGGTAGGCCACCCGTCCCGATTCGACGAGTGCGCGCTCCACCGCGACCGCGACGGTGGACTTGCCCGACGCGGGCAGGCCGGTGAACCAGATCGTGGCACCGGGCTGGCCGGTGGCCTGCCAGCGGTGGCTGCGGTCCAGCGCCGACGGATGCCAGCGGATGTCGGTGCGCGAATGCGTGCCCGGCTTGACCTCGCGTGCCTCGACGATGGTCCCCGCGCCGACGGTGTCGTTGGTGGTCTCGTCGATCAGGATGAACGCCCCGCTGTCGCGATTGTCGACATAGGGATCGGCGATGATCACCGAGCTGGTCCGCAGTGTCACGGTGCCAATGTCGTTGAGCGCCAGCTCAACTGGACCGTCAAGCTCGTCGAGTGTCTCCGGGTCCAGCCGGGTGTGCAGCTCCTGTACGGTTGCCCGGACGCTCTTGGTGGTCTGTTTGAGTGCCAGCCGGTCGCCGGCCCGCAGCGGAGTGTCGATGAACCAGCACACGGTCGCGTCGAGTTCCCGGGCCAGTACCGGGGCAACCGCGTCGTCGACGCCGCTGACGAAGACGTCGCCGCGACCCACGTCGATGTCGTCGGCCAGCTCGATCGACACCGACAGCGGCGCGACCGCCGTCGTGCGGTCGTCGTCGAGGGTGTCCACCGCGGTCACGGTCGAGCTGGTCCCGGCGGGCAGCGATACCACCGGATCGCCGACGCTGAGCGTGCCCGCGGCGAGCCGCCCGGTGTAGCGGCGGCGCATGTCAGCGCTCGGCCGCGACACCCACTGCACCGGCAGCCGCAGCCGCGCCGCCTCGGGGTGCGGCGCGGCCAATTCCACGCCTTCGAGGTACTCCAGCAGCGTGGGGCCGCCGTACCACGGTGTGCGCTCGGAGCGCTGCACGACGTTGTCCCCATGCTTGGCCGCGATCGGGATCACCGTGACGTCTGCATCGCCGAGCCGGGCGGCCGTCTGGCGCAGCTCGTCGGATACCTCGGTGAACCGGGCCTGGTCGAAGTCGATGAGGTCGATCTTGTTGACCGTTGCCACAAAGTGCTTGATGCCCAACAGATTTGCGATCCGTGCGTGCCTGCGGGTCTGGCGCAGCACCCCGGCGCGCGCGTCGACCAGCAGGATCGCGACATGCGCGTTGGATGCGCCGGTGAACATGTTGCGGGTGTAGCGCTCGTGCCCGGGCGTGTCGGCCAGGATGTAGCTGCGGGTTTCGGTGGAAAAGAATCGGTACGCGACGTCGATCGTGATGCCTTGTTCGCGCTCGGCGCGCAGACCGTCGGACAGCGCGGCGAGGTCCGCGATGCCCTCCTCGTCGGTGACGGCCTGCAGGTGGTCCAGCGGCAGGCTGTCGGTGTCGTGCAGAAGCCGGCCGATCAGGGTGCTCTTGCCGTCGTCCACCGAACCCGCGGTGGCGATCCGCAGCAGCTGGCGCGTTATGCCCTTGGGAGGCAGGGCCTTTGCGGCGGTCATCAGAAGTACCCCTCACGCTTGCGGTCTTCCATCGCGGCGGCCGAGGTGCGGTCGTCGGCGCGGGTCTCGCCGCGCTCGGATACCGTCGCCGCCGAGATCTCGGTGATGACCCGGGTGATGTCGCTGGCCGTGGAGCGCACCGCCCCGGTGATCGTCAGGTCGCCGACGGTGCGGTAGCGCACCCACTCCACGGCGGAGCTTTCGCCGGTTTCCGGGCCGGCGTATTCCGACACCGCCAGCAGGATGCCGTCGCGTTCGAATACCTCGCGTTCGTGGGCGTAGTAAATCGACGGTATTTCAAGGCCTTCCAGCTCGATGTAGCGCCACACGTCGATCTCGGTCCAGTTGCTCAGCGGGAACACCCGCACCTGCTCACCCTTTTTGATTCGGCCGTTGTAAAGCGTCCACGGCTCGGGGCGCTGGGCCCGGGGATCCCACTGTCCGAACTCGTCGCGAAAGCTCAGGATCCGCTCCTTGGCGCGGGCCCGCTCCTCGTCGCGGCGCGCACCGCCGAAGGCGGCGTCGAAGCCACCGGCCTCCAGCGCGTCGAGCAGCGTGCGGGTCTGCGCGCGGTTGCGCGACGCTCCTGCACCGGGATCGGGAACGCGGCCGTTGTCGATGGACTCCTGCACCGACGCGACAATCAGTTTGTGTCCCTCACCGGTGA
>Ga0137412_10000719_pt1 | contig 24342 bp, 13 predicted proteins | sample CZODoug2_1_16fun_FD_122160 | JGI IMG/M metagenome (GOLD analysis project Ga0137412, IMG submission 122160) | Vadose zone soil fungal communities from Angelo Coast Range Reserve, California, USA - CZODoug2_1_16fungal (Hybrid Assembly) | ecosystem: Environmental > Terrestrial > Soil > Vadose zone... | reverse complement strand
AGTTTGCCGCCGTACGCGTGACGAATCACGTTGGTGATGGCTTCGTCCAAAGCCAAGGTGATTTTGTGGCAGTCCTCTTCCCCGAAGCCGATCGCGCCAGCCAACGGAGAGACAACTCCCCTGACGCCGCAGAGCACCAGCGGATTGCTTAACAGCTGAAGCCGCAAGAGAAGCTGCCGGCGTGACAAGGGAGAATCCTCCGAGCGATGGATTGTAACGGAAATGGACGACTTGCCGCCAATCGCGCGGCGCGGGGTTAGAGACTGCCACAAGTCGGGAGCCCGCGTCTACCGGTGGGCCAGAGTAACCGACCGCGTGCGCTTTCGCCGCAAGGCATGATGTGGTGACAGAACGGGCGAGTCGTACTAGGCTGTAGCACCGTGAACGTACACGCAGAAGGCATTCAATTGATTGCACTCTTCGATGGAGCCACCACAGCGTTATGACATCTCGCACAAAAACTTGTTTCGTTCCGGCAGCGCTATTCCTGGTTTTCGGTCTGATGACCGTGCGCTCAGCCGGCGCGCAGTGGCTGCCGCGGAATGCTGTGCGGTCAGCAGAAAAACTGTCGGACGGAGCGTTGATTACGCTGGAGACTGGCTATCTTCGGCTGACCGTGTGCTCGCCTTCGGTTGTCCATGTGGTTTATTCGATTGAACGCGAACCGAAGCGCCACGAGGATTTTCTGGTGGTTAAGAATCAATGGCCGCCAGCACCATTTGAATTTCAAGACGGTGGTCAAAAGCTCGTTTCGCTGAGCACCTCGCAATTGAAAATCGAAGTAATGAAAGAAGACGGGTCGATGATTTTTTTCGATTCCGCCGGGCGCAAGCTCACGCAAGAGAATACGCGGACGCTGACGCCGGTCGAGGTGAATGGAGAAAAAACTTATCGCGCCGAGCGATTCACGAATATGTGGGACACGCAGGAGGCATTCTACGGACTTGGGCAGCACCAGGCCGGCGTCTGGAATTATCGCGGCGAGGACGTCGAGCTCTCGCAAGACAACACAAATATCTCGATACCAATGCTCCTCTCGAGCAACGGATATGGCATTTTTTGGAATAACGGTTCGCGCAGCCGCATGAACAACCGCTTCGTGCACGCGCTCTATCTGACCTCGGAAGTCGCCGACGCTGTCGACTACTACTTTTTGTACGGCCCGGAATTCGACAAAATCGTCGCCTCGTATCGTGAATTGACTGGCGCCGCGCCGCTTTTCGGAAAGTGGGCGTACGGCTATTGGCAGTGCAAGAATCGCTACGATTCGCAGCAAACGCTGCTCGATATCGCGCAGAAATATCGCGACCTGCGCATACCGCTCGACAACATCGTCCAGGATTGGTTTTGGTGGAATACGATGGGCGAGCCAATCTTCAACAAAAATTATCCCGATCCAAAAGCCATGATCGACGAACTGCACAAGAACAACGTGCATCTCATGATTTCCGTCTGGCCCTACTTCCGCCCGGGATCACCTGTTTACGACGATATGGACAAAAAGGGTTTGTTCATCGACAAAACCAAAGTCGCCGGCTTCCACCCTGCTGGAATGGCCTTATACGACGCGTTCAATCCCGCGGCGCGTGAATACTATTGGGGTCTGATGAACAAAGCGCTTTTTCAAATCGGCGCTGACGCATGGTGGCTCGACACGACGGAGCCTGAAACCGAAGGCCGCGCGGACAACTTGCTGACAACGAACAAGGTCGCACTTGGCAATGGAGCGCGATACGCGAATGAGTTTCCCTTGATGACGACAACCGCGGTCTATGAGGGACAACGGAAAGCCAGCGACCAAAAGCGCGTGTTTATTCTGTCGCGCTCAACCTACGCTGGCGCGCAGCGCAACGCCGCGGCGACCTGGTCGGGCGACATCGATCCCAACTGGGAAACTTTTCGCCGGCAGATTCCCGCGGGCCTAAACTATTCGTTGTCTGGGCTTCCCTACTGGACCACCGACATCGGCGGATTCGTCGTCGCGAATCCGGACGATCCAGCCTATCGAGAGCTCTATGTGCGTTGGTTCGAGTTCGGTGCATTTTGTCCCATTTTTCGCGCGCACGGAACCCGCACGACGAATCAGAATGAGATTTGGTCCTATGGCCCCGATGCGCAGAAAATTCTTACCTCCTACGATCGATTGCGCTATCGCCTGATGCCGTACATTTATTCGCTTGCATGGAGGACTACGCAGGACGGCTACAGTATTATGCGTCCGCTCGTGTCGGACTTCCGCGACGATGTGCGCGCGCAGAACGTCGGCGACCAATTCCTGTTTGGCCCGTCGATTCTGGTGAATCCGGTCACGGAGCCCGGCGCGACGCAGCGCCACATCTATTTGCCGGACGCGACTTGGACTGATTTCTGGACTGGCGTATCGGTGCGTGGCGGCAAATCGCTTGACGTAGATGCTCCGCTCGATCGTGAACCGCTGTTCGTTCGCGCTGGCGCGATTTTGCCGCTCGGACCCGATTTGCAGTACGCGGCGGAGAAGCCCGCGGACCCGATCGAATTGCGAATCTACCCCGGCGCCGATGGATCGTTCACGATCTACGAAGACGAGGGCGACACTTACAATTACGAAAAGGGCGCATTCGCCACGATTCCAATACGCTGGGACAATAAATCCTCGATGTTGACGATTGGAGACAGAACGGGGTCGTTTCCCGGCATGCAGCAACAGCGGACTTTTCACGTCGTTGTCGTTCGGCCGGGACACGGAACCGGTATTGAACCGACCAGTGATCCCGAGCAATCCATTCGCTACGATGGCAACCAGCAAACGGTTCATTTCGAGACCAGGTAACGCATCGCTGGCCGTTGCATCAAATAAACGCAGGGCAAGCATCGAAAAAACGGATTGAGGTTGGCATTGCGGCGTAAAGGTGCCGCTGTTACAATCCTAATATGTCGCGCGTTCCCAACCAGATGGCATTTCTTCCAACAACGTGTTGTCTCTGTTGTTGTCAGGCGTTGTCTGGCGCGGGGAGGCTCGTGACGTAAGTTTTTTCACACTTGAGCCGTATTTCATCCCACCGCCGGAATGGCCGCGCAGGTGGGATTTTTGTTTTTACGCACGATTTTTTGCTTGAGGGGTAACGGGTCCATGGGTCAAACCGCAACACAAATCCTGGAAGGGAACGTTCCAGCACAGGCCGTGGGGCCGAGTCTTACGACGGCTCAGCGCAAGAATCACCTGCGCGCGCTGGAGGCCGAGAGCATCTACATTCTGCGCGAAGCGGTGGCGGAGTTTGCGCGGCCGGTCATGCTCTATTCCATTGGAAAAGATTCTTCGGTGATGCTCCGGCTCGCTCAGAAGGCATTCTTCCCCGGCAAAATTCCCTTCCCTCTGCTTCACGTCGACACAAGTTACAAGTTTCCAGAAATGATTGAGTTCCGCGATCGCTATACCAAAGAACTTGGCGCCGAGTTGATTGTTCACCGAAACGAAGAAGCGCTCCGCGACGGGGCGAATCCGTTCTCGCTCGGAACGCAGAAATGCTGCGGCCTGCTGAAAACGAAATCGTTGCTCGACGCGCTGTCGGACGGCGGCTTCACGGCTGCGTTCGGCGGCGCGCGGCGTGACGAAGAAAAGTCTCGCGCAAAAGAGCGCATCTATTCCTTCCGCGATTCACACGGCCAATGGGACCCGAAGAATCAACGGCCGGAGCTCTGGAATATTTTCAATTCGCGGATCGACAAGGGCGAAAGCATTCGCGTGTTTCCGCTGTCGAATTGGACTGAGCTCGACATCTGGCTCTACATCCATGCCGAAAACATTCCGATCGTGCCTCTCTATTACGCCAAAGAACGCGAGGTTGTGGAGCGGGGCGGATCGCTCGTACTCATCTACTCGAAAGATCAACTGCTTCCCGGCGAAAAGACAAAACTCGTGAAGTGCCGGATGCGTTCGCTTGGCTGCATGCCTTGCACCGGCGCGATCCGCTCGGAAGCATCAACAGTGCCGGAAATCATCGAAGAGATGGTGACGTTCCGCCGCTCCGAGCGCGAAAACCGCGCGATCGACCACGATGAAGAAGGTTCGATGGAATTGAAAAAGCGCGAGGGCTACTTCTGATGGCGGCTGCTCCCACAATCTTGGCGCACGAAAGAATCGATCGGTTCCTCGAGCAGGAACTCGGCAAGCAATTGCTGCGATTCACGACGGCGGGCAGCGTGGATGACGGCAAGTCCACGCTGATTGGGCGACTTTTGCACGATTGCAAGGCCGTGTATGAGGATCAGCTCGCATCGGTAAAGAAAAGCCCGGTCAATCGTTCGGGTAGAGCGATCGATTTTAGTCTCCTTACGGACGGATTACGGGCCGAGCGTGAGCAAGGCATCACGATTGACGTCGCGTACCGGTATTTCAGCACGCCGCGGAGAAAGTTCATCATCGCGGACACACCGGGCCATGAGCAATACACGAGAAACATGGCGACCGGCGCGTCGACCGCCGATCTGGCAGTGATTCTGATCGATGCTACGAAAGGGCTGCTGCCGCAGACAAAGCGGCACACATTTATCGCTTCCCTCCTCGGTATTCGCCATTTGCTCGTCGCCGTAAACAAGATGGACCTTGTCGCATTCAGCGAATCGACCTTCCTCCAATTGGAAACGGATTTTCTTGCCCTTGCTGAGCGGCTCGGAAATTTTTCCGTGCAGTGCATTCCGTTGAGCGCTCTCGAAGGCGACAACCTCGTCACTCGGAGCGTTCATACGCCTTGGTACAACGGGCCAACAATGCTGGAGCATCTGGAAACGGTCGACGTCAAGCCTGCTTTGGAAATGGAATCGCTGCGATTCCCCGTGCAATCGGTCATCCGGCCCGACGCGCGTTTTCGCGGATTTGCCGGACGCATTGCAAGCGGAACCGTTCGGCAGGGCGACGAAGTTTTGGCGCTACCTTCAAAGCGGAGAACGCGAGTCGAATCGATCGTCAGTTTCGATGGCGAGCTTGCCGCGGCGGGCCCTTCCGACTCCGTCGTCTTGAAACTTTCCGACGAAATCGACTTGAGCCGCGGCGAGATGCTCGTCGCGCCCGATGCATTACCGAACATTTCCAATCGCTTCGCTGCAATGGTCGTATGGCTGCACGCGACGCCTCTGGAGCTGAACCGCAATTATTTGGCAAAGCATGCGGGCCGCATCGTGAAGGCGCGGGCCAGAAAAATCAGGTACCGGGTCGACATCAACACACTCGAGGAAGACGCCGCGCCTCGGCTCGAGATGAACGAAATTGGACTGGTGGATTTCGAAACAAGCCAACCACTGTTTGTTGATTCGTACGCCAGCAACCGCACAACGGGTAGCTTGATTTTGATCGACCCGCTCTCGAACGCAACCGTCGGTGCGGTGATGATTCGCGACGATCGCCACGAAGAGAGCGTTTTCGCAGCGGAGACCCACGACGTTACCTCGGAGGAACGAACGACGCGGCGGGGCCATCGGTCGGCGATTGTCATCTCGCGTGGCGACCGTTCACAAGCGGCGCTGCTCGAACGGGCGCTTTGGGAGCAGGGTCTCGACGCAATTTCGGTTCTTGCCGAACAGGCATCGGTGGCAAACGAATTATTTCGCCGATTCTGGGAACTCGGATTGGTGTTCGTGATTGGGGACGAGTTCGACGAAAACCGAATTGACCACGAGTTCTTGGGGAATGTTGCGGGCGACTTCTACTTCGAATTGGCGTCACGCGAATCGCCGTCCTCGCCGGAAGACTTTTTCGATGACGCTTTGCGAATCGCGAAACGCGTGAAACTCGACGGTACAACGCCGGGCAAAGGAGCGTTTTGATGCGCCTCTCGAATAATTTGGAGAGCCTCGAACTGCGCACCGCCGAAGAAGTTGTCGACCAATCGCTCGCCGGCGCGTATGCGGACGGCGCTTGCTTCACATGCAGCTTCCAGGCGGAAGACATGATCGTCCTGCATCTTCTCCGCAAACGCGTCCCATCGATTCCGGTGCTTTTTCTCGAAACGGGATATCACTTCGCGGAAACGTACGAATTCCGCGACACGATTTCGCGTGAATGGAATCTCAACTTGATCAACGCCATTCCAAAACAATCTGTCGCCGCGCAAGAATCCGCTTTTGGCATCCTGTATCGCGACGATCCCGCGAAGTGCTGCCAACTCCGCAAAGTCGATCCGCTCCTGAACGCGCTACGCCCGTACGAAACATGGTTTACCGGACTGCGCCGCGAACAGTCGGCCACGCGCAAAAACCTGAAGAAGGCGGAACTTCACCGCTTGCCGACCGGCGAAACCCTGACCAAAGTTAGCCCGCTCGCCGATTGGACTTGGGGCCAGGTCTGGGAATACACGGCCGCAAACAAGATCAGCTATCTACCGCAGTACGACCGCGGCTTCTCGAGCATCGGCTGTGAACCATGCACCGCAATTCCCAACGATCCGAACAATTTGCGTTCCGGCCGTTGGGGCGGACAGAAACTGGAATGCGGCATTCACACTTTTTCGGAGCCTTTAAAATGACCCCGGTGATTTTTGGATTTTTGATCGCACTTGCCGTCGGACTCACTGGTATTGGCGGCGGCAGTTTTACTGTGCCGCTCCTGCTGTTCAGCGGGCTTCCCGCGGCGGAAGCGGTGGGCACAACGTTTGTATTTGCCGGCGTCCTGCGGCTTATCGCCGCGCCGTTTTACTTTGCGACGAAACAAGTTCACGTGCGCTACGCCTGGCTGCTGCTGCGCGGTGCGGTGCCGGGGCTTGTGCTCGGCATGGTCGCTTTAAAGCTTCTCGCAAGCGATAGCCGTAATCCCGTCGTGATCATCGTCATCGGGATTATGCTGACTCTATCTTCGAGCGTAACTTTTATTAAACGCGTCCAGTCGCCTAATTTTGCGAGAAAGAATTCGCGCTGGCTGCCGTGGCTCGCGTTTCCCATCGGTGTGGAATCTGGTTTTTCTTCCGCGGGCGCCGGCGCGCTTGGAACCATGCTGCTGATGAATTATTCCGAAATCACTCCTACGCAGGTCGTCGGCACAGACCTGATCTTCGGGCTCGTGCTCGCCATTGTTGGAAGCGCGGTACATTGGACCATCGGCTCCATCAGCACGACGGTTCTCTTCCAACTGCTCCTCGGCGGAATTCCGGGCGTGATTCTTGGCTGCATCCTCTCGACGCGTGTTCCCGCTCAAAAGCTAAAAACTGTCGTCGCAACCGTCGCGATCTGCGCGGGACTACAACTCATGTGGTCGGGCGCCCACGCCTACGTGGCGTCTCATGCGGTGAGTGCGGTCCACATAGTGCGCACCGTAGCCGCCAGCGCGACGCGCTGAGTCGCCTAGTCTGGCACAGTGGCCTGAACTCCTCTGAAACGAGTTTGACTCATCCAAATGAGTCAGATAGACTCATACCATGGCTAAGCGACTTCAGGTAATTGTGCGAGATCCAGAGTACCGAGAAATTCAGCGCATCGCACGCTCGCGTCATATGTCGATCGCCGAGTGGGTCCGGCAAGCGCTCGATCTGGCGCGTCGGCGTGAACCCATAACTGATGTCGGAAAGAAACTTGAGATTATCCGCGCGGCGGTACGATACGACTATCCTTCAGGTGATATTGAAGATATGTTAGCGGAAATTGAGAGCGGCTATGGCAGCGGTGCGCATACGTGATTTTCGTCGATTCGAATGTTCCTATGTATTTGGTCGGCGCACCTCATCCTCACAAAGCCGACGCGCAACGATTGCTTGAAAAATTGATCAGCGACCGGCAGCGCCTGGTTACGGACGCTGAAGCGCTCCAGGAAATCCTACACCGCTACGTTGCGATAAATCGTCGCGAAGCAATTCAACCTGCATTCGACGCGTTACTCGGCATCGCCGACCAGGTACTGCCTGTCGATGCAGCCGCGGCGGGGCGAGCGAAGGAAATTGTTATGGGACATCGACAAATGTCCGCACGTGATGCGTTGCACCTTGCCATCATGGAGCACTATGGAATTGAGCGAATATTGAGCTTTGATGCCGGGTTTGACGGATTTCCCGGAATCGAACGCCTCTCGTGAGCAGTTAGGATGCCGTTATCCCGTCAATGCCAGGCACGGAGCGCTCCTGATGTCTCCGAGTTGTGGCTGTAAGTTCTCTCTCAGGATCGTCAAAACGTGTTTGTAATTCGCAATCCGTCAAAAAGTAGCGGGTGAGCCTGGAAGCCGGAATTTTCGAGCACATCCGTGTTTTCAATAACTTTCGTAGAATCAGCACACGCGATCTGTCAACGACAGTTTTGGCAGCAAAAGCAGGTTTCGTGTCACAGTTATGGCACACTTTCTCGTGCTCTCACTGCTTGGCGGCGAGTTATCTTTGCCTGGATGAGAGCGATTTTAGGGTCGTATTCGGGAAATAGTGGCTCAGTATGGTTTGGAAATCGGATCCAAGCTCCGCCATGCTTCGCGCGCCGCGCTGGCACAACCCCATACCGTGTCCTTGGCCGACGCCTTCGAGAATTACTTCATTTCCCTGCTCCCGCACCGCGAAGCTATCACCTGGAACCGCATCCCAGCCCAGTTTTCGCCCAATCGCGATCTTTCCGTTTTCCCGGTTCGATAGCAGCAATGCGGCGTCTTCCCGAGAAAGCGTACGCGTCCAACGAACCGGGTCCCTATAACAAATTTCGCAACGTACAACGTAATAAGGGTATTCGGCGGAAGACAGGCCACTCTCAACGGGAGTTCGCGTATCGCCTCCACAACTGCGGGTAAACATGGCGGCAAACGGTTTGTCAGCATAGGCAAGCACCATCCCTCGGGTCGCTGCCGCCGCTTGAGCCGCTCGGCCGTCAGCTTCCGGTGGCTCACGCAGGAGCTGACAATGGGTTAGGTCGCAGAAATCGAAATCGGTGTGCCGGCCGCGTCCGGCCACCAGGTATGACCGGCTGACAACCGCCTGCGCCTTTAACGCTTCAAGCGGTGCATCTGGCCCGGCCTCGGCTAAGACGACCGATGCAACAGCAAGTTCCAGGTCCATCTCGACAACCGGAATGATCTCTCCGTTTTTGGCCTTGACCTCGAGGATTCCTTCGTACTGTCGTGCGAGCTTTCCCGGAATCTTCAGGACAAACTTGGTGGCCTGTTGATTCCGGGCCGCAGCGCGAAGTTCGGCCGTGCGAATCTCGAACCGTCCACAGCGCACAACCAACGTATCGCGTACGGCGCTCAGATCAGCCGCGCTACACGAGGACCGCGGATGCACGAACACACGCCGGGCGCCGGCAGAGAGCACGAGATCTTCGGTTTCAGAAGTTGCGACGGTCAGATGCTGCGGATGAAAAATGCTGAGAACACCGATGCGCGCTACTCGATCCTGCGAAGCGGCAGCTTGCGCAAAACTCAGAATAAGAAGACTTGTGCAAATCCATCGCATCGGTTCATTGTTCCACGTCGCACAACATAAGGCCCGCCGTTTCCGCAGCTTTCGCCCCTGTGACGCTATGCATGCGAATGAACAGCAGCAATTCGGGTTTCTCCGCCGGAACCAGCGCCATCACAAGCCCATCGGCAGGCGCCCAACGCGAGTGGGTACACGGCGCCGTCCCTGTTTTGATAAGCGCTGCGGAATGCTTCAGTTGGCGATCGACCGCAGCGCCCGTGCCGCGTAGGCCGGATTGCCGCAGTCCTTCCAGGACGTCAGAGACGCCTGGAGCGTCCTTGCGCCGAAATAACTCCAGATAGGCGCGCGCCAAACGCAATGGTGCGATCTTCCATTCATCGCCGAGTCCGATGAGATTCGCCGCGGTCGCGTCCTTCGCTGGCGCGTCCAAGTCGAATGAATTTGCCACCGAGGAGACATTCTCGTGCGAGACGGCCTCGGCAATCTGTAGGAAATAGGCGTTGCAGGAAACGGAAATCGCGGGGACGAGGTTGAGCGGACCGTGGGGCTTATCTTGCCAACAACGGTTGGCTTTTCCTTTGCAAGTGAACGTAGGAAATAGAAAATTGTGTGTTTCGGCGTACGCCAATGCCGTAAAGGGTTTGACCAGCGAACCCATAGGAATCGGCTTATCGGCGCTCTCCCAGTTGGAAGCGAGCAGCGCACCGGAACCCGCATCCAGCAGCAAGAAGGAGATCTCACTCTTGCCGTAGTCGCGTTGCAAAGTCTCGGCAGCGGATTGGGAAAATAGTGAGTGTGATGAATTGCTTTGTTTCGGAGACTGTTGCGGGAAGGCTGGAGTCGCGGCGAACGCAATCAAAAAGAACCAAACGATCCGCCGCACGGCTAGCGAGCCCATGCGTAGACAACCGTTTGCGTCTGGCGATCGCCTGAATCGCGTATGGTAATTTTTTCAGACGCGACATTCTTTAACGCAAAACTCAGGCTCGCAATGTTCTCAGAAAAGAATTCCGGGACTCCTCCGCCGGTCTGCCCCGTTTCTCTATCGAGCATCTTCGTCAGAACGACAAAATTTTCCTGTTCTCGCCGATGGCGGAAAGTGGCGTCGAAATTTGCGGGCGTAACATCCGTTTTCTTGTTCAACCCTTCCAGCATCGACGCCAGTATCACCGGGTCATTGGAAACGATTAGATATTTTCCGCGGACCGCTATGGCCAACGGCCACAGGCCGTCCAGGACGCTGTAGCCCGCCACGCTCTTCCACCCGAGGCCCAATTGTCCCGTGGTGAATTCCGGACGCACGAACTCCACAAGAGCGTTCTGCACTTTTCGTTCGTCCCACGGCGTCTCGCTCAAAAATGCCACGCCGGAATGAATCCGTACAAACACGCCAGCGGGATCGCGGTCCGTACCTTGAACGTGCAATTCCGCCAGCACGCGGTTTTTCGAGAAGAGATCCTGCAGGGCTGAGCGGTTATCCGCCGTGCCGGTATTTTTTGCGAGGGGCTGGTCGATGCGCGTCTCCAGATCGGAAGCCGCGCCGACGTCCCCGTTTCCAAGCTGTACCTGCGGAGCGATTTTTTGCGGGGCAGCCGGTCCCTCGTGCGTAGCCAAAAGTTTTTTCGCGAAGAGTTCCAGGCAGTAGCCCGGCGTCGGATCTGCGGTCGCTGCGTAAAACCCGCCATCCCTCGGAGCAAGGCGCAACAGGTCAGCGACGGCCGAGGCTCCCGGTCCAGCTGCTCCGTCGGAGGGTGCTGGCGTCTTGCGGAAGAGGGTGCGCTCCTCGCGATATTCGCTGCCGGCTCGCGTGAGATCGGAAATTGCGCTGCTGTATTGCTTCATTTCCGTCACGTTTCGTGGAGCCCAGTACGAGCGAAAGTAGGGGCTCGGCACAATCTTCTCAAGGTTCAAAATCATACGTAAATCGCCTGGCGCACCTGAAGCGGACGTTGCCCGCAACCACCAGGCATCTTCCTCGATCGAATGCCCCTTGCTCTGTGCGATCAATTCGAGCGCACCGGCCATCAAATCCAGGCGGGTCGCGAGGAGGACGTAGTCACCTGTCGTCGCAAAGGCAACTTCCCGTTCGGAGTCCGGGTCCTTGCGGTAGTAAAAATTCGCGCCGCCCGCGAAGCGCGACTCGAACTTTGCGCGGGTCTGCCACAGCGTCGAGCCGGAAAATTCGGAGGACGCTCGCGTAATGTATAGAAATTGCAGTTTGCCGATGTCGTAGAGAGCGAAGACGGTCTGCTTCCCGGCAACTTGTTGCAGAAGTTTTGCATCGGCCGGAAGGCCAGCGGCACTCGAAAATTCGGTCCCTGCATCCTTCAATCTCAGCAGCAGGCGCGAGTTGGAAAACTGGTCGTAGTTTTTGCTCTTAACCCAAGCAGTCTTTTCTTCGCTGCCGTCCCAGTCGGAAAGCAGGGAAGAAAAATTGCCGGCCCGGAGATATAGCAGAGGGCCAGATGGAACGAAGCGAGAAAGTTCGGGCTCCGCCGGAAGTGCCGCCCGGTAGGCGCCCCAACTGACTCCGAGAATTGCTGCGCAAAGCGCGGGAAGGAAGAGCAGGCGTTTCATGATTTGCCTCCTATTTTCGCCGCCGGCTTTCTGGTGCCTTGAGCAAGCAACCTAGGTCGGACGAGCCGGTCTTGTTCGAGCGCTTCGTGCAGGACGGGCCGGCGCGCGGCATTCATACGCTGCCTGCGTAGCCGCGTTCTTACGTCAGCCAACTGCGCCGAAATGCGTTTCAGTTCCACAGCGGACTTTTCCAGTTTCTGCGCGGTTTTCAGATAGGCCTCGGCTTGATCGAGCCGTTCGAGGCGCGTCATCACGATGGCCACTTCCTCTGCGATTTGCGCTTGCTGTGACGCTGGCAACGCGGGCGCTAGACTAGCAGCCGAAGTTTCTTCGTCAGAATCGCCCCCCTCGCTCGCCGCGAGCACGTCCTCGTCCGTAGCATTTTCCTGGGAAGTCCGACTGACGGCGATTGTCCGCAACAACTGCGCAATCGAAGCCAATGCTAGGTCGTCTTGCTGAAGCGAAGCGGCGGAGCGGAAGAACGATAGCCGCGCGTCACTCCTGGAAGGGAGATCCGCCAACGCCTTTCCGAGAAGCTGCAATTTCGCCTGCGCGGTAGATACGCTCTGGGCCGCCGCAAGGCGCGCATCGTAAAAGAAGGGGCGGTCCGCGTCAGCCGGAGTGAAGGTGTTCGGGCCGGCCGCCACGAGCGCTAGTTCCCTGCTGCCGAAGTCGCTTGGCTGCGCCAGTCCGGACAGGGCCGACGCTGCCTGCACCCGAAGGCTGTATGGATTCTCACGAGCCATTGCCATCTTTCCCATCGCGTCCGCAGCTCCCGCTTTGTCTTGGTTTGCAGCGATTTGAGCTTTCGCGAGTCGCAAATGGAACGATGCGTCCCATGGAGTTGCCTTCGCGAGAGGTTCCAGGAAGGTTAGGGCTTCCGCCGGATGGTTTGTCTTTTCCAACAGGGCCGCTGCGGAATCCATGTCTTGATACTGGTCTCCGACCGTCAGCACCAATCGTTTTAAGAGTGTCATTGCACCCGGCGTATCGCCGTCAGTAAGGCGAATCTCCGCCAAGCCGAGGAAACTGGTAGCAGACAATTGATGCCCTTCCAGTTGCCGGGCGAAGAGAAATTCCAGGACCTTTCGAGCCGAGGGTCGATCTCCCAAATCCACAAACTGGCGGGCAGCCGCACGCAGGCTCTCCGCAGAAGGCGATATTTCTGCAGAGGATTTGTAGGTTGCAATCAGCGCATCGAGCGTTCCCAATTTCGCGGCACATTGAAGTTCGTACGGAACCACCACTGCCCAATCAGGTCCGTTGTCACTCTTACGCAGCGCCGCGATCAGGTCAGCAGCCTGATTGTATTGCTTTGACTCAACCAGGAACTCCAGCCAGCGCACTTGCCAGTTCCACAAATCCGATTTGGCGTTCTCTTGTTCCAGGCCCTCAGTTTTCGCCACCAACGCCTGCTTCGCATCCAGGATTCGCTGGTAGATCGGGCCGCGGTTAGCCTGAGGAATCCACTTCGCGTTGACGATGTCTTGGAGGACGACGGTTGGGTCCGTAGCTACCTGCGACACATCCAGTAGCCACGTTGTGGCGGCGGTGGAATCCGCTTGCATGACATACGCGCTGTGCAAGACGGCGTTCGACCGGTAGTTGCCGTTGCGGTGGAGATAGCTGCGAACTAGCTGGTCCACTTCGCTTTTGACGTCGGAGGAAAAGCCGCGGGTGCGCACATGATCGCAGGCTCGACCGAAGTCTCCCCAAAAAGTTTCGAGACCGCGATTGTTGTTGATCTGGCTGAGTTCTCCCGCGAAGAACCGCTTCCATTCTGAAATCGCCTCGACGCGATTTTTGTCCTTGGAGTACGCGAGCGCCAGTTTGTCGTGGACATCGACCCGCGTGGGAGCGAGTTCCAAAACGTATCCATACTGTTCGATGGCCCTGCGCGAGTCGGACTGATCCAGATAGTAATCGCCGAGACTCAGATACCCGTCAACGGACACCGGACTGTGTTCCAGCTCCGACGGCAGGAAATCGTCGGGCGTACCTTGCTTTGTATGGCGCAGATACTCGCCATAGCGCGACCCATAGTAGAACCAAATGTCGCCTGCAAGTTGATCTTCGCGACCACGTTTCTGCCCGAGGCGTTCTCCAATCGTTTCGTCGCCGAGCGCATTCACGAAAGCCGTGCTGATCGGCGGCTCATTCTCAGAAAAGTACAACCCGACAAGCGCCGTGTACGATTTGGTCCAAACCGGTGGACGCGCGCGGCCCCTTACGGCAACCGCGGCATGGGCCAAGTCCGGGGTTCCATTCGCCAGAATATATTCCGAAGCAGATTGCCCCCACGGAGTCCACTGCGAGGAGATCTGGACAAGCTGCTGCGGATTTTTCTTCAATAACAACTCGTACAAACGCGTTTGGTTCTCGCCTGCGAGATTTGCGGGGCCGATGCTGGAAAGAAGCCGGAGTTCAGTTTCACTGTCGCCCGCGGCACGGTACGCTTCCGCCGCAGTCGCGATCACGTTCGCGTACGATTCCCGCCGCACGCGCGGCGCGAACTTTTCAAGTTGCCCTCCGAGTTCCGAGAATTTCAGACGCTGCCGCTGCAATTCGACGAATTCATTAAATTGACTCGGAAAAATGGTTTGATTGCCGCTGGAGTTCGTCAACAGGGCATATCGCCACTTTGCCTCGACCTCCGCCAAGCCCGCCGCGGCTGCGAGAGGGACGGCAAAGTCCCGGGCATCCGTATCGGACATTCCGTTGCGCACAGTTTCGGCAAAGGCAACAAAACCGGCCTTCTCTTCCGGCGTGTAATAGCGGGCTACGCTCGCCCCAACTTCTGCAAGCGCCGCACGCATTCCCACTCGCGCATTCTGCTTGCGTGTTTCGAGCACATGCTCTCGCCATTGCCTGTCGGAGACAGCGGTAATTCCCTGCTTTGCAACTTGCTGCTCCACAACCGGAAGCGAGCTGGAAGCGGACGTCATTGCGTTCTGCAGCCTGGCATACGCTGTTTCGTGCTGACGAAGCCGCGTCATGACGCGCGCGTAGAGTTTGGCGCCCTCGTGATTTTCAGTGGACGCAAGAAGTTCATCGCCGGCAACGCTCACGCCTTGCTCGGCAAACGCCTTAGCGGGTTCCAGCAGATTCCAGGCTTCAAGCCGGCGAGCCACTTCGAAATACTTCCCGGCACGCTCCGGCGTTGTATCGATCAGCGCGGCCTTAAGCGCGCTGACGGCATCGGAGTTTCTCCCTTGCCGTGCGCGGACTTCCGCGATTTTTTCCATCCACTTCGGATCTTTATAGGTGAGCTGGTATAAGTGCTCGTAGTCTTTGGCCGCTTCATCGAAGCGGCGCAGCCGCTCTTCGAGGCCCGCCCGGGCGATCGACAAATCGGTGCGGTCGGGCCGGATGGTAATGGCCTTTCCGTAGGAATCGATCGCGGCAGGAAAGTCCTCCAGCGTAGCCTGCGCCCGCCCCAGAACCATGGCCCAGCGATAGTCGCGTGGCGACTGCTGAACCGTCTTTGCGTAAAAATCGAGCAATTGGCCGGCGCGTTGATACCGTTGCGCGTAGAGAGCCGCTTCCGTCGCAAGCCCTTCGTCTTCTGGAAAATTGTTGAGCACTTCGATATATTGGTCCACGCCGCCGGCATAATCCTTTAGTTGAGTCAGCGCTGGAATCAGACCGCGGCGCAGCGCCGCCGCTCGATTCTTCCGTTCGTCCAGCGTCAACGGCGCGTTGCGGAAAAGCGCAATCTTGTCCAGGTAGAACTGCTTGAGTCCCTGCGCGTCTCCCGAATGCGCGTACGTATCGGCCATTGCGGCCAGATACTGAGCATCAAAAGGCGAGTCCTTCAGCAGTCCATCGAGCAGCGCTCGGGCTTGCTGGAAGTCCTTGAACTCGGTGGATTTTCGAGCGGCTTCAAACGTAAATTGGGCGCTTAACTGAGGATACGCGTCTTTCGCCGCCTGCCGAAGCACGGCAATCGCTTCGGGATACAGCTTTACGCGCCAATAAAAGTCGACTGTCGACCGCACGACGCCGAGAATTTTGGGGTTGGCGTGATACATCGCTTCGATGTTCCGTTGCGCCGAGGGCAAATCCTTTTTGCTCTCGTAAAACCGCACCAGGGCATACCTCAGCTGCATTCGCGTAATCGGGTCGGTAGCAAGGGCGGCTTGCTTCTCTAGTGAACGCTGGCGGATTGCTTCGAGCGACTGCTGCTGGGCAATGGATTCGATTTCCGCGGCCTGCTCGATAGTCTCGGAGTGATCCAATGCTGCGCCCAACAGGCTCACCATTTCCGGCTTGCGATTCTGCGTTTCGAGCACGCGGACGCGCAGTTGGATCGCCGGCAAAGAATAGTGGGCTTCCGTCGCGAGTTTGTCCGTCGCATCATTCACGAGATCACGAAACTTAGGCCGCCGCGCGAGTTCGAGAAGCCGGCTGGCTGCGGGCGATTCCAGTCCAGAAGCTAGCGCCGCGGTCGAGTATTCGTGTATTGCCTTGGGATAGTCACGCTGGGTTTCGAAGATCGCGCCTTCTTCATAGCCGTACAGCGCCGGGCTTCCGAGTTTCTTCCGGCCCTCATCGAGCAGGCGAAGCGCGTTTTCAAAATCGAAGTAGTCCCAATAGATGGTCGCGGCATCGAGATACCCGCTCGCCTGACCCGGCGTGACCTTTGGAATGCGCTCCCAATACGGCGCGGCCTTTGCAAACAACCCGCGGTCGGAATAGATATCACCGATGCGCGCCAGAATCGCTGTGTCGCCAGGGTTACCGGCCAGGAGATTCTCCTCGATCTTGACGGCGACGGCAGTCTTCGAGGGATCGAAGGATGCGAGCGAGCGAAACACCGAGGACGCGGTACGATTCAATTCTGGATTGGCCGGATAAATTTCAGCAAGGGACTCGAGCGCGGGGGCACTCTCTTCAAAATGCGACCGCCAAACCTCCGCGGCCGCGAATTCCGTGACGGCAGCGGGATTCCTCTTCGCGACATCGCTCCAGCTCGCCGCGGCCGCGACCGGTAACGCGGGGCGAATCGCCTCAAGTTCAGCCTCCAACCGGTGCGTCGACGAAAGATACTCGAAATATTCGTTGCGCAACCTCGTGTCTTCGAACCAGTGCTGGCGAATCAACGCCAGCCAGGCCGCCTGATCGGTGGTTGGCGGAGTGCGATATGCATTCAACAGATTGCGGGTGAAGTAGAGATTGTGTGGAAATCGTGCGCTGGCATATTGGTTCAACCGCAGCCACATGGCAGGCCCGCTCGAGCCAACCGATGCGAAATAATTCTGGAGAACGCTGCCATCAAACTGTTTGACTGCGGCCATAGTTAACTTTTCCAAATCGGAGTGCCGCTGGTAGCGCAAATACAGCCGCGCGATCTTGTTGTACCAGGATGGATCGGAAAAGCGGGCGAACGCACGGCGGTAGACGTCTTCCTCTTCTTGCGTCAAGTTGTTTTGCTGCAAGAAGGTCGCAAGCCGTTCATACAGGCCGGGATCATCCGGATTGTGATCGATTTCGCGGCGAAGCACGCCCAGTGCCTGTGGGATCTGTTTCAATTCGACGAGTCGCGCCAGATAGCGCTCGAGCACACGCGAATATTCCGGGGAACGGGCTCCTCCCGCCTGCTTTTCTTGGTTGCCGGGCACCTGAAACGCCGTGTTTGCCGCTAGTGCCGGCCGCTGGCCCCCTGTTGGACTGTCGCTTTCCATTTCATCATTTGCGCCGGCATCAGTCTGTCCTGAAAACCGCCGGGTATTTTGTGGGTAAGCCGATTCGCCGGCTGCGGCGGTCCCAAGTGGCATGTTCTCCGCCTGCGCCGAGAGTTCCTGCAGAATCGCATCGTAAATGGCGAACTCGTCTTGGGGCCGTTGCAGGCGCTCGTCAGCGTCGGCCATCAGGAGCCCGACTTGCGTACGCTCCGGAGATTTCGGAAACGCCGCCAGGAATTCCTTGCCGCCTTGTAGCACCGCCTCGCTCTGCGCGCTATTGGAATAAAACTCCAGCAACTTCGCGTGCAATTCAGGACGCCGTTCCGAGTTGGGAAAGTTCTTATCTAGCAGGGCCAGCAGTTCAGCTGCGCGTGAGCGGTGAAAATAGGAGACAGCTCGCTGTTCTTCTTCCTGATAACTGCTTTGCGGCTCTGCGCTGCTGAGCAGCAAGGAGAGGATTCCATTGAAATATCCGGGCCCTTGATCCATCGTGGCGACGTCCTTGTACATCGACAATTCGCCGCTGCCCAACCGAATAGGAGATTCCGGGGCAGTCAGCAGCATGTCGGTCAAATGCGAAAGGGCGCGCGCTTGAGAATCATTGGCACCCTTGCTGTTGTAAAGCGCGAAATAATAGCGCGCTGCCTCTGGATAAGAATGGATATCCTCCAGCAGACGCCCACACACGTAGAGTTCCTCGGGAGTCCATGCTGAGTTCGCCGCTTCCTTATGCAGCCGGAGATCGCTTATCGCCTGCTGCGCCGACTCCAGCTTGCCCTGCTGCTGGTAGTAATAAAAAACTCGCGCGGCAGCATTGAGGTCTTCCGGATTCTTGTTGAGCGCAGCGCGAGCTTCATCCAAGAACTTCCGCAGCCCTTGCGTCTGCCCGAGCAAGTCAAAGTATGCCTTGACCAGTTCCGGCTGCCAGAGAGGCTGAAAGCTCTTCTCGTAAACCGCCAAGCCCTGCCGGATCGAGCCGTGTTTGTACTCGATCAATGCTGTGGCTTTGACTGGGAAAATATCGTCGCCTGGAAATTTTTTTTGATAGGACACGATCAGTTGCGTGGCAGCATCGAATTCCTTCTGCGCCACCAGGTACTCAAGAAACCGTGCGTACAATCCCTCGTCGCCGGGATAGCGGGAGAGCCACGCCCGGTACGTTGCGATTGTCGGTTCTTTGCCTAAACCTTGGGCCTGAATTACGCGCATGATGCGCTCGAACGCTCGCCAGGAGTTTTGTTCGCTCACCGGAGTAAATCGCTCGGTAGCCGCCGAAGGCGAGTCACCGACGACTCGCAAGGCGGCAGTTTCGTCTTGTGGGCGCAGCCGGCGTTGATAAAAGTCCGCAAGGTCCCACTGCGCAGGAACTTGTTCTTTGGCTTTCTCGACGCGGAGTTTCCAGTCATTCTCTGCGGCCACAAAATCGAGCTGCTGTTCCGCCTCAAGAGCCCGCAGTGCGTACAAATTTGCGTCCGTCGGTTGTTGCTGCACCAGTTCGCCGAGCGCGGGACGCGTTTCGGCCGGTGGCCGCCGAAACAGCACTTCACCATACGGCAGTTGCATGGACCGGAAAAACGCGCGTTCCAGGCCCGTTTTTGCCTCGACGTTTCGAATCCATATCGGCAGATCGCCCTTTGCGCCGAGCACGAATCCGGCGGTGCTTAGCAGAACAGTAGCCGCGGCAATCCACCATTTCCGACCTGGCGTGAAATCATGGAACGATTTCAAGGTCCACCCCCTGGGTGCCTAAGTTGTGCGCAATATCTTCGGCGGTCACGCTCAAGTGATAAGTGCCCGGGATCATCTCCTCCGGAATTGTCAATTCGCCGGTGTTCGTACCGGTTTTTGCGTCCCAGCGCAAACTCACTGGCGCTACTCCATCGAGGCGCGCCACCAGCGTTCGGGTGCTTTGCGAAGCGGCCACCATCAGTGGCACGGTTTCTCCGCGCCGGTACCGCAGCTTCGCCAGTTTGATCTGAACGGTCGGCGCCTTGCTTGCGATCACGAACGTTTTCGATTCCCGGTAGCTCTGTCCGGCACGATCGCGCAACACGAGCCGAACGGAATACGTGCCATCTTCCAAATCGGCAGGTGCGAGGAAACGTGTCTGCCAGGTATCTTCATCCGGCAGGTATTTCAATTTTTTGACCAGTCCAAACGGGAACAGCGCAACCACGGACACAATCGCCGGGTCTGTCTTCACGCGAATCACCGGATCGCCCGGCCGGATGACACGCGGGCGCAGCAAAGCACGAGGCACAGCCAAAAACGACGTATACGGAGTGACAAATTTGTACTGGCGCGAGAGGCGAATGATTTCGTCAATCGAAGCCGGGTCTTCGCCTTCCCTTTCAATCTTCTCGAGCAGCGCGTCGACGCGTGCCCGCGCCCAAAGTCTCGGCAACTGCGAATGCTCTGTCGATTCGGGTGGCAGGCTGGCTTTTGCAAAAACGCTCAACGATGCGCCATCGCGCAGGCCCCGCACCGTGAAGGTAACGTCTTGCGCAGGTTTCTGGTAACGCCCAACCCATGCCGCCTGCGATCCGGCGAATGCCTCGTCCTGCAACGGATAGATGGAATCAACGGACGATTCGGGCGACACTGTCAGCGCAAGTTGGCCGATCGGACTGCGGCCGATCTTCGATAAAAAGGAGTTCAGTTTGAAATCGATCGGCTCGGTTGAGAGTACGTTTTCGAGGACGCCGTCCTGTCGCGCCAGCAATTTGAAAAGCGGCAAATTTGCATCGTCCCCGACACCGAAGATGTAAGTCTTCGGGCGGCCCGTGGCAGGCAAGCTCTTCCATTGTGCGTCGTACCACGACGCGAGTTTGGCGTTTCGAATCACTCCTTCGGTAGAACCGCCGTCGCTGAGCAGCACAATGTAAGGATTGCTGCCGCCGGCCGCGGACTCCCGCAAACCTTCTTGCAAGGCTTTCTGCAGGTCGGTCCCGCCGCGCAACCGGCTCGCGCGGACGAACTCTAGCGCGTGCTGGACTGCACTGCTATCTGCTGCGACTGGCGCGGGTTGAAAGACTTGGATCTGACTGTTGAAGAGAATGAGATTGAACCTGTCTTGCGGCTGCAAAGTACGGAGTAACGTCTCGAGCGCCTGATAGCTGCGCTCGAGTTTCTCCCACTGCATGGAAAGCGAAGTATCGAGCAGGACTACGAGAGTCTTTGCGTTGTCACTCTTGGCAGGAGCGTTTCCCTGCACATTCTTTTGGCCAAATCCCAACAGCGCATTGGCTGCGAAAAATCCCGGTTCATTGGTGCTGCGAACAGGCGCCATTTCCGCGGGCGAAGGTTGACCGCTCACGGGTTGCCGATGCGCAATAACGGCCACGGTGTCGGAGCCGGACTTGTCCAGATCGAGTGTGGCAACAAAGTCCTCGGTGAGGTTTACGTTTTCGCCCTGGAAGCTCCCTTTCACCAGATGCGGACTATTTTGATCGAGCCGCAGCGGGTAGGCTTTCGCCGGCGACTGGAAATTGGTCAATGCGTGGGCGGACTTCCATTCAAAATTGATTTTCAGGTGATGGGCGACCTGCGCCTGATAAGCATCCGGGCGCAACGGAATCGCGAAATATGATTTCAGGCTTTCCACAGGAATCGATTCGTGATATTCAAATTCCAGGCGCTTCGTGCCCCAGCCTGGAATCGGAACAATACGCGCGCTGAAAATCGCGCTGCGTTTGGCTTCTTCCGCGCCGCGTTCTCCCATCTGCAGAAGTCCTGGGTCAATCGACTGTTGTTTCAGCTCGTTGTAGAGCTGCCCGGCGCGTTTGCGCTCCAAAATCACGGCCGGAATACGCACCGCTTCATCCCACACGGCGAAATCAGACACCGTCGCCCGGCTGGGCAACGCAAAGATGTAGTTCCCTTCCTGAATTCCGCCAGTATGGTTGGCAAAGATCTGTCGGACGAACACACGAGCGTCGCCGTTGTCGATCTGCACCGTAATTTCCATTTCTTCGAGCGAAAGGATGGAGGGATCGGGTTGCGCCTTGTCGCGCGGGATTAGCACGCCTCCATCGGCGAATACCGCTAGAGGCGTGAACAACAAAAGCAAAACGGCCTTGATGACTTGAGTCATGGCAGAATCGTGTTCTCCTGAATTCGAACCAAACCGTTATCCGTGCCGACGTAAATGTAGCCGTCGCCGGCCGCAAAGGCGGTCACGTTCTGCGACGGCAGGCCGTCTTTCAAGATTCCCCAGTGTTGCCTGGCGCGGTCATACACATAAATTCCGTGTCCAAGCGTGCCCGCAAACACATGCTCCTTTGTAACCAGCATCGCGTTTGGGTTCACCTCGACCGGCGCCGTGGCCTTCTCGAATGGGTGAATTCGGCCTGCGCTATCGAGCCCCATAACGCCACTGCCGTAGGTGCCGATCATCCACTCGTCCCCTACCCGTGCGATTGCCGTAATCCAGTTCTGTTTCAATCCCGAATTCCCAACCGTAAAGTTGGTTTTCACAAATCCCCTCTGCAATTCCGAGAGCCCGCCCAGTGTTCCGGCCAACAGCTCATCGTCGGAGACTCCCAGCGCGTAGACGTGATTGTTCACGAGCCCATGGAAGCTGTAGATGCTGCGCGCGCCTTCCGAATCTAGGAATGTAATGCCCGCGGGCGTAGCGACCGCCAGACCATCTCGATACGACGCAATATCGGTGACATGGTCGGCGATCAGGCCGTCAGCCCGCCGAAGAATTTGTTCTGGCTTCTCGCTAAGGCCGAACCGGACCAGCCCGTTCGCCGTTGCGACTTCGACAGAGTTCCCTTTTGGCTCAGGCAAAATCCGATTTACGCAGAAGACGTGATCATTTTCGACGTGCACAGCGTGCCGGGGGCCGGCTGGAACAATATCCAATCCCCGATCGAAGTAGCCCACCCAAAGGCGTCCGTCCTGTTGCATGGCCAGCGCGGAGATGTTGCGATCGCTGAGAACCGCGTCTCGCGATTTGAGCACCTGTCGCCATCCCAAGCCGTTCGCACTCTCTGCGAAGATGCCGTTCCGCGTGAGCACGAGTACGCCTTCGTCGGTCGCCTCGATCTGGCGCACTTCATCCGACTGTGCCGGGAGCAAATTGCGCGACGCAGGAAGCCGATGCCCGGCAGCCAATGGCACCCGCAGCACGCCCTGGTCTTCGGTGCCAACCCACAATTCATCGCCCTGGACGCGCAGCGATGTAACAAGCGTGCCTTTGGCGAGAACGCGCGACAATCTGCCACTGTCAAATTCCGCAACGCCAACTGGCGTTCCAACGTAGGCCTTTTCTCCAAAAAGAGTGATTGCCTGAACCTGGCGATCCGGCAGGCCCTGCTTTTCGCCAAACGATTCCGTGGTGCCGGCATGCCAATGCTTGACGCCTTGGTCCAGTGTTCCCACCCATAGGTCGGTCTCGCGCCCAGCTAGCGCCTGGACGTATAAATGATCGAGAGTCGGGTGCAGCGTATGGATCGTTTTGCCATCGTAGACGAGCACTCCGCGCTTTTTTGTGCCAATCAAGAGATTGCCGGTCGAGGTAGGCAGGATGGCGGTAAGGGAACGAGTTTCGGAGTTAGCCGGATAGATCTGGCGGAATCGCTCTCCGTCGAAGGTCAGAATCCCTTGATCGGCGGTTGCAAGGATCAGCTGCGGCTGGCTCAAACCTCGAATCTGCCCCACTTCCATCGCAACGAGCGGAGAACCAGGGAGGTAAAACCCGGCCGGGAATTCGCGAAGAAAGCCCCCGCGAGAATCGTACTCAGCAAGACCGGCTGGCCCAGCTACGTACAGATGATCTCGGAAATGCGCGACCCGAGCAAAGACTTCTGGCGACCGTACGGGTTCGAAACGAATGTTTTGGGGAGGAGCGTATTGTCCGAGAGTAAACTCAAACTCGCGGTCGGCTTGCAGTTCCTGTCTGGAAACCCGCAGCGCCTGCGAGCCCTTCCAAATTGTAATTCCGCCCACCAGCGTTGCGGCTAATACCGCGGTTAATACGACCCACTGCCATTTCCTCACCGGGATCATGCGTCCTCTTCGAGTCGTACCCGCAGGTCAAACTAATTGCTGCAGGATTTTATGCAGGAGGAGTTCCAATCGCCTTTGTCATTTGTTCATAACATCTTCTCCAACCAGCAGTGCGATTCTCGTGTCCGCGAGAAGACAATGTGTCTTAAGGTTCACACGGCGCATACGCTTGCGCGACCCGGCGGCGAGAGACCAGACGCATCGCCTGGCACTTGATCCACTGTAGGAGCGTAAGATCCTATCGGAAAAACATGTTGCTAAGGATGGCCACCTCGAAAAAAGCTATTAACGGGTATCCCAGACCAGCGATGAGCATCGAGAACGTCGCGCCGTTATCTATTTTTTTTCGCAGCCGTATCCACGTGATGATTGCAATGGTAAGAAGCGCGAAGTTGAGGAGCACGCCTAATCCATACGAACTGACAATTGCCGCTGAAATTGGTGACCCAAAACTTCGGGCAACGAAATAAATTACTAGAGCAACTGACATGGCGAAGGAATAGCCAGCGGCAAATCCGACCTGGAATGGCCGCTTCAGCGGGGGCGCAAAGCCGATTAATACGTAGGGGCCTAGGTAGGAGAGAAGAGTAAGGAACACTATCAGGGCTTCAGAACCCAATTCTTGTCGAAGGAATGGGATCGGAATTCCAGCGGCGAGACTGCCTAGCTTCAACGGAACATTGACGGCCAACTCGGATACTGCCGTAGTGTGG